>Ga0335072_10004275_pt1 | contig 21282 bp, 23 predicted proteins | sample Lox_Sample_21_FD_206725 | JGI IMG/M metagenome (GOLD analysis project Ga0335072, IMG submission 206725) | Soil microbial communities from Loxahatchee National Wildlife Refuge, Florida, United States - Lox_Sample_2.1 | ecosystem: Environmental > Terrestrial > Soil > Wetlands | place: USA...
CCGCGCCTTACCTGAACGGGGTGCGCCCGGTCGCGGACCTGATCAACAGCCCCAACATCTTCTCGGTGATCGTGGCCGTGCTGGCCGGGCTGGTGGGCGTGGTATCCCTGACCGAGGCCCGGGCCAACGCGCTCATCGGCGTGTTCATCTCGGTCACCACCATCCCGGCCGCCGCCTCGGCCGGCCTGTCGATCGCGTATTCGAGCTGGACCGAGGCACGCGGCTCGGTGTTCCAGCTCCTGCTCAACGTTGTCCTGCTCATCGTGGTCGGCGCGGCCGGGCTGCGGACCCAGCGCGCGATCTGGGGATCATCCGCCGCGAGTGATCCGCCGGGGCTGCGCCGGCTCCGAAGATGGGGGCGTGACCGAACACTATGACGTGATCATCGTGGGCAGCGGCGCCGGCGGCGGCACCCTGGCCCACACGCTCGCCCAGTCGGGCAAGCGGATCCTGCTGCTGGAGCGCGGCGACTTCCTGACCCGCGAAACCGACAACTGGGATCCCGGCGCGGTGTTCGTGGACGGCAAGTACATCTCCTCCGACACCTGGTACGACGCCGACGGCAAGCCGTTCCAGCCGCAGGTGCACTACTTCGTCGGCGGCGCCACGAAGCTGTACGGCGCCGCCCTGTACCGGCTGCGGCCGGAAGACTTCGGCGAGCAGAAGCACGCCGACGGGATATCGCCCGCGTGGCCGGTGAGCTACGACGACTTCGAGCCGTGGTACACCAAGGCCGAGTGGCTGTATCAGGTCCACGGCAACCACGGCGAGGACCCGACCGAGGGCGCGTACTCGAAGCAGTACCCCTGGCCGGCGGTATCGCACGAACCGCGGATCCAGGAGATTTCCGACGCCCTGGCCGCCGGCGGCTACCACCCGTTCCACGCCCCGTGCGGCATCCTTCTCGATGAGGCTAACCGGCCGACCAGCCAGTGCGTCCGGTGCACCTGGTGCGACGGCTACCCCTGCCTGGTGCACGCCAAGGCCGACGCCGACGTGATCGCGGTTCGCCCGCTGCTCACCGAGCCCACCGTGACCCTGCTGGTCAACGCGGAGGTGCGGCGGCTCACGACAGATCCGGGCGGCGGGCGCGTTACCTCGGTCGTGGTCAGCCGCGGCGGCCAGGAAGAGGTCTATGAGGCGGACATCGTCGCGGTCTCGGCCGGGGCGGCCAACAGCGCAGCGATCTTGCTGCGGTCGGCGTCCGACCGGCATCCGGACGGGCTGGCCAACGGCTCTGGCCAGGTCGGCCGCAACTACATGTATCACAACAGCAAGGCCGTCGTGGCGCTGGGCAAGGAGCGCAACGACACGGTGTTCGAGAAGACGCTGGGCCTGAACGACTTCTACTTCGCCGGCGACGGGCGCGAGTGGCCGCTCGGGAACATCCAGATGTGCGGCAAGTCGAACGCGGAGGCCATGAAGGGCGAGGAGCCCAAGCTCACCAAGCTGGCGCCGCACTGGAGCCTGGCGGAGGTAGCGCGGCACGCCGTCGACTTCTGGCTGACCACCGAAGATGTGCCGAAGCCGGATAACCGGGTGACCGTGGACCGTGACGGCCGCGTGCATGTCGCCTACTCCCCGACCAACGCCGCCGAGGCCGCGGGGCTCTACCGCGAACTCAGGAAGGTCCTCAACCACATCGGGATGGCCGAGCATCACGTCCTCGACAAGAACTTCTACCTGAGCATGGACATCCCGGTGGCCGGGTGCGCGCACCAGGCCGGGACCTGCCGGTTCGGCGACGACCCCGCCACCTCGGTGCTCGACGCCAACTGCAAGGCCCACGAGCTGGACAACCTGTACGTCGTGGACACCAGCTTCTTTCCCAGCATCGGCGCGGTGAACCCGGCCCTCACCGCGATGGCCAACGCCATCCGGGTCGGCGAGCACCTGCTCAGCCGGATGTCCTAGATCGCACGTGAATACGCCGGAGGTGACCCTTGTCAGCTAACAGCGGTGAGCCTGGGCCGACAACCAAGGGCGGCGAACCCACGGCCGGAGTACCTACCACCGAAACACCCCCCACCGAAACACCCGAGACCGGAGAACCCGAGACCGATCACCTCACCGAGGACGAGCGAGCCGAGCTGGAACGGCTGCGCGCCGAAAACGCCGAGTTGCACCACGACGGGACCACACGGCGGTCGCGGCGCCGCTTCAGCTGGCGAGCCTTCTTCGCCACCATCCTGATCGTCCTCGGCTGCGTGCTCGCCCCGATCGCCGTGGTCGGCGTCTGGGCCGGCAATCAGATCACCGACACCGGCCGGTACGTGGCCACCGTGCAGCCGCTGATCGACGACCCGGCGATCCAGAACGTGCTGACCGACAGGATCACGAACGAGATCATCAGCCAGCTGAACGTGACCGGGACCGTCGACCAGGCCGCCTCCCAGCTGCAGTCCAGGGGGCTGACGCGGATCAGCACGCTGCTCACCACGTTCGGCCCGCAGATCACCAGCGCGGTGACCGGCTTCGTCCACAGCACCGTGCATACGGTCATCTCCAGTCAGGCCATGGCCACCGCGTGGGTGCAGGTCAATACGATCGCGCACCAGGCGGTGGTCAAGCTGCTGTCCGGGCAGGGCAACGGCACGCTCACCAACACCAACGGCCAGATCTCGCTCAACCTGGCCCCGCTCATCGCCGTGGTTAAGCAGGCCCTGGTGCAGCGCGGGTTCTCGCTAGCCTCCAACATCCCCATCGTCAACGCGACGGTGCCGCTGTTCCAGGCCAAGGAGCTCGGGAAGGCCCAGGCCGGCTACCGGCTGGTTTCCGACCTCAAGATCGTGCTGCCCATCCTGGCGCTTGTGCTGCTTGCCGCCGGGGTGTTCACGGCGCGCGGCCGCCGCCGGGCCCTGATCGTGGTGGGCCTGGGCGTGGCCGCGTCCATGGTGGTCCTCGCCATCGGCTTGCTGATCGCCCGGACCATCTACCTGAACAGCGTCCCCTCTAGCGTCCTGCCCACTGACGCCGCCGCGGCCGCGTACGACGCGCTTATCCACTTCCTCCGGGTCGGGCTCCGGGTGATCCTGGCGGTCGGGCTGGTCATCGCCCTCGGGGCGTTCATCACGGGGCCCTCGCGCGCCGCGGTGCGGACTCGCGCGGCCCTGGGGTCGGGAATCACATGGCTGCGGAACCTCGGTGAGCGCCGCGGGATGTCCACCGGCCCGGTCGGCCAGTGGACCTACCGGCACCGTGCAGTGCTGCGGATCGGGGCGGTGACGCTGGTGGCGCTGATCCTCGTCTTCTGGGGCCAGCCCACCGCGCTTACCGTCATTCTCCTCGTCGTCATCCTCCTCATCCTGCTCGGGCTCATCGAGCTGGTCGCCAGGCCTCCCGCGGAACCAGCGGCCGTGGGACAGGAATAAACCACCCGTTCGGAAAAAGGAAAGGATCCCCACCCATGAATATGCCAACGAAGGTAGACGTCGGCGACGCGACGAGGGACACGCTGGCGGCGCTGGCTCTCGGCGACCCCAGCCTGGTGGACGCGGGCCTGGAAATGCGGGCGGGGCTCCGCGACAAGAGCGGCCTCGACGACCGTACGTTCGCTCTAGTCAAGCTCGCCGCGATCATGGCGCTCGACGCCCCGCCGACCTCGTACCTGTGGCAGGTGGCCAACGCGGTCGCGGCCGGAGCGACGGCGGATGACATGCTCGGCGTGCTGATCGCCATCGCGCCGCAGATCGGCGGACCGCGGCTCACCGCGGCCGCGCCCGAGCTGATGGTCGCGCTCGGCCTGTCACTGCCGGACGGCACCTGATGATGCGGCGGCGGCGCCCGCTGCTGCGCGCGGCGGCTGTCGGCGGCGGCGCGTACATGGTGGGGAAGCACAACGCCAATCGCCAGGCCGAGGCGGAACAGTACCAGCAGGACCAGGACGCGCGCATCAGCAACCTGGAGGCGCAGCAGTCCCAGCAGCAGTCATATCAGCAGGCGCCGCCGGCGCCTGAACCGCCGCCGGCCCCGGCGCCGGCCGCGGCGTCATCGCCCATGATCGACCAGCTGAACCAGCTGGCGACACTGCACCAGCAGGGCATCCTGTCCGACGACGAATTCGCCGCCGCCAAGGCCAAGCTCTTGGGCAGCTAACGCGGGGCGGACAGGCTCACCGGCGGCCGGCGTGGGGATCCCTTCGCCGGCCGCCGCTGTGAAGGACGCGGTGATCCCCGCGGCGCCGTCAGCGGTAGGCCCGCCGCCGGCTGGGCAGGATCGCCCCGATCAGCCACAAGAGGGGAAATATGAAGCCGATAAGGCCCAGCACCCAGTGCCCCTTGCGGAAGGTCATGAGGGCGAGCGTGAAGATCAGGACCAGATAGATGACGGCCGAAAGAATCGCCCAGCCGGGTGTTGTCATGGTTGTTCTCCTTCTGTTACGGATATCGCTGGTCATCGGTGCGGAGCGCCTGGAGGGACGACTCGAAGGCGTCCAGCCGGCCGCGCACGGTCTCGGCCTGCCACGGCCCGGCGCCGCCGGGTGCCCGCTCGGCGGCCATCGCCGACCGGACGGCCTGCAACGAGGCCAGCGTGTCGGCGATCCGCATCTGACCGGCGGGATCCGGGACCGACTCCCGCAGCGCGTACAGGGTCTGCGCCAGGTCGTCCGCGCGACGCTGGATGTCAGCCCAGCGGGCGCCCGCGTCGGCCGCGGCCATCGCGCCCGGCGTCTCCGCGACGCTCATCGTGTCGCAGAGGGCCGACCCCTGCGCGTACGCGCCGACGAGCCTCGATCGCCAGTCAGCCGCGGCGGTCGTGGAGCCGCGCCTGGCCACCCGTGTTATCCACGTGATCAGGACGGCCGCCAGCACGGCGCCGAGCAGGATCCACAGCCAGATGAGGCTAGTGCCTGATCCGGCCGCCGGCGCAGCCGTGGTGCTCTGCGGCGCCGCCGGGCCGGGGGCGGCGGTCGCTGCCGGGGCGGTGGTCGCCGGCTGGCCAGCCGTCGTCGCGCTGCCAGCGGTGGCGCTGCGGCTCGGCAGGTTGCTGGCCACGCTGCTGATCGCGCCCTTGACGGTGCTTCCCGCGCCCGCGCAGCCCGCCGCTCCCACTGCCAGGCCCGCCGCTACCAAGATGGCGACGAGAATGGCCGCTGGCAGCGAAAGGCTCTTCGCAGAACGCCGCATGTCAATCCTTCCGCGCCGCATACGGCGGCCATGAACGAGGCACTCGTGACCAATGGTCCGCTGCCGCGCCCGGCCGGGGCATCATCCGCGGCGGAGTAATCCGGAGGGTGACGGAATCTCATCCGCTATGAATGGGGCAACTGGAGCAGAAAAGCAGGACGGTAGAACCTAGGCCATCCGATTCCGACCTGCTGGGGGCCGTGGTGTCATCGTCTTACTACGAGATCCGCGTAGCCGGTGTCCTCCCGCCCGAAGCCTTGCTCGACTTCGACCGGCTCACCGCCTCAGTGGAGCCCGTCGAGACCGTCGTCCATGGCCAGATCCGGGATCAGGCGGCTCTCCAGGGGCTGCTGGCCAGGCTCGAAGCGTTTGGCATCCAGGTCCTGGAGATTCGCCGCCTGCGCGCGGGAGATGCTCCTCCGGAGAAAGGACAGTCGGAGGGCCAGTGACGGCGACGGCCGTCACTGGCCCTAGTGGTGATAGCCGCAGGTCAGGAAGCGCTGGCCACGCTGGCTTGCGATCCGTTCTGCCAGGCCGACGCGCCGGCCGTGTACGCGGCCCTGGCCTGGGCCCACTTCAGCCTGGCCTGCTCGCTCGGCGGGACTTCCATCTCGTTGATCCAGCGGCGGGTGGCCGTGACCAGGTGGCCGCCGCCGATGGCCAGGCCAGCCAGGGCTATCAGAGTTCCGACGCCGATCATGGCAGCGCTCGTGATCAGCGGTGCGGGCTCAAGCTGCGGACCGTTCGATTTGCCGCTCATGGCACCATCCTCATCGCTTGTCGCGTCGGCCTGTAGAGGCATTGTGACCATTACTGTGGCCAGCCCTTAACTGACCGAAATCACTCGTGCCGGGTGATTTGCAATTCCATCTGGACCAAATGCCGGACGGTTCAGGTCGCTCAGCCGACGGCGGTGAGCGGGTTCAGCAGGACGACCACCGCCCGGGGGCCGACGGTGACGGTGTCGCCGGCCTCGCGCTCGCCGGCCGCCGGCGCCGCGGGGTCCCACGAATCTATCTCTACCCGCCACCTGGCCTGCGGCCTGGTCGCCGGCAGCACGAATTCCAGCGGTTCCCACCAGGCGTTCACCAGCACGAGGAAGTCGTCGTCGACGAGCCAGGTGCCGTTGGCGGCCCGGTCCGGGTCATCGGCCCCGTCCAGGTACAGCGCGATCGCCAGGGCGCTGGGGTCCGACCAGTCCCCGCCGTTCATCTCGGTCCCCTCCGGGGTGAACCAGCGCAGCTCGGCCGCCTCGGCACCGGCCAGGAACCGGCTGCGGCGGAACACCGGGTGCTCCCTGCGCAGCGCGATCAGCCGCCGGGTGAAGTCCAGCAGCCCGGTGTCCGCGGCCTCCCAGTCGAACCAGGTCATCTCGTTGTCCTGGCAGTAGGCGTTGTTGTTGCCCTGCTGCGTCCGGCCCGCCTCGTCGCCGCCGAGTAGCATGGGGATACCGAACGACAGCAGCAGCGTCGCGAGCATGGCGCGGGACTGGCGCGCCCGCAGGGCGAGCACGGCGGGATCGTCTGACGGCCCCTCAGCGCCGCAGTTCCACGACCGGTTGTCATCGGTCCCGTCCCTGTTGTCTTCGCCGTTCGCCTCGTTGTGCTTGGCGTCGTACGAGACAAGGTCGCGCAGGGTGAAGCCGTCGTGGACGGTGATGAGGTTCACCGACGCCGTCGGGCGGCGCCTGGACCGGGCGAACATGTCCGATGAACCGCAGAACCTGGTCGCGAACTCGCCGATGCCGACCGGGTGGCTGCGCCAGAAGTCCCGCATGGTGTCGCGGTACTTGCCGTTCCATTCCCGCCACACCGGCGGGAACCGGCCGAGGTCGTAGCTGTCGCCCTGGCCGACGTCCCACGGCTCGGCGATGAGCTTGGCGTGAGACACGACCGGATCCTGGGCGATGAGGTCGAAGAACGCCGACCGGGTGCCGAACACGCCCTCCTGGCGGGCCAGGGTGGGGGCCAGGTCAAAGCGGAACCCGTCCACCCGCATCTCGGTGAGCCAGTACCGCAGCGAGTCCATGATCAGCTGCAGCGTCACAGGATCGCCGGCGTTCAGCGAGTTGCCGCAGCCCGTCGTGTCCACGTAGCGCGCCGGATCGGCGGGATCCAGCCGGTAGTACGCCGGGTTGTCCAGGCCGCGGAAGCAGAACGTGGGGCCGAGCTGGTTTCCCTCGGCGGTGTGGTTGAATACCACGTCGAGCAGGACCTCGATCCCGGCCGCGTGCAGCGCGTCCACCATGGCCTTGAACTCGGCGACCTGACCGCCAGGGGACCCGGCCCTGACGGCGGCCGAATAGCCCTGGTGCGGCGCGAAGTAGCCGATCGTGTTGTATCCCCAGTAGTTCGTGAGCCCGCGCTGTACCAGGAACCCTTCGGGGATGTTCTCGTGCACCGGCAGCAGTTCGACGGCGGTGACCCCGAGGTCGGTCAGGTGCTGGATGGCCGCCTGGTGGCCGAGGCCGGCGTAGGTGCCGCGCAGCTCGGGCGGTATGCCCGGGTGGCGCATGGTGAAGCCCTTGACGTGCACCTCGTAGATGATGGTGTCCTGGTACGGTCGGCCCGGATGGGCGCCGTTCCGCCAGCGGAACGGCTCGTCGGCCACCACCAGGCTGCGCGGCACGCTGGCCGCGGAGTCGGCGTCGCTCGGCGCGTCCGGGTCGGTCACCGAGTGGCCGAGCAGCTCAGGGCCGAAGCTGACCGTGCCGGCCAGTGCCCGCGCGTAGGGGTCGAGCAGCAGCTTGGCCGGATTGCAGCGCAGCCCGCGGGCCGGGTCCCACGGTCCGGTCGCCCGGTAGCCGTACGCCTGCCCGGACCCCACCCCCGGCACGAAGACGTGCCACACGCCGCCGTCGCAGTCGGTGACCGGGATCCGCGTTTCCGCGCCGTTCTTGTCGAACAGGCACAGCAGGATCCCGTCAGCCGAGCCTGAGGTGACGGCGAAGTTCGTTCCTTCCCCGGTGACCGTCGCGCCGAGCGGGAACTGGCTGCCGGGAAGCGCGGCGGCGGTCTCGGCGGCCAGCGTGGTCATGGCAGCGGCTCCCGCGGCTCCCGGGTCTCCGCGCTCAGCCGCCGGATGACGTCTCCGATGCTGTCCACCTCCCCGTGCCGCCGCCGGATCAGGTCGGCGATCACCCCTGTCCAGCCGGTCTGGTGGAAGGCGCCGATCGCGGCGCCGTTGTCGCCGTGGAAGTACTCGCTGAAGATCAGGTTGTCGTGCCAGGCGGGGTCGCGCTGCATGAGCTCGGTCCCGCCGAAGCAGGGCCGCCGTCCGTCAGCGTCGTCGGTGAAGATGGAGATGAGCCGGTCCGACAGGTCGGCGGCGACCTTGTCCAGCGTCAGCCGCCGGCCCGACCCGGTCGGGTACTCGATGGTGAAGTCGTCGCCGTAGAACCGGTGGTACCGCTCGAGCACGGTGACCATCAGGTAGTTCAGCGGGAACCAGATCGGGCCGCGCCAGTTGGAGTTCCCGCCGAACATCGGCGTGGTCGACTCGGCGGGCTCGTAATCGATGCTCGCCTGGACGCCCTCGACGTCGATGACGTACGGATGCTCGCGGTGGTACGCGGACAGCGCCCGCAGACCGTGCGGGGACAGGAACTCGCTCTCGTCGAACACCTTGCTCAGCAGCCGTTCCAGCCGGTCAGGACCGGCGAGGGAGAACAGCATCCGCTGCTGGCCAGGCTCGCCGCGCAGCACCCCGCTCTCGCGCAGCTTGGCGGGGTCGTCGAAGCCCTCCTCGCTCAGCAGGTCCGCGAACTGCTTGCCCACCATGAGCGACGACCGCAGGTCGTCCTCCTGCAGGACGAAGGCCGCGAGCGCCGGGATGACGCCGACCATCGACCGGACCTTCACCGGCACCGCCGTCCCGGACGGCGTCACCAGCCGGTCGTAGTACAGCCCGTCGGCCTCGTCCCACAGGCCCTGGCTGGCCAGGGCGTCCCTGATGGCCGCGTAGTGCTCCATGAACTTGAGCACGAGATCGGAAGCCGGCCGCTGCCTGGCCCGGTTCAGCACCATGGCGATGGTGCCCATCGCGATCGTGTAAAAGCCCATCCAGCCGGTAGCGTCGGACTGCTCGAGGGTGCCGCCGACCGGCAGGTGCGAGCGGTCCAGCGGGCCGATGTTGTCCAGGCCGAGGAACCCGCCCTCGAACACGTTGTTGCCCTCGCGGTCCTCCAGGTTGACCCACCAGGCGAAGTTGAGCAGCAGCTTGTCGAAGACCCGGCTGAGGAAGTCGATGTCGCGGCCCCCGTCGACGGCGAACACTTCCAGCGCCGCCCACGCCTGGACCGGCGGGTTCACGTCGGAGAAGTCCCACTCGTAGGCGGGCAGCGCGCCGTTCGGATGCTGGAACCACTCCCGGCACAGCAGCGTCAGCTGGTACTTGGCGAACGCGGGGTCCACGTGCGCCAGCGCCACGCAGTGGAACGCGAGGTCCCACGCGGCGTACCACGGGTACTCCCACTTGTCCGGCATCGACATGATGTCGAACGCGTTGAAGTTACGCCACTTCGCGTTCCGGCCGTTCTGGCGCTCCGCCGGAGGCGTCGGCTCGCCCGGGTCGCCGTCCAGCCAGCGCTTCACGTCGTAGTAGAACAGCTGCTTGCTCCACAGCATCCCGCCGAACGCCTGCCGCATGACCATCGCCTCGTCGTCGCTGGCCGTCCGCGGCGTGAGCTCCTGGTAGAACTCGTCGGCCTCGCTTTCCCTCGTCCTGAGGACCTCGCTGAAATTTTTCCCGAACGGGTCCGTGGCGGCTGTGGTCCCCGCCGGCCGGAGCCGCAGCCGGAGCTGAGCCGTGTTCCCTGGCTCCACCGTCAGCCGGTACCACACCGAGCACTTGGTGCCGGTCCGGTCCGGATTGACCGTAGGCGCCCCGCCGACGACATGGTCGTTGATGCCGTCTTTCGGATACGGCGTGATCGGTTCCGTGCCGAACAGCCGGCTGGTGTTCGTCTCGTTCTCGCAGAACAGGACCTCCGGCATCGCCCCGTCAGGCCCGGCGTCGGCGACCAGCTCGAGCGTCCCGATGAACGGGTGCTCGATCGTCACTGACCCGTCCGCGTCGCCAGCCGCCATGCTGGGCTTCGGGGCGTCCGGGTCCCATGCCCAGGTGTTCCTGAACCACGCCGTCGGCAGCACGTGCAGCGTGTCGGCGTCGGGGCCGGCGTTGGTCACCGTGACGGTCATCAGCAGATCGTCCGCGCTGGCCTTGGCGTACACCACCTCGACGATCCAGTACTTGTCGTCGTTGAACGCCCCGGTGTCGACGAGCTCGTACTCGGGCTGGAACTTGTTGCGCGACCGGTTGACGTCAATCAGGTCCTGGTACGGGAACGCGCCCTGCGGATAGTGGTAGCGCCACCGGTTCCAGGCGTGACTGGGGATGGCGTCCAGGTACCACCAGTACTCCTTGACGTCCTCCCCGTGGTTGCCCTGCTCCCCCGTGAGCCCGAACGCCCGCTCCTTCAGGATCGGGTCGCGGCCGTTCCACAGCGCCAGGCCGAGGCACAGCCGCTGCTCGATATCGCTGAACCCGGCCAGCCCGTCCTCGCCCCACCGGTAGGCCCGCGAGCGGGCATGATCGTGCGGCAGGTAATTCCACGCGTCGCCGTTCGCGCTGTAGTCCTCCCGGACCGTCCCCCACTGCCGCTCGCTGAGGTACGGCCCCCACCGGTACCACTCACCGGCCTGGCGCAGCCCGTCCTCGAGCCGGCCGAATCCCGCTACCCGCTCTCGCTCGACACCCATCGCAGTCTTCCTCCCCCTTTGTCGCCGTGCGTGCCGTTACGCTGTCCCGTCGGCCACGGCGTGTTCGGCCGGGCCGGCCACGCTGTTTGCCGCGCCGCGAGCCGCGCGCCTGATCATGAGCCCGCCGATGATCTCGATGATGCCCATGACGATGAACCAGATGCCGAGGAGCACGGCGAGCACGGTGAGCGAGTCGACCGGGGTGGAGACGACGACGATCCCGGCGATCACGCTGATCGCGCCGAAGAAGATCCACCAGCCCCGTCCCTCACGGGCGCCGCCCGCGAAGGCGGCGACCAGCGCGGTCACGCCCTGCACGATCCACACCAGGCCCACGTACAGGCCGACGAGCGCGAGGGTCAGGTGCAGGTGACGGATCAGCACGACGCCGACCACGATGAACACCAGGCCGACGATCCCGCTCCACACCCGGTGCGCCTCCCCGCGGCCGAAGATCCTGACCAGGTGGAAGATCCCCGACAAGATCGCCAGGATGCCGAGCAGTACCGCGACGACGTTGAGCGACCCGCCCGGGTGGAAGGTCACGATAAGCCCCAGGACCAGCGTCACGACGCCGATAATGACCGTCGCCTGCCATGACTGCGCGATCAGCACGCCCGGTGCCGACGCGAGGTCGCCGTCGTCATAGTCCGCAGATGCCATGAGTACTCCTCTGAGCCGCGGGGACCCGCTTGTCCGGCGCCACGGGCGCGGCGCCGGACAAGCGGGCGGAGCTGGATGAACCGGTTAGTCTTCGCTCTCGAACGCCTCGCGGAGCTTGGCCTCCTGCTCCGCGGACAGGTTGGTGCTGATGAGCTCGGCCTCGGTCCCGGCAAACTCGCTCTGCACCCGGTCCATCACCGCGTCGGAGCTGAGCAGGAACAGTGCCGAGGTGCCCGGCGTGACCTTCTCCCTGACGCTGTCGATGAACGCGTTGCTGATGCCGACGTCGGCCAGCGAGCCGAACAGAGCGCCGGTAGCCGCGCCGATGGCCAGGCCGAGGATAGGGACGAAGAAGATCAGGCCGAACAGCAGGCCCCAGAAACCGCCGCCGAGCGCTCCTGCCTTCTTGGTGTCGTGCAGCTCACGGGTCTTGGGCTTCTTGCGCCCTACCTCCCAGCTGACTACCGCGGCGTCCTGGACGTTGATCAGCTGCTGGCTGTCCAGCTTCTGCAGCCTCTCCAGCGCGATATCGGCGCCTTGGGGGGTCGAGAACTTCCATGCGGTAAGAGTCGCCATGTGGTCTCCGCGTGTCTGAGCCCCGGCTGCCCGCCGGGGCTGGTGAATTGAACTGCCAGCACCATCGCCTCCGACCACTACCGCCCGCATCACCCCGCGCGAGTGAGCTCGCCCCGAGTCACCCGGTGAACCCGCCGGCTCCGCTGTCCGGCGGCGAGCGGAAGGCCGAGTAGCGCTGGGCCTCCCGCTCGGCGGCCGCGGCCGCCGCCTCGGCCTCGGCCACCGCGGCCTCCGCCTGAGCCACCGCCTGCCGGTAGCTGTCGTCCTGGCTCCGCGCAGGGCTGGGCACGGCCGCGTCGATATCTCGCTCCAGCGCCGTCTCGTCGGCAGTGAGCTGCTTGCTCGTCAGCCCGGTCGCGTGCGTAATAACCTGCTCGACCCGGTCGCCGAGGTCACTGGCGGCCACGACCACGAGCCCGCTGTGCCCATCGTCGAGCTGCTCGCCGAGATCCTTCAGGTCCGCGCGCCGCAGGCCGGCGGTGACGTGCCCGGCCAGGGCGCCGAAGCCGGCGCCGGCCGTACCGCCGAGCAGCAGCCCCGCGCCGAGGCCTACCGCGGGGAAGAGCGCCAGCAGCGCGCCGCCGGCCAGCCCGATGCCCAGGCCCCGCCACGCGCCCCGGCGCGTCGGCTGTTCGTGCTTGGCGACGATGCTGACCTTCCCGGCGTCGTCCCTGGTGATGACGGCCGCGTCATAGCTGTCGATCAGCCCGGACGCCTGGTAGAGCTCGCGGACGGCGTGGTAGTCGGCCTCGGCCGCGCCCAGCGTGTCATAGCTCGCGGCGAACACGACGAAGGTATCCGCGGCCATCGCCCACCTCCGATCCGCGACCTCCGATCATGGGACGATCCAATCAGCCGCGCGCCGGCGGCGGATCATCCCCCGAGGATGACCTGGAAGCCGGCGGTGCGCCTCGGCCTGCCCAAGGTCAGGCGCGCACCTCGTCTAGCCGGCGCAGCGCCACCAGTTCGAGCCCAAGCGCGAGGATGCGGCTGAGCGCGTTGTACAGGGCAGCCTGGTCGAGATCACCAGCAAGCAGCGTATTGCCGTCGGCGTGTTCGATCTTGAAGTCAGCGAATGCCTCGCGGCCCAACTCGCCCAGACCACCGAGAATGGTGATCTGGTAGCGATGCGTGCGCACCATTCCTCCCGTTACTGGCCGATTTGGGGGCATCGGTACTATATGCCCGTCCTGCCACTACCCTCAGCGCGGACGATCATCTATGCACAAGCGTTACTGATTCATTGCCGGGACGAGTCTCATCCGCCGCGGATGACCGCCACTGCCCAGCCGCCGGCCGATACTGGCGAACGTGAACTCCCGTGACCGCGCAGGCAAGCGGTGGACCGACCCCGCGGAGGCGCTGGCCCAGCAGGTCACCGAGCGCGTCGTCGACCTCGTGGTCGGCGCGATCGACGTCAACGAGCTCGCCGCCCGGGTCGACGTGAACGCGATCATCGGCCGCGTCGATATCGACGCGGTGCTGCGGAAGATAGACCTGAACGCATTGCTCGGCCAGGTGGACGTGAACGAGCTGGCGCAGCGGATCGACGTGGCAGGCCTGGTCGAGAAGGCGGATCTGGGCGCGATCATCGCCCAGTCGTCTGGCGGCATGGCGCGCGAGGCGGTCGACGCGGTGCGCTACCGGACGGCCGGGCTCGATCAGGTCATCGACCGCTGGGTGCGCGTCCTGCTGCGGCGCAAGGACCCCGCGCCGCCGCCGCTGCTTGCCGTGCAGGCCGGATCGTGACCGCCCAGCCGGCCCTGCGGTACCAGGGACACTACGCCGGCGCGGTTTCCCGGCTCGCTTCCTTCGTCATCGACATCGTCGTCAGCGCGGGCATTTTCTGCGTCGCGCTGGCGGCCATCTCCTATGGCGCGCAGGTCATCACCGGCAACCTGGTCAGCTGGAACCACACGACCGGCGTCGTGGCCGGGCTCTTCGCCGCGTGGGAGCTCGCGTACTTCGGCTTCTCGTGGGCGACGAACGGCCGGACCCTCGGCATGGCTGTGTTCGGCATCCGGGTGGTGCGCACCGACGGGGCCGTTCTCGAGCCGCGCCACGCGACCGTCCGCGCGCTGGTATTTCCCTTCAGCTTCCTGTTCTGCGGGCTGGGCTTCCTCGGCATCCTCGTGCAGCGCGAGCACCGCGCCCTGCACGACCTCGCGGCCGGCAGCGCCGTCATCTACGCCTGGACCGTCCGTGCACCAGTCTCAGGGGCGACCGGCGTGACGGATCAGCCGTCGGTGCCGGGACCCGGTACTACCCCACCTGGGCGCCGCGGCCGGCCCAGTACGGCGCCCGCAGCTGGCGCTTGAGCACCTTGCCCGAGCCGGTGCGCGGCAGCTCGGCGGCGAAGTCCACCGAGCGCGGCACCTTGTAGCTGGCCAGATGCTCGCGCGCGAAGGCCGTGACCTCCGCGCCGGTCAGCGCCGCCCCTGCCGCTCCCGCCGACCGCACCACGGTCGCGTGCACGACCTCGCCCCACTGGTCTGACGGGATCCCGAAGACCGCGACCTCGTAGATCCCCGGATGCTGCTCGAGCACCGCCTCGATCTCGGCCGGGTAGACGTTCATCCCGCCGGAGATGATCATGTCGCTCTTGCGGTCGCAGATGTACAGGTAGCCCTCATCGTCCCAGTAGGCGATGTCGCCGACCGTATGGAAGTCGCCGCGGCTGTTCGCCGCGTAGCTGGCGTCGTTCTTGTAGTAGGCGTCGAACATGACCTTGGACCGCACGAAAATCTCGCCGGCGTGCTCAGGCCCGGTGCCGGCGACCTCGCTGCCGTCGGCGCCGACCAGCATGATCTCGATCCCGGGGGCAGGCTGGCCGCACGATCCCGGCTTGCGCAGCTGGTCCGCGGGCAGCAGGACGGTATCGACGCCGAGTTCGGTCGAGCCGTAGACCTCGAACAGCGACCCGGGCGGGAAGTCCGTCACGTACCGCTTCTTCAGCTCATAGCTCCACGGCGCCGCGTTGGCGATCATCACGCGCATGGACGACCGGTCGTAGCGATTCTTGACCTCCTCCGGCAGCGCGCAGATCATCCGCATCACCGCGGGGGCGGCGAACGTCGAGCTCGCCCGGTAGGTGTCCAGCAGCCGCAGCCAGTCCTCGGCGTCGAACTTGCGCTGGACGATCATCGTCTGGCCGTAGAGCTGGGCGGCGCGCAGGAACGCGCTCGGGCCGCTGTGGTACAGCGGGCCAGAGGTGAGGTAGATGTCGTCAGGCCGGTAGCCGAACAGGTTCAGCAGCGCGCCGAAGACTTCCGGGTCCGGGGTGCCGGACCGGAACGCGCCCTTCGGCTTGCCGGTGGTGCCCGAGGTGTAGATCATCGTCCCGCCCGCCCCGGCGAGATCCCCGACGTCCGGCGGACCGGACGGCGCGGCGGCGATGTCGGCCTCGGTCAAGACCCCGGCCGGCGCCTCCCCCAGGACCGCCGGGGCCGGGCCGCCGGCCGCGATGATGTGCCGGACCTTCCCCAGCTCGCCGCGGCCGCGGAGCGTCGTGAACAACGGCAGGTACTCGTGGTCCACGTAGGCGACCTCGGCGTCGCTGTGGTTGATGACGTAGCGCGCCTCCTGCTCCGATAGCCGGTAGTTCAGCGGCACGGCGATGGCGCCGGTCTTCCGCGCGGCGTTCAGCACGGCCACGACCTCGGGGGAGTTCGGCCCGCACCACAGCACCTTGGCGTCCGGTCGGGTGCCCCCGCCGCCCAGCGACAACAGCAGGTTTGCCAGCCGGTTCGACCGTTCCTCGAGCTCGGCGTACGTCCACCTGACGACGGTCCCGTCGGGCTTGTCCTCGATGACGGCCGGCTTGTCCGGCTGGGCCTGTGCATAGATCGAGAGAAGGTCGTCCGGCATAGGGTCAATGTACGGAACAGTTACAGCACGATCCACTGGCGGCCGTCGATGAGTTCCCTGACGGCGTCGAGGTGCCCGGCGTGCACGGACGTTTCCGTGATCACGTGCAGCATGATGTACCTGAGGTCAGGGAAATCGATGCCCGCCTCTTGCCACCACCTGTCGGGCTGGCGCGGCGGCATGTCGAGCGGAGTCGCCGCGATCACGGCGTTCGAGTGCTCGATCTCCTCCCGGTACAGGGCGAAGACGTCCGCTGCCGACTCGCCTGGGTCCAGGCGCCATTCGGCGTTCTCCCCCTCGGGAAAGAAGTCGAACGACTCGCCGCCGACGACGCTGCGGAACCAGTAATGCTCGTCGGACAGCGCCAGGTGCTTCACCAGGCCCAGGCAGTTCCAGCCAGACGGCAGCACCGGCCGCCGGAGCTGCTCCTCAGGCAGGTCCTCCAGGATGCCAAGCACGTGGCGGCGCTGCCCGTTCAGGAAACGCAGCAACAGGTCGGTCTCAGTCATCCGCCCATGATGCCCGCCAGCGAAATAACGCAAAGAGGGGGATGCCTGCTCACCCTCCGTGGCCCGAGACTGGGATCAGAACGAATCGGCACGAGCGCGCCCGCGCTACGTCAGGTCTGGGAGGCCATCCGGATCTGCCAGGCCTGCTGGCCGCGGACTTCTCCAGCCGAGGAGACCTGCACGCGCACCAGGTCACCATCGCCAGACTGCTCGCACCGTGGTTCGCCAGGCAAACGGTTGCGGATCTGGCAACGGCGTTCGCGGGAGCCTCGGTGGTGTGGGCGCAGCTGCACCGTCGCGCCGTGGCGCCTGACGCGGCGGGTTGCGCTAGCCGGCCTGTTTCGGGCTGACCGAGCTCAGCGCGTCGTCCAGCATCGCGGGGAACGTGTCGGGGTGCCTGGCCAGCAAGTAGGTCACCACCGCGACGAGGGCCTGGTTGTCGAGCGCCCTGACCCGGGTGATCCGCAGCTCTGCGGCCGTCTCGCGGCTGCCGGTTTCTGAATCAGCCATGCGCCTTGGCTACCCAGCGTCGGGCGCTTCATCCCGAACCGCGGGCAGCGGTAGCGCCGCCCAACGTCCACCTTCCGTCGGGCGGTGGCCCGGGCTCGTCAGTGCTCGTGGATGATGACGCCGCGGATGTTCTTGCCGTCGTTCATGTCCTGGTAGGCCTGGTTCACCTGGTCAAGCGCGTACGTGCGGGTGACCAGCTCGTCCAGCTTGAGCTGGCCCGACTTGTACAGGCCGAGCAGCATCGGGATGTCGTACAGCGGGTTGCTGTCGCCGAACAGCGCGCCGCGGATCTGCCGGTGGTAGCCGATCAGCATGCCGGCGTGCACGTGCACCGCGCGCTCGTTGATGTGGCCGACCGCGGTGATCGTCACCTTGCCGCCCTTGCCGGTCATCATCACCGCGGCCCGGACCATCTCCTCGGTGACCGCGCCCGGCGTCATGATCGCGTGGTCGGCGAGCTGGCCCCAGGTGGTCTCGACGACGAACTCGTGCGCTTCCTTGGCGGTGGCGAACGCGTGCGTGGCGCCGAACACGGTGGTGGCCATCTCCCGCTTGAACTCCACCGGGTCGACCACGACCACGTTCTTCGCCCCCGCGAAGCGGGCGCCCTGCACCGCGTTGCTGCCCACCCCGCCGGAACCGAAGATCACCACGGTGTCGCCGGCCCGCACCCCGGCCGCGTGCACCGCCGACCCCCAGCCGGTCGGCACGCCGCAGCCCACCAGGCACAGGACCTCCCACGGGATGTCCTGGAAGTCCTCGCGCAGCGGGACGGTGGCCCACTCCGACACGACCGCGTACTGGGAGAACGTGCCGAGCGTGCAGAAGCCGCCGATGTCCGTGTCGCCCTCGTGGAACCGCCACGTGCCGTCCTCGAACATGCCGGTGCCGGCGTTCAGGCCCTTCACGCACATGTTGGAGTGCCCCGTCGAGCACGGCCGGCAGGCGCCGCAGGCCGGGATGTACGAGCAGACGATCTTGTCGCCCGGCTTGACGCGCTGCACGTCGGGGCCGACGGACTCCACGATGCCGGCGCCCTCGTGCCCGCCCACGACCGGCAGCCGGATCGGAGCGTCGCCGGTGGTGATGTGGTCGTCGGAGTGGCAGAGCCCGGCCGCCATCAGCTTGACCCTGACCTCGTGCGCCTTCGGCTCGTCGAGCTGCAGGTCGACGATCTCCCAGCCGACGTGCGGGGCCCGGGTAATGGCGGCGCGGGTGGTGATGCTCATCTTCTGACGTTCCCTTCCCGGACGGGTGCTAGTGCTCGTGGACGATCACGCCGCGGATGTTCTTGCCGTCGAGCATGTCCTGGTAGCCCTCGTTGATCTCGTCGAGCTTGTAGCGGCGGGTGATCAGCTCGTCCAGCTTGAGGTCGCCCGCCTGGTAGAGGCCGATGAGCATCGGCACGTCGACCAGCGGGCTGCAGCCGCCGTAGATCGAGCCCTGGATCCTGCGCTGGTAGCCGATCAGCATGCCGGGGTTCTCGTTGATCGAGCCGTTCCCGACCGCGGTGATCGTGACCTGGCCGGTCTTGCCCACGATCTTGATGGCGTTCGCGATCACCTCGTCGTGCAGGATGCCGACCGTGATGATCGCGCGGTCGGCGAGTTCGCCCCAGGTGGTCTCCCTGACGAAGTCCTGCGCTTCCTCGGCGGTGGCGAAGGTGTGCGTGGCGCCGAACACCTCTGCCATCTCCCGCTTGAACGGCACCGGGTCCACCACGACCACATTCTTCGCCCCGGCGAACCTGGCGCCCTGCACCGCGTTGCTGCCCACGCCGCCCGCGCCGTAGATCACCACGGTGTGCCCGGCGCGCACGTCGCCGGCCCTGACCGCGGAGCCCCAGCCCGTCGGCACGCCGCAGGCCACCAGCGCGGCGACGTCGAAGCCGATCTCCTCCGGGATCTTGATGACGGAGAACTCGTGGACGACCGCGTACTGTGAGAACGTGCCGAGCACGCACAGGCCGCCGAAGTCCTCGCCGCCCTGGTGGAAGCGGAACGTGCCGTCAGGGAACATCCCGGTGCCGGCGTTCTTGCCGGCGTCGCACAGGTTCTGGCGGCCGGTCGCGCAGTACCGGCACTTACCGCAGGCGGGGATGAACGAGCAGGTCACGTGGTCGCCGGCCTTGACGCGGGTGACGGACTCGCCCACCGCGTCCACGACGCCCGCGCCCTCGTGCCCCCCGACCACGGGCAGGCGCATCGGCGCGTCGCCCTTCTGGATGTGGTCGTCGGAGTGGCACAGGCCGGCCGCGAAGAACTTGACCCGGACCTCGTTCGCCTTCGGGTCGTCCAGCTCGAGCTCGGTGATCTCCCATGGCTGGCCGGGCACCCGGCAGACCGCGGCTCGCGTGGTGATGCTCATGTGAACCCTTCCTCGGATGTCCTCGGATGGCGTCCATAATCCATCGCCCTCCGCGCCGGCGCCACCGCCCGTTTCAGCCTGCACAATTCGCGGGAAGAAATTTGGTTGCCGGCAGCCAAGGAGCCGACGGCCGCCGGGGCTTGCCCGGGGAACAACCGGGACCTTCGCGTGGTTGTATACAGCGTCCACATGCGCCCGCACCCAACGGGCTGCGCCATCAGTGAAGGAGCTGACGTTTTGGACACCTACCGCAAGGACCCCGAGGCCATCGCGCGCCTGACGGACGCGCAGTACCAGGTCACCCAGCAGGATGCCACCGAGCCCGCGTTCCGCAACGAGTTCTGGGACAACCACGAGCCCGGGCTGTACGTCGACGTGGTCTCCGGCGAGCCGCTGTTCGCCTCGGTCAACAAGTACGACAGCCAGTCCGGCTGGCCGAGCTTCACCGTCCCCGTCGACCCGGGCAACGTGGTGGAGCTGCAGGACTCCAGCTACGGCATGGTCAGGACCGAGGTCCGCTCTGCCCACGGCGACAGCCACCTCGGCCACGTGTTCCCCGACGGGCCGAAGGACGAGGGCGGGCTGCGGTACTGCATCAACTCCGCCGCCCTGCGCTTCATCCCGGTCGCCGACCTGGAGCAGGAGGGGTACGGCGAGTACCGCAAGCTTTTCGAGACAACCGACGGGAGTGCGTCATGACCGCGAGAACCGAGACGGCCATCCTGGCCGGCGGCTGCTTCTGGGGCGTCCAGGAGCTCGTCCGCAAGCTGCCCGGCGTGATCTCCACGCGGGTCGGTTACACCGGCGGTGACGTCCCCAACGCCACCTACCGGAACCATCACGGCCACGCTGAGGCCCTCGAGATCGTCTTCGACCCGGACAAGATGTCCTACCGGGACCTGCTGGAGTTCTTCTTCCAGATCCACGACCCGACGACGCGGAACCGCCAGGGCAACGACATCGGGACCAGCTACCGGTCGGCGATCTTCTACCTCAGCGACGAGCAGAAGCGGATCGCCGAGGATACGATCGCTGACGTCGACGCCTCCGGCCTGTGGCCGGGCAAGGTGGTCACCGAGGTCACCCCGGCCGGGCCGTTCTGGGAGGCAGAGCCTGAGCACCAGGACTACCTCCAGCGCTACCCCGACGGGTACACCTGCCACTTCGTCCGGCCGGGCTGGAAGCTCCCGCGCCGCGCGGAGCAGGTCAAGCCGTAACCGGGCACGCTGACGAAGCCGCCTCCCCGACGGGGAGGCGGCTTTTCTCATAGGCACGGCCAATGTCTCCAGAGCGGGGCCGCCCTTCCCGCGGCGGCCTCGTGATGTTGCACTTGTTAGGTGGCAGAAGACAGCGGATACGGGCCGTTCTACACGCGCCGGCGCGGGAACATGCTGACGCACTTCATCACCGGGGTGCTGGGCGCGGGGCTCGCCGCGATCCTGCTGCTGGCCTTCTATAACGGTTCCTCCGGCAGCGGTTCCTCCGGCAGCGGCGCGTCAGGAAGCGGCATGGTGCCCGCCCCGGCGTCCTCCGCGGCCCCGCTGGGCAAGAGCGCGCAGGGCGTCGCCGCGCGGGTGCGGCCAGGCGTCGTGATCATCGACACCACGCTCCGGTACGACAGCGAGCGGGCCGCGGGAACCGGCATGGTGATCAACTCCGGCGGGCTAGTGCTGACCAACAACCACGTGATCGAGGACTCCACGTCGATCACGGCGACCGTGCCCGCGACGGGCCGGACCTATCAGGCGACGGTGCTCGGCTACGACAAGACCGGCGACATCGCCCTGATCCGGCTGCAGGACGCGTCCGGGCTGGCCACGGTGCCGATCGGCAACTCCTCGTCGGTCAAGGCCGGCGCGGCGGTCGTGGCCCTGGGCAACGCGGGCGGACAGAACTCCATCACCG
>Ga0335072_10004276_pt1 | contig 21280 bp, 11 predicted proteins | sample Lox_Sample_21_FD_206725 | JGI IMG/M metagenome (GOLD analysis project Ga0335072, IMG submission 206725) | Soil microbial communities from Loxahatchee National Wildlife Refuge, Florida, United States - Lox_Sample_2.1 | ecosystem: Environmental > Terrestrial > Soil > Wetlands | place: USA...
GAACGGCGACGACGACGAGTGCGAATGAGTTGATCGTTGGTGCGGACATGGTGTTCACCAACACTGTGGGTAGCGGGAGCGGGTTTACGCAGCGGATCAAGACGACGCCGGACGGGGATCTGGTGGAAGACGAGGTGGTGAGCACGGCGGGGAGTTACAGTGCGACGGCGCCGTTGGTCGGGTCAGGGCCGTGGGTAATGCAGATGGTGACGTTTAAATGACATGGAGTCATTCAGCGCATCACCTTGAATGGATAGATAAGTAGGCGCGACGCGATGCGGCCGCTCGCAGATTACATTTCATCAACAAATTTAATTAGGTAGTTGGAGCGGAAATAATATGACCAGATATGGGTTGATTTGTCTGTTGCTCGGATCCGTCTCTTGGGGACAAGCAACGAGCCCAACGTTTCCGCTACCTGCTGTCCATCAGCCTGCGACTCCAACTGCTGCAACCCAGGACCCCGCGCCTGACCAACGTCAACATCTAAGACGCCCCGAGGTATCTCCTGATGCGCCAGTAATTACAATCAGTGGCCTTTGTGGTGCTTCATCTGAAAACAAAGCCGCCTCCTCCGCCTGCAAAACCGTCATTACTCGAGCCCAATTCGAAAAACTGATTGATGCAATCGAACCGAACATGCCGGCGCGGGCTCGCCAGGAATTTGCCCTGCGCTACGCGGATGCGTTGGTGATGAGTAAGAAAGCAGAACAGATGGGACTCGACAAAACGCCGGACTATCGGGAGCAGATGAAGCTCGCACACGTTCAGGTCTTGTCGCAGGAACTCAAGAAATCGATCCAGGGGAAAGTCTTTCGGATTTCCGACAAGGACATCGAAGACTATTACCGCGGAAATATCGCAAAATTCGAAAAGGCAGAAATGGAGCGGATTTACGTTCCCAAGACTCGACAGTTACTACCGGTTTCCGGCGACAAATTAAGTGATGCTGGCAGGCAACAGCGCTCGAGCGAATCGGAACAAGCGATGAAAGACGTGGCTTACAACCTCCGTGCACGAGCCCTCGCCGGGGAGGCGTTCGCAACGCTCCAGGCCGATGCTTATACCGCGGCAGGAGTTAAAAATGCCAACTCCAACCCCGCCGTTTCGCTTAGGCGCACTTCGTTGCCTCCAAACCAGGTTTCAGTTATGAACTTGAAACCTGGCGAGGTTTCATCAGTCTTTGAGGACTCAAACGACTTTGTGATCTACAAGATCAAGAGCAAAGATACGCTGCCCTTGAACCAAGCCAGGGAAGAAATTAAGGCAACTCTGAGTTCCCAGCGTATGCAGGATGAAATGCGGCGTATTCAGGATTCCGCAACTCTTAGCTTTGACGACAGCTATTTTTTCCGCGGTCGACTACCAGGAAGTCCGGCGAAGCCCGGTGAACCCACAAAGGCCTCTGCAACACCTCACCTCGGTGACCTCGAGTAATAGGCGTTCGATCTGCAATTGCAGGTTTCTTTGCAATCGTGCTTCGCCACTTGAACCGAATCTGTTTGAATTAAGCTCGGCCTGCCGGAAGCAATCATTCCCGACACTTCGTGATCAAATCGGAACAATCTCCTGGCCGCAGCTGTGAATTCCTCGATCGTCACCCCTGGTCGCCAGTCCTTCTACTGCTTTTCCTGCCTTTTGTTTCGCATATCCCGCTTTGGCTGCTACAGCGGAGTAACGACCCAATCTGGTTCTACTCTGGCTTAGCTCTCAATCCAGTTCCGGCGGGATCTCCGTTCCTCGATCCTAATGTAGGATTCACTTCTCAAGCCCTCGGCGGCTTGGCTGCACACGACTGGCTGCATGGCGTTGTGCCGTGGTGGAACTCCTATACGGGCGTTGGGATGCCGCTCGCTGGGGAGTTGCAGCCTGGCGCCTTCTTCCTGCCCTTCAATTTGCTGCTACTCCTACCGGAAGGGATACTCTGGCAGCAAATTTCCATGCAAATCATCGCTGGGCTTGCCACCTACGCCCTGTTGCGTGAACTGGGGCTGACGCGGCTTGCGGCGTGCATGGGAGGCGCATTTTTTTCCCTGAACGGGACAATTGCTTGGGCGCCGGGCCCGGCCGCCGTCTATTGCACCCTGCCGTTTCTTCCTCTGCTGTTGTTGGGCGTTGAGCGCGCCAGAAAGCCGCAACAAGGCGCTGCCAGCATACTGATAATTGGCATCGCAACCGCCGGATCGCTGTTGGCGGGATTCCCGGAACCCGCTTGCATCAGCGCCCTCCCGGTGCTCGCTTGGGGGCTTTATCGAGTGGCCTTCCAACCAGACCCTTGGATGCTGGTTCGGCGCGCGGTCGTGGGCCTTGCGCTAGGTATGCTTGTTGCTGCCCCGCTTCTCATCGCATTTGTGGACTACATGCGGCAATCCGAGTCCTTTGGCATCCACAATGTGGGCGAGCAATCCATCCCAGCGGCCGCATTTGCTGCGACTCTTATGCCGTATGTCTACGGATTGTTGGGAACGCAGTTTCATTCCATTCCGCTCGCTCTCATTTGGGACAGCACCGGAGGCTACACCAGCATCCTGCTTATTTTGCTCGCAATTGTGGGGCTCCGCAGCAAGTCTGCGGATCGTGGGCTGAGAATTCTTCTCCTCGCCTGGATTCTGATAGCCTTCGGCAAGACTTTCGGCCTCCAGCCGGTCATGGCGTTGATGAACTACCTTCCGCTTATGAAGCAGACGAACTTCTTCCGGTATTCGACACCGTCATGGGAACTCGCGTTAATTATTCTCGCGGCGTTCGGGCTGGATGATTTCCTCAACCACACACCTGGCAAGCGATGGCCCTTCCTCTCGGCGGTGGGTTTACTGGTTATTGCTATCGCGGTGGCTTGGCCGCTGCGCGCTTTCTGGGAGCGGCCGCGGGCGTTTGTTCCCGTCTCATTTCTGCCCTTAGGGCTTTCGGTAGCGTGGGCGCTCACCGGATTGCTGGCTGTTTTTCTGTTATGGGAACTGTTGCACGCGGAGCGGCGCCGAGTCGCGTTGGCTTGTCTTCTGGTATTCGACGCCGCGCTGATGTTCATGGTGCCGCAATCCACCAGCACACGCGGCAATCAGATCGACATGCCGGCCGTTCGGTTCTTACGCGATCATCAGGATCTCTCCCGCGTCTATACCATGGGCCCGATGCGCCCCAACTATGGCGCTTATTTTCAAGTAGCCAGTATCAACCACAATGTAGAGCCGGTTCCGAAGCTCTGGGCGAATTATGTTGAAAGCAATCTCTTGCCCGGCTTTTCGAGCGTGGACCTGAGTGAAACGTTCTGGCCAGGCGTCATGCCCGATGGTGAAGGACAAAAAGCGCTAAGCCAATATCTACCGAATTATCTCAACCTCGGTGTGCGTTACATTGTCGCCAACGCGGGTCAGAGCCCAGTGCCCGCGATATTCTTGCCGGCCGCCGGTACGGTCCATCCGGCTGAATCTGGCCGGCGCTCCGTTCCGTCGAGATGGCGAGCGCTATCCGCCGTTCTGCAACAATGCCACGCGATCGCCGACAACCAGTCAAAACCAGCTTCAGAACGCTTCATCGCGAAAACGCTGTTGAAGGTGGGCGATTCGATTGCCGGTCATTCGCTTGCAGGCATCGAAAAACGCGACAAAAGTATAGAGGTCATGAGCGCTTCATCCGTCTCGCTTCAGAGTAGCCAGTCGGCCAAGCTGAGTGTGCTCGCACCCTCCCCGATTCTCCCGGGTTATCCGATCACTTCCGTAGGAATTTTGATCGACGGCTCTAATCGCACTGCGGACGGCGATCTGGCTGTGGAGATCTGTTCCGGTACCACTTGCCGCTCCGGGCACAGACAGCTTGCGGAATCCGTAGAAAACACGGTTTTCCAAATACCTTTGGATAGTCCCTTGATCGCACCCGGCGGCGCCCTGCTGCGCTTAACATTTGTCCACAAGGACGGTTTACGTCCAGTTTCGCTTGCGCTCGTGCCCGCTGCCTCGACCGCAGCACTGCAGATGGAGGGGCCCAACGGCGCAATATCCGACCACGTCTTGCAGCTTGCGTTTCAATACGGCGCGGCATTGTCGGGAATGCGTAAGTCCTATTCAGACTCCCTCCTGGATATCTGGGAGTTGCCAAGTCCAGCGCCATATTTCCAGGTGATTCAAGGCGGCCCCTGCACACTTTCGGCGATGCGACGTGAGAACCTGACAGCGGAATGCGTGGCCCCTGCCAGCTTGTTGCGCAGGGAGCTTTACATGCCAGGCTGGCGAGTAACCGTGAACGGGGCGTCCCCCGCGGCGGTTCGGCAGGAGAGCATTTTTCAATCGGCTGCCCTGCCAGCCGGCCACACACAAGTGCAATACCAATTCATCCCTCCTTATGTTGAGTTCGGCTGGACCGGAGCCACGGTTGGAATGGCTGGGTTGATCTGGCAGATCATCCTGATAGCACGCCGATACTTTTCTGGTGCATAGCTCGCCACATGCTCGCCCCCGCGAACTGCTTCCGCACATAATCTAGTTTGGAGAACTTGTGAACATCTTTCACATCGTTGGAGCTCGTCCTAACTTCATGAAGGTCGCTCCAGTGTTGAACGCCTTGAAGGCGCGGGCTAATGTACAGCAGACACTGATTCATACGGGTCAGCACTACGACGTCAATATGTCCGATGTGTTTTTTCAACAGCTGGGCATACCAGTTCCTGACGTAAACTTGGCGGTCGGTTCGGGCACGCACGCAAAGCAGACAGCTGAGATTATGATCCGGTTCGAACCGGTCTTGGAGGAACGTAAGCCGGATATCGTTCTCGTATATGGCGATGTGAACTCGACTGTGGCGACCGCATTGGTTTGCGCGAAACTAGGCGTTACAGTCGCCCATGTTGAAGCCGGACTGCGCTCATTCGATCGAACTATGCCGGAGGAGATCAACCGTCTGGTAACCGATCAGCTTGCTGATTTGCTGTTCACGCCGTCCGAGGACGGAGATGAGAACCTTCGACGAGAGGGAATTTCGGCGAAGAAGATTTTCTGTGTGGGGAACGTCATGATCGACTCGCTGGTGCGCCTTTTGCCAGCAGCACAGAATGCCTTGACGCACACAACGCACAACAAAGGTCTGCCTGAGCGCTATGCCTTAGTCACATTGCACCGCCCCGCAAATGTCGATGACAGTGTGACGCTTAAGGGAATCTTGGAATCGTTACTTGAAGTCAGCCGGGATTTAACGGTAGTGTTTCCAGCTCATCCACGCACGCGCAAACGGATCGCCGATTTTGGGTTGAATCCTGGGCAACTGCGCCTGCTCGATCCTCTACCCTATGTTGATTTCTTGGGATTGCAGTCACGAGCAACCATTGTTATTACGGATTCCGGCGGCATTCAGGAAGAGACTACCTACTTGGGTGTCCCTTGTCTCACCGTGCGCGACAATACCGAGCGCCCGGTTACTGTCTCGATGGGAACGAACGTTCTGGTGGGTCGTGATCGGGAGAAGCTGCGCACGGAATTATCGCGCGTGCTGGCTGGGAAGGCAAAGAAGGGAACTGTGCCTCCCCTTTGGGATGGACACGCCGCAGAACGCATCGCCGACATTCTGGTCGGGCGACCATCCTTAGATCGAAATCCGAATTTTTGAAGAGCCGACCCAAGTCTTGCACATCGGCTTCAAGACGATGTCCTGATAACTGCGGTCGCCGTCACGTACGCGGCAGCACGACAGCTACTTGAACCTTGCTGGCGGCGAGTTAACAATCACTAGAACAGAATGAGCTGGAGACGAAATATCGAGTTCGCCCTATTGATCGCGTTTTCGCTTGCGTTCTCATGGGCGCCTCTCGTCAAAACGTTCCGGCTCGCTTGGACCAACGAAGCCTATACTCACATCGTCCTCATCATTCCGTTGAGCTTGGCCCTGATTTATTTCGATTCGAAAACAGCTCGACCCGTAATTGAGCCAGGCCGTCACAGCGGGCTGGTTCTGTTGGCAGTGGCTTTGGCAGTTGCTTGTTTTGCACGATGGGGCGGAGCACTGGGTCCCGACATGAGGCTAACATTGAGTATGGTTGCGACCGTGTTGTGGTGGGTCGCCTCTGTTCTGTTTTCATTTGGCCTCCCGGTTTTCCGGGCTTTTCTCTTTCCTCTCTGTTTTCTATTCTGGCTTGTACCCTTTCCTGATTTCTTGTTGAATCGGATTATCGAAACGCTGCAGAACGACTCCGCGATCGCCACTCGATGGATGTTTCAGTTGGCTCGAGTTCCTGTGACGCAAAACGGAATAATGTTGTCGCTTCCGGACCTGGACATCATGGTCGAGCGGGAATGCAGCAGCATTCGCTCCAGCATGGTTCTGATCGTCACGACCATGGTTCTGGCGCACCTTTTTCTGCGGTCGTGGTGGCGCAAGCTGATCGTTATTTTGATTGCGATTCCACTCTCAGTCGCTAAAAACGCGCTGCGAATTTTTGTAATTGTAGAATTGGCGCTACGCGTTGACCCACAATACCTGACCGGCGATCTTCATCGTCGCGGTGGGATTGTGTTCCTGCTGATTGCTACAATCATTGTGGCAGGTATGCTCTGGCTGCTTCGCGAGAGGCAGTTGCCCGATCGAGATGCCACCGATCCGCAGTCTATCTAAAATGAAGTCAGTGGAACCCAACGCTGCGGTGGCTGCAATCCAACTATGAAGCACTAGCTTTAGACTGTGCCCTGAATGAAACGCAGCCATAAGCGATCGTCGGGTTGGGTCATCTGCGGGCGGAAGGCTCGTGGCAAAGAAAAAACCCGCGCACGCAAGCAAGCACTTTGCTACGCGGGTCGTCTATCGCTCTCGGTTCAGGTCTTAGGATTGATGGGTCTTTGTCCAGCGGGATCGGACAAACATGCCGCCCGCACAGATCAGCCCGGCTCCTAACAGGTACAACGCCGCAGAGCCCCCTTCCGGAACACCACATGTCGGTTTGGGTTGGCAGTCCTTTGACCACCACGAGTTATCGCAACCCTTATTCTTGCCCGCAAAGGAAGCAGGAGCGAAGCAGAGCAGGAGCAAAGCAGTTAATAGCCATTTCTGATTCAGACTTTTCATTTAACAGGACTCCACTGCAAGCTTTTAGAACTGCTCAGGAGGGGAGAAATTCAGCAAGCCCAGTTCTCTTCAAACACATTTAATCTCCCTGGTAAGTCATTGTCAAGATGATACTTTTTGCAACGTTCGCACCGGATTGCGACTAGCACGAACGTGCTACTCTACTCTCACTAACCACTTGATTGCCTGGTCTAGGGGCTTCGCCACTGCCCCCCTGCTGCAGAACAATTTGTGGCTTTGAGTCCATCGCCTTGAGCAGGATCTGCGTTGCTAGGGTGCAAGCTTTTTCATCCTCCAATTTTTATTTCTCAATCCTAAATTCTGTTGACAGGCAGCCCTTTCGATAGCAAACTCAGTCAAGCTTGGCCCGAGGTCGTTGACCCCAGCGGGACGTGGTGGTACAGGTGGAGTTTGTGGGCAAATAGTCGTTCCCAGGGTTCCGGATCTTTCCCCCCTAGCGGATTCCGAGCAGCGAAATACAAATATTGCCAATTCATCGGGAAATCGTGGAGCAGGTCTGTACAGAGTGTGTCGGGCCGCGGCGGGGTTTTGCCAATCCCTGTTTGTGGCCAGTCACGTTGAAACTGAAACCACCCGCCAAAACTGTAGGTAAAAAACGAGGGAGAGGATTATGAAGGTAGGTATCGCAAGATTGGTTATGCGGCTCGCGATCGTGGCCATTGTGGTTACGGGAGCAAGCAGCGTTGTACTGGCTCAGTGTACAGTTCCCAATTATTCGCCGGATTTCACTAATACAGCAAGCAACCAGGCTTGCCTCACGTTGACTGGTTTTGGCTTCTATAACCCGTCCTCCCCCACATTCTCCCCCTCATTCTCCGGGACTACGACGGTGCTGCGGCTGACTCCAAATCAGACCTTCACCGCAGGGTCAGCCTGGTACCACACTGCTCAGCCGGTCGCGGGTGCTTTTACCACCTCTTTTTCGTTTCAGCTTTGGGGGGCTAACGCTCCAGATGGCAGTGCGGACGGCATCGCGTTTCTGGTTCAAAATTCGTCCTTGAGTGCTTTGGGTCCTTACGGCTGCGGGCTTGGATTCGGTGATGCTCCTGATGGTCTATGCGCAAATGGAACTGGCATCCCAAACAGCTTAGCCGTGGAGTTTGACACCTTTCAGAATTCTGATCTGGATGATCCCAACGGCAACCATGTGGCGATTCAAAGCTGCGGGTCGGGTCCGAACAATGTGGAAAACCCCCCTTTGCCTGGGGGCAGTTGCCAGATTGGGAATAACTCACTTGTTGGTTTAAAGGAGCCGAACGGAAATCCGCTGGTTCTCTCGGATGGAAGCATCCACAACGTGACGATTACGTTTAACCCGAATCCGTCGCCAGCGACCTGCACCAACCTCGCGTGCCCAGGAAAACTTGACGTGATTCTCGATGGGAACGATCTGTTTTCGGGAGGTGTTTCGTTCGACATAGCCTCGATAGGCCTCACCGGCAGCGGTGACGCCTTCGTCGGATTCACGGCTGGTACCGGTAACGGTGATGACAACCAGGACATCCTGAGCTGGACATTCCAGCCGGGATCTCAGAGCACTGTAGTCACGACGGGTGTAACCTCCGTCCTCACCTACACCAACGCGTCCGGAACCCCCGTCTACGATTACACCGCAAAACTGAACAGCGGAACGCCGGCGGAGATTACTGTCACCCCGATACTGATGACTGGTGCAGCTTGCGACGCCATGGTGCAGAAAACTTTCTGGCCGGCCCAATGCTTCGTCTATCAGAACGCCGAAAACACGGGTCAGGATATGGCCGTTGTGTTTGCTGTTGCTGGTCCCGAGGATAACTTCTTTGCAAACCTGGGCACGGACTTCAATTGGTTGCCATCGGAGAACCCTTTCTTCATCTGGCCTGGGATTGACAGCATCCTCAACCCGTTCCCTGGTTGGCTGAAGGCGCCGTTGAGCAGCAACCCCGCGGCGCCGTGTACAAACGTAACCTTCCAGAGCAACCAGGTCATCAGCTTCTCGGACGGTGGCCACACGCTCGGCAATTCCGGCGGCGGAACTTCGTGTTGGGTAGCAACTTACCTTACGCCGGGAGAAGCGTTACCGCCCAACAAGATCACGTCCCCGAAGCCCTTGCAGACGTTCACTCAGAACTCGACGCAATACGCGACGTACACGTGCAGCAATCCGAGTACGACAAAGCCTTCGACCAGCGCGACAGGCCCCTATTCAACCTTGGCAAGCTGCAGCCAGAGTGAACTCTTCAATAGCGGTTTCACGGCCAACTCCTGCAACCAGACGCTCCCGCTCGGGTACAGCCCATCGTCTACGACCTGTACGGGTCAAATCGATACCAAGACGAAGGGACTGCACACGCTACTGGTTACTTCCATCGATACGACCGGGAACGCCAACGTGAACGCGGTGATATATAACGTCCACTAAGCGCAAGAGACCCTAGCGGTCTCGCAAACAATACGCATCTTCAAGGGGTGCCGCGACAAGCGGCATCCCTTTTTTTGTTATTTTTTCTTGAGTTTTAGCTCTTGGCCGGTTGCGTCCCGCGGAGGGACTCGTCGTAGATCATCTTGAAGTCTGAACGCTGTAGGAGCTTTTCCGCGCCGGGATCTTTTTTCATCGCGTCCAGCAGTCGGAGGGCCTCCCGGTAATGACCCTGCGCGTCGCTGGCATCTCCCGACTCGCGGTCCATTGTGGCCAGCAGGTAGTGAGCACGCGTGCTTAAAGGCTGCATTCCCAGCTTGTCTGCCACGAGCAAAGCCCTATCCAGTTCCTGCCGCGCATGAGAAATGTCGTGCTTTTGCATCATCGCTTCCGCCATAAATATCGAGCATTCAACAGATGTGTATTTCAGCCCGACTTCTTCGGCCTGCTGTAGCAACTGGCGAAGACCGGTGATGGCTTCTTGCGCGTTCTTCTCCAGCACTTGGATTTTCGCCAGATTGGCCTTCGCCACCAGAATTGTTCCAGGTTCTTTGCTGCGTGTGGCAGCCTGAAGAGCCTGACTATAGGATGTATGTGCGGCTTTCAAATCTCCCCGGTAAAAGTAGGCGTCGCCCTGGAATCCGAGCGTTGTAGCTACCAGGCTATCGTTATTCAACTGGCGCGACAGGCTCAGCGCTTCATCTAGATTACTCTTCGCTTCGTCGCCACGCCCCGCAAGGATCAGAGCTTGCGCGGAGCCGCCCAGCACTTGTGCCATCCAAAAGCTCTTGTCCTGAATGTCTCGGAAGGTCTTCAAAGCCTCCTGCTGCGAATTGACCGCCGCTCCAAAACGTCCCTGAAAATCAAATAGCGTGCCTAGGGCATACGATTCCATGGCCGCGCCACGTGCATCGTTCATGCTTCGCCGCAAATCCAGAGCGCGCAGGTAATACGTGATTGCCTGATCGTATTGGCCCATCTCAGCATAGGTCTCGCCGAGATTGTGGACTGCTTCCACGATGTCTTGCGGCACTTTCGACTTTTCACGAAGCTGCAGCGCCTGTTGGTAATAGGTGAGAGAGTCTTCGAATTGCCCCTTTTCCGAATATACGGTTCCGATGTTATTCAGGCAGATAGCCTGCAAGCTCTCGTTGCCCAGATCGCGCTGGATATCCAGAGCCTCCCTGAACATTTTCAGAGCCTGATCGTGGTTTCCTTGATAGTCGTGAAAACCACCGAGATCGATCAAAGTGTCGCCGAGACCTCTTTTGTCACCAATATCACGCCGAATCTGCAATGCCTCTTGGTAATTCGCCAGAGCCTCTTTGGATTTGCCCTGCAACGCTTGCACCGACGCCAACTCGTTCAAACTCAGCGCAAGCCCTTTCTTCTGTCCAATGCGCCGCCAGATCTCAAGCGCCTGCTCTTCGTTCCGAACACTGTCTTCCGGCTTACTCAGCATTGCATAGGCGACTGCCATGAAGTGAAGACTGGTAGCTTTCTGCTCGTCATTATTCATCTGAATCGACAAGCTGTAGGCCCGGTTCAGAAGATCGAGGCTGCCTTGAGGGTCTCCACTTTTGATGGCCAAACGACCCAGCTCGAGATTGGCAGTTATATCCTTCGGATTGGTTGACACCAGATTCTGGTAATACTCGCGGGCCTTGGCATAGTTACTCGAGTCCTTGTAAAGGCTTCCCAGCGCGAACTTCACGTCCGAGTTTCCAGGTGAGACTTTTTCCAGATTTTCGTAAGCTTTTATGGCTTCCGGATAGTTCTTGAGCACCTGGAGTTCGATAGCTGTGATCCAATACCTCTCAGCTTGAGGAAGATTTTGGCTCAAGCCGACGGCCTTTTTGGCTGCCTGCTCAGCTTCACTGTCATAGCCTAAGCTGCTGTAGGTCTGACCCAGCTTTGCAAATGCCAGCGCGAAGTCCGGATCCTCTTTCGTCGCGGCTTCGAACTGCTTTTGCGCATCCTGATTCTTCCCGTCCCGTTGGAATCCAAGGCCCAGGTTGTAGTCGCGCAGCGCGTCAATCGATTTTGAGCTCGGCTGGAATGAACTGGCCTTCAGCTCCTTCAAAACGTCTTCCGGAAGCGCCAGTTGTTGCCGCACAGACTCCGCAAGCTTGTCGATCGCCGCCGGGATCTCCTTTTCGCTGGGCACATCGATCTTCAAAGGAGTGACATTGCCGCTCTTGGTGTCCTGCAGACTCGCGTCAATACGAATCTGATCGCCGAACCTTGCATATTGTCCCCAGACGACCCTGTCCGCATTGCTGAAATCGGCCACGCGTTTGATCGTTGCAGGATCAAGGACAGTTGTCGCTGAGATGCGCAGGTCGCTGAACATCTGGTGCAGGCTACCTGGACTCACTGTCCGCAAATGAGCCGACTGGCCGACATCTGTAGTCAGCATGTCAGCCAGGCTAGACCCCAGCCAGTCCAGAGTGGCATCGCCGGATGCGTTTCGAAATGGCAAAATCGCAAGCGATAGCGGATGTACCGCCGCCGTCGATGTGGCGGTCGTAGCCGGCCGGAAAAGTCTGTCCCGCAGCAGATATCCGCTGAGAGCTAAGATCAGAACTGTGACGATTCCTGTAATCAAAGGCCACGGAATCGTTTGTCCCCACGGCTTAACCGTCGCGTCAAGCCGAATTGTTCCAGCCGCTCTTTGGTCTCTCCAGGTATTGAGGTCTGTCAGGATCTCTTTCGCAGTCTGATATCGCTGCGCTACGTCCCTTTCCAGGCACTTGCTGACGATTCCGCTAAGGGCACCAGGGATTTGCGCATCGATGTCGGAGACTGGAACGGCGCGTTCTTGAGTCCGCTTGATGAGGCTGGCTAGAGCGCTGTCAGCGTGAAACGGCGTTACGCCAGTCAGCATCTCGTAGAGAATCAGACCCAGCGCGAAAAGATCCGATCGCTGATCGAGATCCTTTCCCAGCGCTTGTTCTGGCGACATGTATTCCATCGTGCCGACGATGGCGCCGGTCTGGGTCATCCCATCGCCGCCCAAAGTGCGCGCCAGGCCGAAATCCATCACAAGAATCCGGCCCACGTTATCCTGCATGACGTTTTGCGGCTTAAGGTCGCGGTGAATTACGCCAACACTATGCGCGGCGTCAAGTGCCTGGCAAACCTGCTGCGTGATATCGACCGCTTCTTCCGGACGAAGCTTCTTTCTTTCGCGGAGTAGCGAGCGCAGGTCCTGGCCCTCCACGAATTCCATGGTGATGAACTTGACGCCCCCGGCCTCCCCGAGGTCGTAGATGCGGATCACATTCCGATGCGTGACTTGATGCGCCAGCAGCAACTCCTGCTTGAAACGCGCCAAAATCGAGGGATTCGACGCGAGTTCGGGACGGATAACCTTCAATGCGACGAAGCGATCCAGTTCTTGGTCCTTGGCCTTGTAGACGGCGCCCATGCCGCCCTCGCCCAGAAGGTCCAAAATCTCATATCGTCCGCCGACGACCTCGCCGATCTGAAACACCGCTGCTGTCGCATATACGCCGGAACCCTGGCTGGGCGTAGGAGGCGGCGTACGCCGTGGAGAGAAACCCGTTCCGATGGTGGCATCGGCATCCACCATGGTGGCGTCGGGGTCAAAACGGGGTGACGCGTCCACGAGCGTGGCATCGGGGTCGTGCGGACGGGCGTCGACGACGGTCGCGTCAGGATCGTGACGCAAGGGACGCGCATCAATCACTGTTGCATCGGGATCCGCGGAGCTTGCTCCGGACCCACTTAAAGGGGGAATCGGCACGCCGCTTGTCGAACTCTCCCCGGCAAAAGGAGTCCCTGTCCCCGTTTTTCCCGGCTTCTTGGGAATAGACTCTCCTTGCGGCCGTGGTTTAAGGTCGTCCATGCTCCCGGTTCAGTGGGCGGAGATTGGAGAAGCGCGCCCAAGCGCCCATACCCAGTCAGCGGGCACCTAAGTGAGGAAAGTATAAACGATTATAGCCTTATCGGAACCACGGCGGCCAACACCTCCAGCGTCGAAGACGTGGGGTTGTCCGAAGGACTAGCCGGCAGCAAATTTTTGGCGAGTACTTTAACCTGACCACGTTTGTTTGCGACCACAAGATGCACACACCTGCACACCAAAGCATTTCGTCTGGCGGCGAGACAGTCATGGGACCATGATCGCTAAACTTTAGAAACCGCGCCGAAAATTCGAAATCCATGGACACGCCTTAAGGGATTCTTTCCTGTCCAACATTGCTTTCCGTGAATCTCAACTCGATCCCACCGCCAAAACCAAAAATCCCTCTTCCAAAATGGAAGGCCACTGATGCACAATGCCACCCACAGGTTCCATTCGGACAGAACAGTGTTCGATTCGGACATGGGGTGACATCATGGAACTGCCTCTTTGGAACGAAAAACGGTATGCCCCCTACAAGCTAATAGCCCTTGTTGAAGTTCTCAATGAGCAGGGGATTCCTCCGGAAGCAAGTCTTTCGGGCACTGGGTTATCGCCGCAGAGTCTGGCGACTCCTGAAACTCTCACATCTGTTCGCCAGTACATTACGGTTTGCCACAATGCTCTCCAGCTATCGAAAACTCGCGAGACCCCGTTTCGCACCGGCAGCCGAATTCCTTTGTCCGCTTATGGAATGTACGGATTCGCACTGGTGTGCAGTCCAACGATTCGAGAATACTTTCAGGTGGCTGTGAAGTATCACCGTCTCGCAACCCCGCTTCTTTCCATGTCGTGGCGCGAGGGAGGTGACTACGTGTCATGGGTTCTCCCGATGAATCCTGCAATTACACATCCTGACTCGTTGATGCGTTTTCTAATCGAGCAACAATTGACTCAACTCAGCACTCATTTGCGCGCGGTCGTCGACCAAAGTTGCTTGCCCCTTCGTGCGTCGCTTCCATATTCAGCTCCGGCGCACACGAATCTTTATCCGCAGTATTTAGGTTGCCCTGTCCGATTCAGTCAACCGATTGCTGAACTGACCTATCCCAGGTCAATCCTTTTCGCAAAGCCTCGCATGGCGCATGGACTGACTTCCAAGATCATGCAGGAGACCTGTGATCGCATCTTGGGCGAGGTGAAGACATCGAATGGTGTGGCTGGCGAGGTCTACCAGATCATCGCATCGACACCAGGACATTCACCAGTCATGGAGACTGTGGCCAAACAACTCGCCACTACCGAGCGCACGCTCAATCGGAAGCTCAATGCTGAGGGCACGTCCTTCACTCAGATTCTCGATGATGTTCGCTGCAACCTGGCTAAGGAGTATCTGCGCTCCACAAAACTCAGCATCGAAGATATTTCAGAGCTTGTCGGATTCAGCGAAGCCGCGAACTTTCGCCACGCATTTCGCCGCTGGACGGGCACCACGCCTGCGCATTACAGGAACTGACGCGTGCAGGTGTTGGCAGTAACCACGCGCGAGCATTGGCACTAACCGGCGTCAAGTTTTCTTTGTCTGCCGAACATCCCCTACTGGTCTGCTGAAATCCGCGCTTACTTCACGAGTTTAGATGTGTAACTCTGTGATAAGTTGATTCGCAACCTTCCATTCCTTTCGACTCATATGCCAAAGTTCAAAACGCTGATCAATGGCCTGTCGTTTACCGAGTGTCCGCGGTGGCATGGCGAGAGGTTGTACTTTTCCGACTTTTATACGCGGCGCGTCTTTGCTGTTGCCCTGGATGGCACAAAAGAGATCATTGCGGAAGTGCCGGGTCAGCCCTCGGGACTTGGTTTCTTGCCCGACGGGAGAATGCTGATTGTCTCCATGCGTGATCGCAGGATTTTGCTTCGTGAACCCGATGGTTCTCTCGTCGAGTATGCCAATCTATCAAATCTTGCTCCCTGGTATTTGAACGACATGCTTGTCGATCACACGGGTCGGGCGTGGGTAGGCAATTTTGGCTTTGATCTGATGGGCGGCGCCGAAGCTTCTTGCACGAACTTGATCTGTGTCGGTCCAGATGGTTGCGCGAAGGTTGCCGCCAATGGACTTGGTTTTCCCAATGGCATGGCTCTGACTCCGAATGGCGAGACGTTGATTGTTGCGGAAACAACGATGAACCGTCTCACGGCCTTTGAAGTCGCGCAAGGTGTGGTTAGCAGGCAGTGGACCTGGGCAGCCTTCGGCAATCCGCCGACCTCGCCCGATGTGGCTCAGCTTCTTGATCAGGTAGATGTGGCGCCAGATGGGATCTGTCTCGATGCGGAGGGGGCCATTTGGGTGGCCGATGCAAAAAGTAGCCGGTGCCTACGGGTGGCGGAAGGCGGCAACATTCTCGAAGAACTCAAGACCGATGGCCTCGGGGCATTCGCCTGCATGCTCGGCGGGGCCGACGGGCGAACCCTCTTCATATGTGTCGCACCGACTTTCCACGAAGCGGCGGCCTCGGCGAATCATCGCGCAGAGATTTGGATGACTAATGTCGATGTCCCCCGCGCCGGGCTGCCTTAGTCTGCCTGCCAGTCACCCTGTTGTACGTACAGTGTCGAAAACTGACATCAAGATGTCCGCTTAGAACCTGTATTCTTGGGCTCTTGCTCTCCATTATCTCTCGGGGCTACCTGGGAGACGATGGCAACCAAGAATCGCAAGGTCATTATCAGTTGTGCGATTACTGGATCGGTTCACACTCCGACGATGTCGGAGTATCTTCCTATCACTCCTCAGCAGATTGTCGACAGCGCTCTCGAGGCGGCTGAGGCCGGAGCAGCAATTCTCCATCTTCATGCCAGACACCCGGAAAACGGCAGGCCTTCGTCCGATCCCGCGCACTTCCAGTTGATTTGTCCTGTGCTGGCGGAACGCACCAACGCCATCCTGAACATCACGACGGGTGGCAGCACCCGGATGACTATCGAAGAACGGCTTGCCTATTCACTAAATGTCAAACCTGAAATGTGCTCACTGAACCTGGGATCAATGAACTTTTCACTTCATCCCGTGGCTGAGCGGATCACGAAATGGCGCTATGACTGGGAGCAGGAATACGTCGAAGGCAGCAAGAACGTCGTCTTCAAAAATACCTTTGCTGATATTGAATACATTCTGCGCCATCTCGGAGAGGCCGGCACTCGCTTCGAATTGGAGTGCTATGACGTGGGCCACCTTTATAACCTCGCCTTCTTTGTCGATCGCAACATCATCAAGACGCCATTATTTATTCAAACCATTCTCGGAATCCTCGGCGGGATCGGTCCGGACCCGGAAAACCTGTTCGTGATGCGCTCGACGGCCGATCGATTGTTCGGCCGAGAGAACTATCAGTTCTCGGTATTGGGCGCAGGACGTCACCAAATGTCCCTTCTTACCGTCGGCGCTGTCCTCGGCGCAAACGTGCGTGTGGGGCTAGAGGACAGCCTTTACCTGGGTCCAGGCGTCAAGGCAAGGAGCAACGCAGAACAGGTCAGCAAAATACGGCGCATTCTGGAAGAACTTTCTTTCGAAATTGCCACGCCCACTGAAGTCAGGGAGATGCTCCGACTCAAGGGTGCGGAAAACAGCCACTTCTCTTCTTCCGCGGAATCACTCAGCGGAGCGAGGTTAAACGGGAACTAGAGGTCCAACGAAACCTGGATGAGCACGATCTTCAAAGACCGGCTTTACCCTCCCTCGGGTCTTCGTGTACTCGTCACTGCCGGAGCTTCTGGCATTGGAGCCGCGATCGCAACTGCATTCGCGGAAACCGGCGCCAAAATTCACATCTGCGACATCGACGACGCAGCCCTCGCCTCATTCCAAAAGACCCTCCCCTGCTGTCAGGCGAGCAAGGCCGATGTGGCCGATGAAAAACAGGTCGCGTCGATTTTTGAAACGCAGCGCAAGAAATTTGGCGGCCTCGATGTTCTGGTCAATTGTGCCGGCATCGCCGGTCCTACCGCTGGAGTCGAAGGCATTGCCGAAGAAGACTGGGAGCGCGCCATTGACGTGAATCTTAACGGCCAGTACCGATGTCTGCACCACGGGGTACCGCTTCTCCGAGAGTCGCGATTCGCCAACATCATTTGCATTTCTTCCATTGCCGGACGTATGGGAGTGCAGTGGCGTACGCCGTACGTCGCAACGAAATGGGCGATCGTGGGAATCGTCAAATCACTCGCGATTGAACTCGGGCCGAGCAACATCCGGGTGAATGCGGTCCTGCCGGGCATTGTTGAAGGACCAAGGATGGATGGGGTGATTCGAGCTCGCGCCGAATTGGAGGGTCTGGATGAGGCGACGATGCGAGAGCAATATCTCAAGAAAATTTCGTTACGCCGTATGGTGACTGCCGACGACATCGCTCTCATGTGTCTTTTTCTTTGCTCTCCAGCGGGACAAAACATCACCGGACAGGCCATCAGCGTGGATGGGAATGTCGAGTCTTCGTAGATCGTAACTGCCGTCGTAGAACGTGAGGATTGCTTCAATGTTGAAAGCAAACCCAATCGATGATCTTAGGCAAGCGGTCTTAGTCAATGTTAGGAAAAGGTCTGCTCAGGACCTGTCGCGCTTTGTAGTGGTTTGCCTGGGATACGCCCATTCCTTTCTGCGGCCCGATTCGGGGAAGCTAACTTCCAAGACGAGGAAACCGATGCGTTACTCACAACCAATGCGATTTGATCGCAATCAAATCTCGCCCTACCGCCGCATGATAGTGGCGTTCGTCTCATCCACCATGATTACAGCCTGCAGTTTGCTATGCGCGCAGACAAGTGGAACGGGCGCCATCAGCGGCGCGATTACGGACCCCACTGCCGCAGTGCTGGTGGGCGCTCAGGTGAAGGTTACGGACGAAGCGACGGGCTTTGCGCGAACTTCGCAATCCAACGACCGCGGACTGTATCTTGTCTCCCTGCTCCCCCCAGGGCACTACAAGGTCGAAGTCACGAAACAAGGGTTTAAGGTTGCTTCGTCGTCGGATGTGCAGGTCATCGTCGCGGAGACAACGGTACTCAACGTACGCATGCAAACCGGCGCGGTCAATGAGACCGTCACGGTGGCTGCGTCGGCCGTTGATTTGGAGACTGAATCAAGTGCGTTGGGCCGCGTTACAGATGCCGAGATGATCGAGAACTTGCCGTTGGTTGCGCGTAACTTTACCCAAGTCATCGGCTTGAACCCTGGCGTCTCCCAAGAGGTCAACAACGCCAGCGAGATCGGAAGGGGCGGCGGCAGCCAGGAAGCCAATCCCGCGGGCGGAAGCATTATGACCCAGGGTGCCACTTCGACCGACAACAACTTTCAGATGAACGGCCTCACCATCAATGACGTCCAGGGTTCATGGATTTACTCGGCGGGAATTCCAGCTCCCAACCCCGATACCATCCAGGAATTTAAAGTGCAGACGGCCTTGTTTGATGCCACGACGGGACGCAATGCCGGAGCCAACGTTGATGTCATCACGAAAGCCGGCACCAACGAATACCACGCAACCTTGTTCGAGTATTTCCGCAACGAGGACCTCAACGCCAATGACTGGTTCGCCAATCGTTCCGGCGTGTCGCGTGGCATTCTGCGGCAGAATCAATATGGATTTACCGCGGGCGGTCCGGTGATCAGGAACAAGCTTCTCCTCTTTGGTTCCTGGCAAGGCACGAAGCAGTTCAATTCCACCGACCCGTCGAACCATAAATTCGTCTTGCTTCCTCCCATTACCAACGACCGTTCAAGAGCGGGATTGGGAGCCGCTTTCGCCGGCGATTACGGCTACCTCGGTCCAGCCTTCGGCACCATCGCTCCTGATGGCTCAAATATCGCCCCCCAGGCTTTGGCGCTGTTCCAGGCGAAACTGCCCAATGGTCAATACGTAATACCGACGCCAACGAGCATCGACCCTACTCGCCCGCTCGAAACCCAGGGCAGCGCCTATCTCAACTCGCCCGGCTTTTTCAATGAAAATCAATGGATGGTCAACGGCGACTACCTGGTGTCCGACCGCAACAGGATCGCGATTCGCTACTTCGGTGCGCTCAGCAACGTGGAGTGGACCAGCCTATACCAAACGGAAGGATTCCCACTCTTTCAACCAGAGCGCTTCGATGTGGCGTCCATCGGAGACACATATACATTGAGCCCCACTCTGGTGAACCAATTCGTAGTCGGTTACCATCGGTCGACCTCAGACCAAAGTTACGGCAATGCGTGGACCTTCTCGAGCCTGGGCATGAACGCCCCTGCACAGGTTGATGCGTATCCCAACCTCTGGATCGTGGACGATGGCTTTCAGAGTGGCACGACTTCGGCCTTGAGATTTTTGCAGGGAGAGTATCAATTCGCCGACACATTGTCCTGGGTCAAGGGAAAGCATCAGCTCAACTTCGGTGGCGGCTTTACCGCCGGCCGGGACAATATGTCGAAATTTAACTTCCAGGCTTACGTGCTTCCGCTGACCTGGGCCGATTTTCTAATCGGTCAGAGTTATTTGCCCTATGGGATTCCCTACAGCAATATTTACGAGACCTATGCCGGTTTTGGGGACTTCCAGCGCGACTGGCGATACAAGCAGGGCAATGCCTTTGTTCAGGACAATTACAGAATCACGAACCGTCTAACCCTCAACCTAGGCCTGCGCTATGAGCGCATTGGCAACTTTGGATCGGCCAATGGCGGGGGCAACGTGGACGTTTCCAAGATTGATCCCAATCCACCTGCGACGGGTAGCTTCAACGGCTACATCGTAAACTCCAATTACAAAGGCCCTGCTATCCCTGCTGGAGTGATAAGGGGAAAGAACAATTTCGGATTCAATGGCGACGGCCAGAATACTTGGAATCCGCGTTTTGGGTTCGCATGGCTCCTGCCCGGTTCGGATCAAGTTGTTCTCAGAGGCGGCATCGGTGTGTATCACACCACGACCGAGGGCCAGATGAATCTGCTGCTCTGCGCGGAAGCTCCCACTGGTCTATGGAGTGTTCTGTCAGGGCCGTATAACGCAGCCTCAACCGATGCCAGTCCTTTTCCGGCTATTCCGAACTTCCCCGTATTCGTTCCTTACTCCCCTTCAACCGATTTCACCCTGGCCGCGCTGGCGATGGACTGGCGTCCTCCGACCATCTATCACTATAGTCTTGGCGTGCAGTCCAAGCTCCCAGGCGGCGCCGTCTTAGACGTCGCCTACTCCGGATCACGCGACCTGCATACAATTCTGGGCAGGACGATTAACCAGGCACCTCTGGTTTCTCCCGCAAACCCAATCCGTGGCCAGACCACAAACACCGTTGCGAATATTCCCCTTCGCGCGCCCTACCTCGGGTGGACAGCCAACACAATGTATTACTTCGGGACCGATGGACAGGCTTGGTATAACTCATTGCAAGCATCGGTAACCCAGAAATTCCGGCGTGGTTTTCAGTACCAGGCTGCGTACACCTGGCTGCGACTTCTGAGCCCTGTACCGGGATTCACTACCGGGTCGAACGAATTCGGACCAACCGGCGATCAAACCGCGCTGCGTACTCACCAGTCCGGATACGGACCCGATTACAATGTCCGGCCGCAGCGCTTTGTACTCTCGGCGTACTATGAGCTCCCGAGCCCAAGGTCGAATCCTTTTTTGTCGGCCATGCTCGGTGGCTGGAGTATCGCCACGGCTACTGTGATCCAGGATGGCCAGCAGAGCAGTATTCTCTACAACAACATCTACAATGCCTATGGCATTACATCCGACCGGGCCAGCTATGCGCCGGGTTGCAACGCGCAGAATGTAGCCACCAGGGGATCAATCAGCCAAAGAGTGAACAACTACATCAACGGCGCGTGCTTCGCGGCCCCGCCGGTAATCGGCGATGATGGCGTCGCCACCGGCTTTGGGAACACGCCCAACGGTATCCTGCGAGATCCG
>Ga0335072_10004277_pt1 | contig 21280 bp, 17 predicted proteins | sample Lox_Sample_21_FD_206725 | JGI IMG/M metagenome (GOLD analysis project Ga0335072, IMG submission 206725) | Soil microbial communities from Loxahatchee National Wildlife Refuge, Florida, United States - Lox_Sample_2.1 | ecosystem: Environmental > Terrestrial > Soil > Wetlands | place: USA...
GCCCGACCAGCTCGTTCGCCGCGGCTAGGTCTTCTGCTGCAAGCGCTTTCTCGGTCAGCGCGGTTCGCCGACCGTATTCCGTGAGGATCGCCTCGCGGACGTCCTCGACGCCTACGCCCGGAACCTCGTCGGCGACCGCGCCGGTCGTGGCCGGGTCCCACTCGAGGCCGAGCTCGGCGTACACGTCTTCGAGCACGGCCTTGACGCGCGGTCCGGAGTCGACGACGACCACCGTCGAGAGCAGCCACCCGCCCCGCACGACGCGCTGCGCCGCGCCGATCAACTTGGTCTTCCCGCGCGCGTTGACGCTGAACTTTCCAGGGCAGTACTCGCCCGGCACGTGTCCGACGCGCGCGTCGACGCCGAGACGGCGGAGTGCCCGGGCCTGAAGCTCGGCCTCGATGGCAAATCGCTCCTGGATACCGGTCATCGAGTCCGGGGCCGGCATGACCTCGTCGAACACCACGCACCCGCCGTCGTAGGCGGCGGCGCGGCCGCCGGCGCCGCGGACCACTGGGGCGAACGCCCGCTTCCGAGCGGCGGCGACTGCTCTATCGAATCCGGGCAGGAATGTGTCCCGGCGTCCGAACGCCACCGTCGGTTGCGGGCGGTAGCTCCTGAGCACCGGCCCGAGGCGGCCCTCGGCGACTAGTCCAAGAAGTGCATGGGGGAGGGCGACGTCGAGCGCGGGATCGGCCCCCGCGGACCCCTCCAACAGGTCCACTCGTTCAGAGCTCCAGGACTTGCCGCACGATCGCTGGATCGACCTCGAGTGCGGCCACGTTCTGCTCGATCTGGGCGGGCGAGGTCGCCCCGAAGAGGACGCTGGTCACGGCGGGGTTGGCCAGCCCGAACGCGATTGCGAGCGCGGCTGGGGTTGCCTGGACTTCGGCGGCAAGCGCGTTTAGGCGGGTGCCGACCTCGCGGGCCGCGGCGTAGCGCGGATCGTCGATCTCGGTGGCGGCGCGCCCGGTCTCGCCGGTGGCGTACTTACCGGTCAGGACGCCGCCGGCGATCACGAACGATGCGATCACGCCCGCGCCCGAGGCCTCCAGCGCGGCCGTCATGTCGTCGCTCTCGACCCACTCGCGACGGATGAGGCTGTACGGGAGTTGAGCGGCGCACGGCGGTTCGATACCGAGTTGCTCGGCCGCGCGGGTCGCCTCGCGGAACGGGCCGGCCGCCCAGTTCACGATCCCCCACGCCCGCGCCTTCCCGGTGGTGACGAGCTCGGCCACGGCGGCGACCATCTCGGCGATCGGCAGCTCGTCCGGCGGCGGGTTCGCGTAGATCAGGTCGACGTACTCGAAGCCCATCCGCGCGAGCGAACCGTCGAGCTCGGCGGCGGCGCTCTGCTCGGGCCAGAACTCCCACCACAGCTTGTTGGACACGACCGTTTCTTCCCGGTCCCATCCGGCGGCCCGGAACAGCTCGCCGAACAGCACCTCCGAATAGCCCGTGGGGATCGGTGCGGTCCCGGTCTCGTCGTTGTAGCGCGCGTCGTCGAGGAAGTTGAAACCGTGCTCGCGGGCGGCGGTCATCACCGCCAGCGCGTCCTCGCGCGGGATCCGCTCGAAGGTCCGCCACGACCCGAGTGACAGACGCGAGACCTGGAGTTCGGATGATCCGAGCTGTCGTTTTTCCATCGCGCTAGGGGGCGAGTCTTTCGATTCGCCAGGTTCCGTCCGCTGCCCGCGCGTAACGAAGACGGTCGTGCAGCCGGTTATTCCGGTGCTGCCAGAACTCGAATGTCTCGGGGGTGAGGCGGAAGCCACCCCATGCTTCCGGCACCGGCACCTCCGTGTCCGCGTACCGATCGGAGAGCTCGGCTACGCGCTGCTCGAGCACCTCGCGGCTCTCGACCGGCCGGCTCTGAGGTGAGGCGGCCGCACTCAGCTGGCTCCCGCGCGCCCGGCTGTGCGCATACGCCTCGGAGTCCTCACGGGTGGTGCGTTCCACGGGGCCCTCGATCCGCACCTGACGTCCGAACGGCTCCCAGTGGAACAGCAGCGCCGCCCGGGGATTGGCGGTCAGTTCCCCGCCCTTGCGGCTCTCGTAGTTGGTGAAGAACACGAACCCGTCGTGACCGGCCTGCTTGACGAGGACCATTCGGACCGACGGCGCTCCGTCCGGGGTGGCCGTGGCGAGAGCGACGGACTCGGGCTGGCTCACGCCGGCGGCCGCGGCCTCGTCGAACCAGGCGGTGAACTGCCGAAACGGGTCGGGATCGACGTCCTCCTCCCGAAGCGGCTGCGAGGGATCGGTCACCGGTGTTGCGAGGGATCGGTCACCGGCATTGCGAGAGATCGGGTCACCGATACGCTCGCGGTCGAACGTAAGACGGCGTCGCTCGTGCTCATGCGGGTGCGGATCAACATTGCTCGCCGGTTAGGCTAACCCGTCGTGGCGCCGGAGCCGCCGAGGATTGTCGAGTGGGCGCCGGCGCCGGGACTGTCTCATCCTCATTCGATTCAGGTGATGTCCAGCCGAGAGCCCTCACAGACGCTTGCGCGCGTGCCTGCCGTCGCGACGTCGATGCTGAAATCTGGGGAGTCCGCAGAGAGCGGCCGGGCGGCACGGCAGGCCGCGCCGCGGTCGGCGCACGGCGAGTGGGCGCCGGCGCCCGGTCGCCCCGATCCTCTTGCGTTGCTGCAAGGGCAGGCGGCGACACGAGTGCAGGAGCTGATCCCGATCCGGTATGGTCGGATGCTCGTCTCGCCATTCACCTTCTACCGGGGCGCCGCCGCCGTAATGGCGGCCGACCTGGCGAGGACGCCCGATTCCGGCATCCCCGTCCAGGCGTGCGGCGACGCCCACATCTCGAACTTCGGCGGCTTCGCGGCTCCCGATCGCCGGCTGATCTTCGGACCGAACGACTTCGACGAGACGCTGCCCGGACCATGGGAATGGGACGTCAAGCGAATGGCCGCGAGCGTCGAGATCGCGGGCCGTGACATCGGGCTTCCAGCGGATCGCCGAAGTGAACTGGTGGTCGCGTGCGTCCGGGAATACCGCGAGGCGATGCGAGGTTTCGCCGGCGTCAGCCACCTCGACGTGTGGTACGAGCGCATCAACGCGAGCGAACTCGTCGATCGCTTCGGCGGCCGCCTGGGGAGTAGGGGACGGATCGAGTTCTCGAAGCCATTCGCCAAGGCCCGCCAGAAGACAAGCCTGCGAGCTGTACGCAAGTTGACCGTGAGCGCTGACGGCGGACCGCGGTTTCGCAGCGTTCCGCCGCTGCTCGTGCGCTTCGCCGATCTGCACGACCCGGCGGATCCACGAACCGAGGAGGACTACGTCCGTGATCTGCTCGATCGATACGTGGAGAGCCTCGACGACGACCGGCGCTACCTGTTCGCCACCCACCGGTTCGTCGACATGGCCCGCAAGGTCGTCGGAGTGGGGAGCGTGGGCACGCGCGCGTGGGTGCTCCTGTTCGTCGGTCGCGAGGGTCAGGACCCACTCGTCCTTCAGATGAAGGAAGCGCAAGCTTCGGTGCTCGAGCCCTATCTCGGCGCCAGCGAGTTCAACCATCACGGCGAACGGGTCGTGCGTGGGCAACGGATGGGCCAGGCGGTCACGGATGTTTTCCTGGGCTGGCAGCGGAGCCAGGGTCTCGATGGGCAGGAGCACGATTTCTACATCCGCCAGCTGTGGGACTGGAAGGCGTCGGTAGACCTGTCGACGATGCGCTACCCAGGCCTGTACGCCTATGGCCGAGCGTGCGGTTGGTCGCTCGCCCGGGCCCACGCGCGATCGGGTGATCGGGTTGCGATTGCGGCATACCTCGGCGCCGGGCCGAGGTTCGATGAGGCCATGGCCCGGTTCTCGGCGACGTACGCCGATCAGAACGATCTCGACTACCAGCGGCTGGTCGAGGCGGTCCGGACCGGCGAGGTGAGCGCCGTGCTAGGGGTCTAGCGGCATTCGACGTCGCTCGTCGGCATCACGCTCCTGATCACGGTGGGGCGGGGAGGCCGGCCAGCTGGATCACCGAGAACACGAGCAGGATCAGGCCGACGCCCACCAGGCCGTATCTCGCTTGGCGGAGCTTGACGTGGCCGCTGATGCCGATCAGGAACAGGACCGTCGCCAGGAATACGGTGTCGCGCACGTACTTGTCGGCGGTGCCGCCCGCGTCGGAGCCTTCGGTGAACGCCGCGTCGGCTTGGGCGTCGAGTTTGGTGGCGAGGGTCTGCTGGGGAATCACGTACTGCGGCATGTAGGACGGGCCGGGCGGAGAGTTGGGGTTGTGGGCCGGGTCGGTCGCGAGCCACGCGTCGAAGGCCGGCCGATATCCCGGTCGCAGGCGATTTCGTGCCAACTGCTCGGCGCGCTTGTTGCCGGCGACGAAGGCGCTGAACCAGGCGTTGAACGAGACCGAATCGAGCGTCCTCGTCTGGAGCGCTTCGAGGTCGGCTCGGCTCGCCTTCGTCCGGAGTGCCGAGGCCTTTGCAAGCGACACGGACGATTCCGTGCTCCACTTCGCGGCCGCGAAACCGGAGTAGGCCGCGAGTAGCGCCACGGCTGACAGCACGACGGCTTCGACAATCGAGAGCCATCGGTCCTGCCCGTCGTCGTCGTGCTTGCCGTGCTGTTCATGCTCGGCGTGCTTCTTGTGCTCGGCGATCTCCTTGCCTACCTCGGCCGCCGACAGTCCCTCGGGCACTCAACCAACTCCGGTCTCGATGGTGGGTGTCGATTGCGAAGGATCGATGGCCGGGACGGCGCGGCATCACCCGTTACGGGTGAACTCAAGCGGACCGCTGTTGACTGATTCGTACGTGCGTACTAATATCCGTACATGCGTACTAAGTCGGACGGCGAGACCCGTGGCGAGGAGAGCACGGGCAACGCGACGTTCACGCGTCGCAAGCGGAGGGACCAGCTCGTCGACTGCGCGATCGACGCGATCGCCGAGCTTGGCTTCCAGGGCACGTCGGTAGGGGAGGTCGCGCGCCGCGCCGGCGTCAGCAAGGGAGTGGTCACGTACCACTTCGCCGCCAAGGACGATCTGATCTTCGCCGTCGTCGCGACGATCTTCGATTCGATCAAGGAGGCACTCGAGGCAGAGCTCCGAGGGACCTCGCCCGAGGCGTTCGTCGCCGACTACATCACTGCCTGGGTCCACTACTACCGGACCCACACGCGATTCATGCTCGCCATCGGCGAGATCTGGGGCAACTTCCGCGACGAGGGTGGAGACCATCACTTCGGCCCTCAGGCCGTCGCTGGGGAGTTGGCGGTCGTGCAGTACATGCTCGAGCTCGGCCAGGCCGAGGGCAGCCTCGGGGAATTCGACGCTCGGGTGATGGCGATCACGATCAAGGCCGCGCTCGACGCCTTGCTGTCCCAGCTCGCGTCCAACCCGGAGCTCGAGCTCGAGCCCTACGGAGCCGAGCTCGTACGGGTGTTCGAGCGAGCGACCCGAAAGGAATGAGCCATGACTATGCCTGCCGCCGTAATCAAGCCATTCGTCCAGGTCCAACCGGGCGCGCTGTGCCTGTGGATGCTCGCCAATCTCGCGTCGCTTGGATTTGAGCTGCACCAGTGGCGTCAGCGCCGGGAGGAGGCAAAGAAGAACGACAGGGGCAGCTACAGGATCCTCATGACCTGCGCGGGTATCGGACTCGGGGCGCTGGTAGTGGCGCCGGCATTCGCGCCCGGCGCCGTGATCCGGCCGACCCCGCTCGCGTTTGCGGCGGGCATCGCGATCTACCTCGCTGGATTCGCGATGCGGAGGTGGTCCGAGATGACGCTCGGTCGCTATTTCACCTTCACCGTTATGACCAGCACCGAGCAGCCGGTGATTACTTCGGGGCCGTACCGGTTCGTCCGCCACCCCGGATACACGGGGGTCATGCTGGTCGTGGTCGGCGCCGGACTGGTCACCGGGAACTGGGTCGGTCTAGCGGCGTGGACGTTCCTCGTCATGAGCGCGCTGCTCTACCGGATCCATGTCGAGGAGGCCGCGCTGCTCAGCGCAGTCGGCGATCGATATCGCGCTTACGCCTCCGGACACAAGCGGCTGATCCCGCTCGTGTGGTGACGTTTGCGTAGTCTCGGGTGCGCGATGACCGCGCACGGCGTATCCGACGAGGACCTTCGCCGCCGGTACGCGCAGGTGTTCGATGACGTTGCCGAGGAGTACGACCGCGAGCGCCGTGGCTACCCCGACGAGCTGATCGACGCCGCCTGTGCTTATGGCGAGCTGGGGCCCGGCGACCGGGTGGTCGAGGTAGGGGCCGGGACGGGACTCCTGACCGCTTCGCTGGTGGCGCGGGGGCTGACTGTCGATGCCATCGATCCAGGGGCGAACATGATCCGACTCGCGGAGCGGCGCGTGGGGGAGGACGCGGCCGTGCACTTCCACCGCGGAAAGTTCGAGGAGGTGACGCTCCCGCGGCGGGCCTTCGCCGCGGTGTTCTCGGCGACCGCGTTCCACTGGATCGAGCCCTCGGTCGGATGGGCGCGCGCTGCCGATCTACTCGCTCCGGGCGGCATGTTGGGGCTGCTCCAGCACTGCGACGTGTCTGACGCGAGCACAGTCGACGGTTGGCGCGCGCTCAACGCCGCGCTGGTCAAAGTCGCCCCGGGGATCGGTAAGCGGTGGCCCGAGCTGCGGGACGCGGAGACGATCCTGAACGGCGCGGAGGCACGCAGCGACAACATCTCGGATGTGTGGTCGTGGATCGGCCGGCACGAGCTGGCCGTTCCCGAGGCGGCCCGCCTGTTCAAGGACGTGCAGATCGAGGTCGTGCCGATCTACACCGAGCAGACCGCTGATCAGCTCAACGCCTACATGCGGACGACCTCGCTATACCGGCGGCTCGAGCCCGATCAACGGCCGGCGCTCGAGGAGGAGAACCTCCGCGTGGCAGAGCGTCTCGGCGGGGTTGTGCGCACCAGCGAGCTGGCCGTTCTCGTGACTGGTCGGCGCTCGCTACCGTAGCCACGGTGCGGATCGCGACGTGGAACGTCAACTCGCTCAAGCAGCGCCTGCCGCGGCTGTTGCCGTGGCTCGATGAGCGTCAGCCGGACGTCGTCTGTCTCCAGGAGACGAAGATCGCCGACGGCGCGTTCTCCGACCTCCTCGGCGACCAACTTTCGGACCGGGGTTACGCCGCCGCGGTTCACGGCGAGGCGGCCTGGAATGGCGTCGCGATCCTGTCGCGGGTCGGGCTCGACGACGTCGCGGCCGGGCTGCCTGGTGCCCCCGGATTCCCGAATCCGGAGGCACGCGCCGTGGCGGCGACGTGCGACGGGATTCGTGTCGTCTCCGTCTATGTCCCCAACGGACGCACACCCGGTTCTGAGCACTACGAGTACAAGCTCGCCTGGCTAGCGTCGCTGCGCGACACCGTCGCCGCCGGCCCGAAAGACACAGTCGTGTGCGGTGACATGAACATCGCGCCGACCGACGAGGACGTGTTCGACCCCGAGGCGTACGTCGGGCAGACGCACGTGACCCCGCCCGAGCGGGCGGCGCTCGCCGAGATCGAGGCGGTTGGCCTCCAGGACGTCGTGCGCGATCGCTGGCCGGGGAAGCGGGTGTTCACGTACTGGGACTACCGGGCCGGCATGTTCCACCAGGACCTCGGCATGCGGATCGACCTGGTGCTTGCCGGCGAGCCGGTGGCTAAGCGTGTGAAGGCCGCATGGGTGGATCGCCAGGCCCGGAAGGGCACCGGCCCGAGCGACCACGCGCCGGTGATCGTGGATCTCGACGAGGCGCCCGACGGTGACATCGGGCCCGTGGTGCCGCCGCCGTCCAACCCGGTCACCAAGCGAGGCGCGAAGAAGCTGCCCCAGGCGACTCCTAAGACCTGACCTGGTCGATAGCGACTGAGCTTTACCGCGATATTCGCGGGAAAGCGCAGTCGGTCCCGTGATCAGCGCGGGCGGTCGCGATCCCGTGAGGGCTGGACGCGCTTGGGCTCGCCCGGCATCTTGGGATAGTCAGGCGGGTACGGCATGTCTCCGAGCCCCTCGGCGACATCGGATTCATAGAGATCGAGCAGTGGCGCCAAGGAGTACGCGACGTCGTTGATAGCCGCGTGGCGGTCGCCCACCTCGGCGAACCGCGCCGGCATGCTCGCCACCGTGAAGTCCTCGGGAACGACGCGCGGGAGCTCATCCCAGGCCAGAGGGGCCGACACCGTCGCCCCGGGCTTCGGCCGGATGCTGTACGCCGAGGCGATCGTGCGATCGCGTGCGTTCTGGTTGTAGTCGACGAAGATCCGCTCGCCGCGCTGCTCCTTCCACCAGTTCGTCGTCACCTGGTCCGGGAGCCGGCGCGCGAGCGCGCGCCCGAACGCGATCGCGCCGTGGCGGACGTCGGTGAACGTCCACCGCGGCTCGATCCGGACATAGATGTGGATTCCCCGCCCGCCCGACGTCTTCGGAAACCCCACAAACCCGAGCTCCTCGAGCAGCGCCCGCGCCTCACCGGCCGCGCGGACGGCGTCGGCGAAGTCGGTGCCGGGCTGGGGGTCGAGGTCGATCCGCAGCTCGTCGGGGTGGTCGACGTCATCCTCGCGCACCGGCCACGGGTGAAACGTGATCGTGCCCATCTGCGCCGCCCAGGCGACCACGGCGATCTCGGTGGGGCAGACCTCGTCCGCGTGCCGTCCCGACGGGAACGCGATCTGTGCGGTCTGCACGTACTCGGGGGCGCCTTTCGGGACTCGCTTCTGGTAGAAGGCATCGCCGACACGGCCATCACGGGTCGACAGGACCATGCCCGGGTAGACGCCCTTGGGCCAGCGCTCGAGCGTGGTCGGCCGGCGCTCGAGCGCCCGCATGATCCCGTCATCGACCGACAGGTAGTACCGCACGATGTCGAGCTTGGTCACCGGCTCAGTCCGCTCGGTAGGCGGGAAGATCACGCGGTCCGGATTCGACACGCGCACATCGCGGCCACCGGCGTCGACCGTGGTTGCCTCCGGCGTCGGCATCGTCTACGAATGACCCGCGATCGCGTGCGGAACGTATGGCTCCTCGAGCGCTGTGATCTCGTCTGGAGTGAGCGAAAGCTGCTCGGCGGCGAGCGCATCCTCGAGGTGGCCGAGCTTGGTCGCGCCGACGATCGGCGCGGTCACACCCGGCCGCTGCATGAGCCACGCCAGCGCGACCTGCGCGCTCGGCGTGCCCCGCGCGTCCGCGACCTGGGTGAGGCGGTCGACCACGTCGAAGTCGATCTCGGCCTTGTACAGCGCATCCCCGAATGCATCGGTGTTCGCGCGGGTGGTCAGACGATCCCCGGAACGCGTGCGGTTGCCGGCGAGCAGACCGCGCGCCAGCGGGCTCCACGGGATCACGCCGACACCCTGATCGATGCACTGCGGGATCATCTCCCGCTCCTCCTCGCGGTAGACGAGGTTGTAGTGGTTCTGCATCGAGACGAACGGCGTGATCGCGGTGCGCTGGGCCTTTGCGAACTGCCATGCGTACATGCTGCTGGCGCCGAGATAGCGGGCCTTCCCGGCTTTGACGACGTCGTGGAGCGCGTCCATCGTCTCATCGATCGGCGTCCGCGGGTCGTAGCGGTGGATCTGGTACAGGTCGACGTAGTCGAGGTCGATGCGCTTCAGCGAGGCGTCGATCGAGGCCATGATGTGCTTGCGGGACAGGCCGCGCCCGTTCTCGCCCGGCATCGTTTGCCCGTGGACCTTGGTCGCGACGACGTACTCCTCGCGCATGCCGAACAGCTTGCGAAGGAGGCGTCCGGTGATGATCTCGCTCTGGCCGCCGTTGTAGACGTCGGCGGTGTCGAAGAACGTGATTCCGCCCTCGACGGCGCGGCGGACGATCGGCTCGGCTTCCTGCTCGTCGAGCGTCCATTCGCGGCTTTCGTGCTTGCCGTAGCTCATCATCCCGAGGCACACGCGCGACACGCGGAGTCCGGTCCTGCCGAGGTTCACGTAGTCCATCGCTCGTCTCCTATGTCAGCGGTCCACGAAGATCCTGACGTTAGACGGCGTCGAGCTGTTGCGTCAGCAGGCGGCGTGGGCGAGCGGTCGCGCTGAGGCAGGACAGGCCGCGGGAGCGCCGACCACGATGTCCGCCGACGCCCGGGATTCTCGTGCCGCCCCGACCGCGGTGGCGCGGACCGAGGGGGTCACCCGTCCCGTCGCGGACGGGAACGCGGACACTAGGAAACTCACTGACCGCCCGGCCCGCACCAGCGCGAAGTTGCGGCAGTACACGCCCTGGTATTTGAACGTTCCGGGCGCGTGGATCTGGACGAAGCTGTGGGGCGGCGTCGTGCACAGCCGCACGGCGCTCGCCGGCGAGCCGCGCCGAAGAGTCGCGAACACCCGGTAGCTGAGCGGCGCAGCGACCCGACCGGACGCCGGCGCGCTGACCTTCGCCTGCACGGTCGCATTCGAGAACGTCCTCACGTTTGCCTCGGCCAGGTTGTTTGTCATGTTCGTGTCCGGCGTGTCCGACGACACGACCACGATGCTGCGGAGCGCCGCCACGACGAGTACTCGCGTGCGCGTGCGAATGGTGACGGTGGCGCCGGGCGCGAGCGTCCCCAGCGAGCAGCGCACCGGCCGGCGCTGGGTGCAGGTACCCTCGCTCGCGGTCAGCGACAGCACGTGCGCCACGCTGTTGGCGGTTTCCGGATGGAACTGGGGGATCTCGCGGGCGACCACCCCGACGGCCGCCGCCGGCCCGAGATTGGTGATCCGGCTGACGGTCTGGATGGTTCCGCCGACCCGCACCCGCGATGGGATTATCTGATGAGTGATCGCCAGGTCGGTGCCGGAGTTGCCGTTGTCGAGCCCCGGCCCGGGCGGCGGATCGGGCGCCCCCGGGGGCAGCGTCGGATCCACCGGCGCCTCCGGCTCCACCGGTGGCCCGGTGCCCGGCGTCCCGCTTTCGTACACGAGCGTGACCGTGACGAACTCGTTCTGACCGTCGAGGATCTCGACCGGGTTGAGGCTGATCGACGTCGACAGCGCCCCGTGCGAATCGTCAACCGAGATCGTGTACGCGGCACCTCCGACGACCTCATCGACCGCCGCGGCGCCTCCCACGTAACCGCCCGGAACGGTGGTCGTCGCCGACTGGCCCGAGCCGAGTGTCAGCACGTCCGAAACGTTGCCATTGTCACCGTTGGTGAGGTGAACGTCCCACGTCTGGCCCGCCGGCGCGTCGCCTTCGGTGACGAGCTGGACCGTGATCTGGCCTTGGCAGCGCGCGTCGGTGCCGTTGGCCTGGATCGTCGTCGTTCCCGACGTCGCGCGGACAACACTCGAGCCGTCGCCTCCCCGGTCGTAGAAGTAGAAGTCGCTGTGCGCCGGAACGGCGAAGGTACCGGCGTCGCGTCGGGTGAGATCGACCCAGCTGACGTCCCGGGTCTGATCGCCGGTGTTCCGAAGGCGCATGTCGAGAGCGCCGTTCGCGTCGATGCAGAGGGCCTGCATGGTCAGCGTCGTGTCCGGCGGACCGGGCGGCTGCGGGAGACAGCCCGTGTACGTGACGCGGTTGATCACCCAGCTCGAATCGGGGACGGACGCCGCGATCAGCTGTCCGTTGAGCTGAGGATGGTTCAGCCCGGTGACGTTGGCGTTCGGAGCGAGGATCGTGCCCTGCCACGCCACGCCGTGAGTGACATCGAACTCGGTGGCGAGCGGCAGGTTCCACAGGATTCCCGCGGCGGTGGCGCTCCCCGACAGGTTCATGTACTGAGGCGCGATCGACAGGATCGTCGCGGTGTTGACGTTGATCAGCCCGGTCGCGCCCGGCTGTGTCAGATTGATCACGATCCCGGCGGCCTGGGCTAGTTGGGCGGCGTCAACCGTGAACACGTTCAGTCCGCTCCCGGTGCCCGTCAGTGTGAGCGCGCCGTAGGCGAGCGACACGCTGGCTCCCGGGGACTGGGGCAGGTCGGCGAGCGACGCGCTCAGCGTTTTGATCGACGTGAACTCGGTGTCGAACGAGAACGGCGGCGCGGCCTGGGTCAGGCCCCCGTTGACCGTGAAGTTCTGGGCCACGTTGCTCGTGCCGCCGTAGGTGACGCCGCCGTTGACCGTGCCGCCGGCGCCGGTCGTCCGTCCCGCAGTGAAATTGCGGCCGGCCACGATCGTGGGCGAGGCGTCGCCCGAGGCCGGCCCCACGGAAGCGCCGTCAAGCGTGACGTCGCCGGCGGCCGCGATCCGGCCCGAGATGCTCGTGCCCGAGGACTCCGAGGCGTTGAAGGCGCCGTCCGAGAAGACGGCGAAATCCGCGGCCTGCCCGAGCGAAGCGCAGCCGGACTGTCCGGCAGATGGGTCGGCACGCAGCCCTGCGACTCCGATCGCGGCGCATACCGCGAGGGCAAGGATCACCAACGCCACTCTGTTCCCCAAGCCAGAGTGCATGAGGGGATCTTAATCCCCGGCCGGCGCTCCAGGCAAGCACCCACCAGAACGGACATCCCGGTCCTCCGAGGTCGGAGGACCGGGATGCCGCGAGTCAGATACCGCTACGGCTTGACGCGGTAGACGAGGCCCGGCCCGACCTCGCCGAAGTACAGCCAACCGGCATGCGCACCGAGCCCGACCACGGGCGCGATCGTGCCGGTCACGAGCGGCTTGAGCTTGCCGCCGCTCACCGGGAGCGACAGGACCTCGCCGTGGCCCTTGGCGCCGATGCCGAGGAACGAGGTCGTGTAGATCCGGTTGCCCATGATCACCATCCCCATCAGATCGGTGTGGGGACCGAACACCTGGAACGGAAGGGCGAAGCCCGCGCAGCTACTCGTCGACGTCCAGTTGCACGCGGGGAACCCGTAGTTGTCGCCCTTTTGCACCCGCAGGATGAAGTCCGGCGGGTTCTTCGCGCCCGAGTCCTGACCGAGGTCGGACACGAACGGCGACGACGAGCCCTTCGGGAACGCCATCTGCCACGGCTGGCGGATCCCGGTGGCGAACACCTGGAGGTCCTTGCCGTTGGCGTTGAACGAGAGGATGTCGTACAGGAACGGCGACAGCGTCGACGGCCCGTGGTCGTTGTTGTTCAGGAGGCCGGTGTCGACTCCGACGTACAGCCGACCGTTCGCGCCGAACGCGATCCCGTTGAAGCCCTCGAACCCCTTGGGCGCCGTGTAGATCGCCTTCTGCTTGGTGAACTTCTTGCCATTCCAACCGCTCCACTTCCACAGCCGCCACTGTGGACCCTTGGCGGTGATTGCGCCGCCGCTCACGTACAGCGCTCCGCCGTGCCACGCGAGTCCTGCGACGAATTGAGGCGATCCCGAGAGCTCCGTCGCCGTGCCGTTCTTCAGCACGAATACGCCGCCGTTGGGTGGCTTCTTGCTGTTCGACTCGGCACCGCCGTCGCCCTCGAACACCTGGCCCGCGCCGAATGCAAACGACGTGGGGGTGTGGAGGCCGGATGCCACCAGCTGAACCGGGTGACCGTTGGTGGCCTTGGGAGCCGCCGATGGCCCCGAAGCGGCCATCGCAGCGGTTGCCGCCGCTCCCACTGAAACGGCGGTTGCGACGATTAACGCCGCGGCACGTCCACGCATACATCTCTCCTTTCAGTGCGCCCACGAATTCGCGTCGAACGGCCCGGCCCCGGCCGAACGCGAGCGCGGAAGGCTAACAGATGACTTGTGATCGACGTGTTAGGGCAGCACCGTCTGGAGGTGGCGCGCCAGCTCCTCAAGCGTGGTGGCCGGCAGCCAGCGACCGTGCCCCCGGCGGGCGAGCGCCCTGCCGGCGTCGATCGAATCGGGCGCCCCGCTCGTGCCGAGAATGTGCAGGCCGTCGAGCGCACCCGCGGAAGCGAGGGGGTCGACGCCCTTGGTATGCAGGCAGTCGGACAGCAGGATCGCCGTGCGCCCTCCCGGCGGCACGTGCTCGAGCTGACCTGCCGCCGCGGCCAGCGCCCGCGCCAGATCCGTCCTACCGTGACCTCGTAGCGAGAGCAGGTCGTCGACGACCCGTTCGGAGGGGACCTCGTCGCGGGGATCGCGCAGGACGAGCGTGTCGCCGGCAAAGGCGATCACGCCGCAGCGCAGGCGGTCCGATGCCGCCTGCACGATCGCGGCGGCGGCCACGGCGGCGATCGCGACCGCATGCCCGGACATCGACCCGCTGCGATCGACGAGCAGGCACACGGCTCGAGGCGCGGCCGCAAACTGGCGGGAGACGAGCTGGCTCGCCTCGCGCGGGCGCATCCCGTTGCTGTTCTCGAGCGTGCGCTCGACGTCAACATCCCCCTCGGCGGACCCCGCGCGCGCGACCATACGTTTCGTGCCGGGGCGCCGGGGCGTGCCGACACGGCCGAGCGGTGGCAGCAGCCGCCTGGCCAACCGGCGCGCCTCTCGCCTGAGCTCGGGGTCGGTCGCGACCGCCATGTCCGCCAGGAGCGCGACCGTCGCGTCGGGATCCCGGCTCATCGCTCCGGCGAAGGCGTCCGGATCGATTCGTCCGACCTGGGGAGAGACGGTGACGAAGCTCTCGTGCTCGTCGGCGAGTCGTTCCCGGCTGAGCGTCTGCCGGGCAGCGTCGTCAATCTGCGACCGTGCCTCAGGGGCGCTGAGCGGTCCTGACGGCTTGCGGTCCCGGGGCGTGGGCTCGGCCGGCTTCGCCGCCGGTGAGGTCGCCCGATCGCGGTCCTCAGTAGCGAGGGCCGCGTCGAGCAGTTGAGCGATCACCTCCTCGGCGGTGCGGTTCTGGTCCTCGTGGACCCGCACGCGCCCAGACATCGCGGCGATCGCGGCGTCGAGCAGGACCTCGCGGCCGGCCTCGGGTTCGCCGCGGACGTTCGCGAGTCCGCTGGCAAGACGAACCATGTCGATCGCCCCCCGGACGGATGAGCCGACGCGGACCGCGCGATGCGAACGGCTGCCCCGAGCGATCGCGACCGCGATCGCCGCGAGGCGTCCGCCCACGCCGGTCTGCCGTTCGACGACCTCGCGTTCCTGCTGTTCGTCGAGGTAGCCGATGGCAATTCGGCACATCCGGTCGGCGATCGACTGGCTGACCCGGGCGGTACCGATCGCATCGAACGGGTTCATCGCCGCGATGAGCACGAATCCGTCGGTCGCGGCAATCCGGCCTAGTCGGGGTACGACGACCTCGCGCTCGGCCATTGCGGTGATGAGGACGTTCAGCGTCTCCTCGGGGATGCGGTTGAGCTCCTCCAGGTACAGCAGCTCGCCCGCTCGCATCGCGGTCACCAGCGGTCCGTCGGTCCACGCCTCGGGGGTGTAGCCGCCGTCGAGCACCAGCGCCGGATCGTGCGAGCCGATCAGCCGCGCCGGAGTCAGCTCGGCGTTGCCCTCGACGAACTGCACGCCCCGGCCGCTGGCCGCGGCGATGCCCCGCAGCAGGGTCGACTTGCCGGTGCCCGGCGGTCCTTCGAGCACCGTGTGGCAGCCCTGTTCGAGCGCGACCCTCAGAATCTCGGCCTCGCGGGCGAGACCGACGACGCTCACGTCGGTTTCTCGGGGAACGGGAGTCAAACGGCCTCAGTGCTCGTGGACGATGACCCCGCGAATGTTCTTGCCGGCTTCGAGGTCGGCATAGCCCTCGTTGATCTCGGACAGCTTGTACTGCTTGGTGACGAGCTCGTCGAGCTTGAGCTTGCCGGAGCGATAGAGCTCGAGCATCTTCGTGATGTCATAAGCAGGGTTGCAGTCGCCGAACAGCGCGCCCTTGACGTGCTTGCGGTTGAGCACCATGTCGGCCCCCGACAGATGCACGGTCAGAGACTCGGGATGGGCGAGCCCGGTGATGACGAGGGTGCCGTTCTTGCGCAACGACATCGCCGCGGCCTGAACCACCTGCTCGTTGACGACGTCGACGGTGATGATCGCCACATCGGCGCCGCCCGCACTGTTCTGCTGGGCGAGCTCAACGCCCTCCTCGGCGGTGGTGACGGCGTGGGTGGCTCCCATCTCCTGGGCGAACTCGCCCTTGTTCGGAAGGGGGTCGACGGCGATGATCCGGCTCGCACCGGCGTGCGACGCGCCCTGGACGGCGTTCGCGCCGATCCCGCCGATGCCGAAGATGATCACGGTGTCGCCGATCTGCACGTTGCCGGTGTTGACGGCCGAGCCCCAACCCGTAGGCACGCCACAGCCGCATAGCACCGCGACCTCGAGTGGCAGATCCTCGTCGACTTTCACGACCGATTCCTGCCTGATCGTGGCGTACTGCGAGAACGTGCCGAGCATGCACATGGCGCCGATTCCCTCGCCGTTGAGAGTCGAGCCGTAACTGCCGTCGGGCAGATACCCGTCGAGGATCGTCGCGCCCATGTCGCACAGGCTCTGGCGGCCGGTCGAGCACCAGCGGCAGTGACCGCACGCCGGGATGAACGCACAGACAACGTGATCGCCCTTGGACACTTTTTCCACGCCCGGGCCGACCGCCTCGATGATGCCGGCGCCCTCGTGCCCGCCGATGTATGGCAGCGGTGACGGCAGATCACCGGTCACGAGATGCATATCTGAGTGGCACAGGCCGGCCGCGGTGTAACGGATCAGAACCTCCCCTGCTTTGGGGTCGCGCACGTCGAGCTCCATGATCTCCCACGGCGCGTTGCGCTCGGTCAGGACAGCGGCGTTGGTCTTCATTCGCGTGCTCCCTCTCCTCGAGAGTTGGGCCTCGGTTCGCCGAGGCACGGCTCGTAATCATGCACGAATGAGAGCCGGATCACACGGTTGTGGGGGCCCCTACTTGACTCTCAAGGTGCCTCGACTTGACTTTCAATGCACTATTGCGAGAGGCGCCGCCGTAGGGCACAAAATCGTCTACAAGGGTGTTAGCATCGCCCGCGGCGCTGCCATCTCGAGGCCCGCTCAAGCTGGCCCACAGGGGAGCGTCGGCGAGTAGGCTGCACTAAGCGAGGGAGAGCCGAGGATGAGGTACGTCATCCGTTCCAGCAGGCTTGCAACATTTGCGGCCTGCCTGTTCGTCGTTGCCGCGATCGTGAGTGCTTGCGGCAGTTCGAAATCGAGCTCCACGGCGGCCTCCGCCTCGAGTTCGTCATCGACGTCGGCGGCGTCCTCGGCGCCGACCGGGGCGCCCAAGGCGGGCGGGTCGTTGACCGTGCTCGAGCTCGGTGGGTATGCCGGGGCTTGGCCGACCGGCCTCGATCCGGCGACCAACGTCAACGGCGCCGCCGACCAGGATCAGATGAACTCGATCTTCGGTCAGCTGTTCCAGCTGTCCACGGGTGGGCACGTGATTCCCGATCTGGCCACTTCGGCCACGCCCGAGAGTGGCGGCAAGACGTGGAGGATCGCGATGCGTCCCGGTCTCAAGTTCTCCGACGGGACCCCACTCGACGCCGCCGCCGTGGTCAGCAACTGGAAGCGCGATCTCGCCAACCCGTGCACGTGCAAGCCGATCCTTCCGCCGGTGAAGTCGATCACCGCGCCGGACTCGACGACCGTCCTCTTCAGCCTGGCCGCTCCCGACGGCGCGTTCCAGAATCAGCTGCTGGTCGCCAATTTGAACTGGATCGCTTCACCGACCGCGATCAAGAGCATGGGCGAGCAGGCGTTCAAGATCAAGCCGGTGGGCGCAGGCCCGTTCACGGTGGTGAGCGACACGCTCAGTAACACGCTCGTGCTGAAAAAGAATCCGAATTACTGGCAGTCCGGACGTCCGTATCTCGCCAACCTCACGTTCAAGGCCACCGCCGATGACGAGTCCGCGCTCGAGGCGCTGCAGTCCGGCGGCGCGCAGGCCTACGACGGGATGGCGACGCCGTCACTGGTGAGTACCTACAAATCTCACTTCACGACGACCGAACAGCCGGCGACCTCGCCGTATGACATCCAGCTGAACACCGCGGCCCCGCCGTTCAACAACAAGAACGCCCGGCTCGCGATCTATTACGCGACCGACGCCGCCATCATCGACCAGAAGCTGTTCGGCAATCAGTTCCAGGTCGTCCAGGGCTTCACCGCGCCGGGTGGCCTGTTCTATCACCAGAACACGCCGGGCTATCCGACGTACGACGTGAACAAAGCCAAGTCGCTGGTGAAGTCACTGGGCGGCTTGAACGTGAACTTCTTCACGCTCGCGTCGCCTGTGAACCAGAACTTCATGGAGGCACTGCAAACGCTGTGGAAGGAAGCGGGGATTAACACCTCGATCCACCTGTACAGCCTCGCCGGCCTGATCCAGCAGTTCGACACCAAGAAGTGGCAGGCGGCGCTGCAGACGGCGGGAGCGTGGGATCCGGCCGCCGGTGTCGGCCTCGGATTCCGGTTCCTTTCGGCGTCTCCGTTCAGCGGCGTGCACGACCCGAAGCTCGATGCACTGATCCTCGGCGGCCAGGCGCAGGTCAATCCGACCGCGCGCGACCAGACCTACCAGAAGGCCGCCCAGTACATCGCCACGAACGCGGACGGGCCGTTCCTATTCCCGCTCGCCTCGTGGAACGTCGCGGTGCACGGCGTGCAGGGACCGGGGCTGACGACGGTGATCCCCTCGGTGGTGGTCAACACGGCGCCGCTGTGGGAGGACGTGTCGTTCACCCAGTAATGATCAATGGGGCAGGGATAGCGCCGGATGAGTAGTACCTCCGCGCCGCTCAGCGCTCCGCTGGCGGCGCGGGCCGGCCGGGCGGGCCGGCTCGCCGGTTCGCCCACGCTGCGCTTCATCGTCCGTCGGCTGCTGGCGGCCATCCCGGTCCTTTTCGGGGTGACGTTTCTGAGCTTCGTGGTGATGAATTCGCTGCCGGGCGACGCGGCTCAGGAACTGCTGGGTGCCCAGGCGACGCCGGCCGAGATCCATCAGCTGGAGATCAAGCTTGGCCTCGACAAGCCGTTCCTCACGCGCTATTGGGACTGGCTGCACGAGGCGGTCATCGGGCATCTCGGTCATTCGCTGTCGAGCGGTCAGAGTGTCGCCTCGATCCTGGGCTCTGATCTGCCGGTGACGTTCGAGCTCGTGGCGTTCGCCTTCATCATCTCGCTCGCGTTGGCAGTGCCGATCGCGCTCCTGTCCGCGCGCAAACCGAACGGCGTCGCTGACCGCCTGAGCATGATCTTCAGCATGGCCGGGCTGTCGATCGCCCCGTATGTGCTCGCGCTCGTCCTGGTCTACCTGTTCGCGGTCAAGCTGAACGTGCTTCCGGCGATCGGGTGGGTCCCGCCCGGACAGAGCGTGGCGCAGAACATCCGCTACCTGATCCTGCCGGCGGTGTCGATCGGCCTCGGCTTGTTGTGCTTCTACACCCGTCTGCTGCGCGCCGATCTGCTCGAGCAGATGCAGGGCGAGGACTACGTCGTGACCGCGCGTGCGAAGGGCGTGCGCCCGTGGCGGGTACTAACTCGGCATGCGCTCCGCAACTCGCTGTTCGGGCTGATCACGGTGGTGGCGCTGAACCTCGGGACCCTGCTCGGCTTTACGGTCGTGATCGAGGACATTTTCGGGATTCCCGGCATCGGCCACGAGTTGCTCCAGGCGATCGACAACCGCGACATCCCGGTGATCGAGGGCATTGTGTTCGTGTTCGCGGTGATCGTCGTGTTGTGCAACCTGGCCGCCGACGTTCTGTATTCCGTGCTCGACCCGAGGATCCGCTATGGCCGACCTACCGAGTGATCTCGTTGTAGCCGGCGTCGCCCCCCGGGCGGACGAGGCCGCCGCGGCCCGCGCGGAGGGTCGCTGGCGAGGCCGGATTGGCGTGATCGTGCCCGGGGCAATGGTCGCCTTCATCTTCCTGCTCTGCTTCATCTGGCCGATCGTCGGCCCCGTGCCGCCGCCGACCGGCGGGAACATCCTCAACGCGAGCCTGCCGGCGTTCTCATCCGGCCATTTCCTCGGCACCGATGCCGTCGGGAACGATGAGTGGTCGCGCCTGCTCTACGGCGGGCGTGCGTCGCTCGAGATCGCGCTCGCCGTGCAGGCCATCGGCATCGTGCTCGGCGGCCTGATCGGGGCGATCGCCGGCTATCTGGGCGGCTGGCGGGATACGACGATCATGCGGATCTTGGACGTGCTGATCGCATTCCCGGGGCTGGTGCTGGCGGTCGCGATCGCGCAGGGCCTCGGCCCGAGCGAGCTGCACACGATCTGGGCGCTGTCGTTCTTCAGCGTCCCGGCGGCCGCGCGGATCTCGCGGGCGGCCACCCTGCGCGTGCGCGAAGAGACATTCGTGACGGCCGCGCGCCTGTCGGGAACCAGCTTCCCGCGCATGCTGCTCGGTCACATCGCGCCCAACATCCTGCCCCAGTTGCTGACCTATTCGCTGTTGGGCATCGGGATCATCATGATCCTGGAGGGCGCCCTCAGCTTCGTCGGACTCGGCGTGCCGCCGCCCGCACCGAGCTGGGGCAACATGATCGCCCAGGGACAGAGCACGCTCTCCGCCCAGCCCCGCTATGTCTTCCTGCCGAGCGCTGCCCTGTTCATCACTGTCGTCTCGTTCAACCTGTTGGGCGAGGGGCTGCGATCCCGTTGGGGCACACAGTGACCGAGTGCCTGCTCGAGGTCAAAGACCTGCGGGTCGATTTCCGCCAGCCCGGACAGCTCGTGCGCGCCGTCGATGGGCTCACCTATTCCGTGGCGCGCGGACAGACGGTGGCGGTGATCGGAGAGTCCGGATCAGGCAAGACCGTGAGCTCGCGGGCGATCATGGGGCTGTTGCCGCCGACCGCAAAGGTGACCGGATCGATCCGGTTCGACGACCTCGAGATGGTCGGGCTAGGAGAGAAGGCGATGCGCGGGCAGCGCGGCAGCGGCGTCGCGATGGTGTTCCAGGACCCAACGAGGTCGCTGAATCCGACGATGCGGATCGGGGCGCAGATCCGCGAGGCGATCCAGACGCACGAGAAGGCCGCGCGGGGGGCCGCGCACGATCGCGCGCACGAGCTGCTCGAGTTAGTGCGGCTGCCGGCCGCGAAGGAGCGACTCGAGCAGTACCCGCATCAGCTCTCGGGCGGGATGCGTCAGCGCGTGATGATCGCGATAGCACTTGCCGCCTCCCCGAAGCTGCTGATCGCCGACGAGGCCACCACCGCGCTGGACGTCACCACGCAGGCACAGATCATGGAGCTGCTCAGAGATCTTCAGGGGCGCCTGGGCATGGCGTTGATCATGATCAGCCACGACCTCGGGTTGGCGGCGAGCTTCGCCGACGAGGTCGTGGTCATGTACGCGGGACGAGCGGTCGAGCGGGCCCCCACCCGCATGTTGTTCTCCCACGTCCGCATGCCGTATACGCGCGCCTTGCTGGACGCGATCCCGCGCCTGGAGAACGCCTCTCACGCGCCGCTCGCGGCGGTGCCCGGCCAGCCGCCCAACATGGCGCTGCG
>Ga0335072_10004278_pt1 | contig 21278 bp, 18 predicted proteins | sample Lox_Sample_21_FD_206725 | JGI IMG/M metagenome (GOLD analysis project Ga0335072, IMG submission 206725) | Soil microbial communities from Loxahatchee National Wildlife Refuge, Florida, United States - Lox_Sample_2.1 | ecosystem: Environmental > Terrestrial > Soil > Wetlands | place: USA...
CGGTCACACGATCCTCAGCCGCATGATGCGCGAGGGTCCGGCGGACGGCGCACCCTTTGATGCTGGTGTGCAGCGGTCGGGCGATCCGGGCGGGCTGCTGCATCACGTGTTCGGCGTGCGCGCTCTGACGTTGGCCGGGCGGCTGGAGGAGACTGATTCGGCCGCGTATCTCTCCGGCATCCTGGTGGGGCATGAAGTGCGTGCGGCGCTTGCCGGCGTGGCGGGTGCGGTGGTGCACGTGATCGGCGCGCCCGAACTCACGTCGCTTTATGGCCGCGCGATCTCCGCCTGCGGCGCCTATGCGGAACGACACGATGGCGAGGCGGCGGCGCGAGGCCACGCGCTGATCGGCGAGCATGCATCATGGAGCTGACTGCCTGGCTCGCACGTTGTGGGCTGATTGCGATCCTGCGTGGGGTTGAGCCGGACGAGGTGGCGCCGATCGCCACCGCGCTGGAAGCGGCCGGTATTGCGATCGTGGAAGTGCCGCTGAACTCGCCGGAACCGTTGGAGAGCATTGCACGCCTGGCACGTGGCTTCGGCGCGCGGCTGCTGATCGGCGCCGGCACGGTGATGACGCCATTGCAAGTGCGGGAAATCGCCGCGGCAGGCGGGCGGCTGATTGTCACGCCGCATGCCGATGCGCGGGTGGTTCATGCGGCGAAGCAGCACGACCTGCTGGCGGTGCCGGGTTTTTTCACGCCCGCTGAGGCCTTTGCGATGCTGGAGGCCGGTGCTGACGCGTTGAAATTGTTCCCCGCCGAGGCGGCGAGTCCCGCCGTGCTGCGTGCGCTTCGAGCAGTGTTGCCGAGCAAGACCGCGGTGCTGCCGGTCGGTGGGATCGATGCGACGAATATGGCGGCCTGGCGCGCCGCGGGCGCAGCGGGGTTTGGCATTGGTTCAGCGATTTATAAACCGGGCGACAGCGCGGAGGTGGTGGCGGCGAAGGCGAGAGCGCTGATTGTTGCCTGAAAAATAGTATTCCAGCGCCATTGCGCCCGGGAACAAGAAGAAGCTGGACCCGCGGATGACCGGGCACGGGTCCAGGACGACGGCTGGCAGGTCGGTTGGCCCGCCGATAGCGCGATGAGCGCCGCCGGCCTGCGGGATGATACGCATCCCCCAACCCCCACAGCGCATTTCATGTCGGCAGCCGACTTCACGGGATGGCTGCATGGACTTGGTTTGTCCTTGGCGCAGGCATCCGAAGCGCTGGGCGTCAGCGTGCATATGTTGAAACATTATGCCGTCGGCACCCATGAAATTCCCAAGACGGTCTGGCTCGCTTGCATGCACCTCGCGGCAGAGCATGCGCGCCGCCGCGCCAAGCCGGACCCGACTCCGTCCGCGCAAAATCCAGCGGCAGACATGCCGCCCTTGCGTGCCTCCCGTGCATCCGCCATATCCCGCGCCGCCGGGACGCGGCCTTCGCGTTCCCGGTAATTCACACGCGGGGCGCCTTTCCCGGCTGCCATAAGCCGGGTTCCGGTGTCGCCAGACTCAAGCCCCGCGGAGGCAACAACCGGACGCGCGAAAGGACCCGCCACCATGGCGATGCCCGAGTTCACCCTGCGCCAGCTTCTCGAAGCTGGCGTCCATTTCGGCCACCACACCCGCCGTTGGAATCCGCGCATGGGGCCGTACCTCTACGGCGTGCGCAACCAGGTGCACATCATCGACCTGCAACAGACCGTGCCGATGCTGGATCGCGCGTTGCGCGCCATCCGGGATGTAACGGCCGCCGGCGGACGCGTGCTGCTGGTCGGTACCAAGCGCGCCGCCGCCGAATACATCGCGGACTCCGCCAAGCGGTGCGGCCAGTATTACGTGAATCACCGCTGGCTTGGCGGCACGCTGACCAACTGGAAGACCATCACCGGCTCCATCAAGCGCCTGCGCCAGATCGAGGAATTGCTCTCCGGCGACACCGCCGGCCTGACCAAGAAAGAGGTGCTGGAGATCACCCGCGACCGCGACAAGCTGGAACGCGCCCTCGGTGGCATCAAGGAAATGGGCGGCCTTCCCGACATTCTGTTCATTATCGATACAAACAAGGAGAAGCTTGCGGTCGAGGAGGCCAACAAGCTGCATATCCCCGTGGTGGCGGTTCTCGACAGCAACTCGGATCCCGGCGGCGTCACCTATCCGGTACCGGGGAACGACGACGCGATCCGCGCGATCACGCTGTACTGCGACCTGGTCGCCGGCGCGGTGCTGGACGGCATCAGCGCCGAAATGGCGGCCTCTGGCGCCGATATCGGTGCGGTGGAAAACCTGCCTCCGGAGCAAGTGCCGGAAGCAGAATCTGCCGAAGCGCATGCCTGAGAGGAGCGGACCATGCCGGAGATCACGGCTGCCCTGGTGAAGGACCTGCGCGAGAAGACCGGCGCAGGCATGATGGACTGCAAGAAGGCACTCACCGAGAACAACGGCGTGCTGGAAGACGCAGTGGATTGGTTGCGCAAGAAGGGTCTTGCCGCGGCGGCCAAGCGTTCCGGGCGGGTCGCGGCGGAGGGGCTGATCGGGGTCGCCTCCGCTTCCGGCGTGGCCGCGATGGTGGAGGTGAACGCGGAAACCGATTTCGTCGCGCGCAACGACCAGTTCCAGGCATTCGTCGAAGCGGTGGCGAAGCTGGCCCTGGATGTCGGCGACGACGTGGAGGCGATCAAGGCAGCGCAGTATCCGGACAGTGCGATCACGGTCGCCGATCATTTGACGCAGCTGGTTGCGACGATCGGCGAGAACATCACCATCCGGCGTGCGAAGCGGATGAGCGTGCCGGACGGCGTGGTGGCGACCTATGTGCACCAGGCACTGCGGCCGGGGCTGGGCAAGATCGGCGTGCTGGTGGCGTTGAAGGGCGCAGGCGAGCTGGAGGTGCTGACGACGCTCGGCCGCCAGGTGGGCATGCATGTTGCGGCGGCGCGCCCGATGTCGCTGGACATTGCCGGCGTCGATCCCGCCGCCTTGGAGCGCGAGAAGGCGATTTTGATCGACCAGGCGCAGCAGTCCGGCCGGCCGGCCAACATCATCGAGAAGATGGTCGAAGGCCGCATCCGCAAGTTCTACGAAGAAGTCGTGCTGCTGGAGCAAGTGTGGGTGCATGACGGCGAGAGCCGGGTAAAGGCGGTGGTGGACAAGGCCGGCGTCTCATTGCTCGGCTTCGAACGCTTCCTGCTCGGCGAAGGGGTCGACAAGCCGCAGGGGCCGGACTTCGCGACGGAAGTGAAGAACACGGCGGGGGGCTGACTTTTCTTCATTGCGAGAAGCACAGCGAGGAAGCAATCTGGTTCATGGGGACAGAGTCTTTGTTCTCTCCTAACGATCGGGATTGCTTCGTCGCTTCGCTCCTCGCAATGACATGGCGCGCTCACTCGCAATGACATGACGCGCTCATCGCAATGACATGGCGCGCCGTCAGCCCCCGCTGATCGTTATCCCGCCGGCGGCAATCGCTGGAACTTCGGTGCCGCCGGAATTCACCGTCTCCCGCGACAACGCACGGATGCGCGGCATCAGGTCCTGCAAGTTGCCGGAAATCATAGTTTCGCGCAGCGCGTGGCGCACAACGCCATCCTCGATATAGAACGCGTTTTTTGCAATCCCGGAGAAATCCAGATCTGTGCTCGGCGTTCCGCCGGAGAAGCGAGACAGGATCACGCCGCGCCGGGTTGCTGCAACGATCTCGGCCAGGGGCGAGTCGCCGCCAGGGACGCGGAACGACCACCAACCCGCGGTCCGCGGCATTCCGAGCTTTCTCGAAATGTAGTGATCCACCAGGAAATTCGCCAACACGCCGTCGCGCAGCACGGTCAGGTCATGGTTCGGCAGGCCGTAATCATCGAACGCTGCGCCGTAGACAAAATCCGCCGCCGCCGGCTGGTTGTACAGCGACAGGCCAGCCATCGCGATCATCTGGCCGAGACGATTGCGGAACGGCGTCGTTCCCGCCAGCAATGCGTATCCGCTGATCGCGTTGGCCAAGGGCCCGAGCAATACCGGCGAAACGGCTTCGGGCGTCAGGATGATGTCGCCCACGAATTTCTCCGGCACCGGCTGCGGATCGAAGGATCGCGATGCGTCGGCAAACATGCGCCGAAACTCGCCGGAATCCAGCAACCGCGCGAACGGCGCGAACGCCGAGGCGCCGTGATGAGCCATCGATGTGGACTGTCCGTCCCGCCGCGCATTGAACAAGGCGCCGGTGAGGTAGCACCCACGGCGCTCACGGCGCGAGGCGCCGGTCGAGGACGCGAAGCTGCGCGTCACGTCACTGAATTCGTACCGTGCTTCGCGGATGTTCACCAGCGGATACGCAAGCCGCATATCGTCGAGATGGTGCAACACCGCTTGCACCATGCCGTCGCGATCTGCGGCCTTTGCACCGAATCTCGCAGGCGGCGCGGTTACCGCGTCTTCCGCCAGGCCATTCGCCGGGTCGACCGGGCTCGCCATGGCGGCAGCGCAGGCGTCACGGACAGCGGAGTCCACCGCGGCCGGATCGCGGCCGGTCAGCGTCGCGGAGCCTTTGCGGCCGCCGCAGAACGCCGTCAGCGTGGCGGCATCGATGATGCGGCTGCGCAGCAGCGTGAGCCGCCGCGAATCAAAATTCACTTCGAACGCGGTGCCTTCACGGGTGACCGCCTGCGCTGCATCTGCACCTTCGGCCAGCGTCCGCGCCACAAGATCTTGCGCGAACGCCACATCGCTGCCGGCGCTCATCGTCCGCCCACATTGATGCGGGTCTTGAGCGCCGCGCCGCCCATTGTGACGGGGATCAGTTGCTTCTTGCCGCACCAGCCACCGGGTGACCACACGAAGCGGTCGCCGACATGCGTCACTGCCTTCAACATGTCGAAGGCGATGCCGGAAATCGTCGTGTCCCGAATTGCGCGCGCCAATTTGCCGCCGCGGATTTCATAGCCGCTGGTGACGGCGAACATGAACTCGCCGGTGAAATCGGCCTGGCCGTTGCCGGAGCGGGTGAAATAATAGCCGCGGTCAATCGCGCCGATCATGTCATCCAGCTTGTCGTCGCCCGGCAGGATACAGGTGTTGCGCATCCGCACCAGCGGTTCGTCGGAATACGCGTAGGCGCGTGCATTGCCGGTGGGCGTCATGCCCAGTTCCAAAGCCGTATCCTTGTTGTGCAGGAAGCCACGCAACACGCCACGGTCGATAATCGTTACGTCGCGGCACGGCGTGCCCTCGTCATCGACATGCACGGCCACTGCCGCGCCGCCATCCATGCCAAGCCCAGCCTGGTCCATCAGCGTGATCTTGTCAGACGCCACCACCTGGCCGAGTGCCGGGCCGGCGACGGAACCGCCCAGCACCAGATCGCCCTCACAGGTGTGGCCGATCGCCTCGTGCGCCAGGATGCCGGCGATGTCGGCATCCAGCACGACGTCGTGCATGCCGGCCTCGCAGAACACGCCGTCGGCCTTGCGCCGCAGTTCGTCGTACAGCCGGTCCAGCGTCGCTTCGGTCTCGGCGCTGCCGAACGATTCTTCATGATCCTCGAACCCGCCGAAGCCGCCGAACACATCGGCAATGCGGGTCGGCGTGCCGTCGCTGCTGCGATATTCCAGTGCGGCATACAGAACCGTGCGCGGGCTGTGGGTGAAGGTCAGCGCGCCTTCGGTCGTCGCCAGGGCCTTGTCGATCGCCAGTTCCTGCAACGCCAGGTCGACGTTTGCGAGGTCGCGGTGCCGGGCGCGCAGCCCTGCATCCAGCCGGCGCAGCAGGTCGATACGCGCCTGCGGCGGCAGGGCTGCATTAGCGGAATGATGCTCCCAGATGCCGCGGCCCGGCTCGGTGATTGGCAGCGCCTGGTTGCTATGGGCCGCGTGCCGCGCGGCCAACTCAGCGTTGCTTCGTGCCTCTGCCATCACGCGGGCGATCGCGTCGTCTGATGCATTTGGTTCGGCAGAGAAACCAAATCCGCCGTTGCCGTGACAGCGTGCGGACACGCCGGCAACATGCTCTATGGTGTTGGCAATCACCGCTCCCTGGCGCAGCACCACGCGCGTTGCGGTATTGGCGTGCTGCCGCAATTCGGTATAGCCGTGCGCGGCGGCAACGGCCGCTTGGAGGCGATCCAGCATGGCAATCTCCGCTCGGGGTTGGCGTAGCGTATCATGCCGGCGATGGCGGCGCGAACCAGCCGCAGCACCCGCCAATACACAAAAGGGAGCGAACGTAATGGTGGACCTGCTGTGCATGGGCGAGCCGATGCTGGAATTCAACCAGCTTCCGCCGCAGCGGGACGGTGCGGTGCATTACCTGGAAGGCCATGGCGGCGACACGTCCAATGCCGCGGTGGCGGCGGCGCGGCAGGGCGCGTCGGTGGGCTACATTACCGCGATCGGACAGGATGCGCCGGGCGACAGCTTCATGGCGATGTGGGCGTGCGAGAATGTCGATACCGCAACGGTGACGCGCAGCGATGATGCTTTGACCGGCGTGTATTTTGTGACTCACGATGCCCAGGGGCATCATTTCCTGCATTACCGCGCCAATTCTCCTGCTGCACTCTATGCGCCTGCCGACCTGCCGCGCGACGCCATTGCCGCAGCGCGGATGCTGTTTGTCTCTGGCATCAGCCAGGGGATTTCCGGCTCTGCTGCCGACGCGGTGTTCACGGCGATCGATGTCGCCAAGGCGCATGGGGTGAAGGTGGCATACGATACCAACTATCGCCCGCGTCTGTGGCCGCCCGCGCGGGCCGCGGGATGATGCACGCGGCGATTGCCCAAGCCGACTATGTGTTCCCGGGCATTGAGGATGCGATGGTGCTGACCGGACTCGCCAATCCGGATGAGATCCTGGATTTCTATTTGTCGCTCGGCTGCCCCGTGGTGGCGTTGAAGATGGGCGATCAGGGCGCATACCTTGCCGATGGCGCACATCGTGTGCGCATCGCGGCCCACCGGGTGAACGCGGTGGATGCGACCGGCGCGGGCGATACATTCTGCGGATCGTTCCTGGCCCGCATCCTGGCCGGCGATGTGCCGGACGATGCGGCGCGTTACGCCAACGCGGCGGCGGCGCTGAAATGCACCGGCTACGGGGCGGTGGCGCCAATTCCGCGTCCGAAGGATGTACTGCGGCTGCTGCTTGGCAATGCCTGACGGGAGCATGACGATCGGGTTGAGCATTGGCAGGTGGTTGATCGTGGCTGCGCCGATCGCGATTGTCGCTTGTTGCGTGGCGCGCACCCCGCGCGCCCAGACACCGGCCCAGGTCTGCGCGCATGTTGGCACCGACGACACGCTGCGCCCGATTCCGCCTTCGCTTGTCCCCGATGTGAACGCGGTATTCCATACCGCGATGCCGCCCGATGTTGCGGTGCGCCTGACAGTGTTCCGCTGCGACGGCGGGCATGTGCTGGTTTGCGGCGTGGGTGCCAATCTGCCCTGCGGCAAGGCGGATACCAGCACGACCAGTATTGGCGGCGAGCAATGGTGCCGGGACCATCCGAACGACGGCTTCATCCCCGCCTATGCCACCGGTCATGCAACGATATTCGAATGGCGCTGCGTAGGCCCGCGACCTGCCATCCTGCGGCAACGCTTCCACCTCGATCCGCGCGGGTTCGTTGCCGAGTTCTGGCGGCAGTTGCCGTAGTGGTGGCTTCCGCCGGCCGTCGTGTATGCGCGGCCATCGGCAGCCCAGATATTGGCACGGGTCTCCGCCTCGTTGCCCGGTCACAGAATCTCGATCAGCAACCCCGGCTCCGGCATTATCGGTGCAGCTTGCGGCGGCGCACAGGACACGGCCAGGTCCGGCCGCTGGGGTCGCGCGGGTCCCAGGCGAGGAACCCGTCCGGTGTCATGTGGGTAGGGATGGGTTTGCGCGGGGCGACCACGGCCGGCAGCACAGTACCTGATGGCGCAGTTGTCGCGCGAGACGAGTTGCAGCCAACGCCACTGCCGCCTACTGCTGCCCCATCCGCCAGCGGAGCTTCTCATGGACCTGCCTCTTGCCACTGACCCGCATGCCGAGATCCGCGAGGAAGTCGCCAAACTCTGCGCCCGTTTCCCCGGCGAGTACTGGCGCACGCTTGATCGCGACCGCGCCTATCCCACCGACTTCGTCCGCGCGCTGACGGAAGCCGGTTATCTCGGCGCGCTGATTCCGGAGGAGTATGGCGGCGCCGGCCTGCCGCTTTCGGCCGCTGCCGCGATCCTGGAAACGATCCACGCCGAAGGCTGCAACGGCGCCGCGTGCCATGCGCAGATGTACATCATGGGCACCATCCTGCGGCACGGATCGCTGGAGCAAAAGCAGCAATACCTGCCGAAGATCGCCACTGGCGAGCTGCGCCTGCAGGCGTTCGGCGTCACCGAGCCAACCAGCGGCACCGACACCACCGCGCTGCGCACCGTCGCCAAACGCCAGGGCGACCACTACGTAGTGAACGGCCAGAAAGTATGGACCAGCCGGGCCGAGCATTCCGACCTGATGCTGTTGTTGTGCCGCACCACGCCGCGTGATCAGATCAAGCGGCGCACGGACGGATTGTCCACGCTGCTGGTGGACATGCGGGCCAGCATCGGCAAGGGCATGACCATCCGCCCGATCCGCACCATGATGAATCATAACTCAACGGAAATATTCTTCGACAACCTGAAAGTGCCGGTCGCCAATCTGGTGGGCGAGGAAGGCCGCGGCTTCCGCTACATCCTGGACGGCATGAACGCAGAGCGCCTGCTGATTGCCGCCGAATGCATCGGCGACGCCAAATGGTTCCTGAAGAAGGCGACCGACTATGCGCGGGAACGCCAGGTGTTCGGTCGCCCGATCGGCCAGAACCAGGGTATCCAGTTTCCGCTGGCGAAGGCGTACGCGCAGATGCGCGCGGCGGAGCTGATGGTGCGCGAAGGCTGCGCCAAGTTCGAAGCCGGTCACACGCCGGGCGAGGAAGCCAACATGGCAAAATTGCTCGCCGCCGAAGCAAGCTGGGCCGCCGGCGAAGCGTGCATCCAGACTCATGGCGGCTTCGGCTTCGCCGAGGAATACGACATCGAGAGGAAATTCCGCGAGACGCGGCTGTACCAGGTGGCACCGATCAGCACCAACCTGATCCTTTCCTACATCGCAGAGCATGTGCTGGAGCTGCCGCGGAGTTATTAGAAAAATTATGAGCCAGCCGCTTTCCAACCTTCTTGTGGTTTCCATCGAGCAAGCGGTCGCTGCCCCGTATTGCAGTTCCCGCCTCGCCGATGCCGGCGCCCGCGTCATCAAGATCGAGCGCCCCGAAGGCGACTTCGCCCGCGGTTACGACAAGGCCGCGAACGGCCTTTCCAGCTATTTCGTCTGGCTGAATCGCGGCAAGCAAAGCCTGGTCGCCGACATCAAGGACCCTGGCGATGCCGCACTGCTTCGTCGGATGCTGTCGTGTGCCGACGTGTTCATCCAGAACCTCGCGCCCGGCGCGGCGGCGAGGTCCGGCTTCGGTTCCGACGATCTGCGCGAACGCTATCCACGGCTGATCACCGTCGATATTTCGGGCTACGGCGACACCGGCGACTACGCCACGATGAAAGCCTACGACCTGCTGGTGCAGGCGGAATCCGGCCTGGCCATGATCACCGGCCATCCCGCCGGCCCGGGCCGCGTCGGCGTCTCGGCCTGTGACATCGCATGTGGCATGGCGGCTCATGCCGGCGTGCTGGAAGCGCTGATCGAGCGCGGCATCACCGGCCGCGGCAAAGGCCTCAAAGTCAGCCTATTCGATGGCATGGCGGACTGGATGAACGTGCCGCTGCTGTTCTTCGAAGGCACCGGAAAGGCGCCGCAGCGGCTGGGGCTGGCGCATCCGTCCATCTGTCCCTATGGCGCCTTTGCCACCGCGGATGGCGCGCTGGTGCTGATCTCCATCCAGAACGAACGCGAGTGGGTGGAATTCTGTGCAAAGTTCCTGGAAGAACCTGACCTGCCGCAACGCGAAGGATTCCACACCAACGTCATCCGCGTCGCGCATCGCGCGGAAGTGGATGCATATATCGGCGCTGCTTTCGCGCGTTTGACACGAGAGCAGGCCGCAGCGAAGTTGCGGATGGCGAACACGGCGTATGGGTTCGTCAATGACGTGGCGGCGTTCTCGCATCACCCGGCGCTGCGCCGCGCGTCGGTGGGAACGCCGAATGGCCCGGTCTCGATCGCGGCGCCCCCGGTGTTGTGGAATGACGGGCCGCGTGACCTGGGGCCGGTGCCGGCGATCGGCGAACACTCCGCTGCCATTCGTGCCGAGTTCGTAGGATAATGGCGGGGCAGCTGGTGTTGTCACGTTGCCGGATCGCGTGTGCCCTCATTGCAAGCGAATCGAAGCAATCTGCGCCGAGGGAATGTGCGATTGCGCGTTGGGGATTGCTTCGCTTCGCTCGCAATGACATGTGGCGCGGCTGTCATCCGTTAGGATCACAACGCTAACGCGCGGCGGCTGGACCGGGTGCGGTAAGCCCTGATGACCGCCGCACCAGGAATTCGAATAACGCCAGCAATGGCAGCGGTATGGAAAACAGGATCGCAGCGAACAAGACCGCTGCGCCGCTGCCGGCTGTGTCATGCAGCCATCCCGCGATGGCTGGGCCGGTGGATTGGAACAGATAGTGTAGCGTATAGAACACGCCGAAGCCGCCGGCGCGGTCGGCAGGCGGCAGGATGCGGGTTGGCAGGGCGGTGATGACGCCCGGCGGCGGCCCGATCGCGAACCCAAGCGCCACGCAGGCAAATGCCGGTGGCGCTCCGCCGAGCAGCATCAGCAAAGCGGACACAGCAATCAGGCAGAAGACGACGGTGATCGCATATTGGCGGCTGCTGCGTTGTGCCACGTAGCCGCCCAGCGGGATCGACACCATGCCAACCCAAAGCGCCAGACTGACCAGAGCGCCGGCCTGTGCGATCGTCATGCCGGAATGCCCGGCCAGGAATACGGGCACGAAACTGAAATAAACGACCAAACCGGCGTTGAACACGCCCCATATCATGCCGACAACGATGACCGGAGCCAGGATTGGCCATTCCGGCAGCAAACCTTGCCGCGTTGTTTCCGTAGCCGCCTGTTTGACGATGACATGATCTTCGGCGGGTGTGTCGTAGCAGACGCTGATCAACAGCAACGACAGAACGCATGCGCCGGCAGCGACCAACATCATCGCACGCCAGCCAAGCAAGCCCGCAAGGGCAGGCTGCACGAGCAATCCAAGCGCGATGCCGAAGGGCCATGTTGACAAGATCACTGCCATGGCCAGCACGATTTCTCGCCGCGCGAACCAGTCGGCTGTCATTTTCGTGATGACCAGATTGAACAGAATAACGCCGCAGCTGCTGAGGAGACGGCCTGCGAATGCGATTTCGTAGTGATGCGACCGTGCGACGATGATCCCGCCGGCGGCCATCAAGCTCAGGCCGAGCGCGCATTGCATCTTGTCGCCCAGCCAGCGCACGATCAGTCCGCTTGGCAAGGACAGGAACACGCCCGCCATATGATACAGCCCGATCAGGGTGCCGATCTCGGCGAAGTCGATCTTCAGGTCCTTGATCAGGAGCGGAGCGGCCGAGCCGATGGTCTGGTACTGAAAGCCCATGGCAGTGCGTGCCAGGAACAATATGCCAAGGATAAGCCAGCGGCGGCTTGCTGGGGCGCCGGTTTCCATCTCGCATGGGTCTCCCAGGAGGCCACGGCGAATGGCGAGCGATAAGCCGCGGCAGGCGCGGCGATTTATATGATACGTAACGGCAAGAGTCGATCGGTTATTCCATCCGCGGCCGTACTTCCTGGCACAGCAGCCGGAGCGACTCCATCATATGGTCGGGTGGAATTGCCGCGCCGAAATTCAGCTCGGCCAGGATGCCGTCGATGCCCAGCTCCTGCTGCAATTGCCGCAAGCGCCTGGCCACGTAGTCCGGTCCGCCGATGACCACCTTGTCGCGCAGCACGTCGCCATAGGTGATGGAACGCACCTCCTCCAGCTCCGCCCGTCGCCGCTTGTTCGGCGAACCTTCAAGTTGGGTGATCAGCTTCTTATAGCCCATCATGATGCTGGGTTCGGCTTGTGCACGTGCTGCTTCATCCGTTGCTGCGACATGCAGCGTCAAGCGCAGGTAGACCTCTCCCTTGCCGGGATGGCCGGCGGCGTCATATGCGGCACGATACGCGTGCAGATCGGGCGCCAGCCCGGCCAGCGAGCCGCTGCGCACGGCGACGAACAATGGGTAGCCGATCTTGCCAAGCAGGGGGAACGTGTCCTCGCTGGCACCGGCGATGCGGATCGGCGGATGCGGCTGCTGATACGGACGCGGCACCGCGCGCGCCTCATTGAAACTGTAGTATTTGCCTTCGTAGGAGAAGCTGGGCTGCGTCCATGCCAGCTTCAGGATGTCGAGCGTTTCATAAAAGCGCTCGCGGCTTTCGGAGTATGGCACGCCGTACGCGGCATAGGCCCGAGGATTGCCACTGCGTCCGGCGCCGAACAACAAGCGGCCCTGGCTGATCTGATCGACCGTGGCGGACTCTTCGGCCAGGCGCAGCGGGTGGCACAACGGCAGCACCTGCACCGCAGTGCCGATCTTGATGCGGCTGGTACGTCCGGCGATCGCGGCGGCAATCGTCATCGGCACGCTCATCACCGAGCGCGCAGCCTGCTGGTGGATCTCGGCGAGCCAAATCGCATCCAGCCCCCAGCGTTCAGCTTGTTCTACCTGTGCGAGCCCCTGCGCGAAGGCATCGGTGTCCGACTGCCCTGCCACCTGGCGGTGGAATTCCACATACCAGCCGAATTCCATGGAAGCTCCCGTGTCGATTGCCTTTGCGAACCATGTCATTGCGAGGAGCGCAGCGGCGAAGCAACCTCGTGCACGAGGGCAATACTCGCTGCGTGCCTCACAATGGCGACAAGCAATCAGGCTACGGCCGGCGCAGCTATCCCGCAAATGCCAAAACGCGATCCGCGCCATATCGCAAAGGCATGGGGCATGATATAGCCGCGCAGCATGGAACTGCGCAGCCTGAGCTACTTCGTCCGCATTGCCGAACTCGGCAGCATCACGCGCGCGGCGGCCCATCTGCGCGTGGCGCAGCCGGCATTGACGCGGCAGGTGCAGCGGCTGGAGGAAGAACTCGGCACCCCCCTGTTCATCCGCGTCAATCGCGGTGTGCGGCTGACCGAGGCCGGCCAGCGCTTGTTCGACAGCGGCACCCGCATCCTGCGAGACGTAGAACGCACGGCCGACGAAATTCGCGCGCAGGATGCATTCCCCAGCGGCCGCATCATCCTGGGCATCACGCCGACGCTCTGTCCCGTGCTGGCACCGGATCTCTTCGCCCGCATGCGCCAGCAGTTCCCCAAGGTTGAGCTCAAGGTCGTGCACGCCGGCATGGTGCGCTTGGAGGAAATGCTGATCGATGGCCGCGTCGATCTGGCATTGCTTTCGGAACTGTCGCGCAGCCGGCTGATCGTCTCCACGCGGCTCGCCGAGGAGGAAATGGTGCTGGTGACGAAGCCCGGGGCACGTGTGCCCGGGGTTGTCACTGCGGCCGAATTGCGCCGCACCAGCCTGATTTTGGGCGACGGCCTGCGGGCGGCGATGGATGCGCTGCTGGCGGGACTTGGGATCGAACTGAAGGTGGAGACCGAGCTGAACGACCACGAAACGATCCGCCGCATGGTGCAGCAAGGCGTCGGCGCGTCGATTCTGCCGCACGCCTCGGTCGCCGGCGAATGTGCGCGCGGACTGGCCGAAGCGCATCGGCTCACCACCACCGGCATCTTCCGCACGTTGGCGCTTGGCGTTGCGGCGAACCGGACGAGTTCGGTGGCGCGTGAGGCGGTGGCGCAGGTGGTGTCGAGCCTGATGCAGGACTGGGAACCGGCCTTACGAAAACCTCTCCCGCGAAGCGGGGCTGGGCCGCGAAGCGGACCAACGCGGTTGGGTCGTGAAGGGAACCAACCGAAACGCCGAGGGTGAGGATGATCGGGTCGGCAGGCTGCTGTCATGCGTCGTGGGAGAAGCTTTGGGGCATACCGTACCGCTATATCGCCGATCGAAAAGCGGCATTTGGAACATCTCCTGCGGCTCGCTAACGTCTCCTCAACTCGGACATCCAGGAGAGCACCAGCATGCGGTTCGGTCTGTTCGGCAGTGCGGCGGCGCGGCGCGGCAGCGGCGAGTTCGACAGCGCGGAGGGCTACCGCGACTTCATCGACTACAACATCGAAGCCGAGGCCATCGGCTTCCATAGCACCTTCGTCGTAGAGCACCATTTCACCGGCTTCGGCCAGGTCTCCGCCACGTTGAACCTGCTGACCTGGCTCGGCGCCCGCACCCGCACGCTGCGGCTCGGCACCGCCGTGATCGTGCTGCCCTGGCACAATCCTGTCTTGCTCGCAGAGCAAGCGGCGACGCTGGACCTGTTGTCGGGCGGGCGGCTCGATTTCGGCATCGGCAAAGGCTACCGCTTCAACGAATTCGCCGGCTTTTGCGTGCCGATGGAAGAAGCCGACGCACGCTTCGAAGAAGCCATTGCCGTCATCCTGAAAGCCTGGACCTCGGAAGAACGTTTCTCCCACCAGGGCAAGCACTGGCGGTTCGAGGATATCGTCGTGGAACCGCCCACCGCGCAGAAGCCGCACCCGGCAGTGTGGATGGGCGCGGGCAGCGAACGCTCGATCCGCAACGTTGCCGAGCGCGGGTTCAACCTGCTGCTGGGTCAGTACGCCTCGCCCGAGGACGTGGCGCAGAGCATCACCATCTACAAGTCCGCGGTCGAATCTGCCGGCCGCCGTTTCGACCCGATGCAGGTCGGCATCACCCGCGCCTTCTTCGTCGCCGACAATGACGCGGAACGCGATGCGGCTTTGGAACGCCGGCTCTCCAACCGCCTGCGCCAGTTGAAGCTGGCAACGCGGCCGGACGGCACGGTGCACGGTGGACCCGACCGCGCTTCCGGCGATCCGCAGGCGGTCAACGTCAACAGCGCCATCTACGGCAGCCCCGACCAGATCGCCCGCCGGCTGGAGGAACTGCGACAGGTCGGGGCCGGCTACGTGCTGATCAACGGCGGCGGTTCCGGCGGAGGCGAACGCGGCCGCCGCAGCCTCCGCCGCTTCGCGCGCGAGGTCATGCCCTTGTTCTCCGACCAAGCGCCGGCGCGGGCGGCGGAGTAGCGCGGTTCCGCGTTACCGGCCGCTCAGCCGGCCTGCTTCCCTTCACAACAAGGCAACGGCGCCGCGCCTGTCGCGGTGCCGGCTGGCCTGTCGCGGGCGTGACAACAGCATAGTGCTGCCGTCCGCGGGTCGGATTCCGTTGCGCTGGCACAGGCCGGGGCCGGCCGGCCGCGCCCGACCTCGGGTGCCGTCCGATTTTCGCTTGCATTCCATAAAGACATAAACCTATCCTTATGTGTCGATGGTCCTGCATAGGGCAGGTGAAAAGGGAACGCCGTGCGCCCCGGCCGGGCCTGACCAGCCCGGGGGCAAATCGGCGGCTGCCCCCGCAACTGTCAGCGGCAAGACGCTGGCCCGTCCGTTCCGGCACCGCCGGGATTGCTCACTGAGCCGCTGAGGCTTGGGAAGAGAGGGCCGGCGGCGTTCCGAACCGCGAGCCAGGAGACCTGCCATCGTCGCACCAGCCAGCGCCGCCGGGCGGGGTGAATCGGCGGTTGGAGACAGACCATGAACCACTGCCACGGGGTTTCGCGCCGCTGCATTGATCGCCGCACCACCAACCACGGGAGGCACGCATGACCGTTGCCAGCAATCTCGGCTTCCCTCGCATCGGCGCGCGGCGCGAACTGAAGCAGGCGCTGGAACATTTCTGGGCTGGCGATAGTGATGCGGCGGCATTGGAGGCGGCCGCCGTGGCGCTCCGCGCCCGACACTGGACGCGGCAGGCGGAACTGGGGATCAGCCACGTCCCGTCGGGCGATTTCTCGCTGTACGACCACGTGCTGGACACAGCCTGCATGCTGGGGGCGATTCCGCCCGGCTATGGCTGGACGGGCGGTCCGGTGTCCCTCGCGACCTATTTTGCCCTGGCGCGCGGAGCACGTGGCGCAGCGGAGGCGGCGGCGGCCGCCATCACGCCAGGATTGCCAGCGCTGGAAATGACCAAGTGGTTCGATACGAACTACCATTACCTGGTGCCGCGCCTGGCAGCGGGCCAACGCTTCGTTCTGGCGGAGAACCGCGCGCTGGCGCAATTTCGCGAAGCCGCGACCCTGAACCTGCGTACCCGTCCGGTGCTGCTGGGTCCGGTCAGTTTTCTGTCCCTCGCCAAGAGCGTCGATGGTTCCGACATGCTGGACCTGCTTCCCGGGATCATGCCTGTCTACGCTCAAGTTCTGTCCGAGTTGGCGGAGGGGGGCGCCGCCTGGGTGCAGATCGACGAGCCCATCCTGGCGCTCGACCTGACAGAGAAGGCGAAGGCGGCCTTCCACCATGCCTACTCCGACCTGGCCCAATCCCCGACCCCCGACATCCTGCTGGCCAGCTATTTCGGGCCTTTGGACGACAACCTGCCGATGGCAGCAGGATTGCCGGTTGCCGGCTTGCATCTGGACCTGGTGCGCGGCGCGGCCGACCTGGACGCAATGCTCGGCTCGGTGCCGGAGGAGCGCTGGCTGTCGCTCGGCGTGGTGGATGGACGCAATGTGTGGCGCACCGATCTGCGGGCGGCGCTGGCCACGCTGCAACGCGTCGCGACGCTCCGCGGAACGCGCCGGCTGATGGTGGCGCCGTCCTGTAGCCTGCTGCATGTGCCGGTCGACCTTGGCACTGAAACGAAGCTGGATCCGGAGATCAGGCCCTGGCTCGCTTTCGCCAGACAGAAGCTGGCGGAAGTGGCGACGCTCGCCCGCGGTCTGGACGAAGGCGAGGCCGCCATCGTCGCGCAGCTTCAGGCCAGCGACGCAGCTTTTCTATCGCGTCGTGACAGCGCTCGGGTGCATCGTGCGGAGGTCGGTGCGCGCCTGGCGGCGACCACGCCCGCCATGGCGCAGCGGTCCAGCCCCTTCGGGCAGCGCCGTGACGCGCAACGGCAGAGGCTGAAGCTGCCGTTGTTCCCCACCACAACGATCGGTTCCTTCCCGCAGACCGAAGCGGTGCGCCAGGCGCGTGCGTCACTGTCGCGCGGTTCGGCCGGCACGGCGGAATACGATGCCCGCATCGCCGGCTGGATCGACGAGGCGATCGGCTGGCAGGAGCAAGTCGGGCTCGATGTGCTGGTGCACGGCGAGTTCGAACGCAATGACATGGTGAAGTACTTCGCGGAGCAATTGGACGGATTTGTCGTGACCCAGCACGGCTGGGTGCAGTCCTATGGCAGCCGCTGCGTGGCGCCGCCGATTTTGTGGGGTGACGTGGCACGGCCGTCGCCGATGACGGTGCGGTGGTCGGCCTATGCTCAGTCGCGCACCGGGCGTCCGGTGAAGGGCATGCTGACCGGGCCGGTGACGCTGCTGCAATGGTCGTTCGTGCGCGACGACCTGCCGCGTGAGGCGGTGTGCCGTCAGCTTGCCCTCGCGATCCGCGACGAGGTGGCGGATTTGGAAGCGGCCGGTCTTGCGGTGATCCAGGTGGACGAACCCGCCTTTCGCGAGGGCCTGCCGCTGCGCCACGCCGACCGGGCTGCCTATCTGGAGTGGGCGGTCGCCTGCTTCCGTCTGGCCACGGCGGGGGTGGCGGATGCAACCGCGATCCACACCCACATGTGCTACTCCGAGTTCAACGACATCATGCCGGCGATTGCGGCTCTGGATGCCGACGCGATCTCGATAGAGACGGCGCGCAGCCGGATGGAACTGCTGAATGCTTTCGCTGCCGGTGGCAGCGCGTATCCGGCCGAGATCGGGCCGGGCGTGTGGGACATTCATAGTCCGCGCGTGCCCGATGCTGCGGAAATGGCGACGCTGCTGGGGCTGGCGCGGCAACGTCTGGCGGATTGGCAGATTTGGGTGAACCCGGATTGCGGGTTGAAAACGCGACGCTGGGAGGAAGTGCGGCCTGCGTTGCAGGCCATGGTGGCGGCAGCGCAGTCATTGCGCGGGCCGGCGAAGGCCTGAGCCGGGGCGCGGCCTCCTCGCCGGCCCAATGGCACCGCGGCGCGGATCGCAGTACTGTCCGCGCCGCGGCTCCTGCCCTGTTGGCTCGCCGCACCAAACGGGAGGAGACGGCATATGCGCTGGGCACGCTTCGAACTGAATGGCATGCCGACCTATGGCGTGGTCGAGGGCGACGCCGTCATTCCGGTGCGCGGCTCGCCATTCGATGGGTGGGAACGCACGCCCGCGCGCTGGAAATTCGACGACGTGAAGCTGCTGGTGCCCGTCGTGCCGCCCACGTTCTATGCCTGCGGCATGAACTATCCGGAGCATGTGCGGGAAGTGGCGGAGAAGGTCGGGCAGAAGCCGAACCTGCCGACGCAGCCCGATATCGGCTATCGCGCCAACAACGCGCTGATCGCGCATGGCGAGACCATCGTGATTCCGAAGGATGCGACCGATCAGGTGCAATATGAGGGCGAGCTGGTCGCGGTGATCGGCCGCAAGTGCACCGGGCTGACGCGGGCGAATGCGTTGTCGGCCGTGATGGGCTGGACGATCGGCAACGACGTGTCGGAACGTACCTGGCAGAAGGGCGACCGCACGATGTGGCGGAGCAAGAACACCGATACGTTCAAGCCGATGGGGCCGTGGATCGAGACCGACGTTGACCTGGAGAGCCTGGTGACGCGGGTGCGGTTGAACGGCAGGCAACTGATCGAGTTCCGCACCAATGCCATGGTGTTCGGCGTGGTGGATTACTTGGTGGCGATGACGCGGTACCTGACTTTGTATCCGGGTGATGTCGTCTGGATGGGCACGGAAGGCGCCACCGAGAACATGAAGCACGGCGATACGATCGAGATCGAGATCAATCAGATCGGCACGTTACGGAATCCTGTGGTGCGGGAGGGCTAGTCGGCGTTATTGCGGGGCGAAGCGAAGCGAAGCGAAGCGAAGCTATCTTGTTCCGGGAAGCCTTCGGGCTATCCGTAGGTCAATACGACCGAGGTTGCTTCGTCGCTGCGCTCCTCGCAATGACATGATTCTTTGGTCGTAATAACGCTCTTGGCTTGCAATGACACTCCTCAGGTTGGCGTCGTCCCCGGGCGAATTCAGGCCGTGCAGCTTACATCAGGCGTTTTTTTCTGTGGCCGTGTGTTCGAAGGTATTCCAACAAGAGGCGCGCGGGCGGTGGCAGGTCGCTTGAACGACGGACGCAGACGTGCAGTTGCCGGAGAGCCCACGAGTCCGTCAGTCTGGCAACGCTGATCGCTGCCGCCTTTCTGCACCTGCGGGCGGCCGTTTCCGGGATGACGGCCAATCCAACGCCGTTTCCGACCATTCGGCACGCGGCGTCAAAGCTGCCGAGACGGACCCGCAATTTCAGCGGCTTCCCCGCCTGGATGGCGCGCTGCCCGATATGTTGCTGCAGGGCATTGGCGGCGGCCAGCCCGACAAATTCATGGTCGAGCAAAGATCGAAAAGCCAGGCTGCGCTGACCGGCCAAGGAATGGCCTCGCGGCATGACCACGACGAGACGATCGGTCGCGAAGGGATAAGCTTCCAGATCCGAGAAGTCGACGATGTCTGCGACGATTCCGATCTCAACGAAGCCCTCGGCGACGGCCCTGACAATCTCGTAGCTTGAGTTCTCCTCCAGGTCGATGTCGATACCCGGGTGGCTGGCGAGGAATCCCTTGAAGACCTCGGGCAGGAATTCGCTGAGGGCCGACGCGTTTGCCTGCATGCGAACCCGGCCTTTCCGTCCGCCGGCGAACTCGGACAATTCACCTTTCATCTGCTCCATCTGTTGCAGCACGAGACGGGCGTGATGGACGAATGCCCGGCCGGCGGGGGTGAGCATGACACCTCGGCGATTACGTTCCAGCAGCGGTGCGCCGGAAAGCTCCTCCATTTTACGAATGCGCCCGCTGGCAGAGGCGAGCGCCAGGTTGGACATCGCCGCACCATGGGTGATGCTGGCGGTCTCGGCGACGTGAAGAAAGAGCAGCAGATCGACGAGATCGAAGCGCATCCGGTGTTCCTTTCCTGCCTTCGTGTCGGCCGAAGGCAGACGGCGGAAAAGCCAAATTGTCACCTGGAGGCCGCCATATCAAGTTCCGCGCATGCATACGATCTACCTTCAAGTGCTTGGCGTGACGCTGACCTTTGTACTCGCTGGCCTGGTAAAGGGGGTCACGGGCATGGGGCTTCCGACGGTCGCCATGGGAGTCCTCGGTCTGTTGATGGCACCGGCTGAGGCTGCTGCCTTTCTTGTCGTTCCGTCCCTGGTGACAAATGTTTGGCAGTACCTTGCGGGGCGGCATCGGCTGATTTTGCTGTGGCGGATCTGGCCGATGTTGCTCATGATCTGTCTGGCGACGTTGGCGGGCACCGGCCTCATTATCGGTACCGGCGCGGGACGGGCGGCCACATGGCTGGGGATAGCGCTCATGGCCTATGCCGCAATCGGGTTGGCCAAGGTTCGTCTCTCGGTCTCACGTTGGCATGAGGTTTGGCTGTCTCCCGCCATCGGCGCCGCGACCGGCATCGTGACGGGCGCTACCGGCGTTTTTGTCATCCCCGCGGTTCCCTATCTCCAGGCACTGGGATTCGAGAAGGACGACCTGGTGCAGGTCCTGGGACTATCCTTTACCGCGTCCACCATCGCTTTGGCCGCCGGGTTGGCGGCACGGGGCGCGTTTCAAATCACTGCCGCCGGAGCCTCCTCTCTTTGCACGCTACCGGCGCTCGCCGGAATGGGGATCGGGCAGGTGATCCGCACCCGAATAGATCCGGCGACGTTCCGCCTGCTTTTCCTGCTTGGACTTCTGCTCCTTGGTGCGGACCTGATGATTCGCTCGGTGGTTTGATGGATCGTGCGCTCAGTCGCCGCGGCGCGTGTTTCATATGTGCCGCGGGAGAGGTTTCGGGGTCATGCGGCATAGCGATCGAATAAGAGACTGCGGTCTGAACTTCGACTCTCGGCGATGGAGCTGGCTTGCGACCGAGCGCGTGACAGGCAACATCGCGCGGTGGCCGGGCGGAAGTCCGACCGGCAAGAGCAGATGGAAAGGCCGAGGTCCACGGTGGACGCAAGGGGCTCTGGCAACCGCGCGTTTGTTTTGGCGACGTTATCGCGCGCGAGCAGAACTCGCGCAACTTGATGCTCGAATGTTGCGTGACATCGGAGCCACTCGTTGTGACATGCTGTGTGAGTTGTCCAAAC
>Ga0335072_10004279_pt1 | contig 21277 bp, 16 predicted proteins | sample Lox_Sample_21_FD_206725 | JGI IMG/M metagenome (GOLD analysis project Ga0335072, IMG submission 206725) | Soil microbial communities from Loxahatchee National Wildlife Refuge, Florida, United States - Lox_Sample_2.1 | ecosystem: Environmental > Terrestrial > Soil > Wetlands | place: USA...
AGGAGCGGGGCGAGCGGGGGCAGGGGCGGCTGCTGAACAAGTTCGGCGACCACTACATCGGCATCGAGTACCACGTGCCCGACGTGACCAGCGCCAGGGAGTTCGCCAACGAGCAGGGCGTCCGGATCATCAACGACCTCGGCGCCGCCTTCTTCACCTATCCGGGGCACAGCTTCGGCATCGCCTTCGAGATCTACGACGGCGACTTCAAGGACCTGGCCCAGCCGACCGGGTACTGGGAGAATCAGCACCCGCTCGGCCTGACCGGCCTGGCCCGGCTCACCGTAGCGTGTGAGAACGTCGAGGCCGCCGTCGCGCGTTTCCACGAGCTGGCCGAGTTCTCCGAGATCGGCCCGGTGTCCCGGCCGAAGGCCGCCGCCAAGGGCGTGCAGCTGCAGGTCGGCACCATCGTGTGGGAGATGCTCGAGCCCACCGGCGACGGGCCGATGGCGGACTACCTGGGCCGTTACGGCGGGCGCATCCGCAGCAGCGTGTTCAAGGCGAACAGTCTGTCCGAGGTCGAGAAGCACCTGGCCGCGCAGGGATTCGACCTGGTCCCAGGCGACGCCGACGACGCGCTGGCGATCAACCCGGCCCAGAACAAGAACCTGCTCTTCGAGTTCACCGAGTAACCGGTCCCGCGTCCCCGCGCGGCCCCGGCAAGGAAGGCAATGAAGCTCGATCTGACTCCGGAACAGGCGTTCTTCGCCGGGACGACGCGTCAGTTCCTGGACGACAAGGTCCCGACCTCGCTGCTGCGCGAGCTGCGCGACGATGAGGCCGGCTTCGGCCGCGACTTCTGGCGCCAGGGCGCCGACCTGGGCTGGACGTCGCTGCTGGTACCCGAGGCCGACGGCGGCGGCAGCGTGAGCGGCCAGGGCGTGTGCGACCTTGCCCTGGTGGCGTTCGAGTTCGGCCGGTACGCGGCGCCGGGGCCGCTCACCGTCGCGAACGTGGTCACCGCGGCGGTGGCCAACGCCGGAACCGGGCAGCAGAAGGGGGAGCTGCTGCCCGGCCTGCTTGCCGGCGACCAGATCGGCAGCTGGGCCTACGCCGAGCCGCGCCCGTTCGACCGGCTGGGCGCGGTAGGCCTGCGGGCGAGGCGGGTCGACGGGCAGTACGTGCTCAGCGGGCACAAGGCGCCGGTCGAGGCGGCCAGCCAGGCGGACTTCTTCCTGGTCACCGCCCTGCTCGCCGCCGAGGACGGTGAGGATGGCGAGGACGGCGACGATGGCGGGCTCACCCAGTTCCTGGTGCCCGCCGGGACACCCGGGGTATCGGTCCGGCCGATGCGCACCCTGGACATCACCCGCCGGTTCGGGCACGTGGTGTTCGACGACGCGGCGGTCCCGGCCTCGGCCGTGCTCGGCGAGCCCGGCGCGGCCGAAGCCGACGTCGAACGGCAGCTGCAGATCGCGATGGTCATCCAGCTAGCCGAGATGAGCGGCACGATGGACCGCGGGCTCGAGCTGACAACCGAGTGGCTGTTCAACCGGTATTCGTTCGGCCGGCCGCTGGCCTCCTACCAGGCCCTCAAGCACCGCTTCGCGGACATGCGGGCCTGGCTCGAGGCGGCCCACGCCATGGCCGACGCCGCCGCCCGCCGCGTCCAGGAGGAGTCCGGCCGGGCCGCCGAGTACGTCAGCGCCGGCAAGTCGTTCCTCGGCACCTACGCCCTCGAGGTCCTGCAGGAGTGCGTGCAGTTCCACGGCGGCATCGGCGTCACCTTCGAGCATGACCTGCACCTGTACCTGCGCCGCGCGACCGTGGACGCGCAGCTGTACGGGACGGTCGCCGACCACCGCGAACGGCTGACCGCCATCTTGGAGGCCGCTGATGGCTGATCAGGACATCGAGGACACCGGCAGCTTCCGGCACCGGCTGCGGAGCTGGCTGAAGCAGAACATGCCGCCCGCCGACCCGCGGCTGGCGCCGTACCACCAGCTGTCCGACGACGAGGAGCTCGCGCTGGTGGCGCACCACCGCGAGCTGCAGCGGCGGCTCTACGACGGCGGGTTCGCCGGGATCATCTTCCCCAGGGAGTACGGCGGGGCCGGGCTGACCCCGGCCCACCAGGAGGTGCTCAACGAGGAGATCGTCGGCTACGAGTACCCGGCCCGCTTCCAGGTGCCCACGTTCAGCCCGTGCGCCGCGGTGATCTACGAGTTCGGCACCGAAGAGCAGAAGCGGGCCCACCTGCCCAGGATCATGCGGGGCGAGGAAATCTGGATGCAGTTCCTTTCCGAGCCGGGCGGCGGCTCTGACGTGGCCGGCGCCCAGACGACCGCCGTCCGCGACGGGGACGAATGGGTGCTCAACGGCTCCAAGATCTGGACCACCGGCGCCTGGTGGTCGGACTGGGGGCTATGCCTGGCCCGGACGAACTGGGACGTGCCCAAGCACCGCGGCCTGTCGGTGTTCATGCTCCGCATCCACCAGCCCGGCATCGACGTGCACCGGATCGAGATGCTGAACGGGTCACGGGAGTTCTGCCAGGAGTTCATGACCGACCTGCGCATCCCCGACACGGACCGGGTCGGCGAGGTCGACGGCGGCTGGACGGTCGGCACCCGGTGGATGTACCACGAGAAGAGCCTGGGCATCTCGCACTACTTCATCCGCCCGGCAGGCAGCATGCGCGGGGTGAACCCGTGGGCGCCGACGCCGCTGGCCGTGGCCCGGCAGGCCGGCCGCGTGGACGACCCGGTGGCCAGGCAACTGGTCGGCGAGGCGCACGCGCTCAAGCTGGCCGGCCAGGAGGGCAGCGTCCGGATCTCGCGGGGGATCGCCGCCAAGCGCCTGAACGACCAGGCCGCGGGCATGTCACGGATCCTGACCGGGCTCATCAACACCCAGCTGGCCACGATCAACCTCAAGCTGGCCGGCGCCTCCGCCGTGGCCTGGGACTCCGGCGACCAGCTACTGGGCGAGATGGGCGTGGAGTTCCTCATGCGCCAGGTCAGGCAGATCAGCGGCGGGACGATCGAGATGTCCCGCAACGCGGTCAGCGAACGGCTGCTCGGCATGCCCAGGGAGGCGCGCCGCGACAACGACGTCGCGTTCCGCGACGTGCCGCGCAGCGCGCCAGGCCGCTGACTGGTCACGGACCAGGAGTTGAAACCCGGGCCCGTTCAGAAGAAAAGATGGAGAACCCCTGATGGCTGACATGAACCGGGGACTGGACCTGTCGGACTTCGAGACCACCTCGGACGCCGAATCCGATGGGTTCCGCTCTTTCTACGCCGACAAGCTCGGCACCCCGCACCGCGGGCTGAACTTCTGGATCGACGTCGAGCGGCCGGACGTCCTGAAGCGGTACCGGGCGTACGCCGACGACGGGACGCCCGGCGGGCTGGAGACGGTCAGGAAGGTCGGCGGGTTCAGCTTCTTCGTGTCCTACGCCATGTCCGGCTACGCGGCGGGCGTCAGGTACCTCGTCCACATGTACCAGACCATGGGGTTCACCAAGGCCCAGGTCCTCGAGGGCCTGGCCGTGGCCTTCCTGTACAACGGGCCGCGCGGCTCCGAGACGGTGGCCGAGGCGCTGGACGGCTACGAGTGGATCGAGCCGGCCGAGCCCGCGGTGTTCTTCGACGGCTGGGCGCCCGACCCCGGCGCTTTCAAGACCGGGATGGACTTTTCCACGCGCGAGGTGCTCGACGGAGAGATGGAACTGCTCGAGGACTGGTACCTGCGGACGATCGGCGAGATCCCGGCCTACGTGCCGTTCATGCGCCAGCACCGGCCACGGCTGCTGAAGTCCTGGCGGAACCGCTACGAGAACATCCTGGTCGAACTGCCCAAGCAGGTCATGCCCTATACCCAGTTGCACTTCAACGTGATGCGCGGCTGGGGCGACGGCATCAGGGAGAGCCTGCTGCTGGCCCGGGCGTTCGGCATGACCAAGGAGCAGGTCTACGAGCCGCTGTTCTCACCCATGATCAACACCGGGCCCGAGGTGTACAGCATCGTCAGCCGGGCCGCGGGCGACGTGCTCGCCGCGGACTGGACCTAGGGAGAAACTGATGACCGAGACTGATGTCGTCGTGCTCGGCTCGGGTGCCGCCGGGCTGGCCGCGGCGCTGACGGCCGCCGTGGCGGGCGCGACGGTGACCGTGCTGGAAGGGTCCGCCCTGTTCGGCGGGACCTCGGCGGTGTCCGGCGGCGGGATGTGGCTGCCGGGGAACACGCTGGATCCGGCCTGGACTGACTCGCTGGCCGGGGCCAAGGTCTACCTGCAGCGGCTGGGCATGGGACTGGTGTCCGAGGCGGTGATCGACCGCTTCCTGGCCGAGTCCGGGCAGATCCCCGACTTCTTCGCGGCCAACTCGCCGCTGACGTTCACCGCCGACATCGGCCGGCCCGACTACCACGCGCCGTGGGAGGGCTCGTCGCTGACCAGCCGGACCGTGTTCCCCACGCCCTATGAGCTGCCGCGGCTTGGCGCGCTCGAACCGCTGGTGCGGCGGCCCGGCCCCGGCGGCATCCCGCCCATCCAGCACTCCGAGGAGGAGGAGCTCACGGCCGCTGGCGACCCGGACGCGATCAACAAGCTGATCAGGGAGCGGCTGGCGAAGGGCGTGGCGCTGCGCGGGCTGGCGCTGGTCGGCGGGCTCATCGAAGGGTGCGTGAACCACGGCGTCTCGTTCGTGGCCGAGACCAGGGGACGCAGCCTGATCGTCTCCGACGGCCGCGTGGCGGGCCTGCGGGCGGTCAGGGACGGCGCGGAGGTCTCGTACCTGGCCCGGCAGGGCGTCATCCTGGCCTCGGGCGGGTTCGAGTGGAACCGCGACCTGTGGGACGCGTTCATGGCGGTGCCGTGGGACGGCCCGGCCACCCCGCCGGTGAACGAGGGCGACGGGCTGGTCATGGCCGCGGCGGCCGGGGCCAAGCTGGCCAACCTGGACAAGGCGACCTGGATCCCGGTCCGCTACTCGGGCGAGGAGTACGGCGGCCGGCCGTACATGCGGTCCGGCGGGCACGGGCAGATGCCCGGCGAGATCATCGTGAACCGCCGCGGCCGCCGGTTCACCAACGAGACGCTCAACTACAACGACATCGGCCGGAACATGACGCACTTCGACCCGGCCCGCTACGAGTACGACAACCACCCGAGCTACGTCATCGGCGACAAGCACTGCCTGGCCCGGCTGCGCGCGGGCGGGCCGACGCTCGGCCCCGACCAGGGCGACGGCTGGGCGGAGGCGGACACGCTGCGCGAGGTGGCCGACAAGCTGGGCATCGACGCCGACGGGCTGTCCGAGCAAGTGCGCTCGTACAACGAGCACGCGGCTGACGGCACCGACCCGGTGTTCCACCGGGGCGAGAAGCCCTGGGAGATCCACTACCTGCCGGGCCACCAGACGATCGGGCCGATCACCGAGGGCCCGTTCGTCGGGTACCGGGTGCGGGCGGGCGTGTTCGGCACCCGCGGCGGGCCGGTGATCAACGAGAACGCGCAGATCACCGACTTCGGCAACCGGCCGATCCGCGGGCTGTACGGAGCCGGCAACGTGGTCGCGCATCCGTTCGCGTCGGCCTACCCGGGCGGCGGCGGCACGCTGGGTCCGGCGGTGACGTTCGGGCACGTGGCCGGCAAGTCGGTGCTTTCTGACAATGGAGGGGCGGCATGAGTTCTCCCGGTTTCGACGAAGCCGACATCGTGGTGGTGGGCTTCGGCGGCGCGGGCGCCGCGACGGCCATCGCGGCGGCGGACCACGGGGCGTCGGTGATCGTCCTCGAGAAGCAGCCCGCGGACCGGCACACGCCGAGCACGTACATGTCGGGCGGCATTGTGATGGCCGTCAACGACGTCGAGCGGGCCGCGGCGTACATGGATCGCTGCTCGGGCGGGATGATCCCGCCGGCGGTGTCCAGGGCGTGGGCGGTCATGGCCGCGGACCTCGTCGGCTGGCTGGATCGCATCGGCGCGGACCTGGCCCTGGTCAAGGTGGGCGAGGGCGAGAACACGCAGTTCGACGGGGCGGACGCGGTCGAGGCGTGGACCCAGTCGCGGCCGCCTGACGACGAGATCACGGTGCGGGACCTGAGCGCGCCGCCGACGACCGGGGCGCTGGCCAGCGGGATGAACACCGGCGAGGCGGGGCGGCGGACCGGGGCCGAGTACTTCGACAGCCTGCGGCGCGTCGTGGCCAGCCGGGAGCGCATCTCGGTGCGGTACGCCAGCCCGGCCGTGCGGCTCGTCCAGGACGGGACCGGCCGGGTGACCGGTGTGCTCGCCGGCGGCGACGGGACGACGCGCGAGGTCCGGGCGCGGCGCGGGGTGGTGCTGACCTGCGGCGGCTACGAGTGGAACGACGAGATCAAGATCAACGCCCTGAAGGCGTCGCCGATGTACTTCTACGGGAACCCGGGTAACACCGGCGACGGCATCCGGATGGCGCAGGCGGCGGGCGCCGACCTGTGGCACATGAACCAGATGATCGGCCGGGCCATCGGCCATTTCGAGGAGGACGGCCAGGACTACAACTTCGTGATCGGCATTCACCCGCCCGGATACCTGATCACGGACAAATACGGGCGGCGCTTCGCCAACGAGGTGTCGCAGGCGCAGATGAAGCACAGCTTCTACTACGAACTGCTCAAGTACGACGCGGACAAGCAGGAGTACCCGCGCAACCCGTGTTACTGGGTGTTCGACGAGCGGCGGCTCAGCGCGGCGCCGCTGGCCTCGCTGCGGTCGGGTTTCGTGCGGGCCGGGTACTACGACTGGAGCCCGGACAACTCCCGTGAGGTGGCGAAGGGCTGGATCAAGAAGGCCGACACTATCGGCGAGCTCGGGAAGCTGGCCGGGATCGCCGATGTGCCTGGCCTGGAGGAAACCGTGGAGCGGTACAACGCGGGCTGCGCGTCAGGGGACGACGAGTTCGGGCGGCCGCCGGAGACGCTGGTGCCGCTGGACTCGCCGCCGTATTACTGCGTCGCGATGTTTCCCGGCGGGCCTAACACCTGCGGGGGGCCGCGGAAGGACGAGCGGGCGCGGGTGCTCGACCCGTTCGGGGCGCCGATACCGGGGCTCTACGCGGCAGGCGAACTCGGCGAGGCGGTCGGGCTGCTGTACCCGGCCAACGGGGCCAACCTGTCGGAGTCGATCTGCTTCGGGCGGATCGCGGCGGCGGACGCGCTGGGGGTAGCCGCGCTGTTAGCCCTGTTAGCCGACCGGAGGGCGGGCGGCGTCCCAGTCTTCGAAGATGTCGCCCGCCGCCTCGTCGACCAGGTCGATGCCCTCGATGCCGTTGAGCGAGGCGGAGCCGATGGTGTTCATTGTTATTTCCCTGGTTACGCCGAAGGCGCGCGCGAGCAGGACGTTGTCCCTGATGCCCGCGGCGGAACCGCGGATCACGCTGTAGTGCAGCAAGGTGGTGGGCACGATCTGCCTGGGCAGCTCGCGGACGCAGTTCTCGAAGCGCTGCCGGTAGGCCTTGAGCAGGTCGGGCCGGTTGGCGGCCAGGAACTTCACGTGCCTCGGGACCTCGCCCAGCGTCGTCTCGTACCACCGCAGCACCGCGCTGAGCTCGTCCGGCGACATCCGCGGCTCGCTGAAGTCCAGGCCGGCGGTGAACGCGCCGGGATCGGGCGCCCAGCCGTCGGGGAACTCGGCGGGCTTCTCCGGGGTCTGCCAGGCGTAGCCGTCCAGGGCCCGCGCCACCGTCTCCATTCCCGCCGGGCCCATGACCAGGAAGCTGATCGCGATCCCCTCCAGGATCTGGGCCTTGGTCAGGCCCATCCGCTGCCGGGTGTGGATCAGGTAGCGGACGCCGACGTCGTAGCCGATTACCGCGTAGAAGGGCAGGAAGCCGAAGACGAACACCTTGCGCTCTGACTCGTAGTTGCCCGGCGTGGCGACGTCGGAGTAGTGCCGGTACCGCTTGAGCGTGGCCGGGTCCTCCGCGAGCAGGTAGTCCAGGCCGCGGTGGGTGTGGCCGAGGGTCGAGGCGTAGAACGCGCTGAACTGGTCACGCTCCTGCCCGGTGACGGACGAGACGTCGGACAGGTCGAGGCCGCGATTGACCTGGGCCATAGGTGCCTCCTCGGGACCCTGAATATCATAGTTTTAGAATTATTGACACGCAATGGCACACGTCGTAGCTTGGATTTACTCCCTAGTAAGGGGCGCGAAATGGCCGAACTTAGCCAAGCTGAAATCCGCATACTGCTGGACAAGGCGCAGATTCACGATGTGCTGATGCGCTACAGCCGCGGCGTCGACCGTGGCGACGCCGACCTGGTCATGTCGGTCTTCCACCCGGAGGCCACGCTCGACATGGGCCGCGGGCCGATGTCGGCGGCCACCCTGGCCGAGGGCATTACGAAGATGACGGCCACGGGCACGATGCACTTCATCGGCAACGAGTACGTCGAGGTCGACGGGGACACCGCCTACAGCGAGACCTACTTCATCTCCTACGCCACGGTCACCGACACGGGCACCGGCGCAGGCACGTCGGCTACAAGGTCCCGCGGCGGCAGGTACCTCGACCGGTTCGAGCGCCGGGACGGCGAGTGGAAGATCGCCCGCCGCCTGCTGGTCGACGAGTGGAGCAGGCTCGACGAGCTGCCCGCGCCGATGGGCCCGCCGCCAGGGCGCGTCGGGCTCAGATCGAAGGACGACCCGGTCTACACGTTCCGGGAACCGGCGTGACGAACAGCCGCGGCCTCGAACTGGGCGACATGGAGAGCGTTTCCGGCGACGAGGTCAAGGACTTCGCGAACTTCTACAACAGCGTCCTCGGCCACCGGCACATCGGACTGGACCTGTGGCTCGATACCAGGCCCGACGTGCTCAAACGGTACCGTCAGTACTCCGACACCGCGACGCCGCGGACGTTCGAGGACGATCACAGGATTACCGGCGCCGGGTTCACCACCTTCTACGCGGTGGTCGGCTATGACGTCGGGGTCCGGTACGCCGTGCACATGATGCAGGTGGCCGGGCTGAGCCGGTCTCAGGTCTACGAGAACCTGGCCATTTGCTTCCTGGTCGCCGGGCCGCGCGGGATGGAGACCATCGCGCTGGCTCTCAAGGATTATGAGTGGATCGAGCCGGCCAGGCCGGCGACCTTCCCCGACGGGTGGGCGCACCGGCCCGAGTTCCTGCGCTCCGGGCTGGACTTCACTGCGCGTGCGGCATCGGCTGACGACATCGAGCTGATGCGGAGCTGGTACGTGCGCACCATCGGCGAAGTGCCGCCCTACGTCGAGCTGCTGCTCGACCTGCGGCCCGACCTGCTGAAGGCGTACCGCAACCGGTACGAGAACCTGCTCCGCGAACTGCCGACCGAGTTCATCCCCGCCAGCCTGCTGCACTACGACGTCATCCGCGGTTTCGCCGACGGCATCCGCGAGAACGTCCTGCTGCTGCGCTCCCTCGGGGTCTCGCGGGAGATGGTCGTGAACATCGCGGGTTCGGCCAGCCTCAACGGCGGCATGGCGGGGTTCAGCGTCATGGCCAACGCGGCGGGCGACGTGCTGCGGAACTGGGGAGGCAGCCGATGAGCGATGACGTCGTCGTGGTTGGCTCGGGCGCCGCGGCCCTCACCGCCGCGCTGTCCGCCGCGCTGCGCGGCGCACAGGTGACGGTGCTGGAGCGCGCCGGCCTGTTCGGTGGCACCTCGGCCATCTCCGGCGGCGGCATGTGGCTGCCGTGCAACGGCCTCGATCCGGACTTCGCGGATTCGGCGGCGGACGCCAAGCGCTACGTGGAGCGGCTGACCCTCGGGCTGGTCGATAACGCGGTCATCGACCGCTACCTCGCGGAGGCAGCGGGCATGCCGGCGTTCCTGTCGAAGCACACCGTGCTGTCGTTCTGGCCGCAGACCGGCCGCCCCGACTACCACGCCGACTTCGACGGCGGCTCGCTGACCAGCCGGACGGTCTTCCCTGGCACCTTCGACACCGCGCTGCTCGGCGACCTCAAGACCAAGCTGCGGCGGCCGCACTGGCCCGGCGGCATTCCGCCGATGCGGCACGACGAACTGCAGGAGCTGATCGCCGCGGGCGACCCGGACGGGTGGCGGCGGCTGGTCGAGGAGCGGATGGCCAAGGGCATCGTGGGACGCGGCTGCGCGCTGGTGGGCGGGCTGCTCGAGGCGTGCCTGCGGCTCGGCGTCCGGCTGTCGGCGAGCACGCGGGCTCGCGAGCTTGTCATCCAGAACGGCCACGTGGTGGCTGTGCGGGCCGAACGCGACGGCACGGTTGCGGACTTCACCGCCCGCCAGGGAGTGGTGCTGGCCAGTGGCGGCTTCGAATGGAATCGCCAGCTGTGGGACGCCCTGCTGCAGATCCCGTGGGACGGCCCGGCCAGCCCGCCGAACAACGAGGGCGACGCCCTGATCATGGCCAGCCGGGCCGGCGCCCGGGTGGCCAACCTCAACCGCGCCTGGTTCACGCCCGCCAGGGATCTCGGCGAGACCTACGAGGGCCGCCCGCTCATCCGCATCGGCATGTACGGCAGCGCCCCCGGCGAGATCCTGGTCAACAGGGCGGGCAGGCGTTTCGTCAACGAGGCCCTGAACTACAACGACATCGGCATCGTGATGACGGCGATGGACCCGAACCGGTACGAGTTCGCCAACCACCCGACGTTCGCGATCACCGACCGGCGGTACAAGGAGAAGATCGCGGCCTTCGACGCGCAGACGCTCAGCGGCGACCGGCGCACCCCAGAAGGGGTCGTCGAGGCGCCCACCCTTCGCGAGCTGGCCCGGAAGCTCGGCATCGATCCTGACGGCCTCGAGGCACAGGTCGAGGAGTTCAACTCCCGCGCTGCCGCTGGCACCGATCCCGCGTTCCACCGGGGCGAGACGCCCTGGGAGCTGTACATTCAGCCGCCCAGCGACCTGCCGAACCGGGCCATCGCCCCGATCCTCGACCCGCCCTTCATCGGCTACCAGGTACGCGCGGGCGTCTTCGGTACCAAGGGCGGGCCGGTGATCAACGAGGACGCGCAGCTCGTCGGCATGGACGGCACCCCGATTCCGGGGCTGTGCGGGGCCGGGAACGCGGTGGCCAGCATCTTCGGGGCCGCCTATCCGGGCGGCGGCGCCACCCTCGGGCCAGGCGTCATCTTCGGTTACGTCGCCGGGCTGACGCTCACGTCCTGAAGGGAACCGGGTCCATGGCTAGTGACTGGGATGGCGCGGCCGACCTCGTGGTGGTCGGTTTCGGCGGCGCGGGCGCGGCGGCCGCCCTGGCCGCCGCGGAACTCGGCGCCGGGGTCCTGATCCTGGAGAAGCAGCCGGCCGCGCGCCACACGCCAAGCACGTCCATGTCCGGCGGCATCGTCATGGCCACCAACGACGTCGAGCGCGCCACGACCTACCTTGACCGGTGCGCGGGCGGCATGATCCCCGTCGAAGTGTCCAGGGCCTGGGCGGCCAAGGGCATCGACCTCGTGCAGTGGCTGGACCGGGTTGGCGCCGACCTGGCCCTGGAGCGGATCGGCGCGGCCGAGCACCCGGAGTTCGAGGGCGCCGAGGCCATCGAGTCCTGGGCCCAGTCCCGCCCCAGCACGCGGGTGCCGCACGGGACGACGGTCCGGGAGCACAAGCCGGGCGCGAAGGTGAACGTGGCCGTCGACGGTGCGGGCGACGGGGCGGTCCGGAACGCGCGGCGCATCGGCTATGAGTACTTCGCGGGCCTGCGCGACGCGGTGGCCAGCCAGTCAAGGATCGCTGTCCGCTACGGCGCGGCCGCCCAGCACCTCATCAAGGACCAGAGCGGCCGCGTCATCGGCGTCGAGGCCTGCCAGCACGGGCGGGTGATCCGCATCCAGGCCTCGCGCGGCGTCGTGCTGACCACGGGCGGCTATGAGTTCAGCGACGAGATGAAGACCAACTACCTCAAAGCGTCACCGATGTACTTCTACGGCAACCCGGGCAACACCGGTGACGGAGTCCGGATGGCGCAGGAGGCGGGCGCCGGCCTGTGGCACATGAACCAGATGGTCGGCCGCGCGATCGGGCACTTCGAGCTCGACGGGCAGGAGCTGAACTTCGTCATCGGGATCCATCCGCCCGGATACGTGATCACCGACAAGTACGGCCGGCGGTTCGCCAACGAGTACCCGCAGGCAGAGATGAAGCACAGCTTCTACTACGAGCTGCTCGCCTACGACGCGGAGAAGAACGAGTATCCGCGCAACCCGTGCTACTGGATCTTCGACGACCGGCACATGTCAAACGGCCCGCTGGTGAGCAGCCTGGGCGGGACGGTCGGGGCCGGCTACTACGACTGGAGCCCGGACAACTCCCGGGAGGTGGCTCGCGGCTGGATTAAGAAGGCCGATTCGATCGGCGAACTCGCGCGGCTCGCGGGGTTCACCGACCCGGCCGAGGTGGTGCGTACCGTCGAGGACTACAACAAGGGCTGCGCGGCCGGCCAGGACGCCTTCGGGCGCCCGGCGGACTCGCTGATCCCGATAGACAGCCCGCCGTACTACCTCATGCCGCTGTACCCGGGCGGCCCGAACACCTGCGGCGGTCCGCGGCGCGACGAGCACGCGCGCATCCTGACCCCGTTCGGCGAGCCGATCCCCGGGCTCTACGGCGCGGGCGAACTGGGTGAGGCGGTCGGCCTGCTGTACCCCGCCAACGGCGGCAACCTGTCGGAGTCGGTGTGCTTCGGCCGCATCGCCGCCGAGCACGCCATCGGGAGCCGCAGTTAGCTCTTCGCGGTCAGCCCGGCCAGCATGTACTCGACCGTGGCGGACGTCAGCTCCTGGGCCGAGATCGCCCCGGCGGGCGTGTACCAGCGGAGCAGCGAGTTGGCGGTGCCCATGGCCAGCCTGGTGGCCAGGTGCGGATCACCGGGGCGTATCTCGCCCAGCCGCTGCCCTTCCGCTACCACCTCGGTGATCAATTCCTGGTAGAGCCGCTCGCCGCGCTTGAGCCGCAGGTCTCGCTTGCCGGACAGCTGGTTTCGCTCGGCGAAGTAAATGCGGAAAGCGTCGACGTTTTCCAGGAGCGTTTCTATGTGCCGCTCGAAGAGCATGGTAAGGCGGCGAGTCGGGGTTTCCTCGGCCACCGCGATCGGCCTGGCCTGCTCGAGCAGGGCATCTCCCAGATGCCCGATGATGCGCCAGAGCAGGTCTTCCTTTGATTCAAAGTAGTAGTAAAAGAGCGGACGGGTGATGCCGAGTTCGTCGGCGATCTCCTGGAGGCTCGTCTCCCGGAAGCCGCCTCGGCTGAAGAGCTGAATGGCGTTGCGCAGGAGTTCTTCCTCGCGCGACACCTTGACGGCCTTGGCCAAGGTTCCTCGATTCGTCGGCGGCGCCTGAGCAATTTTACGACGTTCAGATTTTACTTTTTCGTAAGCAGCCTATCTAGAGTGTTCTCACCTGGTAGTCCAGGCCAGCCAAGACAGTATTGACTCAAGTGTCAAACTTGCTAGGGTTGAGGTTATGGCTGACGCGAACCGGTATCCGCTGACCACCACGCCGATCAGGCTCGGGCCGGTCGAGATCAGGAACCGCTTCTACCTGTCCCCGCACGGTGTCGGGTACAACGTGGGGTACGAGCCGTCTGACGTGTTCGCGGAGTATTACGAGACCCGCGCCGCCGGGGGCTGCGGGCTGCTGGTCCACGCGATGTCGACCATGCCGAAACGCGGCGGCGGCAGCTTGACCACTCCGTACCTGGAGCGCACCATCCCGTCGTTCCGGGCGGTCGCCAACGCGGTGCACCGGCAGGGCAGCAAGATCTTCGCCGAGATTCACTATTCGCGGGTCGGGAACCTGTGGAGTTATGAGCCAGGCAGCTCCAACGCGCCGCTGTTCGGGCCGTCTCCCGTGCAGACTGCCGACGACTTCCACGTGACCCACGAGATGAGCACCGAGACCATCGCCAAGGTCGTCGACGCGCACCGGATCTCGGCGCGGCACCTGGCCGAGGCGGGCTACGACGGGATCGAGATGCACTGCGCGCACGGCATGCTGTGCGAGGCGTTCCTGTCGCCCTACTTCAACCGGCGCACCGACGAATACGGCGGCAGTATCGAGGGCCGCATGCGCTTCCTGGTGGAGTGCCTGCAGGCGGCGCGCGAGGGAGCGGGCCCTGACCGCGCCATCGGCATGCGCATGAACGCCGACGAGCTGGTGCCCGAGGGCGGCGGCCTGACGCAGGCCGACAACCGTGAGGTGGTCAGGCGGCTGGTCGAGGCGAAGCTGCTGGACTTCCTGGACCTGGACATCGCCATCGAGCCCGACCAGATGGTGCTCGGCATGCCGAACTACCTGCTGCCCAAGCAGGTCTACCGCAGCTACGTCGCGGGTGTCCGCGAGGCGGCGGGTGACATTCCCGTGCTGAGCGCGCTGGGCCGGGTCACCTCGATCACCGAGGTCGAGGAGGCCCTCGCCTCCGGCGTCGCCGACATGATCGGGGCGGCCAGGGGGCTGATCGCCGAACCTGACCTGCTGGCCAACGCCCTGGCCGGCCGGGAGTCGGACAGCAGGACCTGCCTGGCCTGCAACCTGTGCATGACCGATGGGGCCCGCGGCACCTGGGGCTGCGCGATCAACCCGGAGACCGCGCGCGAGCAGCGCTGGCGCGCCTACCCGCCGGCGCCGCGGCCGTCGCGGGTTGTGGTGGTCGGCGGCGGCCCTGCCGGGCTGGAGGCGGCCCGGGTGGCCGCCAAGCGGGGACACAGCGTGGTGCTGTTCGAGCGGCGCGACCGTATCGGCGGCCAGCTGAACCTGTGGGCCGCCCTGCCCGACCGGGAGATCTTCCGCACCACGCCGGAGTGGTACGAACGGCAGCTCGGCAAGGAAGGCGTCGACGTCCGGCTGAACACCGAGGCAACCGCCGATTTGGTGCTGGCCGAGGAACCCGGTGCCATCCTGATCGCGACCGGCTCGCGGTACATCCGCACTGGGGAGACCGGCTACTTCAAGCGCCCGGTGCCCGGCTGGGACCGGGACTTCGTCGTCACGCCCGAGCAGGTGATCGACGACGGGCTGCGCTTCACCGGAAGCGTGGTCGTCTTCGACGAGGAGGGCATCACCACCGGTCCAGGGATCGCCGAACTGCTGGCGGCCCAGGGGGCCCAGGTGACGGTGGTATCGCGCTGGTCCGAGCCGTTCGGGAACCTGGGCGGCCTGCTGATCACCTCGACCATGCCGCGCATCAAGAAGCTCGGCGTCCAGATCCTGACCAGGACCCACCTGCGGGAGATCGGCGATCACACGGTCCGGGTCTACGACATCGACACCGGAGCCGAGACCGAGCTCGGGGTCGAGGCGATCGTGATGGCCACCGGCCGGCGGGCCGACCTCAGCCTGGGCCAGGAACTCGCGGGCCGGGCGGACCAGGTCTTCTCGATCGGAGACGCCCTCTCCCCTCGCGGGCTGACCGCCGCCATCCAGGACGGCCACCGGTTCGCGCGGACGATCGGGGAGCCGGACGCGCCTCGCACGTTCACCGACCTGTACTTCGCGCCTGTCGACTTCGCCACGTACCAGCGGCCAGCCTCGGTCTTCCTGGCCGAAGGCTCGTGAGCAGCCGCCGGGCTCGCGGGCGGGCCTAGTCGCCGTTGAAGGCGGGAGGCCGGTGCTCGCGCCGGGCCTGGACTCCCTCGTGGATGTCGTTGGTGGCCAGGGTGACCGGCTGCGCCATCGCCTCCCACTGCAGGGCCAGCTCGAACCGGCCTTGCGAACCCTGCGCGAGGCCCGCCTTGGTCAGCCGGGTGGCGATCGGCGCCGCCCGGGCCACGGTCTCCGCGACGTCCAGCGCGAGGCCCACCACGTCGTCGGCGATGTCGCTGACCAGCCCCCAGGTCACGGCCTCCGTCGCGGTCAGCACTCGCCCGGTGTAGAGCATCTCCCTGGCTCGCGCCATCCCCACCGCCTCGGGCAGCAGCCAGCTCACGGCCATTCCGCCGTGGGTGCCCAGCTGCGTGAACGGGGCGCTGAAGGTCGCTGACGGTGCGGCGCAGCGCAGGTCACAGGCCAGCGCCAGGCATAGCCCGGCCCCCACGGCCGGGCCGTTGACCGCCGCCACCACCGGCACCTGGAGCTGCTGCGGGGCAAGCCACGCCCGGTAAAAGGGGAGCATCTTGTCCCGCAGCCGATCCGGAGTGTTGTCACTGAGGTTGCCCTGATCCAGCCACGAAAGGTCCGCACCGGAGCAGAACGCGCTGCCGGTCCCGGTCACCACGGCTGCGCGCAGTGACCGGTCCCCGGCGAGCTTCTCCATCACCACGGTCCACGATGACGTCAGTTCCGACGTCATCGCGTTCCGCAGTTCTGGCAGGTTCAGCGTGACCAGAGCCACGCCAGGCGAGGCGAGCTGCAGATCTACCAGCCCTTCTAGCCCACGAGCCATGCCGCCCCTTTCTGACCTCAGCTAGCGGCGTAGAGGATGTCGTACGGCCCCTGCTTCAGGGTGCATTCCTTCAGCGCGGAGCTCGGGAAGCCGCCGTGCAGCGAAGGTGTCGCGGTCCAGTTCAGGGCCAGGCCTGGAACGTTGGTCGTCAGGTTGGACGTGGCGCTGAGCGCGGCCGCCAGCTTCGTGCCGTCCAGCGAGTTGGCCGTCTCGACCGCGTGCTTGATCGCGAGCAGGTAGAAGTATCCGACGACGATGCCGGAAGTCGCCGGGTTCGTTCCGATCTTGGCCGCGGACTCCTTGAGCAGCTCGGTGTTCTCCGGTGTCAGCAAGGTCGACGTCGGCTGCCCCGTCGTGTAGGAGATGTCGCAGCCGTCGACCGTCCCTGCCGGGACCTGAGCGGCGGTGATGCCGAAGTCGTTCAGTCCGCCCCAGCCGACGATCTTGGGCGCCCAGCCGATCTGCTTGAGCCCGGAGACCATGGCAGGGACGCCGGTGAACCCGGTCGGGAACAGGGTCTGGATCCCGGCCTGCTTCGCCTCGGTCAGCGGGGTGGTCAGGTCGATCGCGGTGGGCGAGTAGGTGATCGTCTTGACGAACGTCAGGCCCGCTGCCTTGGCGGCGGCCTCGGCGTCGGCCGCTAGTTCCACGCTGAACGAGGTGCCGTCAGACAGGATCCCGATGTTGTTGTCGCCGTGGGACTTGGCCCAGTTCACCATGAGGTCGGCGTATTGCTGGTTCGTGGGGCCCGTGCTGTAGGCGGTCGGGTTCTGCTGGGCGTTGAACAGGGCGGCCGCGCCGTCCCCGTTGACCACCAGCACGTGCTGCTGCATCAGGTACGGCTGGTCCTGGTTCTGCGCGGAGGACAGGGAGTCCTCCATGATGATCACGTTGCCCTGGGAGACCAGCTGCCTGGCGATACCCAGCGAGGTCGCCGGGTCACCCTTGTCGTTGTAGTTGGTCAGGGCGAACTTGTGGCCGCACACGCTGTCGTGCGCGTTGAAGTAGTTGACCTCTATGTTGGATTCGATCTCCCCCAGCTGGCCCGACTGCGAGGTCGGTCCGCTCAGCGGGACGATGTTGGCGATCTTGATGGGGCCGGCCGGAATGTTCGAGCACTGGCTCCCGCCAGCCGCTACTGCGTTAGCGCCTGATGCGGCCGAACTCGAGCTGGAGCTGGAACTGCAGGCCGCCACGCCCGCCAGCAGCGCCGCAGCCGCGACGGGCAACAGCCCATGACGGAGGCCAGCCATGCGCATCTGTCCCATGTGCGGTCCTTTCGGGGTCAGACACCGGACTTTGGTTACACAAATGTAGGTCCGGCCGCAATACATGTCGACAACTATCAAATTTTTAGTTTTATAACGATTTGATATTTTGCTTGCCATCAAACAAGAGTCGGGCTCTCAGGAACGAGACTCAGCGAGCCAGTCAGTGACCCAGGGCGGGATGGCCGAGGTGCCGTAGGACGCCGCGGCGGACGGGCCAGGGTGACTGCGGACGCCGACCCAGCCCGGGCGGGCGACCAGCTCCGCGCCGCGCAGGGCGGTGGCGTCGCCGGACCACAGCAGGCGGGCGGTCAGCTCGGCGACCGGCTGCTGGTCGGCTGGTTCCGCGGTCTCCACGGCGATCGAGAACACGTCGATCAGCTCGGGCCTGAGCAGGCTGCCGCAGCGGGCCAGCTGGGCTACGGCCTGCGCGGCCGGGCGGAGCGCCGGCGACGCGGCGTCGGCCAGGTGCACGATCCGGATGGGCCGCTCGGTGCGCACGGCGTGCCGCGCCGCGGCGCGGAGCCAGCCCGCGTGGGTCAGCACGTGGTCCGCGGTCGCCGTGTAACCCGCGAGCAGCTGCTGCCACGGCGCCGCGGCGGTATCGGGCAGTGTGGCGGCGGCGGATCCTGGCGCGATGACCACGGCGTCGATTCCGCCGGCCGTCTCCGCGGCGTGCTCCACGGCCGCCTCGGCCGCGGCGAAGCCCTTGCCGCTATCGATGTCGATGCCGATCGCGGTGAGGCCGCACCGGGACAGGGCCGCGGCGAGCGAGCTGGCTCTGGCCGGGTTGTCGGTGATGACCAGGCAGTTAGCGGTCGCCGCGCCAGCCACGGGACCGGTGGTGCCTGGCTGGTCGAAGACCGGGCCGAAACGGGCGTTGGCGCCTCCGGTAGGACGCTGCCCGGCCTCGGCCGGGCCAAGCACGACAGGGACCAGCGTGTCGAGCGAGGCGGCGAAGTCCGCGGTGTGCTCCGTGCGAACGGCCTCGAGCAGGCGCGGCGGCGAGATCACCGCGAGCTCCGGGCCTGCCGAGAAGACGACCTGGCCGCGGCATGGTCCGGCCTCGGCGCTGGCCAGGTAGGCGGCGAGCGGGGCCATGTCCGAGGCCGGCGGCAGCCCGGAAAGGTCAAGTCCGCCGCTCCGCGCACGATCGGGGGCGGCGCCAGTGACGGCCCTGGTGGTCATCCTGGTGGCGGCCAGCGGCGACAGGGCGTTGAGCGCGATCCCGTCCGGCAGCAGGCCGGCCAGGCCCCAGGTCACGGCGGCGACGGCCCGTTTGGCGCAGGCGTAGGCGGCGCCGTCGCCGGCCGCGCGGGCCAGGCCCGCGCCGGACGTGACACCGACGATCCGGCCGTAGCCGGCCGCCGTCATGATCGGCAGCGCCTCGGTCAGGACGTTCAGGTACCCGTTCAGGTGGACGTCCAAGATGGTCAGCCAGTCGTCCTCCGAGGTGTCAAGGAACGGCGCGAAGCGCAGGACGCCGGCCGTGTTGACCACGACGTCCAGCCCGCCGAACTCGGCGGCTACCTCCGCGAACAGCGAGCGGACCGCGGCGCGATCAGTCACCGATGCCATGGACGCCCTGGCCACGCCGCCCTCGGCTGTGATCCGACGGGCCGTCTCGGCCGCGGTCGGCTCGTGCAGAGGCTCGCCCTGCACGCCGGCCCCTGGGTCCATCGGCACCACGGCGATGCCCCGGCGGGCGAGCTCAAGAGCCACCTCGGTGCCGATACCGCCGCCGCCTCCGGTCACTACCGCGGCGGGCCTCCGGTCAGCCATGGCGCTCCTTCCGTTGACGGCCGGTAAATAGATCGTAATACTTAGAAGTATCGAATAATAGGATGGGGAGTCGGATCAGATGGCATTCCCGAAGCGGCAGGCGGCCATAGTCGGCACGTACACCACCGAGCAGGCCAGGAACCTGGAGCGGACGTCGGCCTCGCTGGCGATCGAGGCGATCAAGGGCGCCCTGGCCGATGCGGGCCTGACGCCCGACGACGTCGACGGCGTGGTGCCGATGGGCGCCGGCGGCGAGGCCCCGCACCGGCCGGAGATGTTCTGGGCGGCGCAGTTCGGCGGCCGCCCGATGTCCTACGGCGAGATCGGTTACCCGAACGGGGTGACCAAGGCGGCGCTGGCCATCGCGGGCGGGCTGGCCAACGTGGTCGTGGTGTTCTGGGGCAAGGCGGGCTGGAAGGTCGGGCCCGGCGGGCGGGCCGTGCCGAAGAACGCACCGCGCGGGTATGACTGGGCGGCCGACGCGCACGGCGCGTACATGACGCCGTGGTACGCGATGTGGGCCCAGCGGTACATGCACGAGTTCGGGGTGACCAGCGAGGACCTGGCCGAGGTGGCCGTCAGGCACCGCCACCACGCGACCCTCAACCCGGACTCGGTGATGGGCAGCCGCGGCGAGATCACCGTCGAGGACGTGGTCGGCTCCCGGATGATCTCCAGTCCCCTGCACTTGTTCGACTGCGCCATCGACACCGACGGCGGCTACGCCATGGTGGTGGCCTCGGCCGAGGTGGCGCGCGGCACGCGGGGCAAGCCGGTCTGGGTGATCGGCGGCGCCGAGGCCACCCACACCGACGGCTACACCACCATCGACGCGCCGTGGTTCCCCGAGCAGGGGCACTCGGTGCGGCGGTCTGGTGACATCGCCTTCGCCCAGGCCGGAGTGTCCCGCGATGACATCGACGTCGCGGGCCTGTACGACTGCTTCACCATCACGGTGCTGCGCGACCTCGAGGAACTCGGCTTCTGCAAGCTTGGCGAGGGCGCCGACTACTTCAAGGAGGGCCACACCCAGCTGGGCGGGTCGATGCCGGCCAACACCGACGGCGGGCTGCTGTCGAACACTCACTGCGGCATCCCGCACGGGCTGTTCACCGTCGAGGTCGCGCGCCAGCTGCGCGGCGAATGCGGCGCCCGGCAGGTCCCGGACGCCAGGATCGGCCTCTCGCTGGCCCAGGGTGCCTCCGTGCACGGCTACGCGGGCACCCTGATCATGGCCGTCGACTGATAATGCTGGGCGCCCCTAGCGGGCCACCCAGCGCCACATGGTGATGTCCTCACCGGGGATGTCCTGGTAGGCAACCTGGATGGGCATGCCGACCCGGACGTCCTCAGGGGCGGTGCCGACCAGGTTGCCCAGGATCAGGCACGGGCGCGGCTGCTCGGCGAGCTCGCCCAGCGCGATCACGTAGGGCACGTCGGCGTTGAACGCGCCGGGGCCGCGGTGGCAGACCGTGTAGGTGTACACCGTGGCCTCTCCGGACACCTGGGTCCAGGTCTGGTTCTCTGACAGGCAGCTGCGGCACGCCGGGTAGGGCACCCAGTTGTAGTCGCCGCAGTTGTCGCACCGGGGCACCGCGAACTGGTAGGCGCGCAGGGCGTCGAAGAAGGGCTTGTTCTCTGGCCGGATTTCCGGCAGCGGCTTGAGGTACGGGGCGGGCGCCGGGTCCAGGACGGTCATCTTCGTTTCTCCTAATCGACGGCCATGACGAGGGTGCTGGCCAGGCCGTGCACGGCCCAGCCCTGCTGGAGCGAGACGCCGAGCTTCGCGTCGGGGACCTGCCGGGCGCCGCATTCGCCGCGCAGCTGGCGGACGACCTCGATGGTGTGCATGCCGGACGGGTCGCCGCAGTGGCTGTTGGACAGCAGCCC
>Ga0335072_10004280_pt1 | contig 21276 bp, 16 predicted proteins | sample Lox_Sample_21_FD_206725 | JGI IMG/M metagenome (GOLD analysis project Ga0335072, IMG submission 206725) | Soil microbial communities from Loxahatchee National Wildlife Refuge, Florida, United States - Lox_Sample_2.1 | ecosystem: Environmental > Terrestrial > Soil > Wetlands | place: USA...
TTCTCACCGGCCCGGACGTGAAGGTTTCTTATCTCTAGATCTGGCATATCAAGCTTTCGAGTCGACTGATTCGGGACAGGGATCAGACTGGCTGCGGGACGTCACTGCGCCGCGAGAACTCGACGAGCTCAGCCAGCGTGGTCGTCTGCAGCGAGCGGATGATTCCGCCCTGCACGCGCGTCCACAGCAGCTTGGTGGCGCAACCACGACCAGCGTCGGGCTCGTGCGAGCACAGCACTCGCTCGGTGTGGTCGTGCACGAAGCACTCCATCGGGGCGATCGCCCCCTCCAGCGCCTGCACCACGTCCACCATCGCGATCTCCTCGGCCGGCCGCGCGAGCCAGTAGCCGCCGTGCGCGCCGCGGGCGCTCTGCACGAGCCCCGCCTTGCGCAATCGGGCCACCACCTGCTCGAGATAAGCCAGCGGCAGTCCTTCTGCGTCTGCAATCGCCTTCAGCGAGGTCGGCTGGTCAACAGACTGGCGCCCGAGCTCAACCATCAGCCGCACGCCATATTCCGCCTTGGACGAGAAGATCATCGGGTTTATATCCTACCAGGGCGGTCGGTTTACCTCTCTTGGGTACGCTCACACCCGATGCGAACCCAGGCGACGAGCGGCAGAGATTCGCTTCCTCTCGCCACCTCGTCCGAGATCGCCACCGCCGCCACGGTCGCGCGCGATACCGGGCGACTCGGGATCGACACCGAGTTCATGTCCGAGGGTCGGTACCGCGCGCTGCTGTGCCTGGTTCAGATTGCCGTCGGCGATCAGGTCCTGCTCATCGATCCGCTGGACGGCGTCGACGTCACGCCGGTCGCGCACCTGCTGGCCGATCCGGCCATCGAGGTCGTGCTTCACGCCGGGCGCCAGGACGTGGCGATCCTCCGCCGGGCGTGGTCGACCGAGGTCGTGAACATCTTCGACACTCAGCTCGCGGCCGGGTTCGTCGGTGCCAGCGCCCAGACCGGCTACGGCAACCTGCTCGGCACGATGCTCGGCATCCGCGTGGGCAAGACCGCGAGCTACACGCGCTGGGACTCGCGCCCGCTGACCGCCGAGCAGCTGAGCTACGCCGCCGAGGACGTCGCCCACCTGCTCGAGCTGGCCGACGAGGTGCAGCGCCGGCTGAGCGACACCGGCCGTCTGAGCTGGGCTGTCGAGGAGTGTCGGCGCCTCGAGTCGGCCACCGACGAACGCGATCCGGACACGGCCTGGGAGCGGCTGCCCCGGGTTGGGCAGCTCGATCCGCGGGCCCGCGCGGTGGCGAAGGACCTAGCCGCCTGGCGCGAGCGGACCGCCTCCGCCGAGGACCGTCCGGTCGGCTCGGTGCTGGCCGATCCGGCGCTCGTCGAGCTGGCCAAGCGCCACCCCTCGTCGCTCAGCGCGCTCGAGCAGATCCGCGGCATCCATCCGTCTGGGATCCGGCGGCGCGGCGCGGCGATTCTCGAGGCGATCGCCGCCGGGATGCAGGCCACGCCGATTCCCCGCGAGGAGGCTCGCGGGCGCTCCGATCCCGAGGACGCCCCGCTGATCGTGCTCGCCGAGGCGCTGCTGCGGGCGCGCGCGCTCGAGGCCGGCCTGGCCTACGAGCTGATCGCGTCGCGCAACGAGCTCGAGATGATCGTCGCCGCATCCCGGCGCCGGGAACCCGAGCCCGACGTGCGTGCGCTGCACGGCTGGCGCTCGGAGCTCGTGGGCGCCGACCTGCGCGACCTGCTCGCCGGCCGGCGCGCGATCTCGGTCGGCCCCGATCGGCGATTGCACCTCAGCTGACTAGCCGGCGCCGATCTCGAGCTCCATCGACATCGCCGGCGTGCGCGCGAACATCGAGCTCGACAGCGCGTAGACGACCGGCCACGGACGGTTGATCTCACCCAGGTCGACCTCCTCGAGGTCCCCGGCCGCTGTGGCGAACGTCAGGCGCAGCTTGTGGCCGGGCGAGTTCGCGCCGCTCTGCTCGTTGGTGTCGCCGTGGGCCAGCGACCACCCGTGCTTGCTCAGCAGGCGTCCCTCGTCGCGGGCCAGGATGTCCGACGAGACGTAGTCATGGTTGAGGACGACGATGTCGATCGCGCAGTACGCGTTGGAGCCCTGATCGCACGCCCGCACCTGGGCGACGATCCGCGAGCCCGCGAGCAGCGGGACCTGGCTGACCGTCGGGGTGCGCTGCGCGGTACTCGAGGCACCGCAGCCGGCAAGCCCGAGCGCAAGGAGCAGCGCCGTCAAGGCGCCTAGTCTTCGGCCGATCATGGGAAGCTGCGCAAGCGTAGCCAAGCTCCCGAAGTGGGCTCGCACGTTGCTCGAGCAGGCGCGCGTCGGCCGCCTCGGCCTGATCGACGCAGAGGACTGTCCACGCGTGCTCCCAGTCACCTTCGCGCTCGCCGGCGACACGCTCGTGACGGCCGTCGACCACAAACGCAAGGACGTGCCACCAGAGCGCCTCGCGCGGTTGCGGTGGCTGCGCGCCCGCCCCCACGCCGCACTGACCGTCGACCACTACGAGGAGGACTGGTCGCGGCTCGCCTGGGTGCAGGCGCTTGGCAGCGTGAGCATCCTCGACGCGGCCGACGCCCCGCACGCGATCGCGGCACTCACGGACCGCTACGAGCAGTACCGCGACAAGCCACCCACCGGTCCGGTGATCGAGCTCGCGCCCGACCGTCTCGTGTGGTGGAGACCGTAGCCCGCTACGCGCTCGGCGTCGCCGCCCTCGCGGTGATCTGTGCCTCGATGGCCCTCGCCGCCGTGGCCATCCGCCGGCGGGCCGTGCCCGACTGGGAGGGAGCACCGGCGCGCCTGGCCGAGTTCGTGATCGGCCTGGCCGTGCTGATCGCGATCCTCGAGCTGCTGGGCGCGGTCGGGCTGTTCCGGCTCGGCCCGGTCGTGATCGCGTGCGCGTTGGTGGGATGGGCCTCGCTGCGCTCGGCGTCCCTGGGGCCGCGAGGGCCCGTCCTGTCCCGTGCCGCGCTCCGGCGCCCGGACGTGATCGACCCGGTCACCGCGCTCGCCATCGCACTCGCCCTGCTCGGGGCGGGCGCCGTGATCGCCGAGTGGGGCGCGCTGACGGTCCAGTCCTACGACGTCGGCATCCGCGGCTTCGACTCGCTCTGGTACCACCTGCCGTGGGCGGCGAGCTTCGCGCAGACCGGGAACGTCGTGTCGCTGCGCTTCACCGACGTCGAGTACCTGACGTCGTTCTATCCCGCCACCGCCGAGATGCTGCACGGGCTGGGAATCGTGCTGGTCGGCCGCGACACGCTGTCGCCCGGGTTGAACCTGGCCTGGCTGGGGCTCGTGTTCCTCGCCGCCTACTGCGTCGGGCGGCCCCGGGGCGCCGGCGCCGGCGCGCTGCTCGGCGCGGCGATCGCGATGGGCACCTCGATGATGGACTACTCGCAGGCCGGCGCCGCGGCCAACGACGTCGTCGCGGTGTTCTTCCTGCTCGCGGCCGTCGCGTTCGTGATCAATGAGCCGGACAGCACCGCCGCGCTCGTGCTCGCCGCGGTCGCGGCCGGCCTTGCGGTCGGGGTCAAATTGACCGTGCTCGGCCCGGTGCTCGGGCTGACGATCGGCGTCGTCGCGATCGCGCCGGCCGGCGAACGACTGCGCACCGCCGGCCTGTGGCTCGGCCCGCTGATCCTCGCCGGCGGCTACTGGTATCTGCGCAACCTGATCGCGGTCGGCAACCCTCTGCCGTGGACCAGCGCCGGCGGGATCTTGCCCACGCCGGCGGCGCCGCTCCAGCAGGGCACCGGGTTCTCGGTCGCGCACTACATCACGAGCGGCCACTTCTGGAGCACGTTCGCCCGGCCGGCGCTCGCGTCGGGACTCGGCGGGTGGTGGTGGGCGGTGCTCGGCGGAGCGATCGTTGGGCCGCTGCTCTGCCTATTCCAACGTCCCTTGGTACGCAGGTCGGAATTATTGCGACCTGCGTACCAAGCAACCGATCTCACGGTCCGGATGCTCGGGGCAGTCGCGCTGTTTTCGCTCGCGGCCTACCTGGTCACGCCCGAGACCGCAGCCGGCCCGGCCGGCGATCCGCTCGGCTTCGCGTTCAACCTGCGCTACCTCGCGCCGGCGCTGACCCTGTCGCTCGTAGTGCTTCCCCTGGCGCCGGCGCTCTCCTCACGAGCCGCGCAGACCACCCTCGCCGTCGCGCTGGCCGCCGTGCTCGTGGCCACCGTGGCGGAGCCCGTGCTCTGGCCGGCCCACACCCCAGGTGCAGTCTTTATCGCGGCGGGCGCGCTCCTCGTCGTCGGAGCGCTCGTCGCGGTCGCCCGCGTCGCCAGCCCCGCGACAACGATCGCCCTTGCGGCCGTGCTCGCGATCGCAATAGCCATCGCCGGCTACCCGCTCCAGCGCCACTACCTGCGCGGGCGCTACGCCTACCAGCCCGGCGTCTCCTACCTCGCGCCCGTGTGGGCCCTGTTCCGCACCATCCACGACGCCCGCGTCGGCGTCGTCGGCACGTTCGGCGGCTTCTTCGCCTATCCGTTCTACGGCCTGGACGTCTCCAACCGCGTGCAGTACGTGGCTCAGCGCGGCCCGCATGGGTCTTTCACGCCCATCACCACCTGCGCTCGATGGCGGGCCCAGGTGAACTCCGACCACTTGAACTACCTCATCACCACACCCGCCCGCGACCCTTGGCGACCGAAGGTGCTCAGCTACTCCCCGGAGAACGATTGGACCGCGTCGGACCCCGCGGCCCGGCCGATCTACCACGAGATCGCGCTCGGCCAGCCGATCGTCGTCTATCGCATCCGCGGATCGCTCGATCCCGGAGCCTGCGGCTAAGCTCAACAGATGTCGACCATCGCTGACCATCTCTCTGACCCCGAGCTGCTCGCCACCGAGTGGAACCTCGCGCCGCTGCTCGACGGCGACGAGGATCGCGCCCACGCCGAGGCGATGCTCGATGAGGCCAAGGAGCGCGCGAGCACCTTCTCCGAGCAGTACGCGGGCCACGTCGCCGAGCTCGACGCCGAGGGCCTGCGGGCGGCCATGCACGAGCTGGAGGTCATCAACGAGCTGATCGGCCGCGTCGGCTCCTACGCCAGCCTGCGCTTCTCGACCGACCAGGCCGACCCCGAGCGCGGCGCCCTGCTCCAGCTCGTACAGGAGCGCGCCACCGAGATCGAGACGCTGCTGCTGTTCTTCGAGCTCGACTGGGCCGGACTCGACGATGAGCGCGCCGAGCAGCTGCTGGCCTCGGGCGAGGTCGACCGCTACCGCCACCACCTCGAGAGCGTGCGGCGCTACCGCCCCCACCTGCTCTCCGAGCCGGAGGAGAAGATCTTCGCCGAGAAGTCGATTTCCAGCAACAGCGCGTGGGCCCGTCTGTTCGGCGAGGTCGTCGCGGCCGTGCGGGTCGAGGGCATCGACGAGGAAGAGCTGACTCTCGACGTCGCGCTCAGCCGGCTGCTGTGGGCCGATCGTGACGTGCGTCGCACCACGGCCGAAGCGGTGTCGGCGGCGCTCGAGCCGGGCCTGCGCACCCGGGCCTTCATCTACAACACGCTCGTCTACGACAAGTCGGTCGAGGACCGGCTGCGGCACTACCCGAACTGGCTGGCCAGCCGCAACCTGGCCAACGAAGCCTCGGACGAGTCAGTGATGGCGCTGATCCAGGCCGTGCGCGCCCGCTTTGACATCCCCCAGCGCTGGTACCGGCTGAAGGCCAAGCTCATCGGCGTCGACAAGCTGGCCGACTACGACCGCTCGGCTCCGGTGCTCGCCACCGACGTCACCTACTCCTTCGCGCAGGCGCGCGACCTCGTGCTCGACACCTATCAGTCGTTCGCGCCCGTGGCCGGTGAGGTCACGCGCAACTTCTTCGACGAGCGCTGGATCGACGCGCCGCCCCGCCCGCATAAGCGCGGCGGTGCCTTCTGCGCCTACACGGTCCCGAGCGTACACCCGTACGTGCTGCTCAACTACACCGCGCAGCGCCGCGACGTCCTGACCATGGCCCACGAGCTCGGGCACGGCCTGCACGCCTCGCTGGCCCAGGCTCAGGGGATCTTCCACCAGTCCACGCCGCTGACCCTGGCCGAGACGGCGTCGGTGTTCGGCGAGGCGCTCGTGTTCGGCCGGCTTCTGGCCGACACGACCGACGAGGAGCAGCGCCTCGGCCTGCTTGCCGAGCGGATCGACGGCGCGATCGCCACCGTGTTCCGGCAGATGGCCATGAACCGCTTCGAGCACCTCGTGCACACCGGTCGGCGCGCCGAAGGCGAGCTGTCGGCCGACCGCATCGGCGAGCTGTGGGTCGAGGCCCAGAGCGAGCTGTTCGGCGACTCGGTCCAGATCACCGATGGCTACCGCATGTGGTGGTCCTACGTGCCGCACTTCATCAACACGCCGGGCTACGTGTACGCCTACGCGTACGGGATGCTGCTGGCGCTGTCGGTCTACAGCAAGTACCTGGACGAGGGCGACGCGTTCGTGCCGCGCTACCTCGAGCTGCTCTCGGCCGGCGGCTCCCGCAGCCCGGAGCAGCTCGGCGACATCGTCGGGATCGACCTGACCGATCCCGGTTTCTGGGACTCCGGGCTCGCGCTCGTGGAAAACCAGCTCAGCGAGGCCGAGGAGCTGGCCGCGCGGCGTTAGTGATGATGGTCGGCGGCGCCTGGCGGTGGCGCCTTAGTGGTGCGACGCCCGCCGCGTGCGGGTGCGCTCCTCCTGGCGCTCGACCACGTTGACGATCAGCTTCATCACCTGATCGATGCCGGTCGCCTTGGCGTCGCCGTGGGCAAACGCCTCGCGCCAGTCGCGGACGTGGCCCTTGGTGGCGAGGTCGTTGAAGTGCGACCGGGAGACGGTGATCGTCACCTTGGCGTCGGCGGGAACATCGCGGGAGATCTTCGGTCCGGGCACCTCCACTCGGTAGATCTGCACGTCGCCGCGGCCACGCAGCTCGAGGCCGGCGACCAGCTTGAGGTTGGCCAGCGCCGGCACCTCCTCGAGGAACCGGTTGACCGCGGTCTCGATCAGGGACTTGGTATCAGCCGCCATCAGATCTTGTGCCGCTCGAGCAGCTTGCGCCCGATCACCATCCGCTGGATCTCGCTCGTGCCCTCCCCGATCAGCAGCAGCGGCGCGTCGCGATAGATCCGCTCGATCTCGTACTCCTTGGAGTAGCCGTAGCCGCCGTGGATGCGCAGGCACTCCTCGGCGCAGTAGCGCGCGGCCTCTGAGGCGAACAGCTTGGCCATCCCGGCCTCGATGTCGGAGCGCTCGCCGGCGTCCTTCATCCGGGCCGCGCGCTGGGTGAGCAGCCGCGCGGCCTCGACCTGGGTGGCCATGTCGGCGAGCTTGAACTGGATCGCCTGGTGCTGCGAGATCGGCTTGCCGAACGCGCGGCGCTCCTGCGAGTACTTCAGCGCGAGCTCCAACGCTCTCTGCGCGAGCCCGACCCCGCGCGAGGCGACGTTCACGCGGCCCAGCTCGAGCGCGTCCATCATCTGCCCGAAGCCCTTGTTCAGCCCGGCCTCCTCGCCGCCGAGGATGTTCTCGACCGGACAGCGGTAGCCGTCGAACACGAGCTCGGTCGACTCGACGCCCTTGTAGCCCATCTTCTTGATCTTGGGCGGCACGTTGAAACCGGCGTACTCGCCCGTGTTCTCCGACGCACCCGGCTCCTTCTCGGCGATGAAGCACGTGAGGCCGCGGTGCTTGGGCTCGGCGTTCGGATCGGTCCGCACGAGCACGAACACGAGCGATGACAGCAGTCCGTTGGTCACCCACATCTTCGTGCCGTTGATCTCGTAGGCGTCGCCGTCGGCGAGCTTCTTGGCCGAGGTCTTGATCGCCGCGACGTCGGAGCCGAGCTCGGGCTCGCTCAACGAGAACGCGGCGCGCATCTCACCCGCGGCCATCTTCGGCAGGTAGCGCTGCTTCTGCTCGTCGGTCCCGAACTTCATCAGCAGATAGGACCCGATGAAGTGGGTGTTGACGATCCCTGAGATCGAGATCCACCCGCGCGAGAGCTCCTCGACGATCATCGCGTACGTCGTCAGGTCGAGCCCCATGCCGCCGTACTCCTCGGGGATCGTGACGCCGAACAGGCCGAGCTCCTTCATCTGCTCGACGATCGGCTCGGGAAACTCGTCCTCGTGGTCGTAGTGCTCGGCGTTGGGGATGATCTGCTCGTCGGCAAACTGCCGAACCATCTCGCAGATCGCCTTCTGCTCGTCCGTCTTCTCGGTGTAAGGGGTCGCGATCGCCATGATCGCGAGTATGCCGAAATCAGCTGGTTTGGGCCGCAGCCTCTGACTTAACCCCGTGCTTCCAGGTCGTCTCGGGCCGGCTCTCGGGCTCGCCGTCGACTTCGACGTCGACCCGCTCGTTGAAGAAGCACAGGCGGCCGGCGATCTGGTCGACCGCGCGCAGCGGGTCGTCGTAGTACCAGATCAGGTCCTTGACGGTCTCGCCGTCCGGTACGCGCACGGCGTAGTAGCTCGCGGTGCCCTTGTAGGGGCAGCGGGTCACGGTGTCGGTGGACTCGAGCTCGACCGACACGTCCTCGCGCGGCAGGTACCAGCGGACGGGCAGGTTGGACTCGAACAGCGCCATCGCGTGGTCTGTCTCGGCGAGCAGCTGGCCGTCGAGCGAGATCCGGATGTGGCGCGAGGTCGGGATCACGTCGACCCGGTGGTAGGGGTCGCGCGGGTGGACGACCACCTCCTCGTCCTCCTCGTACCAGTGGTCCATCCGATCCCAGTAGAAGGCGATCATGTCCTTGAGCGGCTCCGCGCCCTCGAGCGGCTCGGGGTAGTACCACGCGGCGGCGTCGAGCACGGTGTCGCCGACCCGGATCGTGTAGTAGGACGCCTCGCCCTTCTTCGGGCAGCGTGTGTGCCGATCGGAGGGCTCGAGCACGTCGGCGCGCACGTCCTCGGGCGGGAAGTAGTACGCGGGCTGATGGCCCGACTCCGACAGCAGCAGCGTTCTCCGGCTGTCGGCGATCGTCTCGCCGCCAACCATGACGCGCACCCACTTCGGGCACGGCTCCATGTACAAAGCGCGGCCCGGAGGCGGCGGCTCGTGGTTGAAAGTCCCCGCTGGATTGCGCCCCAACGGCCCGGTGCCGGTCATGAGCCCCATCTACTCAACCGAGCCTACCAAAGCGCCCGTTTGCCCAGGAGAAACAGTGGATTAAAAGAAATCGCCGCCGGCCGCAACCAGACCGATCGCCGGAAGGTGCCGGCGAGCTCCAAGTGGAGCCGAACCCGCATGTAGTCGATCTAGGCCCCCTTGCGCCGGCGGCCGGCGAGATTGTTGCGGAAACCTCATGAAACTTCACCAAATTGGACGAATGTTTGAGAAGGAGCCGAGGCACTTACGTCGACGGCCGATGCTGGCAGACTGCCGGGCCCCATGAATTTCGCTCGAGACGTCGTTGACGCAGCTCCGCCCGACCGCCTGGCACTGGTGGAACTGGCCCGCGACGGCGGCCGGCGCGAGTGGAGCTTCGGCGAGGTCGCCGATCGCGCCGCGCGCCTGGCCGGCGCGATCAAAGACCGGTATGGCGTGGACCGGGGCGACGTGGTCATGACCCTGATCGGCAACCGCCCAGAGTGGGTGCTGACGATGATCGCCTGCTTTCGCCTCGGCGCGGTGGCGCTCGCGTGCAACGAGCAGCTCCGCGCGCACGACCTGGTCCAGCGGATCGCCGCCGCGCGCCCGAGGCTGATCGTGGCCGACGAGCGCAACCTCGACGAGCTGTCGGCCGCGCGGCCCGATTGCCCGGTCGCGAGCGTGCCCGACGAGGCGCTGTTCGCCGGCGAGCCGGCGCCGGCGGCCGCGCTCGAGCTCGGCGACCCGTGTCTGATCACCTTCACGAGCGGCACCACGGGCGAGCCCAAGGGCGTCGTTCACGGCCAGCGCTACCTGCCCGGCCAGCGCCTTCAGGCCGAGCACTGGATGGACGCGCGTGCCGGCGAGCTCGTCTGGTGCACCGCCGCCACCGGCTGGTCGAAGTCCGCCCGCAACGTGTTCATCGCCCCCTGGCTGCGTGGCGCCGCGGCGCTCCTGCACGACGAGCGCTTCGATCCGGCCCGGCGGCTCGAGCTGCTCGCGTCCGAGCGGGTCAAGGTCCTGTGCATGGCGCCCACCGAGTACCGCGTGATGGCCAAGCGCGTCGAGCTGCGGCCGGTTCCCGGGCTGCGCTCGCTGGTGGCCGCCGGCGAGGCGCTCAACCCCGAGGTGATCCGCGCGTTCAGCGAAGCCACGGGGCTCGAGATCCGCGACGGTTACGGTCAGACCGAGACCGGTCAGCTGACCGGCAACCCGCTCGGCCAGCCGGTCCGCCCGGGCTCGATGGGCCGTCCGCTGCCCGGAGTCGACCTCAGAGTGCAGGACGGGGAGCTCGTGCTGAGTGACCCGGCCACCGATCCCACCTTCTTCGTCGGCTACGTGGACGGCGCGCCGGCGCCCGTCGAGGAGCCCTGGCGGACGGGCGACCGCGTCGCTCGCGACGAGGACGGCTACCTGTACTTCGAAGGGCGCACCGACGACGTGATCATCTCCGCGGGCTACCGGATCGGCCCGTTCGAGGTCGAGTCCGCGCTCGTCTCCCACGCCGCGGTGGCCGAGGCGGCCGTCGTGGCCGCCCCCGACGACGAGCGCGGCGCGGTCGTGCGCGCCGTGGTCGTCCTGCGCGACGGGTTCGTCCCCGGACGCGACCTCGCCGCCGAGCTCCAGGAGCACGTCAAGCACGAGACCGCGCCGTACAAGTACCCCCGCATCGTCGAGTTCGCCGACGAGCTGCCCAAGACGGCGTCGGGCAAGATCCAGCGGGCTAAGTTAAGGAGTCGATGAGCAACCGGCGGCCCGTCATCGGCATCTGCACCGTGTTGACGCGCGCCCGGTGGGGCGTGTGGGAGCGCGACGCCGCGCTGCTCGCCTTCAGCTACATCGCGGCGATCCAGCGCGCCGGGGGGCTGGCGCTGATGCTGCCGCCCGACGGGCATTTCGAGCAGGCCCCGGACGAGGTGCTCGACCTGCTGGACGGACTGATACTTGCCGGCGGCAACGACATCGACCCCGCCTGCTACGGCGCCGACCCGCATCCCGAGACGGTCCACACCGTGCCCGAGCGCGACCGGGCCGAGCTCGCGCTCGTTCGCCGGGCCGTCGCCCGCGACCTGCCGGTGCTCGGGATCTGTCGCGGGATGCAGCTCATCAACGTCGCTTTCGGCGGAACGCTCAGCCAGCACCTGCCCGAGGAACTCGGCCACGAGGAGCACCGCCGCACGCCGGGCAGCTTCGACGGCGCCGACCACGACGTGCGCCTCACCCCCGATTCGCTCGCGGCGCGTGCCGCCGGCGAGGTGGTGCACGGCACCAAGTCCCACCACCACCAGGGCGTCGAGGCGATCGGCGCCGGCCTCGAGGTGACCGGCCACTCGGTGCTCGACGACCTGCCCGAGGCGATCGAGGCACCCGATCGGCGGTTCGTGCTCGGGGTGCAATGGCATCCCGAAGCCGACGAGCGCAGCCGCATCGTCGGCGCGCTCGTCGAGCACGCGGCCGAGTACAGGCTGCTGACCGCCGCGCCTTAACCGCCGCGCCTTAGTTAGTTAGTTAGCTGGTTCACGGAGCGGGCCCGGCTCGGCGTAGCCGGCCGCCCGCACCGCGTCGATTATCCGGCGCGCGTGCGCCCGGCCGCGTGTCTCCAGCACGAGTTGGACGGCGGTCTCGCGCACGTGCAGATCGAGCCCCTCGCGGATGTGCTCGACGTCGAGCAGGTTGCCCCGCTGCTCCCCGACGAGCGCGAGCAGCTGCGCGAGCGATCCCGGCCGATCGGGCAGTGAGGCGAGCAGTACGAGCCGCCGGCCCGACTGGCTCTCGTGGCGGCGCGCCACCTCGGCCAGCAGGCCGGCGTCGACGTTCCCGCCCGACAGCAGCACGACTGTCGTGCCCTGCTCGGCCGGGGCGAGCCGGCCGGCCAGCAGGGCGGCCACCCCGACCGCGCCGGCGCCCTCGACCACGAGCTTGGCGCGCTCGAGCAGGAACACCATCGCCTCGGCGACCTCGTCCTCCTCGACGCACACGAGCTCATCGACCCAGCGGTCGATCAGCGACAGCGTCAGCTCGCCGGGACGTTTGACCGCGATCCCGTCGGCGATGGTCAAGGCCGAACTGACCGGGACCGGCGTGCCCGCGGCGAGCGACCCCGGCATCGGAGCGCAGCTGGCCACCTGGACGCCGGCGACCTCGATCTCCGGGCGCGCCGACTTGAGCGCCACGGCGACGCCGCTGATCAGCCCGCCGCCGCCCACGGGCACGATCGCCCGGGCCAGATCTGGCACCTGCTCGAGCAGCTCGAGCCCGAGCGTGCCCTGCCCGGCGATCACGTCCCGGTCCTCGAACGGGTGGACGAACGCGACCCGCGGGTCCTCGGCCGCGAGCGCATGGGCCGCCTCGAGCGCCTCGTCGACGCTCGTCCCGACCATCCGCACGTCCGCGCCGAGCGCCTCCGCCGCTTCTACCTTCGCGATCGGCGCCGGCTCGGGCATGAACACCACGCACGAGACGCCGCGCGCGCGAGCGGCGTAGGCGACCGCCTGGGCGTGATTGCCGGCGCTCCCGGTGACGACCCCGCCGGCACAAGCATCGCCCAGCGCCGTGACCTTGTTCAGCGCGCCGCGGAGCTTGAACGACCCGGTGCGCTGGAGGTTCTCGGTCTTCATGACGACCGTCCCGCCGACCCGTTCACTCAGGGTCCGCGAGCTCACCACCGGCGTCTCGCGGACGACCCCGGCGATGGTCCGCGCGGCCCGACGGAAGTCATCGGGCGTGAGGAGGGCGGCTCGAGCCGTGTCAGTCACCGACCGCCACCACTAAGCCGGTCAGGGGAGCGCCACGATCGCGTCGATCTCCACGAGCGAACCCCGGGGCAGCGCGGCCACCGCGATCGCGACACGCGCGGGCGGGTCCGCCTCGAAGAACGACTCGTACACCTCGTTGACCGACGCGAACGAGCCCATGTCAGTCAGGTACACGGTCAGCTTGACCGCATCGCCGAGCGTGGCACCCGCCGCATCACACACGGCCGCCAGGTTCTCCAGACACCGGCCCGCCTGATCGGCGGCCGACCCGCCGACGATCTCGCCGGTCTTTGGATCGAGCGGTATCTGGCCCGAGCAGAACAGCAGACCACCCGCGATCACGGCGTGGACATAGGGGCCGACGGCTTCGGGAGCGCCGGGCGCGCTGATCAACTCGCGATGTGCTGGCAACGGTGCCTCCTCCTGCTCGTCGGGCGGGATTCACAGCCTAGTGAGGGTAGGGTGAAGCTGTGGCAAATCGCCTCGCCGCCGAGAGCTCGCCGTACCTGCTCCAGCACCGGGACAACCCGGTCGACTGGTATCCGTGGGGCGAGGAGGCGCTGAGCCGGGCGCGCCAGGAGGACTGCCCCCTGCTGGTTTCGATCGGCTACTCGGCCTGTCACTGGTGCCACGTGATGGCGCACGAGTCCTTCGAGGACCCCGACATCGCCGCGCTCATGAACGAGCGGTTCGTGTGCATCAAGGTCGACCGCGAGGAGCGCCCCGACGTGGACGCGATCTGCATGGAGGCGTGCCAGGCGATGACCGGCCACGGCGGCTGGCCGCTGAATACCTTCCTCACCCCTGAGGGCGTCCCGTTCTATGCCGGAACGTACTTCCCACCGCAGTCGCGCCACGGGCTGCCGAGCTGGCGCATGGTCCTCGACGGCGTGGCCGAGGCGTGGGCGAACCGGCGCGAGGAGATCCGCGAGCAGGGCGCTCGGATCGTTCAGGCACTCGGCGCGAGTCAGCGAATCGAGCCGTCGTCCGAGCCTATCCGTGAGCAACCGCTGGAGCAGGCCGTCGATTCTCTGCGCGCCACCTACGACCCGGCCAACGGCGGATTCGGCGGCGCTCCGAAGTTCCCGCCGGCGTCCGTGATCGAACTGCTCCTCGCGCGCGGCGAGCGCGAGATGTCGCTCGGCACCCTCATGGCGATGGCGCGCGGCGGGATTTACGACCAGATCGGCGGAGGCTTTGCCCGCTACTCAGTCGACGCGACCTGGACCGTCCCGCACTTCGAGAAGATGCTCTACGACAACGCGCTGCTAGCCCGGGCCTATCTGCACGGCTGGCAGGTGTCCGGCGAGGAACGCTTTCGGCGCGTGTGCTGCGAGACGCTCGATTGGGCGCTGCGCGAGATGCAGGGACCCGAGGGCGGCTTCTGCTCGGCGCTTGACGCCGACTCCGAGGGTGTCGAGGGGAAGTTCTACGTGTGGACGCTCGAGGAACTGCGCGAGGTCCTGGGGGCGGGCGGGGTCCCTGATCTCGAGCCGGCCGCGCTCGACTACTTCCGGCCCCGCCCATTCGAGCATCAGCTGATCCTCGAGGGCCGCGGCCCCGAGCCCCCGCCCGAGGTCCTGAGCGAAATTCAGCGCCGCCTGCTCGCAGCGCGCTCAAGGCGCGTTCGCCCCGGGCTCGACGACAAGCGGCTGACCTCGTGGAACGCGCTGATGATCTCGGCGCTGGCCGAGGCGGGCGCGGTGCTCGAGCGCCCCGACTACGTCGCGGCGGCGGTCCGCTGCGCTTCCTTCGTGCTCGGCGATCTGCGCGATTCGGACGGTCGCCTGCTGCGGACGTGGAAGGACGGCCGGGGTGCGATCGCCGCGTACCTCGAGGACCACGCGTACCTCGTCGAGGCGCTGATCGGACTGTACGAGGCGACCGGTGAGCCACGCTGGTTCGCGCAAGCGCGCACGCTGGCCGACGTCATGATCGAGCGCTTCTCGGACGGCGAGCGCGGCGGGTTCTTCACCACTGCTTCCGACCACGAGGATCTCGCTGCCCGGCGCAAGGACCTCGAGGACACGCCGATCCCATCGGGTAACTCGGCCGCCGCGTTCGGGCTCCTCCGGCTGGCGCTGCTCGCCGGAGATGGCTCGTATGAGGGTCAAGCCCTGGGCGTCCTGCGCCTGCTGTTCCCGCTGGCCGTGCGCCACCCGCACGCGTTCGGACATCTGCTCCAAGGCGCCGACTTCTACCTCGCGCCGGTCAAGGAGGTGGCGATCGTCGGTCCCGAGCCGGGGGCGGCCGAGCTGGTCCGCGTCGTCCGCGCTGCCTTCCGGCCCCACCTCGTCCTGGCCACCGCCGCCGGTACCGATGGCGTCCCGCTTCTCGACGGACGTGAGCCCGTGAACGGCCGGGCCGCCGCCTACGTGTGCGAGCACTTCGTGTGCCAGGCGCCGGTCACCAGCCCCGAGGCGCTGGCGGCCGCCCTGTAGCATTTCCCAGATCGGGAGGTTCGGACGCACGACGCTGTTGCTCGTGACGACGCTGGCGGTGCTGGCGGTGCCGGCGGTGCTGCCGGCAGCTGCCGCGGCGAGCAGCACGCTCGGCACCTACGGGACGCTTACGACCAACCAGGCCATCGTCTCGCCGGACGGCCACTACGAGCTCTTGATGCAGAGCGACGGGAATCTGGTCGAGTACATCGTCGGCGGTCGCGCCATCTGGGCGAGCGGCACCAGCGGCGACACCGGATCGCACGCCGTGATGCAGACGGGCGGCAATCTGGCCGTCTACAACCCCGCCGGCGCCGACGTGTGGAGCAGCAACAGCCGCGGCACGGGCTGCCCGCAGCTGACGATCCAGAACGACGGCAACGTCGTCATCTACTCCCCGCGGGCGATCTGGGCCACCCACACCGTGCAGACCATGATGCAGCCGGGGGACGTGCTCCGTCCGGGCTGGAGCATCTATTCGCCGTCTGAGCAGTTGCAGCTGATCATGCAATCCGACGGGAACCTCGTGCTCTACGACGGCGCCGGCAAGCCGCTGTGGGCGAGCGGGACCGACCACCATCCCGGCGCCTGGGCGACGATGCAGACCGACGGCAACCTCGTCGTCTATCCGCCCAGTGGTCACGCGCTGTGGGCGAGCAAGACCAACGGCGACCGCGGCTCCTACCTCGCGCTCCAGAGCGACGGCAACCTCGTCATCTACGACGGATCCAAGGCCGTCTGGGACACGGCGACCAACGGCAAGGCCAGCGGCGGATCGCTGGGGCCGAAGCCGCCGGCGGCCGTCACCTCGTGCCCGGCGCCCGCGCCCCCGCCGCCGCCCGATCCGGTGGTGACCACGCCGGTCAGCACTCCCGTGCCGGTGCCCGTCGCGCCCCACGCCCTCGCCGTCCGGCTGCGAATCAGCTGGACCTGGAACCACGCCACCACGCGGCTGCACACCGCGAAGATCGGCAGCTTCCCCGGCCGGGCGCAGATCTTCGTGCAGTGCCGTGGCAAGGGATGTCCGGGCAAGCACAACATCAGTGCGCACGGCGCGCGGCACGTGCGCCGGCTGTTGAAGCGACTGCGGGGCAAGCGCTACCGGGCCGGGGATCGCGTGCTGATCGTCCTCAAGGCGCCCGGGTATCTGCCCGAGCGGGCGATGGTGATGATCCGCAACGGCAGGCTGCCCGAGATCACGCTGCTGGGCGATTGAGGCGCCGCCGCCAGGCGCCGCCGACCATTCCCATCAGTTCCGCGGGCCGTCGAGATCGCCGGCCCGGACGACTCCGGCGGCTAGAGCGCGCTCGGCCAGCTGGACCCGCTTCTCGTTCTGGGGTAGGTCCTCGAGTCCGAAGCGCTCGAACAGCGCTCGCATGTGGCTCTTGATCGCCGCGAGGCTGAGCACGAGCTCGCGCGCGATCTCGTCGTTGGTCGCGGGCATCGAACGCTTGCCGCTCGCCAGCGGCCGGCACAGAGCGACGAGCACCTTGCGCTGCGCGTCTGAGACTTCCGGCGAGGACGCGGTCGGCGTGGCGACGGTCGCCACCACCGGTGCCGGGCCCGGATCGCGAAAGCCGACCAGCGTGTCACCCATCTGGATGACGTCACCGTCGCGCAGCGTCCGCTGCCCTTGCAGCCGCTCGCCGCCGACAAACGTGCCGTTGCGCGACAGCCCGTCGTCCTCGATCACCCACCGCGAACCCCGCCGTTCCAGGTATGCGTGGACTCCGGATACGCGCGGATCCCACGTGACCTCGAGATCGCTGCCCGGGGCGCGGCCGAGCACGAGCCGTTCCGGCTCGAGCACGACCACGAGCTGACCCCCTTCACCGTCACGCAGATACAGGAACGGCGCGCCGCGTCGCTCGGCGGCGATCAGCGCCTGGAGCTCGGTCGGGTGCATGTGCCCCATCACCGCCCTGTCCTGCGCTCGCACGACCTCAGGGTAGCCTTGGCGGCCCATGAGAGTCGTCGTCGGGGAAGGGGAGGCCGGGGACCTCGAGCTGCGAGTGGCGGACGAGGACGCCACCGTCGGCGACCTCCTCGACGCCCTGGGCGAGGACAACGGCGCGAGTGGCGTGGTGGTCGACGGCCGTTTCTGCCACGCCGACCTCGCGCTGAGCGAGATCGGCATTTATGAGGGTGCTCGGCTGCGCGCCGCCGGCGGTCCCCCGAGCGAGCACCCCCGACCGCTCGAGGCGCTCGAGCTCCGGGTTGTGGCTGGTCTGGACGCGGGACGCCGGGTGCCGCTGGGCTCAGATCCCGCGACCGTCGGTCGAGACGACGATTGCGATCTCGTTCTCCTCGACGAGGGCGTCTCGAGGCGTCACGTGCAGGTGAGCGCCCGGGCCAGTGGGCTGCGGGCCACCGTCAGCGATCTCGGGTCGATCAACGGGACCTGGGTCGAGGGCAAGCGCATCGAGCGCGAGACGGAGGTTTCGCCGGGTCAGCTGTTCGAGGCCGGGGACGTGGCGCTCGCGGTGGCGCCGGTAACTCCCGGAATGGCGGTCGACCCGCTCCGCCAGGCCCGCCGCGACGGGACGATCCCGTTCAACCGCCCGCCGCGGGCGCGCGCCCCTGAGGCCGGCGGGCCGCTCAGCGCGCCCGAGCGCCCGCCGGATCCCGAGCGGCCCCGGCTCAGCATCGTCTCCGCGGTGGGTCCCCTCGTGCTCGGCCTCGTGCTCGTGATCGCCCTGCACAACATCCTGTTCGCGCTGTTCATGCTGCTGAGTCCGATCCTCGTGATTGGAAGCTGGCTCGAGAACCGCCGCTTCGCGCGGCGCACCGCGCAGGGCCACACCCGCGAGCAGATCCAGCAGCTGGCCCGCTTCCGCGAGCTGGTCGCCGAGCGCCACGCGTCCGAGCTGGCCCGTCTCCGTGCCGCCCTCCCCGACCCGGCGGAGATCATGCGCCGGGCCACCGCGCCCGATCCGCGCCTGTGGGAGCGCCGCCCCGAGCACGAGGATTTCCTGCGGCTGATGGGCGGCCTCGGCCGGGTGCCGTTTCGCCCCCCGCTCGCCCAGCGCATGACGCCCGCCCCGCAGGCCGAGGAGATCCTCACCGAGTACGCCGAGCTCGAGCTGGCCCCGGTCGTCGTCGACCTCTCCCGTGGCGGCGTCGTCGGCCTGGTCGGCCCGCGCGAGCCCGCGCTCGCCCTGGCTCGGAGTCTTGTCTGCCAGGCGGCGGTCCTGCACGGACCCGCCGACCTGCGCGTCGCGGTGCTCACCGAGGCGTCCGGCCCCGAAGCCTGGGATTGGGTGAAGTGGCTGCCCCACGTGCGCGACGCCGCGTCGGGTGGCGCGCGGCGGTTGCTCGCGGCCGGCCCGGCCGGCGCGAGCACGCTCGCCGCGGAACTGAGCGACCCCGACACCGGCGATCAGCGCCGCACGCTCGTCGTGTTGGATAGCCCAGAGCTGATCGAGGGCCGCGGCGCGCCCGGGCGTGCGCTGCTGCGCCGATCCGAGTTGATCAGCGGAATCGTGCTGGCCGGCTCCGTCGAGCGCCTGCCGGCGAGCTGCACGACGGTCGTCGAGCTGTCGGCCGAAGGAGCCGAGGCGACGCTGCGCCGGCCCCAGGCGGGCGAGCTGACCGACCCGCTGCTCGTCGCCGGCGTGTCGGCAGCGACCGCCCGCGAGTGCGCGCTGGCGCTGGCGCGGTTCGAGGACGCCGACCTCGAGCTCTCGAGCGGAGCGCTGCCCGAGTACGTCGAGCTGCTCGGGCTGCTCGGGCTGCGCGATCTCGACGGCGACGGCGTGCGCTCGCGATGGCTCCGCTCGTCGCGCGAGCTCGGGCTGCGCGCGACGTTCGCCCTCTCGCAGGATGGCCCGTTCGGCGTCGATCTCGTCGCCGACGGGCCGCACGGGCTGATCGCGGGCACGACCGGGGCGGGCAAGAGCGAGCTGCTGCGTAGCCTGGTCGCGGCGCTCGCCGCCGCGCATGGACCCGAGCGGCTGAACTTCGTCTTGATCGATTACAAGGGTGGCAGCGCGTTCGCCCATTGCGCCCAGCTGCCGCACACGGTCGGCCTGGTCACCGACCTCGACGAGCAGCTTGGCGAGCGCGCTCTCCAGAGCCTCGAGGCCGAGCTGCACTACCGCGAGCGGGTGCTCCGCGAGCACGGCGCGGGTGACCTGATCGAGTACGGCCGGCTGATCGCCGAGGGCCGCGCCGAGCCACTGGCCCGGCTGCTCGTGATCATCGACGAGTTCGCGACGCTGGCCGCCGAGCTGCCCGAATTCATCGCCTCGCTCGTCGGCATCGCCCAACGCGGGCGCAGCCTCGGCGTGCACCTGCTGCTCGCCACCCAGCGGCCGTCGGGCGCGGTCTCGGAGAACATCCGGGCCAACACCAACATCCGGATCTGCCTGCGGGTCAACACCCCCCAGGAGTCGAATGACGTGATCGACGCTCCGGCCGCGGCGCAGATCGGGCGAAGCCAGCCCGGACGCGCGCAGGTGCGCCTCGGACCGTCGGAGCTCGTCCCGATCCAGACGGCGCTCGTCAGCACGCCCTCGGCGTCGGGCCCGGGCGGGGCGCTCGAGCTGCGGCCGTTCCGGTTCCCTGCGGCGGGAGAGCTGGATGGTGCGCCGGCGAGCGAGTCCTCAGCGTCCTCAGCGTCCTCAGCGTCAGCCCCGGCGTCACAACTCGAGCGCCTGGTGGCTGCGGCCCGCGAGGCGTTCGCCGACGGCGCGCCGCCGCGCCGGCCCTGGCTGCCGCCGCTGCCGTCCGCGATCGAGCTCCAGACCGTGTTCGGGCTCGGCGCGGCGCGTCCGCTGGGCGGCGAGCGCGGGTTCGTCGTCCCGCTTGGCCTCGGCGACGATCCGCCCGCCCAAGCTCAGTACCCGGTCGGCTGGAACCTGGACGCCGGCAACCTGCTGCTGTTCGGGATCGGAGGCAGCGGCACCACCACCGCGTTGCTCACGCTCGCGACCGCCCTGGCCGAGCTGGCTGATCCGGAGCGGGCGCACATCTACGCGATGGACTTCGGGGCCGGGGAGCTCGCCCCGCTCGAGCGCCTGCCGTGCGTCGGCGCCGTGATCGCGGCCGGCGAGCACGAGCGGCAGCGGCGGCTGCTCCGTCGGCTGCACGATGAGCTGGGCGTCCGGCGCGGACTGGACCCGCGCACCCGCGCCGCCCTGCCGCGGATCGTGCTGCTCCTCGACGGCTACGCCGGGTTCACCTCCGAGCACGCCGAGGGCGCGGGCGACACGTCCCGCGACGAGCTCGCGCGGATCTGGGCCGACGGCTCCGAGGTCGGGGTGCACGTGGCGATCGCCGCCGACCGCCTCGGCGCCGTCCCGCTCGCGCTGTCCTCGCTCGCCCAGCAGCGGCTGGCCTTCCAGCTCGCCGAGCTCGCCGACTACGCCCAGTTCGGGATCCCGCGCCGGTCGGTGCCGCGCTTCTCGCCGGGACGGGCGATCGCGGCCGGAAGCGGTCAGGTGCTGCAGGTGGCGCACCCCGCGTCGGTGCTCGCCGGGCTGGCGAGCAAGCGGGCGTCCGGGGCGGGCGGTCCGGCCCCGATCGGAGTGCTGCCGGCCCGCGTGCCGCTCGACGCGCTCTCCTCGGCGCGCCGGCACGATCGCGATCCGTGGCTGTTGCCGATGGCGATCGGCGACGAGGCGCTCGCGCCGGTCGGCCTCGAGCTGTTCGACGGCGACCACGCGCTCGTCACCGGTCCGCCGCGATCGGGCAAGACGAACACGCTGCTGGTGGCCGCTCAGATGGCCGCGCGCATGTACCCCGAGGTCGAATTGCTCGGCGTGGCGCTCCGCCGGTCCGCGCTGCGAGAGTGCGGCGGCCTGGCCACGGTGGCCCGCAGTCCCGACGAGTTCGACGCATTGATCGATCGGCTGCGCGGCGGGAACGGAATCAAGCTGCTCTTGATCGACGACGCCGAGACCGTCGATGACCCGCGGCGGGCGCTGGCCGACCTGCTGGCCGCACCCGGGGCCGGCGTGCACGCCCTGGTCGCCGGGCGGGCGGAGACGTTTCGGGC
>Ga0335072_10004281_pt1 | contig 21270 bp, 20 predicted proteins | sample Lox_Sample_21_FD_206725 | JGI IMG/M metagenome (GOLD analysis project Ga0335072, IMG submission 206725) | Soil microbial communities from Loxahatchee National Wildlife Refuge, Florida, United States - Lox_Sample_2.1 | ecosystem: Environmental > Terrestrial > Soil > Wetlands | place: USA...
CAGGACCGAATTTCAGATATGTACTGTAACACACGGTGATGAATGATGACCATTTCAAGGTACAACTTGATGAAAATCCCAATGGCCTTCCAGAGGCTCCGGGTAATGATTTATGGATCTTGATTTCGTCAGTAGCAAGCAGTAGAATAGGTGTCAGCAAGTCGGACGCCAATTCTAATTCTAAGCCCTTTCCGGGGTCTACAATTTTCACTCTGAAAATAGATTGTTGTCAACATGCTCTCCTGGAGCTTCAGCGTGATCTTACCGCTCTAGGAAATGATTGCTCGTGGCATGGTCGTCTTGCGTGCGCAATTTTGGCCAATCTTTGGCCCCAGAGAATGGCCAGCCCTCGATATGGTGGGGCCTAGCACTGGCATATCGCTTTCAAATCGTATGGGGAGACCGTAGAACTTTGGCGGCCACACGTTCGTTTATCCACGTTAAGCTTAGAAATGTAAAGTATTCTGAATATTGTCTAGCTTAGAAGCTACCGAATTTGTATCCCTAATTCCGCTGGTTGGACATAATTTGCGAGATGTGCGGAGGGCCTGAGGGACAAGGAGCGCCCACTTAGCGCCAAAAGGCCATACTACGGTGAGCGTATATCTCATGGGTATATATCTCACGAGTGTGCATCTCACGGGCATGTGTCTCACGGGCCTGTACCTTATGGGGGCGTGCATCTCATAGGCATATGTCTCATAGGATGCAGCCTTTTTTTACTTAGTCGTACATACGTGGTTCCTGGCCTGATGCCGCATTTCTCATTTTGGCGCTAAGTGGTAACTTGGCACTCTTTGTCCCTCGGACCCGCCGCAGACATGCAACTCACTGGGCTTGGACACGCACCCATCTCCTGTGGATATCTCGCATGTTTGCTATGCAACTCGCTCACCTGCGTGGCTTCATTACTATATTCTTCTACCCTTCCTAGTTGTTTTTGACCTCTGCTGACGCTGCGCGAAAAGCACCTAGCGAATATGGCAGCGACACCGGACAAAGCTGCGATGCCAATTGCAACACCGATACCGATCGATGCGCCAGTTGAGAGGCCGGACTTGGAGTGTGAGGTGCTAGAGGTCTGACCACCAGAGGATGAGGAGGTTGATGGCGTTGAGGTGCTGGTGGACGTTGTCGTCATAGACCTAGCCGGAGGTATTGACATTGATGACACGGGAGATGAAGATGATGATGAGGACGATGAGTTTGAGCTGGAAACATCGACGCCGAACAGCACCACTGGCAAGGCGAGTGTTTGGCCTAGAGTTGCATTGGGTCTACTGCTGCAGGCTGCGAGGTAGGAGATGGCCTGCATCTTGAAGATCTGCACCAGGAATATTTTTTTCAGGGGCGATCACAATGCTTCAACTCCGATCGCATAAGGATCTGAACTGTATGATAGCGAGCTCAGAGAAGGAAAGGAGGATGAAATGCGGCATCTGTCCCCCAGCAGACAGTGTATCACGATGAACGTTCATTCTGATATCTTCGGGCTTTTTGGGACTCAATTCCCAATTGAGCGGGGGTTCAGTGAAGGTCTGAAACGCCGGCGCCTTTGGATGGCGACATTCGGTTGACGATCGTCTACAACTGTGAATGACAAGTGAACGACAGGCTATGTGATTGGTGATCAACGAAGTTTACTGACGGTGAAGACCCTCACAGGTCAATGGGAAAGTGGATTGACGTTTTGTTGTGAAGTCTCAAAGCTAATTCATGGTCAGCCGTCAGAGCTTCCTTTCGGGGAAGGGAAACAAAGTACTGCCAAGTTTATCTTAGCATATCTTTCTACAATAGCTCAACAAGAGTCGCTCCATCTGCAAGCTCATCTCGCCTGGAATATCAGAAGTCTCCGTAATAATCTCTGATATGCTGCCAATCTATAGAAAGAGTTCCGCAGAAAGAGCAGGGCCAGTAATCTTACGGTCCCAGAAATGTACACCGCCACGATTGAGTCATGTGCCAGTATAGACGGCAACTGCGAGATCCTGATCATGATCTGTGTAAGGACAATGTCAAAGACTCCTGTCAGCACGTCTGCTCGCTGGCCTTCGCTAGACTCCGCACAGAAATCAAGTGTCTGGATGTCAGTGGCGTGGCAAGCATAGGACTTAGGACAATTAGTGATATCGGCAACCTGGAAGTTTAGTCCGACTTCCTTGACTTGGCCCAATTTGTGGGCATAGGCTTGTGTAATGCGTAGCAGGTTAAGGATAAGTAGCAAGGAGACGCGTGCTGATATAAGTTCGGGGCCTCCGAGAGAGGTTTTGAGACACTAGTTCAGATGCCCTTTGTATCATTCTCCAGCTCCGTGATGGCATACGGCCGGTGAGGATGAACATATATAGAGTACTAATATTGTGTATCGATTGCCTTGGTCATCAAACATATGTCTGCTGGGATTTCGGAACCGTGAAAGGAAACATATTCAAAGACGTCGAACCTATGACTAGAAACATCCTCACGGCGGCATCACATAGTCAACCCAACACTTGAGAATCTGCCAAAATGCTAGTTAGTCAAAGAAAATACAAAAGTTAAAGACCGACACAATGGGTGGGAGGGAACCTCACGCTCCAAACCTACTGCATCGTTTGTCATGCTCTTGAAATGATGTCATACGGAAATCAGCGCTCTCGTACCCAAACTTTCACGTCGTCTTCTGGTTAGGAGACTTTCATTCATTCTTTGTTCGTTAAGTGACGGCCTTGTTCTTTCTGTATGGTCATAGGCTATAGAGGAGATGGTTTATAGATCTCTTTGCAATCAAAACTACTTTCCTTGATTGTTTTGACCCATTCCCTACTCAGTCTTCCGCAACCTGGCTAAGCAACCTCAGACCTACTCACGAGTTATACCAACCCGCACTATGCCTCCGATTGTCCACTGTGTGCGCCATGCTCAAGTGAGTGCATATGCTCCGTACTAAAACCCGCACCGTTAGTACCATTGTCCTAAACCTCTCCAGGGCTGGCACAATCTCCCCGGCTACGACATGAGACGTCGCGATCCAGGTCTAACCCCAGAGGGCGAGCAACAATGTGCCTCCCTCTCCTTGGCGTTCCCATTGCACTCGCAGATCTCCCAAGTCTTCGCGTCGCCCCTCCAACGGACGATTGCAACCGCCTACATTGCGTTCAAGCCCTCATTGCGGAACGGTCGCTGCATACCCGAGATACTGGCATTGCCCGACGCACAGGAGACATCTGAGTATCCATGCGACTGCGGCCTTAACCCATCTGACTTACGGCGAAGCTGTGAGGAAGCGGGCTGGAAGGTCGATCTAAGCCTGGTGCAAAAAGGCTGGAATGACAAACGGTGGGACGGGCGGTGGGCGCCCACTGCTGGGGCGATTAAGGCGAGAGCCAGGGATGCACGAAGGACGATAAGAGAGAAACTGGCGGAGATGCAGAAACATGGCGAAGACTCGCCACAGGTAGTGCTGGTCAGTCATGGAGGGTTTCTGCATTACTTTACCGAGGATTGGGAGGACAGTGGTCTCTTCAGCGGTGAGTCAGCACATGATCCTTGCGATTTTTCATATTTCTCCTGTACAAACCTAGTTCTTCTTCCGGTTCTGATCCAGGACCTACTAGCCTACAACTCAGGCCGAATATCTGACATTCACTGGGCTATGCCAGGTACCGGATGGGCGAATACGGAGTATAGATCATATACTTTCGAATCTAACGATGATATCAATGCGGGCATTCGAGAAACGGTAGAGTCGAGGAAGCGCAGAGGGAAGACTGGAAGACAACCTAGCAGGACGGAGCAAAGGTATATGTTTGAGATCGCAATGAAACAATGGGAGCATCAGGGCATGCAAATCGGTGCTAAAGTTGCTTGGAGGGATGAAATGGAGAACGAGATTGAGGAGCGGGAAAGTGAAGAAGAGCCTGCCGCTGGCATAGTACTTGTGGAGAGCAGGAGGGATCGCGACGTGAGGATATAGATTGCGGAGGCCCGTACTCAAAAACCATTCTGGCGGCCGATGGGATACTGCTGGTTCCGTTGTGCCCATGCCTCTAAGATAGAGGTACGGAGTACATTACGGGCCTCATCCGCAGCTACGGGCGTTTTCCTATTCGCGCGAAAATTCCAGTTAAGAAGCAGTTAAGTTCCAAGTAAAGAATTTTGGTGTTCATGACCTTTAATTTTTGAGACGACGCTAATAGGGAACCGTCAGCCACAGATGAGATAGTAATTCCAATTCACACTTATAAATTGTCTGGCCACAGTTTCACAATACCTCCATGGCAGTGTTGAAATCCGTATCCGACCTATTGTACATTCCTGGCGTCGCCATTTCCATTACCATCGGTACGGTCAGTTTCTTGCTCTTGTACCTTCGCTTCCAAATATGCATTAATTTTCTCGTCAGATACACTCTCAGTCTGAACCTCATTAGTGCTGTGCGAAGCGATTTCCTTTCCCTCCGACTCTTCTTTTGAAGCAGTGTCCATTCCTTCTCCAACAACACCTACTACACCAGGCGCCTGCATGATGGCAATCGCACTCGCACTTCTCAAATGATGTGGGTGCACTTCCTGGTGGCTCTGCAATCTTTCATTACTTCTCGTCGAGGCCGGCGTATCAGGTCTCATTGTCGAAGCAACTTCACTCCTCATCCCATCAATATTCCCATCCTCACGCCCGGTTGTGAGTGAAGTTGAAGGATTCGAGGCATTTGTCGCCTTACGCTCTCGTCTGAGCACGCCAGGCGCAGCAAATACGGCGGTTGTAGATGCGTTCCGTAACGACTCCACTTCTGCGCCCGTACTCACGCTCGCCCTATCGTCATCCTTGAGAATGTCCAGGTTTTTGTTCTTGAATTTCGGAGGGTTGTATCTTGGACCTAGCATTGACGGGTCAGAAGTCATGCTCGATCCATCCGGCGTGTGTATCGCGCCGCTTCCACCTTCAATATCTTGCAGTCCCGCCTTGTCGTAGCCGCTCTCCCTACCCTCGGTCTGCCCGGCATCGGTCACAGTTATAGTTCTCCTTCGACAGCGAGGTCTGCTGGTATCTTCGGTGCTTGGTGGGAACAGGTTCACCTTAGTATCAAGATTGCTCTTTGCCTGATCCGTGACGGCGTCTCCCGTCTTTGGTTCTGGAGGCTTAGCAGAGCTTGCTCTCTTCTTCTCCCGTTCGTCTTGTTGAATGATACTCTCCTCTCTTTGTATAGTATGCTCATCGTGCTTACTGCCAAACATACTCCACATCATTAAGCCATAGCTCTTCTTTCTCCTTTCTTCGCCCATTTCATACTTCTTCCTCCGTCCAGCTAGCGCACTCGGCGGCGGCTGTTCACCTGCTCCGAACCCTTCTGATCCACCTTGAGCCATCTCCTTAATTCGCTGTTTCTGAACCTTCCTCTTCTCACGAGCATATTTCCGATCCCACTCCTTCCTCGCCTCAAGCCACTTTCGCACAGGGCCAGGCTTGATGACACCGATTTCAGAAGCTGGCATTTGCATGGCTGGCAACTCAGCTGCTGGAGCAAGCGGTTGGATGACACCATTTCTGTCAACTAGTTGACGAATCATGTGTTCCTTGAATGCTGGAAGCGGGTCTCCAGCTTTGCCGACCAGTTCGACTTCATTCTCCTTTATCCTTATGTTTTCTAATTTGTCAGACGGAGGCTTGCTTTGAGGATCTGTATCTGAGCCGGAGGATATGATCGAAACATCATCGTCATCCGTGATCTCGATAGACGTGTTTTGCGCGCGGGCCAACGCCCACGCACTAAATTGCGCAACAGATCTGTACATAAATTTTGCAGGCCGAGTGAAGGATAGGGCAGGTGCGACATGGCAAAGGTCTTCCCAGACCTGCAATTGGACATCCGTAGGCTTGTACCTGTGGATCAGAATCCTATCAGGATCGTGTTCCTCAAGATACGCGTCGCATGGGGTGTATTTCTCCGGGTTTGCTGCCTTATGGGCCAGATATATCTGCTCATCCCGCAATATTTCCCCACCGCCGGTCAAGATAAGGAGCGGTGGAAGGCCACCAAGTGTAGGTTGCAGTACTGGAGCGACAAGAGGATGCGATAGCAACTGATTCGTCGTGTACATCTGTATCTGGTCCTTGAGAACAACCAATTTCCCATCGAGTTCGATCGATAGTGGGTGTCCAGGTCTGGGGATAGTATTCCCTGCTCTTGGCTCAGGATCGGAGCTGTCAGCCGGAATGCTAGGATTTGCTCTTGCTGCTTTATTATCGGCGGAATGGTGATAGACGGCAAAGCCTTGGATTGCCTCCTGCTCCACACTCTTCCGCTTCTGGTGGGTAGTAGAGCCTCCGGGCAACGAATCACCAGCGACTTGGCTAACGGCACTTTCGGCAATTGCCTGTATTTCATCGTCATTGGGAGGCGGCCATGACGGCGATGGTTTCTGCATGAACCCGCGAGGTGGAATATAGTCAAAGTCGCTCTCTTTGGCAACACTTGGAAAGGAATGCGTTGGATCCACCCATGGAGAGATCAGCACGGCGCCTGCAGGTAGTGGTAGGCCTCGGTCTCGAAGTATGACAAGCATTGATACTACCATACCTCCGCCAGCAGAATCTCCAGCAAGTATGATGTCGGACGGTTCCTGGACTGTGAGTAGATGCAAGTACGCAGCTAAGCAGTCCTGTAGTCCACAAGGGAATGGGAACTGAGGTGCGAGGCGGTATCGGGGCGCAAACACACGTGCTCTCAGTTTCCGGGCATGTCTTTGCATCTGGTATCGATGTTCATCTACGCTTCCGAAGAAGTACCCACCGCCATGCACATACAGCATAACTCGGCGGCCCCGGTCATTGTTCTTATTGCGTGTATTGTAGTCTCCTCGCATCTCAATCCATTCGGCCTTGAGCTCCGCTCCTTTCCGTCTCCATTGCCACCATTTGCTTCCGCCAACCTGGTTGATGCCTTTGTGGCCGAGTTGCTCAATTAGGACTTCTGCGGCCTTAGTGATCTGCTCGGACGGTATTATGACAGAGTCGACCTTGACCCATCTAGGGTGTGGTACCCATTGCGATGTGAAGGCTTGCAGCTCCTCGACCGTGTGGTGAGCTGCTTGATCGAGAAAGGACCGAATGAGGTTGAGGCCCTCGTCGTAGGAGATGTGCGCAGTGGGTTTCTGATGTCGTGGCTTGCGGTTCGTGTACTACACTTCAACATCAGTACCACTCCGCAATACGCAAAAAGATTGACGCATACGTGAGAGACGTATGTTTTGACGACAACAGGAGTGACAGTCGCTGCGACGGAAACGGTGTTGAGAGTCATGGCTCCAACTCGTCTAGTATTGGAAGTTTTGCTGTCAATGACATTGAGCTTTCAGGGGCACATCCGGGGAAGGCAATGCAATAAGTTTTGATTTGATGTCAAACGAAAATGAAAGTAATGGCTGCGTGTCAGATCAGTCGATGTTGACCGCCCAAGAACGAAGTCCAAGATCTTTCCCTTCCTCCGCCTCTCCAAACGAGAGTTGGGGGCTAATCCGCGTCATAATCCCCAGCTAGGTTTATCCTAGTGACGATCATGCAGAATGAGGTAAACTACGCGCCCAGCGGGAGTGGTTCTTTGGTCAGAGACAGATTTTTGTTGTACTGTACAATTCGTAAGAATGTTATTGCTTTATAGCCAGCCTCCTTGCCCACTTCGAGGTAATACCCTTTTCCGTTCATTATTCTTTCACAAGCGCCAACCTTGGATCCTCAACTTTCGCTATCACTCTTGTGAATTTGTCCCTCTTGCCTTCTTCGAGTCCACCCGGCTTCCAATATTCATATTCGATCCATTCATTCTCTTTCATCTGACTTTCCACTGCTTCATGCCATCTCGCACCCAGCTCCGGCTGTAAGGGGACAACTCCGCATTCCTCGCAGTACTTTTCCCATAGCTGGAGCAGCTCTTCCAGAATCTTTGGCTCTTTCTCAGCAAGATCTTCTGTCTCACCAGGGTCTTTTGAAAGATCATACAGCTGCCAGGCCGAAGTACCTTTCGGAAACGGGAGGAAGTCCGCCTTCCATTGCCCCTTGCGAATCGCAGAACGGCCACAAAGCTCCCAACCAAAGGACGAATTTGGATCGTGGATGGTTGATTCGGCGCCACGCAACCAGGGTATCATGCTCTTGCCACGCATTGGCACCACGGGCCTGCCTTGGTAGGTTGGTGACGGATGTTTCAGGCCAGCCAGCTCGAGCAGTGTCGGAGCAATATCCATCACTGTTGCGAATGTCTCGGTAATCGGATCCACTGATTTATCCTTGTGCAAGGGGGGATATCTGATGATACAAGGCACTCGTACACCTCCTTCGGTAGTGTATGCTTTGAACAGCCTCGAGGGCGCTGTCGCTGCTTGAGCCCACCTAGGTCCATACCAAACAAAAGAATCAAAGTTTCCTATGTTCTCATATGAGTTGTTATAATACTTGCCGAGGTGCTCCATCAATTGACCAGAGATCATAGGGTAGGCCTCATATGCAGCTCCCTCGGCGCCATTATCTGACATGAACATGATATAAGTATTGTCGAGTTCGCCAATACTCTCAAGATAGTCCGTCACACGACCAATGTTATAGTCCATGCATTCGACCATACCGGCGTAAGCCTCCATGGCGCGGCAAGAGAGCTTTTGTTCATGTTGAGACATTTCTTCCCAGCCCTTGACATCATCTGCCACGACTGGGTGCGGCCTCACATCCTTTGGGATCATGCCAAGTTCGATGAGGCGTTTCAACCTCTTCTGTCGAAGTGCTTCTGGACCCTCGTCATAAACGCCGCGATAGTGATCGACATACTCCTTAGGTGCCTGAAGAGGCCAGTGCGGGGCTGAGAAAGGATAGTAAGAAAAGAAGGGCTGGCCATCGCCTCGATCATGCCACTCTTTCAGATATTGCAGCATCCTATCTCCGTACCCGTTCGACGAGTACCAGCCTTCAGGCAGTTCAGAAACATAATGGTCATCTTCCATATGGAGCGCAATCACAGACTTCTCGAGAAACCTTGGAAACTCGGCATCAGGGCGCCAATTATAATGATTTGAACAAGCGGGTAGCAGAGCCAGAGATCGTTCAAATCCACGAGCCAACGGCGATCTTTCCTTGGTCAGGCCTAAATGCCATTTCCCAGCTATCATAGTATGGTAACCGCCATCGCGCAGAATCTCCGGAAGAGCAGCAACTCTGTGATTGAGGTAGCCTTCATAGCCAGGCATGCCTCTTTGCGGAGCAGTGGTATATTTACTGCCTTTTGGAAAGTTCTGGCCGGAAAAGTCGGTCCATTCGATGAGATTTCCGAGTCCAGCAATATGATGATCCGTGCCTGTCAGGATCATGGCTCGTGTGGGCGAGCAAGCAGCGGCGGAATGAAAGCCAGTAAGTCGAATACCATCTTTGCTGAGTTTGTCAATGTTGGGAGTACGAATCTCTCCACCAAAGCATCCGGGATCGGAGAAGCCGAGGTCATCGGCGACGATGATGAGAAAGTTGGGCCTCTTAGGGAGAGCCATGGCCGGAGCCAATGGTAGAGATAGGTACTGAACTGAATAGTCGCAGGGTATTAGAATTCAATGCACAAACCCAGATTATGCTAGGTGTGGAATGTCAGCTCTTCAAATAGTGCTTCCTCGAGTGGTCGGCAAGGAAAGGCAACGCTTGCGTGCTTGCTTGGCCAGATGATAAAATCTTGTATGCTTACGCTCGCCTCAAGCGACCAGTAGATATGAAGAACGAAGATGGGCAGCCGCTTGCGTTTCACGATCGGGTTAGAGGTGCGCCAGCCCATCGAATCCTACCCTCGACAACCCCACACCTTGGCAATGACGCCAGACTTGGATTCGGAGTCCTTTTATCGCTCCTTATCCCGGACTGCATTGTTAGCTTGCGGGTAATGTAACCATGGGGATAGACGTCCCTTTGTCGTATCTGTCACTTGGTGGTTAACCAATGACCAAGCCCAAGCTGTCCATCGTTAGAACCATTGCTCGTTAGGTATCCGCCCCGCAATATGGTGTGACCTGCTTGTCCAACCTTTGCATCCTCGTGGATATGAGGCTTCCCGGGCTCTTCTCGAGGAGGGAGGAGGAGGAAGGCTATGAACCATTAGCCACTGATTCTTCGGAGGACCGTCAATTCACAGTAGCAATGGGCAAAAGACTCGGTACCTTCCGCGCGATCTACCTTGTGGCACTGTGCTCCATGGGATCATTCCTCTTCGCCTACGATACTGGCATTGTTGGAGGTATCCTCACCCTCAACTCCTTCCAGCGCGACTTTGGCTATTCCAAAAAAGAAAAGACTCAGGTCAACTCAAACTGCGTCAGTATCCTGCAAGCTGGAGCCTTCTTTGGCTGTTTCGCAATATGGCCCATCACCTCCTGGCTCGGCCGGCGGTGGGCACTAGTCATTAGCTCTCTCGTCTTCTGCATTGGCGCCTTCCTTCAGGTCATCAACAGGTATGTGTTTCATTCCACTTCAAAGCTAGTCGGGACCTCTGACAAAGTCCACCCAGCCACTCAATAGGTCTCTTCTATGCCGGTCGTGTAGTCAGTGGCTTCGGCACAGGCGGCGCTACAGTTCTCGTCCCCATGTTCTCCGCCGAAATGGCTCCTAAAGCCATCCGTGGCAAACTCGGTGCCTGCTTCCAGCTCTTCTTCGCGACTGGTGTGGCAGTTAGCTACTGGGTCGACTACGCCGTCCAAGCTGGCATCTCCAGCGACAAATCCATGCAGTGGCAGATACCTGTCGGGCTGCAGCTGGTTCCCGGCGCCATGGTTGGCCTCGGCATGTTCTTCGTCAAAGAATCATGCCGCTGGCTCGCGAAGAAAGGCCGCAACGACGAAGCACTCGCCTCACTAACCTGGGTCCGCGGCGGCTTAGACACACGCGAAGTCCGCGCAGAATTCGCAGAGATCCTCGCCGGTATCGAGACCGAGATCCACGCTTCAGAGGGTATGACTTGGAAGGAGCTCCTTCTTCCATCAAACCGCTACCGAATGTTTATCGCGATCACAATTCAGCTCTGCGCGCAACTGACCGGCAACACGTCCCTCGCGTACTACGCCCCACAAATATTTGCCACCATCGGCGCCGGCAGCAAGGCGCTCTTCGTTACAGGCTTCTTCGGCATCGTCAAGATAGCCGGCGTGGTCACGTTTCAGATTTTCCTCGTCGAACGCATCGGCCGCAAGAAGCCATTTATCGGCGGTGCATTCGCCATGGGCTGCTTGATGCTGATTATCGCCGTCATCGTCGCGACGCATCCGCCAAAAGCATCCGCGCCGAGCATTACCTCTTCCGGCGTGGTAGGCATCGCAATGGTGTACCTCGAAGCCTTCTCCTTCAACATGTCCTGGGGTCCGCTACCCTGGCTGTATATTAGCGAAATCTTCCCGAGTAGGATTCGTGAGATTGGCATAGCAACAGGTACGGCGAGCCAATGGCTTTTCAACTTCATGATGTCTCAGATTACGCCCCATGCTATTGCAAACATTGGCTGGCGTACATTCCTGATATTCGCTATCTTCAACTACGCCATCACCATCTACTCGTGGTTCTTGCTAAAGGAGACGCAAGGCAAGTCGCTCGAAGAGATGGAGGTTGTGTTTGGCACTGTAAGCCGTTTGAAGTATGGGGATGAGAACAGAGACGGCGTTGGGGAGAATTCGGTTGAGACTATTGATGAAGAAAGGCGGAAGGGTCCATAATACACTTTAACATGTCATGGGCCCGAAGTATTATCGAACTCGTATTGTTTAGCAAATAGGTTAAGGTTTAATAGAGGAGATCACGGAATGTGGTCGCCATCTATTGTTGACAGAGACACTGAAAATCTCCCAAGAACCATAGCTAATCTCCACCCTCCCCCTCCCCTCCCCAAAAGACCCCAAGACCGAACCTAAACGCCATAGATGCAGTAAACGCCGTCAATACGCTATTCAACTCCGGCGAGAAATTACGGAAACACTCTCCAATAAGGAGCATTTCTTTATGTTCGAGCGCCTTCACTCTGGTCATATACCTCCCGACTCTCCCACATCCGTCTCAGTAGCGCCTCCTCAGGCGACACTCCCGAGTCTTCATCATCAGGATCCGCACGTTCCTCAACTTCTCCTTCATCGTAGCTACCTCTCGATCTCGAGAGCCCAATATCATCATGGCTGCCTTGCCTTTGGAAACGTATTTGGCCGCCACCTCGACTTCGACTCGATGGGCCGGAAGCCATTGGTGATGTCGGCTTTTCTTCAAGACTCCTGCTGACGCCATTGGTGGCTGCTCCGCCAACAATGAGATTACCATTCCCGCTAGCATTACTCAGCCCTCGTCGACTAGGAGGCCGTTTCGTGGCTGTTGCGGAATTGGCGCCTTTCGGCGGCAGGACACCCGTCTCGGCTGGCAGAACCCCGAGGTCTTTTAGTCGTTGCAGACTCTCAAGCACTGGGTTACGGAACCGTCGCACGACGCCCATCTGCTTCACACTTGCTTCGTAATCCCGTTTCACTGCTTTCCCTTCGCTTCCCGCGCCTGCTGAACGGTCTCTTCGGCCCCGTGAGCCTGATTGACTATGCAATGACGCTGAAGAGCCAAAGCCGAACCCCGTTTCCGAGTTGGGTGGGGTCGATTGCGCCGAGGCTGAGGAGCGCATTGTTTCTCTTCGTTGAAGCTCGAGGCGTTGTTGTGTTCGTGAAGGGACATTAGAACCGAGGAGCTTCGAACTACTGCGATGCTTTTCGGGGGAGGAAGAGGGCTGGGGATGGTAGTTTGGAGTAAAATTCGACGGCGAGTCGTAATCGGAGTCATTGTCATCGGCAGCACGGTTACCTGGAGTGCTGCTAGAAAGGAAGTGCGAAACACCGCCATCTGCCGAAGAGGAGCCGTGCGGACCGCTTGTTGACTGAGTCAATGCGAACCCTAATGGGTCCTTGGATGAGGAAGCATCAGCATGGGTGATGTGGGTGAATGACTTGGAGGAGTCGTTACGTGACAGCTGATTGTTAGCTCCGTGAGCGAGGATTGAGGACATGGCAGGCGGAGCTCGGGAAGACCGGGAGTTGTACTGAAGAAGTGCTGGGCTTGATGGTGGATCAGTGGTTGCAGATGGCTTCAATGATGATGCTACGTCAGCTCTGTCTGACAGATTAGGCGCGGCACGGTTAGTGTTTTGGGGAAACGCTGCCTGGCTTTGACGAGGCGACTGGAGGTCCGGTGGCTTCTCGAGCTGAGGTGCTGCTTCTGACCGGGGAGGTCTTGGCTGAGATAATGTTGTGGTATTATCACGAGTCAGCTCAGGTGATGCTGAGTCCTCCCACTCTGCCTCCTCTTCACCTTCAAGTTCTCCCTCATCAGAAGACTTGTCCCCTAGTTCGAATGTAGAGGCCTTCTTCTTAGGCTTTTGCTGTCTGTGTGGTTTCAATGCTGGCGCAAGACCACTCTTTTTCAAGACCGGGTGAGAGATATTGCGACCTAGTACGATGGCGGAGTGGTTTCTTCGCAGGTTGACTTGAGATTGGACATTTCGGGGAAGAACGACGTGGGAGGCATTGCGTTTGATAGGAGATGGCCGTGGGCTGTGTGTCGGTGGTGTGGGGCCAGATCTCTGGCGCTGGTGATTACGACTTGCATCCACGAGGGGACTTGTGACAGACGTATTTTTTCCCAGCTTATTTAGATTCTTGCCATGAGAGAGCTGCCTTGGATGTGATCCCCGCCCAACGACGTGGGGTCTAGTTGCCTTGTGTATTGACTGTTTGCTGGAAGAAGATAGAGACTGGTTGGATGAGTTGCCTTCGACAACAGAAGGGCGTTTCATGGGCGATGGCGAAAGGGATGGCATTTCGCAGGATCGTCAGGTTTCCGTCGGTGGCTGTGGTGCGCTGGCAGATCTTGATACCAAATGGGAGAAGGTGGCAAAGTTGAATTGGGGAGGTAAGATTGGGGCCTGTTTAGGGAGGGGCCGCAAGCGTCACTAACTACGTAATTTTGACAGCAAACAAAAGTCAACATCTCAAGAGAAGTCCTTCTCCTTCTCCGCCCTCGATTCGCATGACAACACAACTGACGCAATCTGGTATCTGCGACTGATGATAGACCTGCATAGTCGCCCAAGCTGCGGGTACTCCCGTACTAGGCGGTCGCGTTTCTTCTGCCTTGGACGGACGGGCTTCAAGATTTTACTCTTCCAGCTACCGTGACGAGCTTAATATCGGATGATGAGCGGAGCTATACAGCAGGTGCTCAATGGGGTGACGATGGACCAGCCTTGTCTAGCCGAAAATACATGAGCTATCTATGGGCGTTTCATTTTCGACAGCATGAGCAGCAAGCCTGGTCCGCGAATATCGAAGCTCGTTTACAGGATCTTGTTTCAAGATGTGCCTGTGTTGTGCGCTGGACCTGAGACCTAACACTGTGCATAGACATCATCAAGTGGACTGTGCGAAAAGATGCGACCGTGTCCTGAGCAATAAAGGTAGGTAGGGTTTTCTTTCAGACCTGTGACGCCGCCTGCGCCGTGAGGTATAGATTCTGACTCAAGGTCATCAACGGCCGATGAGGACCTTGCTCGCCAAACAACTTATATGACTTCTTCCTTACGGCTACACATGTTCGATCTTCCAACTTATTGCAAACTTGATTAGATACATTCTGAATTGGGTTTTGTTTCGAACAATTTTTCACATCATTTTCTTCGTCCGTCAGCTCAATCGCCGCGTCATAACTATCTTGCCCCGTCCAGGCATCTACCTCTCTTTATCTATCATCCTGAAATCCTGCTTGCGGTCTACCATGAGTCGCCGAAATTTGGTCGACGATTCTTTTGGTTTAGGCATTGTGGATTTGGACGTTTCCAGCGCGATAATATTCCTTGACCCGACCTGTGACAACGAGGTTTGGATTCTCTACAGCAGGGCTGGGCCATTAGAAACAGAGCCTCTGTGGGGAGCTGATTCGACAGGGTTTCGCCCGCGTTGCACACAAACTGATGCTTCACTACATCATCTTGACAACCTTCATCCGCATCGCCTTGGAAGTTTTAAGAACTTCAGGTTGAATCTTGAGACCTTCCCCCGCCTGCAGACATTGGTGGTTCACATCATTACGGATCAAAAAATTCGAGAAACAAACTTTCGTATCATGAGCGACAAAGAAGTATTTCAATTTTTCGAAAAGTATATCTGGCACGCTCACCGTCATCGGCATTTCCGAGACAACCTAAATGCCATTTACCACATGCCACTTTCAAGCAACCTCAAAAGGCTTTACCGGATGTCATTTTCGGCCCATCTCGACCAATTTTACCCTATCCAAGGGAAGCGCCGGGATTTCAGTCTCAAAGTGCGCATGAGCGACGGCGAAGGCCCTGAGTATATTCTCGCCGATCTTGACACATGGGAGATCGAACGAGGAATGGGGGGTCGGCATTTGACTTCGTGGCCGGAGAGTGGAAGCTCGTCCAAATGCCCTGATTCCTCGACTCTTCCTTGGGGCGAAACTCCATTAAAGATTCAAGCCCACCTTCAGCATTTGAGAGCGGATAACGGCCGAAGAACTCTCCAACCTGCCTCCGGTTTGATGAATCAACCCAATCAGGCTCGCCATAGATGCGACTTTTACGGTGGTCGCGCACAACGGGCGTTGGGCAATTGTCGGGGAAGCACTTTGGCTCGGGCAGGTCTAGTGAGGCCGCTGTACCCAGCACAACTTATAAGCACTTCTAAAAATGTTGCTGACTTCGGAAATCTAAGGGCGGTGTCAAGTATGAGGTCGGGATAGTCATTTCACGCCCATGTCACCTCTATGTGGTAAGATGGAGCAAAAGACTCTGAGACAGAGGATGAGACGGGTCTCAGAAAGGTATAATAGTCCTACCAAACCAAATCTATACAATGTTTTCTGCCAAATTGCCTACAAAATACGAGGTCACTACTTCCCCGCTATCTCTCGACATTGAAGTTCTCCTTTCTACCTCCGCACGGCCCGCCGTCGAGCTAAGATCAATACAGCCCATCGCACACCTCTTCTTCAATAATCATTGCATGCCCTGAGTATATGAGCCGGGGATCAGGGACTAGACCCAGTCTCCCAATGGGTCAGTACATTTCAGAGAAAGGCAGTGCTGAATTTGGCGCAATACTTTCATATGATTCAAGGGAACATGTTCGGACCCACTGTGCGTATCCAGCATCCGCTCCCCAAAAGGAAATTGTGGGAGGCTGGTAATGAGCAGGATGAAGCAGTAGCTGAGAACTAGGGGATCGCATCCTCTAGCGTTGAGTATAAGGGTGAGGAGGAACCAGAAGGAGAAATTGCTGGGCACCCGCAGGGAGGAGACCATGAAAAGAGTGGAGAGCGCACGAGCTGAAGGAGGTGATGGACGCCGATCGCTCGACAAGAACCGACGGGCGGAAAACACAACACAATAAGAAAAAAGGTTCTTCTGCCACCCACCAGGCATTGTTAAAGCTGCTCAATAGTTCCATGGCATTTTCAGCTGTGGTGTTAGGCTTCTGGTGTGTTCACCTTCCAAGTCCGAGAAACACCTCGATCATGCTTCAAGCTCCACTTAACAAAGTCAAGTACCTTCGAACATCCTCCCACAATATTTTCTCAAAATCATTTTAGCCTTAATTTGCCTCCAGTACCATCCAGCTATCCGCATTCCACCAATTCAACAGATATCAGCATCATGCCTCCCAAAGCGGCCGCCACATCGGGCAAAGACGATAGCACTAAGAGAATGAAGGACCTCGAGTTTCTTCTCACTTGCCTCAAAACATTTCCCAATGTCGTTCAGGTGGACTATGAGGAACTTTCAAAGGAACTGGTCAAGCAAGGAGACAATATCAACATCGCAGCTGCGTACGTCAACGTTCACCCTATATTCGATTGAGGAGCACGTATGGCTAATATGTGATCGATAGTCGCAATCGTGTTTCGCGAATGGGCAGAGCTCTCGACATCACAACCAAAGCCGCGACTGGCGCTGCACCCAAAATGGAACCTCAACCAAAGCCAAAGCCAGTTCCAAAGAAAAAGGCGACTACAAAAAGGAAGTCTACAAAGAGCGGCGACAACGACGAGAACGACGAGTCGTCATCCAAGAAGAAGCCTGAGGACAACGCCAACAGCACCAAGGCCGAGGAGGAGGTGGAGGAGGAGGAGGAGGAGGAAGAAGAAGAATAAGAAGAATGAAGAGACCAACGCGCTACCACGAAATGGTGCCGTTTCTTTCTTGCTGATGAGGAGATCGACGGCATGGTGTACTGCGTACCTGCATGACTAACCGGCTCATCTCGGTTCGAAGTCTTGCATCGTGCCTAGACACTCGAATATGCTGGAAAGGTCTTTCGATCATGCTGGTAGGACCATAAGCCGCATGCTGATCAGCATGCATACTCAATAGTAGGAGATCAGTGATTCCAGCTTCAAGTTCTACATGATACCACCAGACCTCTGTTCGCAAAAACTTGCTTCATATGCTTCATGACGTCAATGCCAATTCATTCCGCCTAAACATTTCTGCCGTCATCGAAGCTCTACCGCGCCTACGTATTACATGATAAATCCATAATCTGCAAAGCCGAGTTCTATTTTCAATGTTTCGCCTCGCAAGCCCCGCATCTAGATTTCAGTCGCTCGTGCAGAAAAGGGTAGTCCGACTCTCCCAAGTGACGTCGAACTTTCCAACCACAGCAGTCTCTGCCAGTAGACATTTCACTACCACCAACAAGATGCCTTTTCCAACACCCTCCATGGATCCTCCAAAGCATGAGATGGCTTTCTTCCCTAACATGACCACATCATTACCCTCCGAATCCGCAGAGTTCCGCAGAGTGCTATGGACGGGTCTCTACTCGCAATTGGTGCTGATGACGGTTCCGGTAGACGGAGAGATTGGTGATGAAGTATGTCCAGACTATATGCGGAGGGGAAAAGCTGGATTCAGCACATCATTCTCGGGTCTCCTTCCTGCCTCTAAGCTAACTTGTAGACTGGATAGAAACACACCGTCGACCAAATCCTTACCTTCACATCCGGTAAGGGTAAGGCAACCATCGCGGGCAAAGACCAAGATGTCAAGGCCGGCGACCTCATCATTGTGCCAGCTGGCACGCAACATCAGTTTATCAACACTGGGCCAACGCCACTCATTCTGTACACCGTGTACAGCCCTGCCGAGCATAAGCCGACGACGGTGCACAAGACGAAACAACAGGGCGACCAGGAGGAGGAGGACGGTATTGATGTGCCGCCGGAGTGGGCCAGGAGGAGCAAAGCAGAGAATGAAAAGCTCGGGTTGGTGGAAGCAGAGTGAAGCAGATATGCTGGTTCTGTAGGAGAGCGCGTTGCAGGCTAATCATGATTCGCTTCGAAGTCATGTGGCACTGGACTTGAAGAACCTAGCCGGGAGTCGAGTGTGCACGCATGAAAATTGCATTCGTTCATGCCTTGCAGACCGCCAAGTGCCGTTGCTGTGCCTTGAGCGATTCCTTTAAATTCCAGTCATATTGTTGGAGTGGCTGTTTGTGGCCGTTCATTTTTTCCTCCTACCCACCACCTTTGTGAAACCATCCTCGTCCACCTCAGGCTCAAGCTTCTCCCTTTTTGGCTTCTCCACCAACTGCGGCGCTTCACCCATTTCGACATCCTTGCGCTCATCTTCATCCTCGCCATCTTCTTCATCCCAGTCCGTTTCCTGCGCCTCATCGTCGTCTATTCTCTGAACCGCGATGCGCCCACTGCCCGTACGTTGCTTCTCAACCCACTCCTCATACCACCTATCCACCTGAGAAAAGTCCCCCTGTAGTATTTTCTCCCTACCTGTCATGATCCTTAGTGAGGCTTCCCACGGAGAGTAATCCTTGCTATCAACGGTGATTTCAAATTCATCATAGAGAAACTGCACAAGAACGTCTTCAAGGTCCTCGGCTTCAGAGACTTGATTGGTAGATAAGAGGTCGGAGATGGCGCCAGCTAGGAAGTCACGCTTATCCTTTGCTGATGCACTGTCTGGGTCGTGTTGAATCGCGATGGTGAGGTTAGGCCAGTTGTGGAGGGTCACGGAGATGAGGAGGTCGATTTTAGCTGCTATTTGAGCAGGGGTTGCGGCGTTCGTGGATGCGGCAAATGGCCGTATGGGCTGTGGCCCTGAGGTTAGATTGGCGACTGACATCCTAGTTCATGCATACGGGTTGAACAATTGTCCTGCATGCCTTGTGGAATTGATCATCGCGCACACAAATTTAGACCCGCCGAAGGGGAGGCAACGGCAGGTGAGCCGAGTCGCTTAGCGTGTTTTTCCCCTGCCCTTCCTGCCCCATGTTTCGAGTGAGCCGGACGCGTTCTTCGCGCCTCTAGCCTCCGCAAACCAAGCTACTTACTGAACAATCTTCGCATACATGCAACACTTCGTTCCGAATCTGCATCTTCTGCGACTACTATGGATCTTTTCTCGTCTTTCTATCTTTGGAGCGTTGCTGGCCATTTTTGCATCCGCAATGATTCGTCTCTGCCAGTCATAACTATACCTAAGAGCGAGTGTATTTTGGTGTTACGCGAAAGGATCTACGGGGACGTAGTATTCTAGAAACATACAATATCCTGGTGGTGGGTAATTCTATGAGAACTTCGGCCACGGAACCTGGTCGCTTCAAACCCGTGGCTATATGAGAACAGAGACTTGAGGATTCGGAAAACAGCCTGTGATACGCAACGTTTAAAACCCAAAGCTATCTGCAGCTCACAATTGGTAATCACTGTTGTGCAGGCGATCAAGTCAAGCCTGATTTAGTCCTCTGATAAACACGTCGGATGAAGCAAGCTCACTTCACCCACTACCAACTCAAAAACACACCGCTCCACCATCAACAACCACATCCGCCCCCGTAATATACCTTCCCGCCCGCCCACTACAAAGCAATACCACCGCCCCAGTCAACTCCTCAATATCCCCCATCCTCCCCATCGGACACCGACTCGCCCATACGTCCCTCACCGGCCGCAGACTCTCCCCCGCATTTAGCACCGTGTCCATATACCCCGGACTGATGCAGTTGACCCTAATCCCATGTACTGCCCACTCCGCCGCCAGACAACGAGCCAAATGCTTTACACCCGCCTTCGACACGTTGTAGGCCGCTTGCGGTTGTGGATAGTTCACGCTGTGCCCGGAGATAGACGAGATGAACAAGATGGAGGAGCCAGTCGTGTTGGGGCCCCTCTCGATCATGTACTTCGCCGCCGCCCGCGCGCAGATAAATGCCCCGGTCTGATTAACCTCAATAACCCTTCTCCACTCACTTGCTGACGCATGCAGTGACGGCACACAACCCACAACACCGGCAAAGCAGCACAGGATGTCGATGCTGCTTCCGGGAAGCCCGACAGAGGCACAGCTCATCGCCTCGTTGACCTGAACTTCATCCCGAACATCTACCGGGATGGTGAGGATTGGGGCATCAGGGAAATCGCGCCTCAGCTCGCTAATCCCCTCCGTACTCGTTTTGAGCGTGCTAGTCAGATCCAGCAGTGCGAGACCCGCAAGGCCGTGCTCAAGGAGCGCACGCGCGGACGCGAGCGCCAGGGTCCCCGCGCCGCCAGTGATTACCGCGTTGCCGGTGATGGCAAACCGCGCGAGGGCACGTTCGGACGGGGAGAGGGAGGCCGGGACTGCTGGAAGGGGTGCTGTGAGTGGGTTTGAAGCGCTGGAGAGCTGCATGGTAGGGATTACGCGGCTGGTGAGGGACTCGCGAGCATCCGGCTGGGGCGGGGGAAGGAATGTGTCACCCATGTTGGATAGTATGCTTTGATTTATACTGTTCGTGGTATAGGTTTTGAAGTAGTCAGCCGTTCGTAGAAGGGTGTATTCTCTTTGGCGGACGTCCAAGAGGCTTTACAATTTCACCAGAGAACAAGGGAAAAGGGGGAGGTTCCAATTGTTCTCTCTGGGAAAGGGAAATTTTGTAAAAGTGGTAATGCAAGGTTGAAATGGCAATCATGAATGTTATTCACTCATATTTGGCAAAATCCGACTTGGTTTTGGTATCTGGAAAGTGGAGGTGGCCTCGAGTGTTCACGATATGAGTTTGATATCAGTACATAAGAGAATTGCCACATGTATCTCAAGTTGGTCGGCGGAAGCACTAACTTCCATCGGCAAACGAGCCGCTTAGCGGACCATGTCAGGGCGACGGATGTTTTTGGATTCGATCAGCTGCTCAGAGATCTACCTCGCATAACCCAATAAGAAATAAGCTGTGGGTCGTAGACTTT
>Ga0335072_10004282_pt1 | contig 21270 bp, 21 predicted proteins | sample Lox_Sample_21_FD_206725 | JGI IMG/M metagenome (GOLD analysis project Ga0335072, IMG submission 206725) | Soil microbial communities from Loxahatchee National Wildlife Refuge, Florida, United States - Lox_Sample_2.1 | ecosystem: Environmental > Terrestrial > Soil > Wetlands | place: USA...
GCCGCCGGCTCGGTGGTCGGGGCGGCGTGGGCGTCGGGGCGCTCGTCGCGGGTATGTCTGTCGCCGGGGTGCTGGGCGTCGGCTTGTGCAGGCTGGCCGTCGGCGCGGGCAGGTAAGGCGAAGGGGGCGTGTCGGTGCGGTTGGAAGGCAGGGCGGTGTCGGTCCGTCGGGTTTGGGAGGGGGCACCTAGGGGGCTTGGCGGGGCCGTGTCCGCGGGGCCGGTCTGGGTTGCGTGATCGCGCGTCTCCGGCCTGGGCGCCCGGTCGGACCGCTTGGCCGGCCTCTCGTCGACGCGCGGGGCTCGAGTGGGGTGTGGCGTCTGCGGCGGCGACCGGACGCTCTCCGGGTGCGGCGCTGCGGCTGCCTCGCCCGTGTCCCCGGATGCCGGCGGTGGACCGTCGAGGTGCGCCGGGTCCTGCCATGTGCCGCCGTCGGCGCGACTGCGCCGGACGCCCATTTGGGCGGCGCTCCCGGGGCCGGCCTGACGGTGGCGGACGGACGTGTCGCTGACGGGCGTGTCGTCCGCCGGCGTTTGGTGCGGCGGGTCGGTGGGGTGCGCACTGCCGAGGGGGCTTGGGGGGCGGGCGGCGTTCGGCCCGTCCGGCGCGGCCGGTGACCCCGGGGGTTGTCTCGGGAGCGTTCCGGGGGCCTGAGCGTCACGGCGGGCTCGTCGCGGTGCGGCCGGCGCCCGGAGCGCCGTCGCCACTGCTCGGGCCACCGGCGCGTCGGGCGGCGCGCTGTCAGGCACCGCGACGCTCGGCCTCTTGGAGGGTGGCTCCTCGGCGGACCTTGGCTCCTCGGTGGACGGTGGCTCTTGCGACGTCGATGCACGCTGTGTGTGCCAATGGGGTGCAGGGCTCTGAGAATCGTGACCGGCCCCGCGCGGCGCAGGGTCTCGGCTGGCGCGTCCCGCTCCTCTGGGAGCGGTCGCGCCCGCCGCCGGCCCATCGACCCCGATCTCGGGGGGCGGCTCGAAGCGGGAGGGGGTGTCGGGCCAGATCAGCTCGGGGCCGGGCTCCTTGAGGCGCAGCGCGAGTCTGTGGAAGAGGTCAGGCACGGACGAGGCGCTCGACGTACTGGCGGCGGCGGCGGGAGGAGAGCCCGAGGATCTGCTCCTCGGACCAGCCGTAGGCGCTGGCGAGCTCGTGGACCTCGTCGAGCACCTGCACACTGGTCGTGGAGAGCTCGCGCCAGAAGAACAGGAGGACGTCGAGGACCGGATTCCACAGGTGCCCGCAGCTTGCGCAGCTCAGATCGAGGGCTACCTCGACCCCCGGCTGGGCCGCGGCGAGAGCCTCGCCGACACGCTCCAGGGTCTCCTCGTCGAGGCTCTCCACATCGAGGGCCTCTCCGCTAGCGGAGCGCACCGTGACGCAGCTTGCGATCAGCGAGGCCCGCGCGGAGGCCGTGTCGGGGCAACGCGCCGCCCGCTCCAGCGCGTCGCCGTCGGGGCTGCGGGCGTCGATGACGAGCTCGCCGTGGCTCACTCGCATCGGGGGCGCGCTCAGGCAGTCCGCCCGGGGCTCGGGCAGCGGGATGCTCTCGCGGGGGATCTCGAGCGCCAGCCGGGTCTGACACCGCGGGCAGGCGATGCGCGCCTTCAGAGTCTGCCCGAAGGTGGCGCAGCGCAGCTCGAGCAGCCAGGCGTCGCGCACCTCCAGCGCCGTCATGTCGAGCCGCTCGTCGGAGGGGTCGGGCAGCGCGAGGGCGAGCAGGGCGCGGCCCTGCTCGGCGGGGTCGGCGGAGCTCGCGGCGTCGACGACCTCTACGAGCTCGCTCGCGGACAGGCTCGGGGTGCTCGCCATCGATGTCGCTACACCGATGGCGGCGTCACGCTGGTGTCGCGTTCCCAGCCCTCGTGCTCGATCGTGAGGCTGGCGAGCGCGACGGTGTTGGCCTCGGAGGCGAGCTCGGGCAGCGCCGTGTACTCGCTCGGCCAACAGTTGTAGAGGTTGTAACGCAGCACGATCTGGCCGGCCTGGTTGTAGAGCTCGATCTGCATCGGCTTGCGGAAGTCCTTCAGCGACATCTCGTTGCCGAGCTGGCCGGTGTTCGGGTAGGACCAGATCTTGTTGGCCCAGTCCTCGAACGCCGTGTCGGTTGTGATGCCGCGCTCCAGGCGCACCGGCTCGTAGTCGGTCTGGCCGGGGATCTTGAACGCGCTCTGCGGCTGGCCGCCGGCGTGGAAGGAGACGACCTGGGTGCGGCGCGTCAGCCCGCTGACGTGGGTGACGGCGGCGACGTAGCTGCCGTCCCACTTGACCAGGAAGTTGTATGTCAGGTAGGGGTTGACGACCTTGGTGGGGATGGTGGGCATGGCTGCGCTCCTAGCTCGTGGCGCCGACGCCGGCGCCGAGGTGCAGGTTGAGGACGACGAACTCAGCCGGATCGACGGCTTGGAAGGAGACGTTGATGTTGACGATGCCGTTCAGCTGGTCTTCGGGCGAGGTGGTGCTCGCGTCGCAGACGACCGAGAACGCTTCCTTGGCGGTTTCGCCGGAGAAGGCCCCTGCGTGGTAGAGGCCGGTCATGAACTGCGAGGCCTCGAGTGTCAGCGAGGCCCACAGCGTCGGGCCGTTGGGCTCGAAGACCGCCCAGCGCAGGCTCTGGACGAGACTCTGCTCGACGAAGTCCGCGAGTCGCCTGACGGGGACGTACTTGGTCGCTTTGCCGAACAGATCGGCGCCGGCGAGCGTGCGACTGCCCCAGACGAGTGTTCCGTAAACCGGGAACGTGCGCAGCACGTTGATGCCGGTTACGTTGAGTTCGCCGTCGACGGTGTCGTTGATCGTAGTGTCGGCGAGACCGCTGATGCCGGAGAGCGCCGCTTCGATGCCGGCGGGAGCCTTCCAGACTCCGCGCGCGGTGTCCGTCGCCGCGAAGATCCCAGCCACGGTGCCGCACGGCGGGATCAGGATCGGCTGGTCGTTGTTCGCCGGATTGGCGACTTCCACCCACGGGTAGTACACGGCGGCGGCGTCGTTCTCGGCGCCGATGAACTTGCTGCCCCATTCGCTGCCGACGAGCTTCTTGCGTTCGCCGGTCTGGACGCCGACTTCGCCGATCGTCAGCGCCACCGTGCTGCTGCCGAACACCGCCGGCGCTTTGAGCCAGCTCTTCGGCGGGGCCGGGTCGACCAGCAGGAAGGCCTGGCGGGCCTTGCAATAGTTGCGGGCTTCCCCGCAGATTTCACCTTGCACCGCCGGTCCGCACCAGACGCTGTCGGGGATGCACATGATGTTGAAGACCTGGGGGGCGATCAGGTCGAGCGGCGGTGCGGACGCGCTCGTGGTGAGCGCGGCCTTCACGGCCTTGGCGAATTCCGCCGTCGTCCATGTCGCGTCTTTGCCTCCGGCTAGGGAGGCAGCCGCGTGTTCGGCGAGCGCGCCGCTGCCGGGCTTCGCCTTGAGGTACCTGGAGTTCGCGGTGATGGTCGCGGCCGCGGCCTGGGCGGCTGCGGCGATGGCCGCATCGGAGGCCCCCGTCGTGGGCACCAAGATGCCTCCGATCCGCTCGAGGGTCACTTCGGGTTTGGTTTCCGTCTTCGGTTCCGTCACCACGAGTTCCAGCTGGGTCTTGTTCGGTTCCAGGCCGCCCGGGTACTTGAGCGCCGCCGCCAGGGATTCGCTCCACTTCCCGGGATTGCGGGCTTCGACTTCGATCGCTCCAAGCGAAACCTTCGCGGCGGCACTCGCGGAAGCGCCTTCCTTGATGTCGAGGCGGACGATCCAGGCGCCCACCCCTCCGTTGAGGAAGAACTGCTGGATGCAGTAGGAGGCCATGCCAGAGTTGGCGTCGATCGGGCCGTAGATCCGTTCGAATTCACCCCAGGAGCTGACGAGCACGGCTTCGTTGACGGGCCCGCGGCTGAATACACCCAGGAACGCCGTGAGGTTGGTCGTAGCGGGAACGACGGTATGGGCTGCCGAGGCGGTCTCCGAGAGGTAGACGCCGGGGTAGGTGAGCGTGGTCGTCAAGTCCCTTCTCCTTGCTGGGTTTTGAGGTGTGCGCGATGGCTGTCCCACAACGTCGTCCGGTGTCGCGCTTGTCCGGTTCGCCGCTTCGCGCGCAGAATACGCAGGCGCCCGGACGTTCCAACTGTGCGCCTTGAACGCGCTGTTCAGCAGGCGCCTGCGGCGCCACCGTCGGCGCGCAGCGGGACTCGCAGGAGGCTGCGCGGGGCGCCGGGGCACCGGGCCGGGTCGGTCGCGGGGTGGGCGGCGCGCCCCGCCGGGGCGCGCCCGTCGCTGGCGTACAGGGTGCTGGTGCCGACGCGCTCGCAGCCGGCCTCCCGCAGCAGCCTGCGCATCGGCGCGTTAGCGACGTCGGTGGCGTCGCAGTAGACGCGGGCGCCGGCGCCGCGCAGCAGCCACAGGGCCTCGCGGTGCAGCGCCCGCCCCAGCCCGCGCCCCCGCGCCCAGGGCGCGAGGCCCAGGTAGAGCAGCGTCCCCAGCGGGGGCGACGCGGGCTGGCAGTAGGCGAGCGTCACCCCGGCGAGCCGCCCGTCGTGGTAGGCGATGCGCCACAGCGAGTCGTCCGGCTCGCCGCCTCCGGGGGCGGCGAAGGTGAGGAGGTCCTCGAGCTCTTCGGCATGCCCCTTGCCGCTCGGTCCCGCGGCCGGCCCCCAGCAGGCGCCCAGCGCCGTCAGCGTCCCCGCCGGCCCGACGTCGCGGTGGTCGCGAAACGTGAACGGGCGCGTCGCGGGGCGCCCGACGTCGCGCAGGTCGCCGAGATAGGTGTCCTGGCGCAGCACCGGCTGCAGGCCGGCTTCGCGCGCCGCGCGCTCGACTTCCCGCAGGTTCTCGCCGGCGTCGGCTCTGACGAGCAGCTCGAGCCGTTCGCCGGCGAAGGCGTCGGCGAGTGCCGCCAGCGCTCGCCCCGGGGCGAGCGCGCCGAGGTGCAGCGCCTCGACGCGGTAGCCGCTCGACATGCGCCGCCCCACGGCCAGGGCGTGCAGCGTCCCGTCGTTCGCGCCGGCGAGGACAAGCGGGTCGGCGTCGACGTCGATCTCGCCGGACGCCGGCGGCTCGCCCCAGGCGGGTCGCAGCGCGGCGGGCTCGTCGCGCGGGGTCGGGGGCCGGACGATGAGGTCGCCGGCGCCCGAGGACTGGATCGCGGTGATGAGTCGATCTTGGCACAGCGCGATGCGGCCGGAGGCGCGGGGTGCGCGCCCGCCTGGGAAGCGGCGGGGGACGGCGGGGGTGGGTCGAGACGTCGCCCCCGGGCGCTACCGTTCGCGGGGTGCCACCGGCAGGGGACTCGCCCGACACGACCCAGGGAGCCGACACGACCCAGGGAAGGGCCGGCCGATGAACGCGGCGCGGCTCGGGGTCCGCGCGAGCGCGTCGGCGGTCGCACGTTCGGGCATGTCCAGCCCGGGCCGGGCCGGCGCTGGGATGCTACGAGACACCCGACGCGCGAGCCAGGCGAGGGTGTCGGCCCGGGCCTTCGCCACTGCGCCCCGCGGCGGGCCGGCGGTTGCCGTGGCTCGGCGGCCAGCGGCGCCTGCAGGTCCGAGTCATGCGATGAGCCTGGTGCGCGGATTCGCCACCAGCGGGTCCGGCGGCGGGCACGAGCCGCCGGCCCTCTCCGAGCCGGATCCGCGCTACGTCGGCGCGCCGGCCTCGCAGGCCGGCTACCCCCAGCCGCGGTATGCGTCGTATCTGCCGTTCGCGCTGCCCATGAGCTGGTCGCGTCCGAGCGACGTCAGCCGGGTGCTGGCGGGCGATACCGATGCCCGCTACCGTGGGCCCGGCTACCGCTGGGACTCGCGCGCGCCCGAGGAGATCCGCGCGGCGGGCGGCTTTCACGCGCGCGGCACGGGCACCGATCTCCGGCTTCACCAGCGCGGCGGGACCTACCTGGCGGGGTCCGGGCTGATCAGCTTCGCCCGGTCCCGCGGCGGCACCCAGGAGGTGCGCAACGTCAAACGGGAGCTCGGGGCGGCGCCGGGCTACACCTACGAGGTCGAGCACCTCGACCCGAGCCACACCTTCGACACGGCGGCGTTCGGCAGGCTGTTTCCCGCCCAGGAGGAGGTGGCGAGCGCCCGCCCGGTGGGCGCCGCCGGCGTTCGCTCCGTCATCGATCACGACAGGGGAACGCGGATCAACTGGCCGTTCACGCCCCGCTCGGACCTCTCCGACCGGGAGTTCCAGACTCCCGTGCAGGAGGACGAGGCGGCGTTCACTTCGCTCGAAGACCTCTGATCGGTCCCGCGATCACCGTTTTTTCCCGCGATCGACGTTCTTCGCGAAGCCCTCCTTGATCAGGCGTCGACGGATGTCATCGGCGATCCGCTCCCCCTGGGTCCCGCCGGCGGGGTGGGGCCTGTACAGGAACGGCTTGCCGGGGTCGCGGGGGTCTACCGGCGTGAAGCTCATCGCCGACTCCTTGGGGTCGACCCCCCGCCTGCCTCCGGCGAAGGCGCCGTGCATGCGGGTGTTCATCCTGTACTCGGTCCGATAGCCCCCGAGCTGCTTCAGTCGATCGCTCCAGGCGGCGTTGGCGAGCATGAACTCCATGTCTCGATGGAAGGCGCGGGCGCGACGTTCGGCGTCGAACAGCTTGCGTTCCTTGCGCACGGGAGGGTTCTTGCCGTCCCACTCGATGTCCCGGATCCTCTGGCGACCGGCGAGAGATGGACTGACGTCGACGTGAAACGGCGTGGGGATGGCGATCGCGATGCCCTGCGCATACGCCATGGCGGCCGCTCCGGGGTCGCTTAGCCTCAGCGCCTGACCGGACGGAAGGTGATCGTTCACGGCCGGCAACGCCTTCCGCGCCTTCGGAAGCGGGCGGTGGTACCTGCCCGACAGGCTCACCGGGCTCTGGTAGGGGCTGACGTCGAACCACGCGAGCGGTCCCCTGGTCCGATCCGGGCGCCTGCGGTCGATCAGCTCGTGGAAGCGGGCGTCCAGGTCCCGCTGGGTCTTGGCGTCGACGGGCGCGCCTCTGCTCTTACCGGCGAACTCATGGAATACGTTGTTCTCGTAGAAGTAGCTCTTCCCGCTCGCCGGGTCGGTCACCTTGTTGCTGGGCGTGCGCTTGCCGGCGTTCTTCCAGCGGGCGAACTCGTGGATCGGCATCCTCATGTAACTGCCTCGGGCGACTCGCCGGTCGGCGGCGTCGTCGCGTCCGGCGTAGTGGACCTTCCCGTCGGCGTCTACGCGGAAATGCACCTCCCGGGGCGTCGGTGGCTGTAGCGTCAGCTTCACCCGCGGCCGCGAGGGTCGCGGCGTCGCCCGCGGCTGTGGCGGCTGTGGCGGCTGCGGCAGCCGCAGCGCCCACCGCTGGAGCTCGGACAGCTTCAGGCTCTGGAGTTGAAGTTGAAGCTGCGACGCGCGTAGTCTCAGCGCTACCTGGGGCTTCGTCTGCCGCGGGGACTGGAGCTTCGGCATCTCGACCAGCTTCCGCGACCCGCTCTTCGGGGCCCGCCCGCTTGCGTTCCGGGTCGGCACGAGAATCGGCCGCGGCCGCGGAAGCGGCCCCGGTAGAAGGGAGAAGGATGATGGGGACCTCAGCATCCGATCTCGCCGGGGCGATCGGCGCGCTACGGCCTGACCAGCCGCTGATCTCGCTCGGCGGCGCCGTGCTCGATCAGCGCGCTGCGCTCGACCGGCCTGTACTCGCCCTCGCGCAGCGCGAACCAGTGCACCCGGCGCTCCCTGGGGTCGAGGATCAGCAGCTCCTCGACGGCGTGGTCGGCGTAGTAGTCGAGCTTCTGCCACGTCCTGTCGTCGGGCGAGACGACCTCGATCACGAGCGCCGCGGTCGTCTGCCAGACGCCGTGCGGTTGGGTCCGGAAGAGGCCGCCGGCGGGCGAGCGGTAGTTGTGGCGGTCCTCGCCGAGCCCGAACACCTGGATCAGCGGCACCAGGCCGGCGTCGCGGGCCAGCGGGTCAAACAGCACCGCGAGCTGCTGCAGCAGGGACTGGTGCTCGGTCGACGGCGGCGGGTTCATATGCAGCACACCCTCCCAGACCTCGTCGTGATGGTCGAGGCCGAGCCGTTCGCGGCGCTCGCGCAGCTCCTCGATCTCGATCGGCTCGGGATCGCGAACGAAAGTTGCCATGGCGCAAAGACTAGCGCCGAGCCACAGGCCTCGACGTCGGCCATCGAGCACCCGGCGCCGTGAGGGGACGGCCCGACGGCTATACGGAGGCCGCCACCGGCCGCGCCGCCGCGGGCCGGGGTGGACGGGGGAGGCCGCGCCCGACGAACTGGGGTGGGGCGATCCGCATGTAGTGCTCGAAGGCCCAGTTGCAGAGGCCGCGATGCCCCAGGGCCCGCACCAACGCGGTCACGGAGCGGCTTGGCATGAGCTGCCCGACGGCCTGCTGGGTGCGCAGCAGCCAGCGGTACTTCCACTCATGGGCGTCGGAGAACGCGGCGTAGCGGCGCAGCGCGGACTCGGGCTCGGCGTGGCCCTCGACGACGGCCCGCAGCTCCCGGCCGCAGGCGATGCCGAAGTAGAGCGCCGTCCGGATCCCCTCGGCGGTCAGCGGCAGGCAGTGCCCGGCGGAGTCTCCGACGAAGAACACGCCGTCCTCGGTCGCCGGGCGCAGCTCGTGCGGGATCCAGTTGCCCTGGAATCCCTCCGGCGGCATCCCGAGGTCCTCGGCGAGCCGCAGGGTGGGCTGCTTGACGTGGTGGGCGGGCCAGAACGAGCCGACGCCGATGCGGACCTCGTCGCGGGCGGGAAAGCTCCAGGAGTAGCCGGAGCGGACGTAGCGGGGGTCGAGCCAGAGCTCCATCTCCTCGCCGGCGCCTCCCGGGTGGACCTCCAGGCCGCGCGACAGCCGGGCGTTCGGCGGCTGGATGGGGGCGGCGTTGGAGAGCACCCGCCGCCAGCCGAGGCAGTCCACGATCAGCGGCGCTCGCAGCTCGCCGCGGTCGGTGTGCACGGTGTCGCCCTCCCGGCGCTGCACCGCGGCGGTCTCGAATTCGATCGGCGAGGCGCCGGCCTGCTCCCACATGAGGGCGCAGAGCTCGCGGTAGTCGAAGGTGGAAAACGTCCACGGCAGATGCCACCGAACGCTCGCCCACGGAGTGTGGACCTTGAGCTCGTCGAAGGTCTGCAGCAGCGAGGCCTGCAGGTCCAGCCGCTCCAGCCAGACCGTCGGGATGCCGCACGCAGAGGTCTGGCGCTCGCCGATCTCGTAGCGGTCGATCACGAGCACCCGGGCGCCCGTCCCGGCCAGCTCGCCGGCGACGGCCAGGCCGGCGAAGCTGGCGCCGCAGACGAGGACGTCGCAGTCACGCTCCAGGCGGGTGCGGTCTGCTCCCCGCTTGGTGGCTCGGGCTGGCATGGCCCGCGCAATGATAGGAACATCGATGCCGGACGGGGCGGCCCCGGGCGTGCATACCCGCGCGCAGGCGCGCGTAGGCGCCCACACCGGCCGACGGCGCTGCGCTAGGCTTGCGATCGTGCAAGCACTCATCGAGAACCCCGAGGCCCAGGTGGTCGCGGGCTCCAACGGACTCCTGCTCGAAGTCGACGGCCAGGTGGTCCCCAACTACGACGCAACCATGAAACCCTTCGAGGAGGGCGAGGTCGTGACCGGCCGTGTGGTGCGCATCGACAAGGACGAGGTCCTCGTCGACATCGGCTACAAGTCGGAGGGCGTCATCCCCTCCAACGAGCTCTCGATCCGCAAGTCGGTCGATCCCCACGACGAGGTCCAGCTAGGGGAGGAGGTCGACGCGATCGTCCTCACCAAGGAGGACCAGGACGGGCGCCTGATCATGTCCAAGAAGCGCGCCCGCTTCGAGAAAGCCTGGCGCCGCATCGAGGGCGCCGCCGAGTCCGGGGAACCCGTCGAGGGCACGGTCATCGAGGTCGTCAAGGGCGGTCTCATCATCGACCTCGGCGTCCGCGGCTTCCTGCCGGCCTCGCTGGTGGACATCCGCCGGGTGCCGAACCTCGACGAGTACCTGGGGACGAAGATCGAGACCAAGGTCATCGAGCTCAACCGCTCCCGCAACAACGTCGTCCTCTCCCGCCGGGCGGTGCTCGAGGAGGAGCGCAAGGAGGTCCGCCAGCAGATCCTCGACCGCCTGCAGCCCGGGCTGGTCGTGGAGGGCCAGATCTCGAACATCGTCGACTTCGGGGCCTTCGTCGACCTCGACGGAATCGACGGCCTGATCCACATCTCGGAGCTGTCGTGGTCGCACGTCAACCACCCCTCGGAGATCCTCAAGATCGGGGACACCGTCCAGGTCAAGGTGCTCGACATCGACCGCGACCGCCAGCGGATCTCGCTGGGCCTGAAGCAGACCCAGGAAGACCCGTGGCAGCGGATCGTGGACACCTACAACGTCGGCGACGAGCTCGAGGGCACCGTCACCAAGGTCGTCACCTTCGGGGCCTTCGTCGAGATCCTCGACGGGGTGGAGGGGCTGGTGCACATCTCCGAGCTCGCCGCCCACCACGTCGAAAGCCCTCGCGAGGTCGTCCACCCGGGCGACGTCATCCGGGTGAAGATCCTCGAGATCGACTCCGAGCGTCGGCGGCTGTCGCTGTCGGCGAAGCGCGTCGAGGACCAGATCCTGCCGCTGCCCCAGCACCGCCAGGAGGCCAAAGCTGCTGCCGCACAGGAAGGGGTTGAGGCGCCTCAGGCCGAGGCGGCTGCGCCTGAGGGCGTCGCCGGCGGTGTAACTGAGCCCGAGGCGGAGGTTGCCGAGGTGACCCCAATGCAGGTCGCTCCGCCCGAGGCCCAGGCGGAGCCTCCGGCTCCGGCTGGCGAGGTTGAGGCCCCGGCTGCCGAGTCGGCGGTGGAGGCCCCGGCCGCCGAGCCGGCGGCCGATGCCCCGGCCACCGAGGCCGGGGTCGCCGACGAGCCTGCGCCAGAGGCCGCCGCTGCCGAGTCGGCGACGGAGACCCCCGTAGCGGATCCGGCTGAGGAGCCCACTGTGGCAGAGCCGGAGGTGGCCGAGTCTGCGACAGCCGGCGAGGCCGAGGCGACGTCTGAGCCTGAGGCGGAGGCGACGTCTGAGCTTGAGGCGGAGGCGGCGCCTGAACCTGAGCCGGAGGCGACGCCCGAGCCGGAGCCCGGGGTTCCGGTGGCCCAGCAGGCGGCCCCCGAGTCCGAGGGCTCCGCGGACGAGCATCCGGCCGCCGGGCAGGACTGAAGCGAACCGACTCCGTGGCGTCCCCGCCGGTCGTCCCCTTCGTAGGGCTGACCGGCGGGATCGGCGCCGGTAAGTCGACGGCGCTGGCGGCCCTGGCGCGAATGGGGGCGGCGGTGCTGTCGACGGACGCCGTCGTCCACGAGCTCTACGCCGGCGACGAGCGGCTGCGGGCGGCGGTGCTCGAACGTTGGGGACCCGAGGTGGCGCCGGATGGGGTCGTGGACCGGGCGGGGATCGCTCGGCGGGTCTTCGCCGATGCCGGGGAGCGGCGGTGGCTGGAGGGGCTGCTGTGGCCGCTCGTCGGTGAACGGGTGGCGAGCTGGCTGCAGGAGGCCCGGGCGCAGACGCCGCCGCCGCCGGCGGCGGTGGTGGAGGTGCCGCTGCTGTTCGAGGCTGGGATGGAGGGGGTTTATGACGCGACGATCGCCGTCGTCGCCGACGAGCCGGTGAGGGCTGCGCGGGCGGCGGCGCGCGACCACGCGCTGCCGGACGAGCGCGACGCCCGCCAGCTCTCCCAGGAGGAGAAGGCGGGGCGGGCGACGTTCACGGTGCGCAACAATGGCAGCGAACGCGAGCTCGAGGAGGAGCTGTCGGCCGTGCTTGCCATGCTGAAGCCATGCCCGTCCCCCGCCAGCGACGTCGTCGAGCCATGAGTCCGGGGACGGCCGCCGAGCGGTGAGCAGCCCGGCCACCATCGGGGCACGGACGCGCGGCCAGCGCGGGCAAGCCCACGGGCGCCGCGGGCCCGCCGGTCGACGGCGGCGGGGACGGGCGCTTCGCACCCTCCTGGGGTTGGCGCTGGCGGCGGGGGCGATCGCGCTGATCGCGCCGCGGCTGGAGCACGCGGTGCACGAGCTGGCGCTGCCGTTGCAGGACGCCGGCACGATCCGCCTGCAGGCTGCCGAAAAGCACCTCGACCCGGCGCTGATCGCGGCGGTGATCTACGCCGAGACCAAATTCGACCCCCGGCCGTCCTCGGCGGGGGCGGAGGGGCTGATGCAGATCCTGCCGAGCACCGCCGAGTTCCTCGCCCACCTCTCCGGCGGCGTCGGGTTCGAGACTCAGGATCTGGCCCATCCGGCGGTGAACATCGCCTACGGCAGCTACTACCTGCGCTACCTCCTGGACCACTACCACGGCAACGAGGTCCTGGCCGTCGCGGCCTACAACGCGGGGCTCGCCAACGTCGACGAATGGGTCGCCCGGGCGCGGGCTGGGGGCGGGGAATTAACGGTCGCCGCCATCCCCTTCCCCGAGACCCGGGAATACGTGCGCCGGGTGCTCGCCGCCCAGAGCGCCTACCGCGCGACCTACGCCCGGCAGCTCGGGCTGGGGTAGGGAGGAAGGGCCGCATGCGGCCCTTCCCGGAGGGCGCATGCGCCCTCCGGGGGGACGCACATGTGCGTCCCCCGACAGCGGCGCATGCGCCGCTGTCCGACGGGCGCATGCGCCCGTCGGCTCCAACTCTTCCTTGGGCATCGGCCGCCCGCTACCGTGAAGAGGCCGATGCCGCCCTTCAAGCTCGACTCCGTCTTCACGCCCACCGCCGACCAGCCGAGGGCGATCGAGTCGCTGGCCGAGGGGATCGTCGGGGGCGAGCGCTTCCAGACATTGCTGGGGGCGACGGGCACGGGGAAGACGATGACGATGGCCGGCGTCATCGAGGCCGTCCAGCGCCCGACGCTGGTGATCGCCCACAACAAGACCCTGGCGGCGCAGCTCTGCAACGAGTTCCGGACGTTCTTCCCGGACAACGCCGTGGAGTACTTCGTGTCCTACTACGACTACTACCAGCCCGAGGCCTACGTCCCCAGCCGCGACCTCTACATCGAGAAGGACTCGGCCATCAACCAGGAGGTCGACCGGCTGCGCCACGCCGCGACGGCGGCGGTGTTCGCCCGGCGGGACGTCATCGTGGTGGCCTCGGTGTCCTGCATCTACGGCCTGGGCTCGCCGGAGGTGTACGAGATGAACATGCAGATCCTGCGCCGCGGCGAGGAGATCGACCGCGACAAGCTCCTGCGCAAGCTGGTCTCGATCCAGTACACCCGCAACGACACCGTCCTCTCCCGCGGCACGTTCCGGGTGCGGGGGGAGACGCTGGAGGTCTTCCCGGCCTACGCCGAGACGGCCTTCCGGGCGACCCTCTTCGGCGACGAGGTCGAGCGGCTGCAGCACTTCGACCCGTTGACCGGGGAGGTCCTGGAAGACGACATCGAGCACGTCGCGATCTGGCCGGCGACCCACTACAACGTCCGCGAGGGCACCGTCGAGAAAGCGGTCGAAGCGATCGGCCGGGAGCTCAATGAGCGCTGCGCCGAGCTGGAGGCCGGCGGCAAGCTGCTGGAGTCCCACCGCCTGCGCCAGCGCACCCAGTACGACATGGAGATGCTCCGCGAGATGGGGTTCTGCTCGGGGATCGAGAACTACTCCCGCATCCTCGACGGCCGCCAGCCCGGGGAGCGCCCGTACTGCCTCATCGACTACTTCCCCAAGGACTTCGTCTGCTTCCTCGACGAGTCCCACCAGACCGTGCCCCAGATCGGCGGGATGTATGAGGGCGACCGCTCCCGCAAGCTGACGCTCGTCGACTACGGCTTCCGGCTGCCCAGCGCCCTGGACAACCGGCCCCAGACCTTCGACGAGTTCCTCTCCATCACCCCCCAGCTGTGCTTCGTCTCGGCGACCCCGGGTGAGTTCGAGCGCACCCGCTCGGGGCGGGTCGTCGAGCAGATCGTCCGCCCCACCGGGATCGTCGACCCCGAGGTCCAGGTCCGGGCGACCCGCAACCAGATCGACGACCTCATGAACGAGATCCGCGCCGTCCGCGACCGCGACGAGCGGGTCCTGGTGACGACCCTGACGAAGAAGATGAGCGAGGACCTCACCCAGTACCTGCTCGAGATGGGCTTCCGGGTGCGCTATTTGCACTCCGAAGTCGAGACCCTGGAGCGCATCCAGATCATCCGCCAGCTGCGCCTCGGCGAGTACGACGTCCTCGTCGGCGTCAACCTCCTGCGCGAGGGGCTCGACCTGCCCGAGGTCTCCCTCGTGGCGATCCTCGACGCCGACAAGGAGGGCTTCCTGCGCGGCGAGACCTCCCTCATCCAGACCATCGGCCGGGCCGCCCGCAACGTCAACGGGACGGTGTTGATGTACGCCGATAGGGAGACCAAGGCGATGCGCGCCGCCATCGAGGAGACCGAGCGCCGCCGGGCGATCCAGCTCGCCTACAACGAGGAGCACGGCATCACGGCGGCGTCGATCGTCAAGGGGGTCTCGGACATCGCCGAGTTCCTCCAGGGCGAGTCCAAGGTGCCCCGGGGACGGCGCCGGCGAGGGGCCGCCGGGGCGAAGGCCAAGGAGATGCCGCAGCACGAGCTCGAGAAGCTGGTGGTGGAGCTCGAGGAGGAGATGGTCCAGGCCGCCGAGGAGCTCCGCTTCGAGTACGCCGCCCAGCTCCGCGACGAGATCCGCGAGCTCCGCCGCGAGCTGCGCGAGGTCCAGGGCGCCGAAGGTGGGGCCGGGGAGGCCGCCGAGGCCGTCGAGGCGCATTGATTTCGGCGAGGTCTGCGCGTGCGCGCGCGTGCAGGGTGTCCGGGTGGCTGGGGAGGCGGATCGGTTTCGGCGAGGTGTGCGCGCGTGCATGCGCGTGCGCGCGCGAGGCGTCCATGAGCCGCCTGGGCGTCCGCTAGGCTGACGCACAGTGGAGCTCGACCGTCAGGGCATCGAACGGCGCGACTTTCCGATCTCCCGTCGAGGCTACGACCCGGCGGCCGTCGACGCCCACCTGCGCGCCCTCGCCGCCGCCATCGAGACCCTCCAGCGCGACCTCGCCGAGCAGCAGGGCAGCGCGGCCTCCCTGGGCTCGGCCGCCGCGAGTCAGGTCCGCGGCATCCTCGAGGCCGCCGAGTCCACCGCCGCCGACATCGAGCGCCAGGCCACCGACGACGCCGCCCGGATGCGCGCCGAGGCCACCGCCGACGCCCAGCGCACCCGCGGCGACGCCATCGCCCGCGCCCAGGCCCACGTCGCCGCCGTCGCCCAGGCCACCGCGACGCTCCTCGCCCGGGTCGAGTCGATGGACGGCGAGGTCGGGACCCTCGTCCAGAGCCTCCAGGCCGGCGCCGGCCGGCTTTCGGGAGACCTCGCCTCGGTGCAGACCGAGATGGGCGCCCTCTACGACGCCGCCGCCGGGCGCGCCCGGGAGACGGCCTCCGCTGCCGGCGTCGCGCCGGCGCCGGCCGCGGCGCCTCCCACCCCCGTCGCCGCGCCTCCGGCTCCCGTCGCGCCGGCGACGGCCGCGGCGCCCCCGGCTCCCGTCGCGCCACCCCAGGCCGCCGTCGAACCATCCCCACCCGGGGCTCCGGCGCAGGCGCCGCCAATCTCCCCGCCACCCGGTGTCAACGGCGCCGCTCAGTCCACCTCGGGCAACGGCGGCGTCGATCTCGACGGAGCCCGGCTGGTGGCGCTCAATATGGCGCTCAACGGCGAGTCCCGGGAGCAGACAGACCGCTATCTCCAGGAGAACTTCGAGCTCGCCGACCGGACGAAGCTGCTCGACGAGGTCTACGCCGCCATCGAGGTCTGAGGGCCTCGCAACGATCTCGCAGGCGCGCCCCACGCGGGCGGCGCGGGCAACTACAATGCCCACGCAGCATCCGACGCGCCTGTAGCTCAGTGGTCAACGGCAACCTACGGGGTGCCAAAGAGCAGCGGCCTTTCAAGCCGCAGGTCGGGGGTTCGATTCCCCCCAGGCGCATTTCGGAAAGACCCTGCTAGGTGTATGACCGAGGCCCAGGCGATCGACCGCACCCACCGCATCGGCCAGACCAGGCCCGTGAAGGTCTACCGGCTGATCGCCCGCGGGACGATCGAGGAGAAAGTCATCGCCCTCGCCCGCCGCAAGGCCGAGCTGTTCACCGGCGTGATGGACGACGGCGACCTCTTCGCCGGCAGCATCACCGCGGAGGACGTCCGCGGACTGCTCGCCTGAACGCCGGCCCCGCCGCACGGTCCACGATCAGCCATCCGAGGCCGGCCAGTCAATCGACTCGCCTAGATCGTGCGGGCCGAGATCGACGAGCGAGCTGTGCTCGATCGGCCGGTATCCGCCGCCGTGCTCGTCCAATCCGAGCCAGTCGACCGATCGCTTCTGTGGGTCGACGATCAGAGCCTCGTCGACGCAGTGGGCGGCGTAGAAGGGCAGCTTCTCCCAGGACTCGTCGCCTGGCGAGACGATCTCGACGACCAGAGCGGCGGTCGCCAGCCAGGTTCCGGCGGCGTCCGGACGATGCAGTCCGCCGTCGGGCACGCGGAAATCGTGCTCGCCCTCGCCGAGGTTGAACTCGTCGGTGACGATCAACCCCGCGGCGAGCGCCGGCTCGCGCAGCAGCGACTTCAACTGGGCGCCCAGGCTGCATGTCCAAAGCCGGGTGCGGGAACCATGTGCAGGACGCCCTCCCAGACCTCGTCCATGCGATCAAGCCCGGTGCGGCGGCGACTCTCCAACAGCGGCTCGAGTCCGGCCGTGGGAGGGTCCAAGACCAGCGTGCGCATCGACCTCAGGATACCTGCTCGACGCTGACGATCTCACGGCCCAGAGGCAGCAGGGAGACGGGGATGAGCTTGAAGTTGGCCACCCCCAGCGGGATGCCGACGATCGTCAGGCACAGCAGGACGCCGGTGATGAGATGTCCCAGCGCCAGCCACCAGCCGCAGAGGAGCAGCCAGATGACGTTGCCGATCCCCGAGGCGAGCCCGGCGTCGGGACGCTTGACGACGGTCCGGCCAAAGGGCCAGAGGGCGAAGCCGGCGATGCGCAGCGAGGCGACGCCGAAGGGGATCGTGATGATCAGGACGAAGCAGATCAGTGCCGCCAGGGCGTACCCGAGGGCAAGCCAGAAACCGGCGAGGACGAACCAGATGATGTTCAGCAGCAGGCGCACGTCGTCTCGGGTCTCTCCGCCGATCCGCGGGGTCGGCGATTTTCGCCCATCCAGATCGTACCGTCGGGCGCTTCTCGGTCCGATCGCTCGCGGCCGACGGACGTGTCGCGCCGGCGATCCACGGGTGTCGTCGGCGACCCCTCACAGCCCGGCCGAGAGCAGCACGGCGGCCAGCAGCACCGCGGCGGCGGCGAGCGGGAGGAAGCGGCGAATCGGGATGGCCGGGGCGCTGGCGCCGGCGAGCTCCTGGGCGATCAGCGTCGCCAGCGAGCCCTGGGGGGTCGCGAGGGCGCCGACGGCGAGCCCGATCGAGGCGGCGTAGCCCGAGGCCTCGGTGCCGAGCAGGACCGCCGCGCAGACCGAGATGGGGAGGTTGTTGGCCAGCGCCGCGGCGCCCCCGACGGCGAGGGCGAGAGCGATCAGTCCGAGCAGGCCCAGCGAGCGCTCCGAGGGGAGGTGCAGGCCGACGCCGGAGACCAGGATCAGCATCCCCCCGACCTGGGCGGCGGTGCGCCACGGCACGATCGCCCGGGGGCGCTCACGGGTGGCGAGCAGGGCGAGGACGACGGCGGCGCTGAACGGCCACCACGGGGCGACGCCGACCAGCGGCGCGATCCACGCCGCCAGCGCCGCCACGGCCAGGGCGAGCGCCGCGTGGCGTTCTCCGCGGGACAGCGGCGCCGACGGCGCCCGGGGGGCGTCGAGGGTGACGCCCAGCGCCCGGCGCTCGCTGAGCGCCAGCGCCCCCGCGCAGAGCGCCGCCGCGGCGATCCCGGGCAGCAGCATGTGCGAGACGAACGCCCCCGGCGAGATCCGCAGGCGCTCGAGCAGCACCAGATTGGTGGGGTTGCCCTGGGGCAGCGCCAGCGAGGCGGCGTTGGCGACGGCGACGACGCCGAGGAACAGCGGTGCCAGCGGCGCCCGCCAGCGAGTGGAGAGGCTGAGCAGGAGGGGCACCATCAGCACGACGGCCCCGTCGAGCGAGACCGCCGAGGTCAGCAGGGCGCAGAGCCCGCAGACAAGGCCGTAGAGCACCAGGGCGCTGCCGCCGGCCCGCGCCGCCAGGACCTGGGCCGCCCGCTCCGCCAGGCCCGAGCGCTCGACGAGGGCGGCCAACGTGAGGGCCGCCGCCAGGAACGCAGCCAGCGGCGCCACCAGGCCGAGGGAGGAGCTGTGGGACGCCCCCAGCGCCAGGTCGACCGCCCCCGCCGCCGCCACGATCAGCGCGCAGGCACCGCTGCGCGGCCGCCACGCCAGCAGGCCGACGGCGAGTATCGCGAGGGTCACGCGGGCAATTGCCAAGAGAGGCCTATCTTTTCCAACCGACCCCTATCTCTTGCCCGGAGTGGGCGTCTGGAAATCGACCAGCGAAGGAGTCAGCCGTGATCGTCGCAACCATGAACGGCCTGCCAGGCTACGAGATCGAGGAGGTCCTCGGCGAGGTCTTCGGGCTGACCTCCCGTCGCGCAACATCGGCTCCCAGCTCGGGGCCTCCTTCAAGTCGCTCGTCGGCGGCGAGCTCAGGGGACCGCGATCTGCTTCACCGCCGGGTAACGACGTCCGGTCGACACCTGCGCTAAGGTCGCCGCATGGGCGAGCGCTCCGCATACACGCCGGGCACGTTCTGCTGGGTCGAACTCACGACGACCGACCAGGCGGCGGCGAAGGCCTTCTACGGCGGGCTCCTCGGCTGGCAGGCCGACGACCGGCCGATCGGCGACGGCGGCTACGTGTACTCGATGATGCAGGTCGAGGGCAAGAACGTCGCCGCCATCGCCACCCAGCCCGACCAGCAGCGCGAGGCCGGGGTGCCGCCGATGTGGAACAACTACATCTCCGTCGCCGACGCCGACGCCACCGCCGCCCGCGCCGGCGAGCTCGGGGCCACCGTTCACGCGCCCCCCTTCGACGTCATGGACGTCGGCCGGATGGCGGTCATCCAGGACCCCCAGGGCGCCTACTTCGAGCTCTGGCAGCCCAAGGCCCACATCGGGGCGAGCCTCGTCAACGCCCCCGGGGCGCTCGTCTGGAACGAGCTCGGCTCCCCCGACCTCGACGCCTCCAGCGCCTTCTACGGCGCCCTCTTCGGCTGGGAGATCGCGCCGTTCGGAGAGGGCGGCGGAGGGGAGCCGTACCTGGCGATCAAAAACGCCGGCGCCAACAACGGCGGGATCCGCCCCGGTCAGCCCGGTGCCCCGCCGTACTGGCTGGCGTACTTCGGCGTCGAGGACATCGACGCCGCCCTCGCCAAGCTCGCCGAGCTCGGCGGCAGGGTCCACGCCGGGCCGATCGACATCCAGATCGCCAAGATCGCCGTCTGCGCCGACCCCCAGGGGGCCGTCTTCGCGCTGTACGCCGGCGAGCTCGAGCCGTAGGGGCTCAGCCGAGCCCGACGCCGCGCCGGTCGAGCCAGGCGCGGGTGCTCTCGATTAAGCCCGGGAGGGCTTTGCGCAGGCGTTCGACGGCGCTTCGGGCTTCCTCGGCGTCGACATCTGGCGAGGCGTGCTCCAATCGACCCTCCACGAGGTAGAGCTCGTTGAGCAGCGCCGCCTGATCGCGTGTCAGGCCTGCGTCGTCGAGGAGGGCGGCGAACACCTGCTCGGCATGCGGTCGCCGATACGGCAAGAGTCCGACCAGACGCGCCCCGGCGCTGGCCTTGAGAAGCTCGACGTACGCGTTGAGTATCGCCGAATGGTCGCCCGTGACGACCATCGTGCGGTTCGCATCACGGGGCTCGGCTGACTCGAATGCACGTCTCCACTCGGCGGGATCGAGTTGGCCGCCGAAATGTTCCTCGATGGCCAGATCGAGCGCCCGGCGATGCTTATGGATTGTTTGGAAGAAGCGCGCCAGCCTGGCCTGCTCGGCCGCAAGCGCTCGGCGACCGAGCTTCGCCGAGAGGTCCTCGCTCAACCGGCGAGCTCTTCGATGACGTGAGCCGCGACGGCCATCTCGCGACGGTGGGCGCGACGGGCACGGACGCGGATCGCCGGACGGCGTCTGTTGAGCTCGGTCCATTGCCCGTCGCGGTCGACGAGAACGCGTCCGTCGTCGAGGATGCGGTCGAGTAGAAGCGGTGCTCGGGTCTCGACGCGTTCCAGGTGCACCAGGTCTACCCTGCGTCCGCTGATCTGTCGCAGGCCGACGGCAAGCTGAGAGCTTCGCGACGAGTCATCGCCGGCAAGCGAGACGAGCAGATCCAGATCAGAGCTTGCATCGGCATCGCCACGCGCCAGCGAGCCGTAGAGCACTGCCAGGCGCACCTCGGCGACGGACAGCAGCATCCCACGCAGCTCGGCAAGCAGGGGCCCATTATCGCCAGGCCGCTGTTCACCAGTGTTGAGGACATCGGGCTCGCTGTGCGCCATTTCCACCTCCTCGCGTCCGTCGCCGGAGCGATGCTCCGGTTCGCCGACAGCTGGTGGTTGGAAACCGTCCTGTAGGCGGCGTTGGTAGGCGGTCAACGCAAGGCGCGAGACGCGCAGTCCGCGCTCACTGCGACGGATCGCCGGCAGCTTGCCGCGCTGGATCAGCTTGTAGACCCCGGCAGTGGAGATCTCAAGCTCCGCCGCGACCTCCGAGACGGTGAGGTAGGCCGTATCCATGCGGTCCAGTGTACTGCCTCTGTCCACTACGTTCACTTGGTCTTCTTGGTCATGCCGCCGGCAATCGAGCCGGGGGCGGGCGCACCGCGAACACCACTTGCACGCCGGAATCCCGGCACACAAAAACCGTCCCAATGTCGGCCTATCGTGCTCGACATGGTCGCCGACCTCACTTCGCCCGGATCGGACGCCAGACCAACCGATCCCCGCCGTGCGCTCGGCCGCCTCGGGGAGAGGCTTGCCGCGGCGCACCTGGAACGCCTCGGTTACGCAATCCTCGTGCGTAATGTACGCACGCGCTACGGGGAGATCGACCTGATCGCGTTCGACGGCCGCACGCTGACGATGGTCGAGGTAAAGACGCGCAAGATAGGCGCCCGCGCGAAGCTCATCCGTCCCGACCAGCAGCCGCTCACGTGGCTGCAGCCTCGCCAGCGGGCACGACTGCGCAGGCTAGCCGCGGCTTGGCTGACCGACGAGAAGCACATGCGCATGAATGCACAAACGATCCGGTTTGACGCGATCGGCGTAGTGGTGGACGACAGGGGGCGCCTCCTCGGCCTGGATCACGTCGAGGGTGCTTG
>Ga0335072_10004283_pt1 | contig 21264 bp, 21 predicted proteins | sample Lox_Sample_21_FD_206725 | JGI IMG/M metagenome (GOLD analysis project Ga0335072, IMG submission 206725) | Soil microbial communities from Loxahatchee National Wildlife Refuge, Florida, United States - Lox_Sample_2.1 | ecosystem: Environmental > Terrestrial > Soil > Wetlands | place: USA...
AAGCGCCCGTCTCCGAATTGCACTTTTTGCAACCGAGCGCTTACGCGATTTGTTCATCGCTCACCATTTCCGTATAAAGATCAGCGAACCGAGATTGCTCACAGGCCCTGCCACTGCTCCGGAGTTTCTTCAACAGTAGGCTTCGCGACGCGGAGTTGTTTTTGTTCAATTCCAAGTGGATGAATCTCCTAACCTGTTCGTCTGTCAGGACTCGCCTGTGATGCTGCTCGATCGGAGGCTGTTTACTTAAAAGCCGCCGCAATTGAGCTTTTTGTCGATCTAGACTGATGTGGCCGCGCCCCATGTATTGAAGGAGAAGCCGCGCGATTCGGATGTTCAAAGTTCCCCTAGTCCCTCCTAAGCACGACTGGAGCCTGGCGTCGCATGGTAGCAGGTGATCCGTTAGTTTTCCGAATGTCCGCGTTCCAGCGGAAACAATAAGCAGGAGGTCTGTACGTGACAACACAGCAGCGGCGCCGTTCAGGTCTTGGTCGATTGCCTGGAGATAATCAGGAGACGCCACGACCAGCAGCGGCACGTTTTGGTACCTGCGAGCAATAGCAGTGAGACTCCGCAGTTCGGTACCGCTGGGACCTGACCAGCTAGAGATACTGCGCCACCACTGTCGCGCTGCGATCCTCCTATCATCCGCGTCGAAACCTCGCGTCACTGAGTCGCGTTCATATGGTGAGAATGTTGCGCTATACGAAGAGATCTGACTTTGAGGTGAAATAAGACCGTATCCAGCGGAACAAATCCAAATGCGAGGCGTGACTCCGGCATCTCGTGCCACCGACGGAAGGGATCTGACTACGGACCAATATTCCCCACAATACAACTGTGACGCGCTGGTCCGAGAGTTTCCGTTGGTTCGAAGCCGTTCGATCCAGTTCAGCGCGCGGTGTTGAACTGTCTTGTCGCGAACGTCTCGTAGCCGAAAACGCGCGAGCGGGTCTCGCGTCTTTCGACTCGTGCATGTCACTACGATATTTATCGCCTTCCCCATTTGAAAATTCGACAGTTCGCCTTTGAAAAAGGGAACACAAAGCAACAACTCACACGGCGAAACGTTCACGCACAGGTTTCTTCCTCAACAGTCGAGGCTTTTGCAGTCGTGACTTGGGAGCGGTCCCATTCGACGCTGGCAAAAGCACTGTGGTTATGAATACTCTCCTGGTTCACTGCGTCGATTCGAAACCACGCGATCCGTGAGTCATTTCTAAGAGCAAGAGCGACATTGCGCACCATGTCTTCGACAAAAACTGGATTGTCAAAAGCCTGCATCGTGACGTGTCGCTCATCCGCGCGCTTGAGCAGCGGATAAACGGGAGCAGAGGCCGATTGCTCAGCAATATCGATCAACTCCTCAAACCAAACTAGGGCGAAGTTGTTCTCCGAATCGCGAATCGTTTGCACATCGATCGTAATGTAGCCGCGTTGATTGTGGGCCCCATAGTCGCTTATCGCCTTGCTGCATGGGCAGAGGCTGGTAACGGGCACTCGCACACCGAACACGAATTTGTCCGTACCACCGTTGACCTCAGCATCAAAGGAGCATTCGTAGTCCATCAGCGCACTTGCAGCGCTGACCGGTGCTCGGCGCTCCAGGAAGTACGGGAAGACGAGATGAATGTGCGCACTTTCGGCGTCCAGTTTCTTCCGCAGATCTCGAAGGACGGCCGGAACCGTGCGCATCGTTATCTCGCCTCGGTGCTTGTTTAAGACTTCGATGAACCGACTCATGTGAGTGCCCTTGAATTCGTGTGGCAGGTTGACCGACATTTTTAGGAAGGCCACTGTGTGTTGCTTTTGGTGATCGCGGTCGAGAACAACGATCGGGTACCTAAGCCCGGATACTCCGACTCGGTCCAGCGCCACCTCACGTTCATCACGTCTACCCTGGACATCTTCCATCAGTTCTCATCCTCTCCGGTGTAGATACACCCGCTGCTACAAGTTTCTCGGACAATAACGCGACTCAAGGAAGGCAAAGCAGGTGTTAGGTGCTTCCATATCCACCTGGATAGGTTTTCGCTCGTTGGATTTGCCAGTCCGTCGATGTCATTCAGATAGCTATGGTCCAACTCGTCATGCAAGGGTTGGAACGCTTTCTTGATCTCAGCGAAATCTATTACCCAGCCGACGGAATCCACTACGGACCCTCGGACATGAATTTCGACCCGAAACGAATGCCCGTGTAGTCGCCCACACTTGTGTCCCGCAGGAAGATTGGGCAAGCGATGTGCGGCTTCGATCGTAAACTCTTTGAAGATCTCCATCGGTTGCCCCTCCTCTACGGAATGTTCAAGAACTTGTGCGTTTGGAGACTCAGCCTCCAGCGCGGGTGCTCTAAGCAGTAATGCAATGCCAACGTGGTGTTCACCTCACGTGCGGCACCATCCATTGGCTGAAGAAAAAAATGCTGAAAATCGAGGTTCTCGTATAATTCGGGCCCTGCGCCCGCTTGAGGGAAAACAAGTTTCAGTTCGTGTCCGGAACGGAGTTTGAGTTCCGTCTGTGCCTTGGGGCTGACGCATATCCAATCGATCCCCGGACTTGCAGTCTGTGTCCCATTCGTTTCGATGGCTATCTCAAATCCCACTTTATGCAGAGCATCGATCAGCGGTTGGTCCAACTGCAGAAGGGGTTCGCCGCCAGTGCATACCACAAATGGCTTGGAATACCCTCGATGGTGCGGCCAGGTCTTATCGATTGCAGTTGCTAGAGCATCTGGAGTATCGAAACGTCCACCCCCAGTTCCATCAGTTCCAATAAAGTCCGTATCACAGAACTGGCACACTGCTTTGCCGCGATCTTCTTCGCGCCCAGACCAAAGGTTACAGCCCGAGAACCTGCAAAAAACGGCGGGCCGTCCCGTTTGAGCACCCTCGCCTTGCAAGGTGTAGAAGATCTCTTTTACTGCATAGCTCATGCAGGCACCTGGGCAAGACGATATCGGGTTGGATCGACGACCCCAGCTTCGAGAAATCCCTTCCGGCGAAGTTGGCACGAGTCGCACGATCCACATGCTTCCCCAACTCCGGATGGATCGTAGCAACTGCTCGTTAGTGAATAATCCACGCCCAACTCCAATCCCTTTCGAATAATTTGCGCCTTGGTGAAGTTGATTAGCGGTGCGTGGATCGTAATCCTCGTTGTACCCTCTACTCCGGCTTTGGTTGCGAGGTTTGCGAGCGTTTGGAACGCTTCTATGAACTCGGGACGACAATCAGGATATCCGCTGTAGTCCAGAGCATTGACGCCAATGAAAATATCGCTGCATTCGAGAACCTCTGCCCAGGCCAGGGCAAACGACAGGAAAATCGTGTTTCGCGCGGGTACGTAAGTGATCGGTATTCCTCTGGACATCTCTTCTGGATTGCGGCCTTTAGGGACGTCTATGTCACTAGTGAGGGCAGACCCCCCGAAGCTTCGCAGATCGATATCCACGATTGTGTGTTGCTCCACGCCCGCTCCTTTGGCAACTCTGCTCGCGGCCTCCAGTTCGAATTCGTGGCGTTGCCCGTATCTAAAACTGAGGGCATAAGGTCTGAAACACTGCTCCTGGGCGATAGCCAATGTTGTCGTCGAGTCCAAGCCCCCACTCAGCAGAACCACTGCCTTCCGATTCGGCATAAGCCTCCTTTATCTAGCTCCGTTAAACAATTTCATCTGGTCTCGACTGGATCGCTGGACCGGTTCTAGTCGATTTGCAAACCCTCGAATGGCCTCGACTTCTTCCTCAGTAAATAGCACCATCTTTCCGCCGCGGTAGCGACGGCCGACTGGAAGGTTCTCTTCCGATAAGCCACGCCAACGCCAGAAAGTGCTGCGCGAGATCCCGAGATCCTTCGCGATTTCCGCGGCGGAGTAGTACTTTGTGCCGTCAATCAGCACCGGCATGTTTCCTCGTTGCAAACCGTAACATTGCGTTTCATCAGGTTTCAGTACGTCCCATAATATTCCATGACGATTCGCGAACAAGTACCACAACAGTAACGGGTTGTGGATAACCGACGCCAGAAAGAGGCTTACGCTCGGCGCGCCTTGGCACGTGCTATCTTTGCCAGTCCTGGTGAATTGAATGAGACCGCTACACATAACCGCAGGTTATATTACCACAGGTTATACGTCAAGTGATGACTTCCAGGTGGTGTCGTGACTGCCCCGGAATGGTCACAGCGGATCTTGGCACTTCGGAAGCGACTAGGGCTCAAGCAACTCGATTTCGCGGCCCGTTTCCAGGTGACTCAAGCTGCCGTCTCACGCTGGGAAAACGGCGCTAAGGAGCCGTCGAAAAAGAATTACATCCTAATGGGCAACATCGCTGGTGAACCCGACTGTTTCTGGTTTTGGAAGAAGGCCGGCTTGGATTTGAGTCGCATCAGAACGCCCGCTGCGGGGAGACCGGAGTAAGGCTGAAATTGGCTCTATCGTGATTATGGACACTTGCGCCGAACCGGAGTAACGGTCTAATAAGGACTTCGTCTCAATGCCAATTACACCCCAGCAGATTCATGCCGCCGTAGCTATCCAGGGCGCTGCTGCGCACGACGGATCGCAGCAGATACGACTGGTCGCGGGCCCAGGAACGGGAAAGTCGTTCTCCATAGAAGAACGCGTCTGTTGGCTCCTTGGTCAGGGAATCCAGCCGAGGGCCATTGTTGTTGTATCGTTCACGCGCGCATCCTCCATCGAACTGCGCACTAGAATTTACGCATACTGCGCATCCCATAACCAGCCAAATGGCGCGGACGTGCGTGTCAGTACTCTCCATTCGCTCGCGCTGCGAATGCTGAGAGCTGCGAATTTGTTGCACTATCCCGCCGATCCGCTCGTCCTGGACGGTTGGGAACTGACGAACGTCTTTGACGCGGAGTTTGGCTACGAAAACGCTCTTGGCAAAGTCCGAAGCGAAGACATCCGAGAAGATCACGAAGCTTTTTGGGGCACCGGGCAATGGGGTCCGCCGAACTATATCCCGCCTAATCCTCCCATCACGGTGGCGGAACGGGCATCGTTCACAGCGTTTCACGGTCCACGCACACAGACCTATTCCTGCGTTTTGCCCGGTGAGATTGTTCGCGAATGTTTGGCACAAATTGTTGCCGGAAATCTCGACCCCGTCGTGCTACTTCATCTCCAACACCTGATAGTTGATGAATATCAAGATCTGAATCCCATCGACCAGCAGTTTGTGCATGAGATTATTGTGCGAGGCGTAGTCACCTTCGTCGCTGGTGACGACGATCAAAGCATTTATTCCTTTCGTTATGCATCTCCGGCAGGTATCCAAAGTTTCACGCAACGCTACCCGAATGCGGCGCTACACACTCTCACCGATTGCTTTCGTTGCGCGCATACCATCACAGCCGCTGCCAACGCTTTGATGGTTGGTTATCCGAGTCAGAATCGAATACCCAAAGCATTAAATTCCTTATATGCGGGTTCTCTTCCGGCGGTTGCCGGTGTGGTTCATCGCTGGCGTTTCGCAAACGCGGTGAGTGAAGCCGATTCCATCACGGCGTCCTGCCAATCTCTCATCAATGCAGGAGTGAACCCTCACGATATTCTGATCTTGCTCAGCAATCAGCGTGAGCAGCTTGCGACATTGCGAGATTCGCTTAACGCCAACCACGTTCCTTTTGAGCCGCCTAGAGCGGAGACATTTATAGACTCGGACACGGGCCGGTTTGTTCTCGCGATGATCAGACTCGTTTGTGACCTCGACGATCACGTCGCCCATCGTCTCGTCCTTGGATTGCGGCGCGGTGTCGGAGTTGGAACTTGTGCCGCCGATGCGAATGCGGTGCTTAATAATGCCCTTAACTACTGGGACCTTTTCCATAACGTCCTGCCCGCAGGCGTATTTCAAGGTAGAAATCTCACTGCCCTTAACCATGCCAGACACGTTTGCGCGCAAATTGGAGCTTGGCAACCAACCGACACACTTCAGCAGCGCACGGCAGACATTGCGGCGATTTTGACAGGTACATTCTCCGTTGCGGAGGCACAGAACTGGCAAAACTACGTAGCGGGTCTGCCTGTCGATATGACTCTCCAAGAGCTACGCGATTGGTTATGGGCGGATAATGATGAGCAACAGATGTTGGTGCTTGGAACTGTCTACACAAGGTTGAATCAGGCAATGCCCGCTGCGGCCGTGTTGCCACCGCGCGTCCGGATAATGAGCATGCATGGAGCGAAGGGCCTCTCATCGCGGATCGTATTCATTCCTGGGTTGGAAGAGCACATCCTCCCTGGCCCGCGACGGCAGCCGTATCCCGGCTTGGTGCTCGAAGCAGCGCGCCTGCTGTATGTTTCTATTACGCGTGGTCGCGCAGCCTGCATCCTCAGTTACGCGGCCAGAAGGCGAATTCAAGGGTCAATTCGTCCTACAGCCCCCTCTAGATTCACGACAAGTCTGAACGGTCCCTTTATTGCGCGCGCACAGGGCCTGCAACAAGCCGACGTCCAACAAATTACTGCCGATATTGCGAACCTTTGAAATCATCCTCGCGTTGCGCCCCGCACGAACGTGACAAGACGGCGTTTCGCCACCCATAACCTCATCGAATGCGCTGCCGGATGCTCGGCGAAACAGGATGCATTCTGGCTATCCAATGGCAGGCATTCTCAGAGCCCTAGCCGAATTCCCTGGGCGAGCGATGAAGCTTGATTGATTTGCAGAGCGGATGTTTTCGAGACCTCGGCTCCCAATTGGGGCCCCAGTTTTGCCAAGTCGTCAGTGAAGAGCGTGGCCTCGTGGCTAGCGCGAGAGATGGAGACGTAGGCGAAGCGGGAGTTTAGCAGGTCCGGGTGGACGCTGGTATCGGCGTGAACGAGGACGCGTTCGGCGGTAAGGCCCTGGGAGCTGTGACTGGTAACGGCGTAGCCGTGGTCGAGATGACGATGCTCGTTGGGGCTGAATTCGATCTGGCGGTTGTTGTCGAGGCGGACGGACAGACGACCATCGGGGTGGATCGCCTCGATCTCAGCCATGTCGCGATTCGCAACGCCGAGTGATTTGTCGGGGGCAGTAAACTGGATGCGGTCGCCTACGGAAAGCTCGCGTTCGATCTCTTGGTAGACGCTGACGCCGGTGAGGCGGCGGGGATCGTAGGTCGCAAGTTCGTGGTTTGCTTTCTCGACCGTTAGCAGGTTTGCGGCTGGGTTGATTGCGACGACCGATGCATAGGCGGCAGCTTCGATTCCGATGGTTCTGCTGCCCCGAGCGTAGCGAACCACGTCGTTGATCTCGTAGTGGTTTGCCCACGATCGGTCAGCTCCGGTCATGTCCTGACGCTGAACCAAGACGCGAAAAGGATGATCTTCCATGGCAAGGCTTCCAGTGGTCTTCAACTCCTGCCGAACAGCGAGGTTCAGTTCGCGGCGGGACGCATTGTCCGGCGAGACGATAAGCGTGTTTTCGGGCGATTCGATGTAGCTCTTGGCAATGGTGTGGACGCGTTCTTCCGTGCTAGGAATTTCCTTCACACGGCCTTGTTGTTGTAGCGCGTCGAGCGCGGCGGAGACTTGGCCCCTGGCGAGTAGTTCGACGGTAGATTTCAGAGTCGGGTCCTGCTGGCGAACGATTTCAGCGAGTGTGGCAGTACGCATTCCGGCTTCCTGCAGTTGCTCGAAAGGGCGCCCCGCTTCGACACCCTGATGCTGGCGAACATCACCGACCAGAAGCACATGATCATGGGGACCAAGCCGCGAAAGAAACTCGCGCATCTGGTTCGTGCTGGCAAGGCTCGATTCATCAACAAGGTAGAAGTGCTTTTGGTTTCGTAAGTCCGTATTTGCAGTTCGGGCGAGGAAGCCTTGCAAGGTTCCGGCCTCGATGCCGGCCTCATTTAGTTGTCGTGCCGCGCGCGAGGTCGGGGCGAAGCCCGCAACCTCATAGCCCTGCCTTTCCGCGGCGATGCGGATGACGGTGAGCGTGGTCGTTTTGCCTGATCCGGCGAAGCCTTGGATTCCCTGAATGCGGTCCGGCGAGCTGAGCACGTCATCAACCACGGTCTTTTGTGCGGGGTTAAGTTGCGGGTGGTGGTCGGCAAAGGCGATAGCCTGAGGACGCGAAAGAATTGGCTCGATATGGCTTTGACCCTCACGGACTCTACGGATGATTTCACGTTCGGCCTCAATCGTTTTGGCGGTGGTGAACTGACGGGCGGGAATGCTCTGATGGCGCTGGACGATTTGGAATTCCCCAGAAGCCAAGCGGGTGTCGAGATTGGCGCGGACCTGGGCATGGGTGACCTCGCCCATCCCACGACGGAGCCCATCGCGGATTAGAGCACGTTCATCCACAACCGCCTCTCGTTCGAAGTTCTTGTCGCGGGAAAATGTGATAAATTCTCGAACCCGGTCCAACGAGTTGACGGGTTCCTCCTGATGTTGAGACCGTTCATGTGCTGCGCGTACAACCGCGTCGGCTTGGTGCCCGAAGTCTGCCGCCAGCTTCCGGTGTGCGGCCATCACTTCGCGCGGCGAGTGAATTTCCTTGCGGTCACGTGTCGAGTGCGCAGCGATCTCGGCAGCTTCCTTACCTGAGCGGCCATTGCGTTCGAGGTACTCACGAATCTGTTGGCTGCGTGGACTCGATGCGTCGAGGTATTCCTGTGTGTAGCCCTTGATCTCCGGCGCTCCGCTGCGCCCTGTTGTAATTTCGTAACCGAGTTGGCGCACCCGATAAGTCAGCTCGGATTGATAGATCGCCGTTGCAAATTGTTGCGATTGAAAGAGCCCTCGTTCCTGCAGGGCGCGGGTTTCTCCATCGGCCCGCTCGGTCATGTTGAAGATAACAACATGTGTATGAAGCTGCGGCGCGACATAGCCATCGACTGGGCGGGCCGTATCGTGCTCAAACTTGGCAGCGATAAACTTCCCTGTCGTCTCGGGTGGATGATTGCCGCCGATCCGGGCTTGCGTATAGTGTTCGAGCTGGTCGAGGGCGACGCGAACGCTCGCGCGATGCGCTTCGCGGACCCGCTCATCGCCGCCGACAAGAGCGGTGAGTGAGACAGATTTGGGTGCGGAAAAGGTCGCATCCCACGCGGCGCGGTGCTCCATCGTCTTGATGGTCCTGCCGTCGGCATCCTCATATTGATACGACGCTCGTTGCCGCACAAGCTGCTCGCCCGATTGTGGATGCTGGCCCTGGCTGAGTTTCGCGAAGTCCTCGGCGGAAACGGTTCCGGTAAGGCCGAACTGCTCAGCGAGTCGCCCTTGCCATTCACCCGCGATGACACCGCGTTGCGACCAATAGTTCTGTTCCTTCGCGGTGAACTCTCTCTGGTGGTAGCTCTGTGCCTGGCCGGCGGAGAGTGGCTTGGAAATGGTCAGCATCGCGGTCGCTATCCCCGAAGATTGAGGGTCTGTTGGGCGTTGACGTTCATCTCAGGCTCGGTCTCCTGCTGCGGTATATCTGTTGCTGTGCGTGGCGATTTTCGCTGCGGCAGTGTGGGCACATTTGGTTCTTGCTTTAGTTCGGCTGGGCGTACATGGAGTTTGGCCGGTCCTATGTTCTTGGGATCGTACGGCAGCTCGTCGTCCGGGGTATCGCGGAGATCGAAGTCACTGGCGACGTTGGGCATATCGAAGTAGGGGAATGAGAAGCGCGTCACATAGTTTTCGTATTTCATATAGGCGTGGAGGTCCGGCAGTCCGGAGATTTCGGACTCCATTACCAGCGGCTCCACCTGACGGTCGAGTGCGAAGTTTCGCCCAGCGCGTGAACCATCGAAGTGGGTCTCGCGCAGCCGTTCGATCTCGACCTTTCCAATGAACTTGCTGACCCACTCGCCAGCGGCCGGCTCCTTCGTCTTCAGCCAAATGCTGGTTGCGGGTTGGGACAGCATGACCTCGGCCAGGTGCCCGTAAAGGTATTCCAGTTGCGCCTTACCCTGGAAACCCAGAATCACCGGATTTCTACTCTTTCGGTTTTCTGTAATGGCGGTATGAAGCTGAGGGAGCTTCTGCAAGCTTGCTAACTCGTCGATCACGAACCATGCCCGCTTTTGTCCCTCCTTCGGCTCATTTAGGAGACGTAAGACGAGCAAGTCGATCCATAGACTTTGGAGTGGCCGAAGCGCCTCACGTTCTGCTGGAAGTGAAGTGATGAAGATCCATCCCTGCCGGGTCTCGGCCCACGTCGTGGCCGACCACTCGCCATTGCCCTCGCTCTTCTTGGGGAGAAGACGGAGGCTATCAGCGACGAGTCCAAGGGAACCAAGAACACCGGCCCGCTGATGCTCCGCTTTCGGGTTGATCAAGTGAGCATGTTCCGTTCCTTTCAGCCTTCGATCGATCTCCTGCGGGTCTGACATCCATTTCACCAACTCCTCTGGTGTTGGCCCATAGGCCATGAGGAAGGCGAAGATCTTCTGCGGGGACTCGATGAAAAACTCACCCTTCTTGTCCTGCGGCGGCTGGAACAAGGAGACCGCCAGAGCCTTCGCTTCAGAGCGGCGGCGCAGCTCTTCCGATGGCCCCCAATAGGGGCACCGTTTATCGAGCGGATTCAAGATTACGTCACCGTTCTTGGGGTCGTAAAAGCGCTTAACGAACTCTCGCGCCGGGTCGTAGACGATGGCGGAATCGCCACGATGTTTTATTTGCCGAAGGATCTGGAGCATGATCATGGTCTTGCCCGCCCCCGTATCTCCGATGATCTGCAGGTGCTGTGCCTCTGCATGCTCCGGTATGCGGATCATCGCTTTCATTTCGTCCGTTTTAATACCTATGCCATCTCCTGCAACCCTGTTATTGAATTCCCTTGGGGTCATCATCTCGGGGCCTTTCAGTCGTCGTCCGTATCTGAGCAGCTTGCGCCGCCGAACGTCCTTGGCGATGGAAAACGGGAGCTGGATGACCACTGATACCAGACCGAAAACCAGTGGGAGCTTGTAGATGTCGAAAAGGCTGTCGCCACCGTAAACCGCACTCTTGAGGTAAGCATTCAAGGGGACATCGATGTAGCTTCGCGCGGGTTCCTGGTAAAGAAGAACATAGCCGTGTTGCAGGGCAGATTGCGACAGCGCGAGCGGGACCGGCTTGCCGCCCGGCTCCGGCGTCTTGCCATCTGTCACGTCGGCGTTCGTCGCCAAACGCGGTGGAATTCCACGGGCGCCCACCATGAGCAGCCGGTAGGTGTCTCTGCGGGTCGCTCCGATTGCACTCGCAACACTCGATCGGATGTAGATCGGCGTATAGAAACGCTGCAGCGGGCTGTTGCCGAAGCTGAACCGGCAGTAAAGAAAAAATCCGGTGAGAACAACCGCCATGAATATCGCGCCATAGGTGTAAATCGGGCTGTGCGGCGGCCAGATCACTGTTTCCTTGCGTCCCCATTTTGTCATTGCCATCGGCTATTTCCTCTCGGGCGCAGTAGCCAATTTGGCGGCTAGCTGGTGCTTCGCGTCGCTGATTTCATCAAGCAGTCTGTCGAACGCCTCTGGCGTGAGTTTTTGGCCCGCGGCCAGAGGTCGCAACACGTTTACAAGCAGTAACCGAACTCCAAGAATCTCGGCTAGCGATGGGTTGCTGGCCGACGCTCCGCGCACTTCCCGGAGGATCACATCGCGTATCCATTCCCCGCGTGCAAGTCCCTGCGATCTTGCAAATTCAGTGACCTTGCCCCGCTCCTCCTTCGTTAGCTTGGTTGTTACCGGGAAGATGCGATTTAGAGTGTGATCACTATCAGAAATCGCGTCTGCCTTGGGTTTCAGAATTGCCATGATCGTTCACATTTCATAGGTGCACCCAAGTGCACCTCAAATCTTTATGTCCTTGAAATCGCTGTAAGTGCACCGTGGTGCACCTGCACGACCCTTTCAGGGATGGAGTGTCAAAATTACCCCGGTGCGAAGCACCGTTTGGCAGCACCACGAAATTGAACGCACGATCACGCCTTTACCGCTCGCACAGAAGGCGTGGACTCCACCCCAGCTATTAGCTTGGTTGCAGGCTGTTCAGTCGCGTCGTTGCTCGGGCCTTTACGGACACGCAAAGTGGAAGCTACCTGCTTGGCTTGCGGCGTCTTGAGGAAGTCCTGGAAGTCACGGTCCTTCGAGAAGACATAGTTCAGCGCCTTGTCCACAACATCGTCGGCGGATGCGTGGATAAAAGCGGCATACTGATCGACCTGTGCGGCGGTGACCTCATCTAGCCGAACAGAAGCACAGATGTGGCGGATTTGGTTGATCTCAAGCAGTGGCATGTTTGTTCTCCTTTGCAGGTACCGAAATTAAGCAATCTCTTTGTGGGGAACGGGCCTGAACTCCCCCCGTTGCGCCTCGAATACCGGCTCGATCAGGAAGCGTTTCGCGTCGCGGTCGTATCCACGAAGCGCTAATACTTCGCGGAGGATGCGACGGCCCGGCTGCCGCTCGACATGGACGACTAAATCAACTGCTTCTCCGATCTCTGCTTCGGTGTCAGAAAAGGTGGTTTGGGCGTGGTTTCGCATAACCAGATTGGCGAAGCGCCGGAGGGCCTTCTCGGCGGAATTCGCATGAATGGTAGCCAGTGAACCAGCATGGCCCGTGTTGAAGGAATCGAGCAGCGTACGTGCCTCGATTCCGCGGACTTCGCCCAGGATGATACGGTCCGGTCGCCAGCGAAGAGCGGACTTCAAAAGGTCATCGAAAGAGATGTTGGCCTTGAACGTATCGGTCTGGCATTCGACCGCCAGGATGTTCGGCTTTTGGATGTGAAGCTCCGAGGTGTCTTCGATGACGACGATGCGATCCTGTTCGGGAATAAAATCAGCAAGAATCCGGAGCAGCGTGGTTTTTCCGGTCCCGGTTCCGCCACTGATAAGAAGTGTCTTTCCACTGCGAATTTGCTCTGCTAGGAAGTCCGCAAGAGGGCGGGTCAGTGTGCCGCGGCTAATGAGGTCATCGACTGTGTAATGGCGGCTGGTGAATTTCCTGATTGTCAAGGCAGGTGAAGGGCGCACAACGGGAGGGATTACTGCAGCAAGTCGACTCCCATCTGGCAGTTGGGCGTTCAGGAGTGGGTTATCTTCGTCGAGTTTCTTGCCGAGTTGATTGGCAATGACTTCAAGGCCAGTGCGGAGCTTGTCGGCGTCGAAGGAAATGGTCTTTTCTTGGCGGATAATTCCGTCGCGTTCGTACCACCATGAGGCATCGGGATTGCCCATGATTTCGCTGATGCTTTCGTCCAGCAACAGCGGCTCAATCGGCCTAAGGAACGGCAGGATCAATTCGAAGCTCATAGTGGGAACCTCACAGTGATGGAAGCCCAGCGGGTGGCCGGGCTTCCGAGAGTGAAGAGCAAGGGCTTATGCAGCCGTTTCCTCCTGCGGCACTTCATCGTGATCCTGATCTTCCGGGGCGGCCTTTTCGGCGCGGTCCAGCTTCAGGATCGAAGCGACCCGAATTTCCCAGACACGCTGCTTCGTGTCCGTCTTCTTGCTCTCGTACTCCCGGCTTCGCAGCTCGCCTTCCACCTGGATATGTGCGCCCTTGGTGAGCGTCTTGGCGAACTCTGAGAGTTTGCCGAAGACTACGCAACGGTGCCATTCGGTGTGCGAGATGTACTTGTCGTCCTTCTTGTAGGAGGACTTGGTTGCCAGCGAGAGTGTCGTGAAGCTGCCGTTGTTGGCGGTGCGAGCTTCTGGGTTGCTGCCGAGAAAGCCGATGAGCGTTACTTTGTTCTGGTACATAAGAGTGTCTCCGTTTGTTGAATTCGCCCGTTGTTGCTCGGGTCACGCTGGGCGGAGCTTAGCGAGTGGGCCCGGCTCCCAAGTGCCGAAGGTCTGCTTTCTGGGAGGGGCCCGAAAGAAGTTTGAGAGGTGTTTTTTGCCGTGGTTCTCAAACTTGTTTTGGGAGGAACCGAGACCCCGAAGGGGCGCGCAATGCGAAGCAGAAGACCGAGTGCCGCCGGGCGCCGGAAAAGCCCCGAAGCTGTGACCGAGCAAAAGACGGGATACATAACGGCAGACACAAGCCAGAGCAAAGTTTTCATCTGCACACTGGCTGCGGAAGTTCACCGCAATCGCAGCTCGATTCGAGCGGCAAGTTCCGCCGTAAGAAGGGCGCAATTCGCCACGGTAGTTGCGCGTCGAAAAGCTCGTGGTCGCCGACTCCACGGGACACGAGGACAGGTGGGAAGAGCTAGGCGGATTAGGAGCATCAAAAGACATGAATAAGCCTCTGGGCAGGTCGATGAATCCCTAGCTGAATGCCTGGTCGGCTCGGAAGCGCACGATGGTCAGACCGAGGGGGTTCACGGCAAGCTCATTGTTTTTCACATTCTCGCGAAAGACATAGGTGACGCTCGCTGTCCATCGCTCCCGCTTGAGTTCGCTGTGATCCGCGGGGTTGGTGTACACCTTCTCGAATTCAATGCGTGCCGAATACGGAGACTGTCGCAGGTCGTCAAGGATGACGTTCTTGATCTCCACATCGATATACGGCAAGCTGCTGTCTTTGACGTAATTCTGAATGCTGTTGTCCTTGCGCTCCTGGTCGATTACCGCACGTTGCACGTCGCTATTAAGGAAGTAAAGCGACTGCGTTTGATCGCGTTCGATCGTGAAACGATTGCGGCTGAAATATAGTTCCGCCCAGCGGGTGAGGTAATACTTGTTCTCCGCTTCTTGCGGGCGATACTGGAAGTTCCGATAGTCGATCGCTTCCGCGTGGCCGACGTCGTTAATCCGCACAATCATTGGGTGCATGTTGGCGAGCGCCTGCTGACTCTTGAAGGTGAGTGCCGACAGCGCGATACAGATGCCCGCGAGCACAAAAACGGTCACCTTCAAGTACGTATTCATCACCAATGGGTCGCCGTATTGCTCCAGGTAACGCTCTGCGGCTCGCGTAATTTCCGGGGTAGCTTTCGTTTCCGCGGTCACCGTCTCTGCGCTCATTTCGACCTCCTTTGCTCTAGGGCGATTACATCGCGGCCCGTATGGCCATCACGGCCACGCCCAGGCCCCCACCGTGTCCGCCAGTACCACCAGTGAATAAGCTATGTGTCATGGTCGGAATCTTGAAGAGGATGTAGATGTTGACCAGTACGAGAAGGACAAGAAGCGGCAACGTCTGAACTATCGTTGACGGGTCCGACACGCTCTGGCCAAGTTGGATATAGTAGTTGGTCAGCACGTGGGACAGAACATTCATCGTGGCTGCGGCGACGACCTTGTAAAAGCTGAACCCCAGATACGCCTTGAGCCATCCCCAGAACAGCCAATCAAGCTTGTCGACGACAAGGAACGGTATAAAGATTGGGCCGAGCACTCCGATGATCGTGGCCGCAATCGCTCCGTAAGCCACGATTGCGGAGACAATGGCGGCTAGCATGGCTAACAGGAATTGCACCGCGAAGTACACGATTGCGTAGTAAGGATTCATCACGGTGTTCAGTATCGACGGGCCGGTCTTGGAGGATGCTGCGTGGATCTCGTTCAGCATGGTGTTTGAACCATCCGATCCAATTAGGTTCACGAGATTGATAGTTCCGCCGTCGATGAAGCCCTTGATGGAAAACCCAAGTCCGGGAATGGAGCTGTCGTAGTAGTTCACCATCACATATGCAAAGGTGAGCAGCATGAAGAGGTTCAGAAACCTCCCCATGCTGAACCCTGGCCCGCCGTGTGCCGATGCCAGCGCTTCTTGCACGCCGAACCAAACCATCATGATGGTCGCCAATGCCAGGACGATGTGAACCCCCATTGCTGTTATTGAAGGAGCCACCGTCGCTGCAAGCGACTGGCACGCCTGAGCGATGTATTGAAAGAGACTCATATATCGTGCCCCTTAGTCTTTGTTCTCTCAGTACGCCTGCGTTAGGAGGTTCGCGGACCCACTGCTGGTCGAGGTGATATTGGCGTTGTAATAGCTTTCGTACCCAGAAGAGTCGCGAAATGTCGATTTCATCGCGTCCTGCTGCTGCTTTTGGGCAACGATCTGCTGTAGCGCAAGATTGGCGTTGATCTGGTTTGCGTCTTGCAATGTGCGCAGTTGTAGGAGCAGAGCCTGGTTGATGCGCTGCAACTCAGCCATGATCGTTTGCTGGGATGGGTCCTGGGTTTGAGTCGCGGCCTCAAGATTTGCGATGTCGGTTTGCCTTGCGGTCTGGTTGGCGCGGATAGTACCGAGCGCTTGTAGGTTATTGGCCATCACTGAGTCGCTGATGTCAACAGTGGCGCCCTGCGCGGCAATCTGGAGCTGTCCGGCCATACTCGCTGTCCCGTAGCCAGGAATAATCTTGTTGGTGTTCGGAACACTAACCTGCTGGTAGGCGGATGCGGCCCCTTTCCCTGTGTTTGCCGAATTGAGCCACCCCATCGAATTGCCATAGGTGTTCGAGATTTGTTGCAGCAGTAGCAAGTCAGAAGTCGGAGACAGAAATCGCGCATACAGCATCCGTGGAGCGAGAATCATCTGATGCGTGAGCGCGTATTGTTGTTTTGCGACGTTGTAGGCTTGTAGCGCGGTAGTGGCGATCTTCACTGTATTCGTGAAAATCTGTTGGCCTTGCTCAATCTGCTGGAATTGGTTGGCGATGGATCGTTCTTCGTGTTCGATTTGCATAACGGCATGGCCCGACTGTGTCGGGTCGAACACGATGCCAGAACCGAATTGGGCATTCGCGACCGGTTGCAATGCCGCCGCAAACCCAACGGCGACCACGGTAAGGGTTAGTTTCTTCATTTGTCTCGTCCCTTCGTCGCCGTTGGCTTCGTGACGCTTTACAGCGGTACGGCTTTACTGCTGTGCAGCGAGAATCTCTTTCTGGAGCTGCGCAAGATGGTCGGCCTGTGGCTTGCACCGTGCTTCTCGTTCTTTCTTCTTGGCTTCTAGGGCTGCGATCTCTTCTTGAGTCAGCTTCTTTCCTGTCAGAAGATCCCCCGATGCGGCGGTCTCCGGATCGAGACAGTCCTTGGCATAAGCCGGGTATTCAGCGTTGTATTGATCCTGCAACTGCTTTACTTTTGCCGCTTTGCTCTGACAGCCGGCAAGGGTGAGAGTCCACAGAACTAAGAGGGAGAGGGCAACGATTCGCATGGACAGCCTCCTCAAAACGTCTGCGGAATAGTGTGGTTGGAGTACGCAGGAAGAAGCAAGTCCTGCGTGAAATACACTTTTACGCGGTGGCCCTCCCGAATCGTGATGGTGGGCGGTATCTGGATGAAGCGGTCAAGGATCGTGGTTGCAGATTGCGAAACACTGCCCGCAGCCCCGTTCGTGAATCCCTGGGAACCACTCGTTGTAATGGTGCCGCCACCCTGCGTGATCTGGCTTGCTCCCGCAATCACACCCAAAGCGATCGAGGTGCCGAAAATTTGGAGGTAGTGGTTGTTGACCTTATCTTTGAGTCCTTCCTCTCCGATCTGATCGAGACCTTGAAATTGATTTAGATCGACGGAGTAACCGTCAGGCATAATCAGCCGGTGAAAAACAATGGCCATGCGCCGCTGTTGGCCGAAGCCGGCCGCTCCAATCTTTTTTGCCTCGCCTAAAACAACCGTTCCCTCGGGAATGATGACGTGTTGATGATCGTGCGAATACAGCGGATTTGAGACCAGGACTTTCACCGGCCCTACGGCGTCTCCATCCAGACGATTCATAAGAACAGTGTCGAGAACCGAGCCCTCGTAGACGAGATAGGGCTGTCCGATGGCTGAATCGAGATTGGCCTCCAGTGGGCGTTTATAGCCACTGGGCGTGTCCTCCTGTTTTCCTTCGGCTGGTGGGGGAACGAGATTACTGTTTGCCTGCCGCTCGGCAGGGCCATACTGGGCAGCCATCGTCTGGCCTTGCTGTTGTTGCTGCGGCGGATCGGCAGAGCGGGAGTACACAAGATTGGAAGCGAAACGGGAGTTGTCAGCCCGTTCGCGTTCTTTCGCAGCGATCAGCTGTGCCTGCTGTTGCACCGGCGTGAGTTGCATCTGCATGTTACCCTGCTGCGCTTGCGGGCACGGTTGACCCGGACCACAGGGCACGGCAACGCCGGTCGGTCCATAAGCCGCGGCCGCAGCGCGCTGCTGGGGAGTCGCAGACGTCAGCGCTGAATCTCCCATTGCCGCGGCGGCTATTGTCGCCTGCTGCTCTTTCTGGCGTTCGGCCTGAAACTGGTTCTTCAACTCCTGCACGTTGCTGTCGGTGTTGTCCTGCAAGGCCGGTTGTGGTGGTTGCCCTTTCGCGCTGGCCTGTTGCGCGGGGGTCTTCTTGCCCGACGAACTGAAGAGCGCCGCCACAATCACGAGCAATGCTGCACCCAGATAAACGAAGGTCTTGAGGTTCTTCTGCAGGACGCCTTCGGGCAGTTCTAGGTTGCGCCGCAACGTCGGTTCGGCCTGCGGCTCTGTGTGCGGAGTAAAGACGTTCTCGGTCATGACGGTGATCCCTTGCGCGTAAATTCCATCTTCTTCTTGCCAAGCTCAACATATCCGTTATCCATGATCTTCGGGATGATGTACGTCCCTTCCCGGAGGTCGTAGGTAACGAGGTTCGGCTTGCCGTCCTTCATCTCATACACGCTGAACTTTTCGGGGGCATTGGTTTTGATGTAGGTGAATTTGTCGTCGTGATAGATCGACTGAATATCGAAAGGCGCTTCGTTCGGTTTATAGACATAGTCGAACTTGAGCCGTGTGGGATAGGCGCTCTTGTATTCATCCACCGCCTGTTCAACGTGCGATTGCAGAGCGGCAAGCTGCTGCCGCGACTGCTCCAATTGTGCAGCGGGGACAAACTTCGGAGGGCCGCTCGCGGCCACGATCGCGCTGCGGTCGGCGGGCTCGACGATCACCTTCAGATCAGGTGCGGTAGAGTTGGGCCCGGATATGTCTTGGAGGGTGAAACTGTAGATGTTCCCCTTGTCCGTAATGAGATTCAGGTTGGAGCTGATGCCCTGCTTCGCTGGATGTACAAAGCAAAAGTTGCCGACCACATCGACGATCCAGAACTCCTTGTCGCCAGTGGCGGCTTCCATGATTTTTTCGGTCGTGGGTAGTTCGATCAGGGTCGTATATTTAACCTTGGCGCGGATAGGAACGATGTCCTGCGAGTGATACTGCACAGTGCGCGCAGAGTCTTGGGCGAAAACACCGATGGAAGAAAAAACCAAAACGCAATTGACGACGAATTTCAGATGCCCCATAGAGCTCTCCTTAGCGGTTGTTGTTCGAGGTTGATACGGCCAACGTGCGCGGCTGGAATGGATGATCCTCCGCGAGATGGCGAAGCCCATCCGCAAAATCGAAGCGGTCGAAATATTCCTGTTTCATGAGGTTGTCGCGGGCATTGTTCGTCGCCATCCAGTGCGACACCGAATCGACGTTCAAGTGCACTTTCTTGGAGGTCTGCGCCTTGCGAATCAGCATTTGGCCGGGCGGAACAAGGCCGTCGATAAGGTCCAGTTCTGTGTCGTTCAGATGAAACGCCTCTCGGTAAACTTCTCGGTTCATGTCCGGGTTGGCGAGGAAGATCTTTGTCGGGCAACTCTCGGCCACTATTGCCAGCATCCCCGATTCCTCAAGTTCTTTAATGGATTGCGTCGCCAGGATCATCGCGGCTAGGTGCTTGCGCCAGGTCTTCTGCGCCTGCACGACATAATTACGAATGGTCTCGTTCTTTATGAATAGCCACGCCTCATCGAGCAGGAAAAACTTGGGTGTGCCGAGGTTCTTGGGGCCCGTGATCTCGTTCGATGCTCGATGTAAGACATAAAATAGCAGTGGTTCCAAAACCTCGGGCGCGTCATTCCAGCCGTGGAAGTTGAACGTCTGAAAGCTTTTGAACGAAAGCGTGTCCTCGGCGTTGTCGAAGAGGAAGCCGTACTGTCCAGCGCGCGTCCAGCGGTGGAGGCGTTCTTTTAACTCGCCGATGATGTTCCCAAAATTCGAAATCGTGCGCTGGTTCGGCTCCAGTACGTAGATGCGCTCGATCGCGTCCCACAGTCGGCGTTCCTCTTTGAAGTCGATCCGGTAACGCTGATCGTTGCCCTCAATGAGCACGCGGAAGAAGCTGAAGAGAAACTGCAGGTTCTCTTTGGTCTGAGGCAGCGAGAAGGGGTTAATGGTGAAGTCCCGCGCTTCCTGACCCACGTTGAGATACGAGCCTTTGAATATCGTCGTAAGCGACTGGAAGCTGGCACCGATATCAAAGATGAAAGTCAGCGGCTTGTACTTCTGCGCGTTCTGCAGCAGAAAAACGCAAAGATACGACTTGCCACTGCCTGTCATCCCGAGAATCAGGGTATGGGCAACGTCGCGGGTGTGCAGGTTCAGGAAGTAGGGCGTGCTGTTGTCGGTTTCGACGACTGCCAGGTACTCCGTCCCGAGATGCGCGTTCGTCTTTTCGCCGGGAAGGATCGTAAACAGAAAAGACAGGTCGGCATAGTTCGTGTTCAGGAGATACAACTGGCGGAGGTTCATCGCATAGTTACCCGGCACGGTGGCGAAATAAGCGTTCAACTGGTTGTAGGTTTCCGCAAAGAGATTGCCGTCCGCGTTGGTGAAGACGCCAGTAAACTCGGCCACGAGTTGATCGACTTCCGGTCGTGACCGCCCATACAGCACAATCGTGAGCGAGAAATCTCCCAGAGATTGACCGTCACCGAGAGCTCGGAGGCAATCGCCTAGATTCTCAATGTCGGCCTGTTTGGACTCATCCACCAGCACATCACGTGGATTCGTCTTCGTGGCGTCGTTGCCCATCTGCGAGACAAATCCTGTTTTGGACATATTGAAGTGACGGCGTCGCTTGTTGACTTCCTTGCGCGCCTTGTCCGACGGGAGTGGCGTCCACTCCGTAACGACATAGAAGTTGGCCGGAACCTTCAGCAATGCGTCCAGCACCAGGGGCTTTGTTTCGGTGATGGCCTCTTTCATCGTCAGCACACGGACGATGTGCTCGCCTACCCGCAGATGATCGCGTTCTGCTTCGATGTCGGAATTGACGACCTGATAGTCAAGAAACTGTGTTGACTGCGGCTTGCCGGCAACACGCCAGTCGTCATAATTCAGCAAGCGGCGGAAAAACGTGAATTGCCCCTGCCGATTCAAGACCTCGACTTGCATGAAATCCATAAGCTGACGAGCGAATGCCTGCACGTGCTGGTCGAGTCGTTGAAGATCGCGCTCGATATGCGTCCGCAACAGCTTCTTCATGCTGTCGTTGGTGAATTGCGACTTTAGTTCGGCGATCGCGCCCTCTGGATCGTGTAACAGGCGAGCTAGCGCCGTGCCGACGCCGGTCTTCGACCGGACTCCTTCAA
>Ga0335072_10004284_pt1 | contig 21262 bp, 16 predicted proteins | sample Lox_Sample_21_FD_206725 | JGI IMG/M metagenome (GOLD analysis project Ga0335072, IMG submission 206725) | Soil microbial communities from Loxahatchee National Wildlife Refuge, Florida, United States - Lox_Sample_2.1 | ecosystem: Environmental > Terrestrial > Soil > Wetlands | place: USA...
GGGGCGATGGCCACGAACAGCCGCATCAGTTCACCCCGCGAGGAACCGGATCGTACCGGCTGCCTGATCCCCTCCGTGGTCCGGCGGGCTAAACCGGTACGCGGGGACCGAGGGTGCCCGCCGGGCCGTCCCGCCCCGTGAGCCTCGTTACCCATCTACCCACCTCGATCGCTTTAAGCTGGCACCGGCTCGGTCATCCGTTAGCCGCTTATGCGCTCGGCCACGTAGTCGATGCAGGCGACCAGGGCCGCCACGTCCGCCGGGTCCACCGCGGGAAACATGCCGATCCGCAGCTGGTTCCGGCCCAGTTTCCGATAGGACTCCGTATCGACGATTCCGTTCGCCCGCAATGATGCCGCCACGGCGTCGGCGGACAGCCCATCGGTCAGGTCGATGGTGCCGACCACCTGCGAGCGCTGCGCGGGATCGGCGACGAACGGCTGTGCGTAGGCCGCCTGCTCCGCCCACGTGTACAGTATGGCAGCCGACTGCGCGGTGCGAGCGGCGGCCCACGCCAGGCCGCCCCGGCCGAGTATCCATTCGACCTGGTCAGCCAGCAGGAACAAGGTCGCCACCGCGGGGGTGTTGTACGTCTGGTCCCGGGCTGAGTTCTCCAGCGCCACCCGCAGCGACAGGAAGTCGGGGATGTAGCGCCCGCTCGCGGCGATGTCGCGGACGCGTTCGGCCGCCGCCGGGGACATCAGGGCGATCCACAGCCCGCCGTCGGAGCCCAGGCCCTTCTGCGGGGCGAAGTAGTAGACGTCGAACTCCCCGGCCCGCACGGCCAGGCCGCCCGCCGCGCTGGTCGCGTCGACCAGCACCAGGGCTCCCGGGTCGGCGCCCGGCACGCGGCGCACCGGCATGGCCACGCCGGTCGAGGTCTCGTTGTGGGTCAGCGCGTAGGCATCCGCGCCGGGCTCCGGCCGTGGCTGCGGATGCGTGCCGGGAGCGGACTCCAGCACGGCCGGCGCGGACAGCCACGGGGCCCGCCCGGCGATGGCGGCGAACCGGGCCGAGAACTCGCCGAAGCTCAGGTGCTGCGAGTGCCGCCGGATCAGCCCGAACGTGGCGGCATCCCAGAAGGCGCTGGTCCCGCCGTTGCCGAGCACCACGGCGTAGTCACCGGGCAGGCCGAACAGCTCGGCCAGGCCGGCCCGGACCCGGTGCACCAGGGACCTGACCGGCGGCTGGCGGTGCGAGGTGCCCAGGTAGGTGCGGCCCGAGTCGGCCAGCGCGGCCAGCTGCTCGTCGCGGATCTTGGCCGGGCCGCTGCCGAACCTGCCGTCGCTCGGCTTGAGCCCCGCCGGGATGACCAGATTGCTCACGGCCGAAGCATACCGGCGGGTGCTAGGCCTGGCGGTCCAGCACCTCGGCCGCGCCGGGCACGTCGCGGACCGGCCGCGACGCGGGACCGATGTAGCGCGCGGATGGCCGGACCAGCCGGCCCGTGCGCTTCTGCTCCAGGATGTGCGCCGCCCAGCCGGCGGTCCGCGCGCAGGTGAACATCGAGGTGAACATGTGCGCCGGGACCTCGGCGAAGTCCAGCACGATGGCCGCCCAGAACTCCACGTTGGTCTCCAGCACCCGGTCCGGCCGCCGGGCCCGCAGTTCGGCCAGCGCGGCGCTCTCCAGGGCCAGGGCCACCTCGTAGCGGGGCGCGCCGAGTTCCTTGGCCGTGCGGCGCAGCACCCGCGCCCGCGGGTCCTCGGCCCGGTACACCCGGTGCCCGAACCCCATCAGCCGCTCGCCGCGGTCCAGCGCGGACGTCACGTACTGCCGGGCGTCCCCGGTCCGCTCCACCTCCTCGATCATGCCCAGGACGCGGGCCGGCGCGCCGCCGTGCAGCGGCCCGGACATCGCGCCGACCGCCCCGGACAGCGCGGCGGCCACGTCGGCCCCGGTCGATGAGATGACCCGGGCGGTGAAGGTGGACGCGTTCATGCCGTGCTCGGCCGCTGACGTCCAGTACGAGTCGACCGCCTTGACGTGCCGCGGGTCGGGCTCGCCGCGCCAGCGGATCATGAACCGCTCGGTGATCGTGGCCGCCTCGTCGACCCGGCGCTGCGGGACCATGGGCAGCCCGACCCCCCGCGCGGCCTGGGCCACGAAGGACAGGGCCATGACCGACGCCCGGGCCAGGTCGTCGCGGGCCTGCTCGTCACTGATGTCAAGGAGCGGGTGCAGCCCCCAGGCGGGCGCGAGCATGGCCAGGGCGCTCTGCACGTCGACCCGGATGTCACCGGAATGCACCGGAATCGGATACGGCTCGGCCGGCGGCAGGCCCGGCGCGAACGCGTTGTCGACCAGCAGGCCCCAGACGTGCCCGTAGGAGACATGGCCGACGAGTTCCTCGATGTCGACTCCCCGGTAACGGAGCGCGCCGCCCTCTTTGTCAGGCTCTGCGATCTCGGTCTCGAAGGCGATGACCCCTTCAAGGCCTGGCTGGAAATCCGGCATCGGCGTTCCTCTCGTAAGACCCCATGAGAACGATAAGACCCCGAACCGCCTGCACAGCCGCCGGCCTGCTCCCAGCGGGCCCCGGGTCCGGGTTGCGGTCGCCGGAACAGGTGTGAGGATCATTACCCATGGACACGACGCAGCGTGATCGCGGCCTGGGCACCCTGTCCGAGGCCACCATGGCCGGCGACCCCATGACGCAGTTCGCCGGGTGGCTGGCCCGGGCGCAGGAGCAGGACATCCCCGAGCCGACCGCGATGGTACTGGCCACCACGTCCGCGCAGGGCCGCCCGCGGGCCCGGACGGTGCTGCTGAAGGCGCACGGTCCGGGCGGCTTCACGTTCTACACCAACCGGACCTCACGCAAGGGCCGCGACCTCGGCGCTCATCCCTGGGCGTGTGCCGTCTTCCCCTGGTACGCGCTGGGCCGTCAGGTGACCGCCGAGGGCAGCGTGCGCGTGCTGTCGCAGGCCAGCAGCGAGCCGTACTTCCGGTCCCGGCCCCGGGGATCGCAGATCGGGGCCTGGGCCAGCAGGCAGTCGCAGGTCATCGGCTCCCGCTCGGTGCTGGAGGACCGCGTCGAGGAACTGCAGCGGCGCTGGCCGCCGCCGGCGGACGTCCCGATGCCCGACTTCTGGGGCGGGTACGTGCTCGTACCGGAAACGGTCGAATTCTGGCAGTCGGGTGACTACCGGCTGCATGACCGGCTGCGCTACCGGCGAGAGGGCGACGGCTGGGTCATCGAGCGCCTTTCTCCCTAGGCACGCGCCCGCGCGGCATAGCATCACAACAGGAGGAATGAGACGTGACCGCCCAGGGGCTCATCGACACCACGGAGATGTACCTCCGTACCATCTTCGAACTCGAGGAAGAGGGAGTCACCCCGCTGCGGGCCCGGATCGCCGAACGGCTGGGGCAGACCGGCCCGACCGTCAGCCAGACGGTGGCCAGGATGGAGCGGGACGGCCTGGTGCACGTCCTCGGTGACCGGCAGCTGGCGCTGAGCGACGTCGGCCGCACGCTGGCCACCCGGGTCATGCGCAAGCACCGGCTGGCCGAATGCCTGCTGGTCGGGGTCATCAAGCTGCCGTGGGAGGAAGTGCACATCGAGGCGTGCCGCTGGGAGCACGTGATCTCGGAAAGCGTCGAGCGCCGCCTGGTCGAGCTGCTCGGTTACCCGGTCCGGTGCCCGCATGGCAACCTCATTCCCGGCCTGGCCGAACTGGGCCTCCCGGGCGAGGTGCGGGAGAAGATGCGCGCGGCCATGAACGAGACCGGCGAGGCGATGACAAAGGTCGCGTCCCCGGACACCGCGCGAGTGGTCATCCGGCGAATTGGCGAGCAAATCCAGAGCGATCTCGTTCTGATGCTTAAACTCAGGCGCGTCGGGATACAACCCGGACGCGAGGTGATACTCATGGCGGGCGACGATGGTGTGCGCGTGACGGCCGGAGACTCGACGGACGCCATTTCCACCGAACTCCCCGGCCCTATCGCCGCGCATATCTTCGTGTCCGCGCCGAGCCGGTGCCAAACGGCCGCTGGAGCGTGATCATGTCATCCGGGGACGCGGCCGGGGCGGGGGCGCGGCCATGACAGGCTGGGGTGAGGCCGCGTCCGACGCGTACCTCCCGGCGGACATGGTGCTCGGCCAGGCCGACGTCGGGGTCGTGGTCGCCGACCGGCTCGGCAACCTGCTGTTCCTCAACGAGTATGCGGCGCGGCTGTTCCGGATCCCCGGCGACGTGAGCCGGCTGGCCGGGCATTCGGTCTTGTCGGCCGGCCTGTTCGCCGGCGATGACCTGCGCAAGATGGAGGACCTGGCCGGGCAGGTGGTGCTGCGCGGCCGGTCCTGGGAGGGGACCTTCGAAGCCGCCCGCGGCGACGGGTCACGCGCGCTCATGCGGGCCCTGGCCGTGCCGCTGCGCCATCCGGGCGGCGGCATCGACGCGATGGTGATCCTGGCCCGGGAGGCGAGCAACCGGGACGGCCAGCTTCAGCAGGACCCGATCGCGCTGCTGGAGCGGGTGGGCGAGCGGCTGGCCGGCTCGCTGGAGATCGGGACCACGCTGAAGCACGTGGCCGAGATCCTGGTCCCGCAGTTCGCCGACCACTGCTTCATCGATCTGTTCCAGGGCGGCCAGCTGTTCCGCCGGGTGATGCGGCACGCCAGCGACTGGGTGCCGCCGCCGGGCACGTGGGCCGAGGTCGGGGAGCAGATCCACTACCCGCAGGGCCACTTCTGCCAGCGGGCCATGGCCCGCCTGGACACGATCGTGGTGACCGACCTGGACCTTCAGCCGGGCCCGGCGCCGAGTGCGGAGAGCATGGCGGCGGCCCGCGAGGCCGGGCTGACCTCGGTGGTGGCCGCGCCGCTGTACGCCCGGGGCGAGCTGCTCGGGGTGATGAGCCTGGCCCTGTCCCGGCTCACCGAGCGCGAGGAGCGCAACTACGGCGCGCCCGACCGGGACCTGATCGGCGCGATCGCCAGCCGGGTGGCCGTGGCGATCGACAACTCGATGCTGTTCGAGACCGAGCGTGCCACCGCCCTGGCCTTCCAGAAGAGCCTGCTCCCGCAGGTGATCCCCGACCTGGACGGGCTCGAGGTGGCCTGCCGGTACGTGCCGGCCAAGCCGCTGGAAACCCAGGGCCAGGGCATCCAGACGCAGGTCGGCGGCGACTGGTACGACATCATCCCGCTGGCCGCCGGGCGGGTCGGCATCGTCATCGGCGACGTCGAGGGCCGGGGCGCGCGGGCGGCGGCGATCATGGGCCAGCTCCGCGCCGCGCTGCGGGCGTTCGCGCAGGACGAGAAGTCCCCGGCCGACATCATGCGCAAGCTCGACGACTGGTGCCGGTCGCTCGCGCCCGCCGACGAGGCCGGCGTCCCGCTGGCCGGCGATCCGCCCACGGCCAGCTGCATCTACATGATCTACGACGCGTGGTCACGGGAGCTGACCTTCGCCAACGCGGGCCACGACGCCCCGCTCCTGGTCAGCGGCGGCCAGTCCCGGCAGCTGGAGTTCCGGCACAAGGGCGTGCTGCTCGGCGTGCGCGGGAAGGGCATCCGCGGGCTGCCCACCTACAAGGAGCAGACGGTCGCGGTGCCGCCCGGGGCGATCCTGGTCTTCTTCACCGACGGCCTGACCGACCGGCGGACCCGCGCCGACGGCTCCGGGCACTACACCGAGGCCGAAGCGGTCGAGATGCTGCAGCAGGCGGTCCGGGCCGCGGCGGCCAGCGGGGACGCCGACGCGGTGGCCACCGCGGCCGAGTTCGCGGTACCGGGGGACATCGACGACGACATGGCCATCCTGGTGGTCAAGTCCTCCGGATCCGAGCTCGCCTCGTTCGAGCGTTCGTTTCCCGCCGAGCCGATCATGGTGTCCGAGGCCCGGCGGGTGGCCGCCCAGACGTTCGGGTCGTGGGGCATGGACGCCGGGCAGATCGAGCTGGCCTGCCTGCTGGTCTCCGAGGTGGTCACCAACGCCGTCCTGCACGCGTCGGTCACGCCGAGCCCGGGCCGGGAGCTCGAGTTCGACCTCGACCCGGTGATCATGACCGCTCCGGTCGGCGTGCGCCGGGCGCCGGAGCCGGTACCCGCTCGCCCGCGGGGCCGGCCGGCGGCGCGCTCGTCGGCTGTCCCGGCCCGGCCTGCCGCGGGGCCGGCTCAGGGCGCCGCCGTGCCCGGCTGGGACGGCCCGCCGGACGCCGGCCGGACCGGGCCCCGGGAGTTCGCGCTGCGCCTGCGGCGGGGAGCGAACGCCGTGTGGGTCGAGGTGTTCGACCCCGACCTGCGGCTGCCCCGGATCCGGACGGCCGCGGAAACCGACGAGGGCGGGCGCGGCCTGTACCTGGTCGAGCAGCTCGCGACCCGGTGGGGGTCCAGGCCCACCCCGGAAGGCAAGGCGGTCTGGTTCGAGATGCCGCGCAGCGGCCACCGGTCCTGATCGTGCGGCGGGGCGGCCGCTGATCGTGCGGCCGAGCAGGCCTTAGTGGCCGCCGCCCGAGGCCCAGAGCATGAGCACGACGACGACCACGACGACGACCGGCGCGATCCAGTTCTTGCCCGAGACGGGCAGCTTCATCTTGCCGCGCAGCCGCGTGTAGGCATACGCGACCAGGATGCCGATGAGGATCACCAAGATGAGCCCGGACGACATAGCCGCCTCCTGAACCTGCGGTCTGCGAACCCGCTTCGAGCCTACGGCATCTTGGCCCACAGCGCGAGACGGACGAAACACGTAGGGCTCTCACAGCGCGCGGCGAGGTACGGTGAACAGGAGACCTGAATCCCGCCCGGCCGGGCAGGACAGGCGATCGGGCAAGCGGAGGCCACGATGGCGGAGGCGTTCATAGCCGGTGCGGTACGCACCCCAGTCGGCAAGCGGAACGGCGGCCTGGCCGGCGTCCACCCAGTGGACCTCGGCGCGCACGCCCTGCGGTCGCTGGTCGACCGGACCGGGGTCGACCCCGCGGCGATCGACGACGTGATCATGGGCTGCGTCTCGCAGATCGGCCCGCAGACCTTCGACATCGCCAGGAACGCCTGGCTGTCGGCGGGCCTGCCGGAGAGCGTGCCCGGCGTCACGGTCGACCGGCAGTGCGGGTCCTCCCAGCAGGCGGTCCAGTTCGCCGCGCAGGCCGTGATGTCCGGCACGCAGGACCTCGTGGTCGCCGCCGGGGTGGAGAGCATGAGCGTGGTCACGATGGGCTCCGCGGTGGGCTTGCCGGCCAAGGCGGGCATGCCGCTGCCCTGGGGCGAGGGCTGGCGCGAGCGCTACGGCGACCAGGAGATCTCCCAGTTCCGCGGCGCCCAGCTGATGTGCGAGAAGTGGGACATCAAGCGGAGCCAGCTGGAGGAGTTCTCGCTGGAAAGCCACCAGCGGGCGATCCGGGCCATCGACGAGGGCCGGTTCGAGGGACAGATAGCGCCGCTGGCCGGCCTCAGCCAGGACGAGGGCCCGCGCCGGGACACGTCGCTGGAGAAGATGGCCGGGCTGGCGCCGCTGCGCGAGGGCTGGGAGATCACCGCCGCGGTCGCCTCCCAGATCTCCGACGGGTCGGCCGCGCTGCTGATCGCGTCCCAGGCGGCGCTGGACCGCCACGGCCTGACCCCGCTGGCCCGGGTGCACGCGCTGGCCGTGGTCGGCGCCGACCCGGTCATGATGCTGTCCGGTCCGATCGGCGCGACCAGGAAGGTCCTGGACCGGGCCGGGATGACGGTTTCCGACATCGACGTGTTCGAGGTCAACGAGGCGTTCGCGCCGGTCGTGCTGGCCTGGTCGGATGAGCTCGGGGCGCCGCTGGAGCGGACCAACCCCAACGGCGGGGCCATCGCGCTCGGCCACCCGCTCGGGGCCACGGGCGCGATCTTGATGACCAAGCTCGTCCACGAGCTCGAGCGCACCGGCGGCCGGTTCGGCCTGCAGACCATGTGCGAGGGCGGCGGGCAGGCCAACGCGACGATCATCGAGCGGGTCTGACCGGCCGCAGATCCGTCAGACAGCGTCGGGCCCGCGGTCAGGCGCGCGCAGGACGTAGCCGGCGCCGCGGCAGGTGTGGATGAGCGGCGGGCCGAGCTGGCCCAGCTTGCGCCGCAGGTAGCTCACGTACGTCTCGACGACCTGGGACTGGCCGCCATAGTCCCAGCCCCACACGCGGTGCAGCAGCTGGGTCTTGGACAGCACCGTGCCCTGGTGCCGCATCAGGCAGGCCAGCAGCCGGAACTCGGTCGGCGACAGGTCCACCGGCGTCCCGGCCCGGTGGACCGTCCAGCGTTCCTCGTCGAGCACCAGGTCGCCGGAGCGCAGCGGGCCCGGATGACCGGGCCCGCTGCCGAGCACCGGAACGCCCCGGAGTACCCGCGCGGGGTGCGGGTACTCCGGGGCGGTGGCCGGAGCCGGCTGAGCGGCTCGGCTCACCAGTGCGTCGGGGACGAGGTCGGGGTGGCCGCCAGGTGGGTGCCCACCGTGGTGCCGGTGGTCCCGCCGACGGCGCCGGTGCTGAGCGGGGAGAACAGGACCAGCTGAGCGTGCAGCGTCCCGTGCGCGCGCGTCCCGACAATGACGGCCAGGTCGCCGCGGGCCAGTGAGTTCGCGGCCTGGAACGCGTTCATCGTGTAGCTGCTCGCCATCGGGGCGGGCGTGGCGTTGACCGGCATGGTCGCGGTCTGGTTCACCGTGGCGGTGCTCCGCGTCACCGTGACCGTCACGGTGAGGTCGGTGCCGGCCACCTGGACGGTGACCGTCTGCGCCGCGGGAGCCGGCGTCAGCATGGCCGCGGCGGTGGTCGGGCTCCCGGCCAGCAGCGTGGTCGCCGGGATCATGTTGCCCGACTGCATGGCCTGCTGGGTCGCGGAGGTGCTCGCGGTCAGCGCCGCGGTGCCCGCCGTCGAGGTCGAGACGTTCTGGAACTTCGTGGCGCCCGACAGCAGCCACAGGTGCAGCTTGCCGTTATTGGACTGCAAGATGATGAACTGGTTGGTGGCCAGGACCACGATGCCGCGCTGGACGTCGAGCGTCTTGCCGCGGTGCGAGGCCTGGCTGTAGCTCCGCATCGAGGTCAGCTGGGACAGCTGGGAGTACGAGCCCTGCTTCGAGGAGTTCCAGTCGGCCAGGGCCGCGGCGAGCATGGTGCCCTCGTTGCTGAACCGGCTGCTGTGGGCGGCCGGAGCCGCGGTGACCGCGGAGTGGCCGCTGGTGGCCAGGGCGATCGCACCGCCGCCGAGCACGGCTGCGGTCGCGATGCCGGCCCCGGTCTTCAGCGCGGTGCGGCTCCTGCCGTAACGCCGATTGCGGGCCATCATGAATGCCTCCTTCGGTGGACGCCGCGCCCGCTTCGCGCGTCCAGGTCTGGGCGGGCCGGTGGGGTACTGGGTGGCCGGGATCGCCCGGGGGTCGTCCCCCGTGGCTGGCCCGGCCGATGGACGGCCCGTTGGTGTCCATGCGTCCGAGCGTGCCCTGGCCCGCCGGGCCCGCGCCCGGATTCGCGGTTCACGTAATTAGTACGTTCGCGGCTTCAAAGGCTGGCCGCGCGCGGACCCCGGATCACCGCGGTCGCCGGGCGGAGTTCAGCGCTCGGTTACATCTGCTCGGGAACCGGCACTCCGAGCAGGCCCAGGCCCATGGTCAGCACGCGCAGCGTGAGGGCGCACAGCGCGAGCCGGCGCGCCCGCAGCGAGGGCGGCTCGGCCTTCAGCACCGGGCATTCCTCGTAGAACGTGGTGAACAGGCTGGCCACGTCGAACAGGTACGCGCACAGCCGGTGCGGCTCGGCGGTCTCGCCGACCCCGGTGACGACGGCGCCGAAGCCGAGCAGCCGCAGCGCCAGCGCCCGCTCGGCCGGGGCGCCGACCGCCACCCGCGACCCGCGGATGTCCGGGTCGGCCTCCGCGCCGGCCCGCCGGAAGATCGACCGGATCCGCGCGGTCGCGTACTGCAGGTACGGGCCGGTGTTGCCGCGGAAGGAGATCATCCGGTCCCAGTCGAACACGTAGGCGCTCTCCCGGGCGGTGGACAGGTCGGCGTACTTCACCGCCCCGATGCCGACCGCCTCGGCGACCGCGTCCAGCTCGGCGGGCTCGAACCGGGCCGGGGCCTCCAGCTCGGTCAAGATCCCGCGGGCGCGGTCGACGGCCTCCTGCAGGAGGTCGATGAGCTGCGGGTTGTCGCCGGACCTGGTGCGCAGCCGGCCGCCGTCGGGCCCGGAGACCAGTCCGATCTGGGCGTGCTCGAACCGGGCGCCGGGCGGGATCCAGCCCGCCTGCCTGGCCACCGCGAACACCATCCGGAAGTGCAAGGTCTGGTCCGAGCCGACCACGTAGATGGCGCGGTCGCAGTGCAGCACGTCGACCCGGTACCGGATGGTGGCCAGGTCGGTGGTGGCGTAGTTGTAGCCGCCGTCGCTCTTGCGGATGATGAGCGGCAGCGGCTGGCCCTCGCGTCCGGTGAAGCCGGGCGGGAAGGCGCACAGCGCGCCGTCGCTGTAGACCGCCAGGCCCTCGGCTTCCAGGATGGCCACCGTGTCGGCCAGCAGGTCGTTGTAGAAGCTCTCGCCCCTGATGTCGGCGTCGGTGAGGGTGACGCCCAGGCGGGCGTAGGTGCGGTGCAGGTAGTCCATGGACAGGTCGACGATCTCCTGCCAGAGCCGCAGCGTGGCCGGATCGCCGCCTTGCAGGTCCACGACCCGCTTCCTGGCCCGGTCCGCGAACCCGGGGTTCGAGTCGAACGTGCGCCGGGCCGCCTGGTAGAACGCGTTCGGGTCGGTCCGCAGCAGGGCGGCCTCGGGCGAGTCCTCGCCCACGTCGAGCAGGTACTCGATCAGCATGCCGAACTGGGTGCCCCAGTCACCGACGTGGTTGTCCCTGATCACGCGGTGGCCGGCGAACTCCAGCACGCGCGCGACGGCGTCCCCGACCACGGTGGTGCGCAGGTGCCCGACGTGCATCTCCTTGGCGACGTTGGGAGAGGAGTACTCCACCACCACCGTCTGCGGCTCGGCCGCGGGTTCCAGTCCCAGCCTCGGGTCCTGGAGCATGCGCGCGGCCTGGTCGGCGATCCAGCCGTCGCGCAGCGTGAAGTTGATGAAGCCCGGCCCGCTGACCTCGGGCGGCTCGCACACGTCGGACACGTCGAGCCGGCCGGCCAGCTCGACCGCCACCTCACGCGGCGGGCGGCCCAGCCGCTTGCCCAGCGGGAGGGCCACGTTGGCCTGGAAGTCGGCGAAGGAGGACGGCCGGATCAGCGGGTCGGCGTCGCCGAAGTCCGGACCGAACAACGCGACGGAGGCGTCGTGCACCCGCTCAGCGAGGACCTGCTGTGGATCGGCCATGGCTCAAGGGTATCGGCGATCACGGGCGGCGCAGGAAATGCCCGCCGCGCCCGGCCGGGCGGCCGGGGCTGAGCCGCTGGGTGATCTTCTCGGTGATCTCGCCGCGGGCCAGGTCGGCCGCGAGCAGGCAGGCCGAGGTGATGGCGCGGGCGGTGCTGGCCCCGTGCGCGATGACCACCGTTCCGCCCAGGCCCAGCAGGACGGCTCCGCCGTAGCTGTCCGAGTCCAGCCTGGCGGCCAGCTCGCGCAGGCCGCGGCGCTGCAGGAAGGCGCCCATCCGCGCGACCCGGGTGGCGGTCACCGCGGCCCGCAGCTCGGCCGCGGCGAACCGGATCGAGCCCTCCAGGGTCTTCAGCGCGACGTTCCCGGTGAAGCCGTCGGTCACGATCACGTCGACCTCGCCGGCCAGCAGGTCGCCGCCCTCCACGTTGCCCGCGAAGGCCAGCGGGAGCGCGCCGTGCGGCGGGTCGGCGGCCAGCAGCTCGTGGGCCCGCCGGGTGAACTTGTTCCCCTTGCCGGGTTCGGACCCGATGGTGAGCAGCCCGACCCGCGGCGCGCTGACGCCCAGCGCGAGCTGCGCGTAGGCCACGCCGAGCTGGCCGAACTGGACGAGCATCTCCGGCTTGGGGTCGGCGGTGGCGCCGGCGTCGATGAGCACCGTCCGGCCGGGCCGGGTCGGCAGCACCACCGCCAGCCCCGGCCGCGGCACGTCGGGCAGCGGCCGCAGCCGCAGCCGCGCGGTGGCGACCACCCCGCCGGTCGGCCCGGCCGATACCACCGCGGCCGCCTCGCCCCGCCGGACCAGCTGGCACGCCACGGCCACGCTCGACCGTGGCCGCCGCAGGCTGGCCAGCGCGCCTTCGTCCATGGCCAGGTTGTCCTCGGCGGGCACGATGCCGAGCTCGCTGGCCCGGGGGTCCGCGCCCAGCTTGGTCAGGGCCTGCCGCAGCCGGGCGGCAGGCCCGGTGAGCAGGATCTTCAGGCCGTGCTCGCGCTGGGCGGCGAGTGCGCCCGCGACGATCTCGTCGGGGGCGTGATCGCCGCCCATGGCGTCGACCGCCAGCACCGGGCCGCCGGCCCCGGCCCCGATCCCGGCCCCGATCCCGGCCCCGGCCAGGCCTCTGGCGTCCTGCTGGCTGCCGCCGTTCGCGGCGCCCTCGGCCCGGCCCTCGTCCGGCCGGACCGCGGGCCGCCGCTCCGGGCTGTCCGGTGCGGTGCTCAGCGGGTCACCGGAGAATCCGGCCGGGGATGACGCCTCATCCTTCGTGTCCTCCGGCGAACAGGGCCTGTGTCGTGGGCCCATTATGGCCCCGGTGCCGGACCCGGCCGGTCGCGGCCCCCTCAGGGCCTGGCCCGGATCACCAGGACGGAACGGGATGCGCGGACGGAAACTGCCACAGGTCGTGCATTGTACGGCTAAGTATGCACACAATGCACCGAATTAAATGCCAGGCGCTTGGAAGTTCCTGGGATTCCGCCGAATACTTCCTGCGAAGCATGGTAATTGTCTGTCCGGGAGAAAGGCGGTTGGAGAATCGGAACCAACAAGGCGGCTAGAGCGTAAATAAACGTGGAAGCAGTTCTGGCCGCGCAGCTACCGGGGGCACGGCCGGGCCCGGGGGAACCGCTGGGGAGCGGGTGTCATCAGGGCTATTTCGCGCGCGGAGCGGTTTCCCTGGCCTTCCCGCGCGCACGACGAGGGAGAAGGCGCGTGACAGACATCCAGCAGGTCATCCCGTCGGCCCGGCCGGGAGAGGGCAGAGCCGGCCGCGGGTTCCATGCTTACTCGGCGAAACACCTGGACATGCTCACGGCCCGGGCCGGGCTGGCGCCCGCCGAACGGCTGGCCGTGCGGGCCGTGGCCACGGTGCTCCCGTTCCGGACGAACTCCTATGTCATCGAGAACCTGATCGACTGGGACGCGGCCCCGGATGACCCGATCTACCGCCTCGTGTTCCCCCAGCCGGACATGCTGCCCGCGGCCGACGTGCAGCGACTGGCCCGCCTGATCGAGACCGGAGCACCGGACGCGCCGCTGCGCGCCGCTGCGCACGAGATCCGGATGCGGCTCAACCCGCACCCGGCCGGGCAGTTGCTGCTGAACGCGCCGAGCCTGCACGGCAGGCCGCTGCCCGGCCTGCAGCACAAGTACCCGGAGACCGTGCTGTTCTTCCCCCGGCAGGGCCAGACCTGCCATGCGTACTGCACCTACTGCTTCCGCTGGGCGCAGTTCGTGGACGAGCCGGACCTGAAGATGGCGACCGACGACATCGGCACGCTGGTCGCCTACCTCGGCCAGCACCCGGAGGTAACCAGCGTCCTGGTCACCGGCGGGGATCCGATGATCATGGGCGAGCCGGTGCTGCGGCGCTATATCGAGCCGCTGCTCGACCCGCGCCTGGACCACCTGGAGTCGATCAGGATCGGCACCAAGTCGCTGTCGTACTGGCCGCAGCGGTTCGTCACCGACCCGGATGCCGACGCGACGCTGCGGCTGTTCGGCGAGGTGGTCGACTCGGGCCGGACGCTCGCTGTGATGGCCCACTTCTCCCACCCGCGCGAACTGGAGCCGTCCCTGCTGGCCCAGGCGGTGCGCCGGGTCAGGAGCACCGGCGCGGTGATCCGCACCCAGGCGCCGCTGATCAGGTCGGTCAACGACGACCCGGGGACGTGGCGCGCCATGTGGCGGACCCAGGTGCGCCTGGGCATGGTCCCGTACTACATGTTCGTGGAGCGGGACACCGGGCCGCAGGACTACTTCGCGGTCCCGCTGGCCCGCGGCTACGACATCTTCCGCGAGGCCTACCAGGGCGTCTCCGGCCTGGGCCGGACAGTCCGCGGCCCGTCGATGTCGGCCACCCCCGGCAAGGTGTGCGTGGACGGGGTGACCGAGGTCGCCGGCCTGCGGGTCTTCGTCCTGCGCATGATCCAGGCCCGCGACCCGCGGCTGGTGGGGACGCCGTTCTTCGCCCGGTTCGACCCGGCGGCGACCTGGCTGACCGACCTCGAGCCGGTGTTCGCCGACCGGTTCCCCTACGACCCGTCGCCGTATGAGACCGTGCCCGACGCGCTACCCGGGTTGTGGCCGGACGAGCCGGGCGAGCTGATGGTCCCGGCCATCTGACTGGCGTCCGCGTCCGCTGCCGTGGCCTGGTCCGTGCCGCCGTCTGGCCTGATCAACAGGCAGCTGATCGCGGCCAGGGCCACCACGGCGATGGGCAGCACCATGGTCCAGCGCATGGCGAGCACGTAGCCGTGGCTGAACACCTCGGCGGCCAGCCGGCTCAGCTCCGCGGCCAGCGAGGGCGGCTCGTTCGAGCCTGACGCGCCGGAGTTCGCCGGGCCGCCGCTCAGCAGGCCGTTGGCGGCGGCCTGGTGGAATCCGCTGATGAAGTTCTCGCGCGCCTGGGCCGGCAGGCCCGCCGAGCGGATGGTGGCCTGACTGGTCAGCGAGGCCACCAGCCTGTTCTCCAGCAGCGCGCCCACGGTGGCGGTGCCGATGACCGAGCCGACCTGCCGGACGGTGTTGAGCATGCCGGAGGCCGCCCCGGCCATCCGCGGGTCGACCTGGCGCATGGCCACCGTGGTCAGCGGCGCGAACGTGCCGCCCATGCCGAGGCCGGCCACGATCAGCGGGCCGAGGAAGTCCTGCCAGGTCGAGGCCGGCGTAGCGATCAGCACCGCCCAGCCCATCCCGATGGCGAACAGGCTGAGCCCGCTGACCAGGATGTACTTGCCGCCGGTCTTGTCCGTCAGCCGGCCAAGGAACGGCGCGACGGCGATCATCACCAGCGAGGAGGGCGCCAGGGTCAGGCCCGCCTTCAGCGCGGAGAAGCCGAGCGCGGACTGCAGGTAGATGGTGAACGGCAGGAAGATGCCGAGCATGCCGATGGACAGCGTGAACGACACCCAGTTCATCAGCGTGAAGTTCCTGTTGCGGAACAGCACGAACGGGATGAGCGGCTCGCCGCTCTGGCGCAGCTTCTCCTCCAGCAGGAACGCGAACAGGAGCACGACGCCGACCGCGATGATCAGCGGGATGGAGAGGAACCCGGTGATCGTCCCCCAGTTGTAGCGCTGCCCCTCGACCAGCCCGTAGCAGATGGCGAGCAGGGCCGCGCTGGCCAGCGCCACGCCGAGGAAGTCCAGCTGATGCCTGCGGCCGGGCTGCAGGTCCGGGATGATGGCGAAGGTCAGCGCCAGCACCGCGATCCCGATCGGCAGGTTCACGAAGAAGATCCACCGCCAGTCGAACGCGGTGACGAGCAGCCCGCCGAGGGTGGGCCCGGCGATCGTGGCCAGGCCCGCCACCGCGCCCCAGATGCCGAACGCGGCGCCGCGCCGTTCGGGCGGGAAGGTCATGGTCACGATGGCCAGCGTCTGCGGCATGAGCATGGCCGCGCCCAGGCCCTGGACCGCGCGGAACGCGATGAGCCAGCCCGGTCCCGGCGCGAATCCGCACGCCGCCGACGCCGCCGTGAACACCGCGATCCCGTAGGCGAACATGGTGCGCGTCCCGATCAGGTCGCCCAGCCGCCCGGCCGTGATGACCAGGACGGCGAGGACGAGGGCATAGGCGTTGAGCACCCACAGCACGTCGTCCAGGGAGGCGTGCAGCTTGTCGATCATGTTCGGGATCGCGATGTTGACGATCGTCAAATCCAGCAGGGTCATAAAGAACCCGAGCGACACCACGACCAGGATCGCCCACGGGTTTCCGCGCAGCTTGGTCATGCTCAGACCCTAACCCACCTGCGGATGGCTAACAAGATATATCTTAATCCGAACGAATCGTGGCGCTCGCGGCCGCGCCCGGGAGCCCCGGGGCACCCCGCGGGCCGTCCCGGCCGCGACCGGTATGCTCCCGGCATGGACGTTAACGGTACAGCGGCGATCGTTTCCGGCGGCGCGAGCGGGCTCGGCGAGGCGACCGCGCGGGCGCTCGCCGCGGCAGGGGCCACGGTCGTCATCGCCGACCTGAACGAGGACGGCGGCAAGCGGGTGGCCAGCGATCTCGGCGGCCTGTTCGCGCGCACGGACGTGGCCGACGAGGCGTCGGTCCAGGCCGCGGTGGACGCCGCGGCCGGCACCGGGGTCCCGCTGCGGGTCGCGGTCAGCTGCGCGGGCATCGGCTGGGCCGCGCGGACGGTCGGGCGGGACGGCACCCCGCATGACCTGGCCAGCTACCAGCGGGTCATCAACGTCAACCTGATCGGTACCTTCAACCTCATGCGGATCGCCGCCGCGGCCATGGCCAGGACGGAGCCCGTGGACGCCGACGGGCAGCGCGGCGTCGTGGTCAACACCTCCTCGGTGGCGGGCATCGAGGGACAGACCGGCCAGATCGCCTACTCCGCGTCCAAGGGCGGCATCATCGGCATGACCGTGCCGGCCGCCCGGGACCTGTCCGCCATCGGGGTGCGGGTGCTCACGATCTGCCCGGGCATCATCGACACCCCGATCTACGGGTTCCACGAGGGCGCCGCGGAGTTCAAGGCCAGGCTGATAGCCCCGGTCGTCTTCCCCAGGCGCATGGGGCGATCGGATGAGTTCGGCCAGCTGGTGCTGAGCCTGGTCGGGAACGACTACATGAACGCCGAGGTCATCCGGTTCGACGGCGGGATCAGGTTCCAGCCGAAGTGAGGGTCATCCAGAACCGGCTGGCGAGTACGGGCCCGCGGGCCCGTACCAGCGGCCGGTACCGGGCTGCGCCGGGGACCAGCGCGGGAATCTGGATAGCCCGAGCCATAAAAGGGGAACAGTAGGCTGGTCGGGGCGCTGACCGTATCCCCGACCGTTGGGCGGCATGCATGGGCGGAATAACCGGCTGCCTGGCGCTGGCAGACGGAGCAGGCCCCGACACCGAGTGGGTGGGCCGTGCCGCCCTGCGCGTCGCCCACCGCGGCCCCGACGACGAGGGGTTCTTCGCCGACCCCGATCTGGCCCTGGGCTTCAGGCGGCTGGCCGTCATCGACCCCTCGGCCGGCGGCCGCCAGCCGACGTACTCGGCCGACGGCCGCTACGTGATGGTCTTCGACGGCGAGATCTACAACTACATCGAGCTGGCCCAGCGCCTGGCCGCCCGCGGCGTCCAGCTGCGGACCAGGTCCGGCGCCGAAGTCCTGATCGAGATGTACGCCTGGCTCGGCAAGGACGTGGTCCGCCAGCTGCGGGGCATGTACGCCTTCGCGATCTGGGACCGGCGCACCCGGGAGCTGTTCTGCGCCCGCGATCCGTTCGGCATCAAGCCGTTCTTCTACGCGCTGGCCGCCGGCGGCCACCGGCCCCGCTCCGGGCCGCAGCTGCGGTTCGCCTCGGAGCGCAAGGCCCTGGCCGACTCGGGCGAGGTGACCGCGATCGACCCGGACGCGCTGCGCCGGTACCTGTCTTTCCAGTACGTGCCCGCGCCGGCCACGCTGGTGCCGCCCGCGCGGTCGCTGCCGCCGGGACACGTGCTGATGGCCCGCCCGGGCGGCCGGGTCGACGTGTTCCGCTACTGGCGGCCCGAATTCCGGCCGGCCAGGTCCCCCTCGTCGGCCTCGCCGGAGAAGATCCTGGCCGCGCTGCGTGACTCCGTCGCCGTGCACCTGCGCAGCGACGCGCCGGTCGGCGCGTTCCTGTCCGGCGGCGTGGACTCGGCCACGCTCTGCGCGCTGGCCGCGGAATCGGTCCCCGGCCTGCTGACCTTCACCGTCGGCTTCGAGCGCGAAGGATACAGCGAGATCGACCTGGCCCTGGCCACGGCGACCGCGCTCGGCCTGAAGTCGATCCCCTACGTCATCAGCCCGGAGGAGTTCGTCGCCTGCCTGCCCCGGATCGTCTGGCATCTGGATGACCCGATGGCGGACGCGGCCGCGGTCCCGCTGTGGTTCGCCGCCCGCGAGGCGCGCAAGCACGTCAAGGTGGTGCTGTCCGGCGAGGGGGCGGACGAGCTGTTCGGCGGTTATGGCGTCTATTACCAGCCCGGCGTGGTCCGGGCCGGCCGCGCGCTGCCGGAGTGGGGCCGGGCCGCGGTCGGCCGGGTCGCCGCCGAGCTGCCGGCCGGCCGGCGGGGGAAGGGCCTGCTCAACCGGACCTCGACGCCGCTGCCGCGGCGTTACATCGGCAACGCGTACGTGTTCGCCGCCGACGAGGCCCGGATGCTGGTCCGGGGCGGCACCGGCAGCGAGTTCGACGTGACCGACCCGGTCTACCGCCAGGCCGCCGAGGCCGGCCTGGACGACGTCGCGACCATGCAGCTGATCGACGTCAACACCTGGCTGCCGGGCGACATCCTGGTCAAGGCGGACCGGATGGCCATGGCCCACGGGCTGGAGCTCCGCACGCCGTTCCTGGACCGCGAGGTGCTCGCGGTGGCGGCCCGGCTGGCCCGGGTGGAGAAGACCGCCGCGGGCACGACCAAGTTCGCGCTCCGGGAGGCCGTCGGCGACCTGCTACCGCAGGCCGCCGCCGAACGCGCCAAGCTCGGCTTCCCGGTGCCGCTCGGGCACTGGCTCGGCGGCGGCATGTACGGCTTCGCCGAGCAGGTGGTCCGCACCGCCCAGACCGGCCAGTGGCTGAACAAGGCCGCCGCCACCGAGGTCCTGCGCCGGTTCCGGGCCGGGGACCCCGAGGTGAGCTGGCGCCAGGTGTGGCTGCTTGTCGTGTTCTCGCTGTGGCACCAGATCTACGTGGAGCGCGTCTATGACCCGGTCGCGCTGGGCTGGGAGGCCCCCGCCGCGGGCTAGGCGCCACGGGCCAGGCGCCGCGGGCTAGGACCCGGCGGCCGCCGGGCCCAGCCCGCTGGCCAGCAGCTGCTCGCGGATCTTCCGCCGGCCGCGATGCAGGCGAGACATCACCGTCCCGACCGGCGTGCCCATGATCTCGGCGATCTCGCGGTAGGGATACCCCTCGATATCGGCCAGGTACACCGCGGTGCGGAACTCGCCGGGCAGGTCGCGCAGGGCCCGCAGCAGGTCGGAGTCGGTGGTCCGGTCGAGCGCCTCGGCCTCGGCGGAGGGCACCGGGGGCGTCAGCCGGTCGGCGGACATCTGCCATTCGGCCAGGTCACCGCCGAGGGCTTGCTGCGGCTCGCGGCGCCGCTTGCGGTACACGTTGATGAACGTCGTGGTCAGGATCCGGTTCAGCCAGGCCCGCAGGTTCGTACCCGGGGTGAACTGGCCGAACGCCGCGTACGCCTTGGCCGACGTCTCCTGGACCAGATCCTCGGCGTCGGTGGGGTTCCTGGTCATCCGGAGCGCCGCTGGATACAGCTGGCCAAGCTGCGGGACGACATCGCGCTCGAATCGCGCGCGGTCTTCGCTAGAGTGCTCGGCTCGGCTCATGGTTGGCTCCGGTGATCGTCATCTCACTGTATATAGACGCATTGGGGACCCCGAAACGTACCCCGTGTCACGGAAATCACGCCGCTGGCCCCCGTGGCTAGTGCGCCCCGCTGTTAACCATTATGCACCAGGGCGTTCAGGAGCAGGCTGAAGGGAAGCTGCAAGCCCTCTCAGAGCTTCAGATCCAGCCGTGTCCTATCCGGTACCACATGTGGCTCAGCCAGTCCGGGTACGGGATGACCTTGGCCCCGACGATCGGGTAGAAGTACCAGAACATGATCAGGACGGCCAGGACGTACGCCCCCACCACTCCGGCGCCGATCGAGCGGCGCCGGACGCTGGCCGTGGCCGGCCCGAGGATCAGCCCCAGGCACAAGGTGATGGACAAGATCAGGAACGGCTCGAATTCCAGCGCGTAGTAGTAGAACTTGGTCCGGGTCACCAGCGGGAACCAGGGTCCCCAGCCCGCCAGCACGCCCAGCAGCACCGCGCCGGCCCGCCAGTCCCGGTGCAGCAGCCACCAGCCCAGGCAGAACAGCAGGGCCAGGATGGAACTCCACCAGATCAGCGGGGTCCCGATGGCCAGGACCTCCTGCGACCAGTACGGGCCCTTGCAGCCGGTGCTCGGGCAGTAGTTCTGGGCGCTGGCGACCGGCACGCGGTACTGCTCGTAGAAGAACGCGACCGGCCGGGTGATCAGCAGCCAGTCCCAGGGCTGCGACTGGTACGGGTGCGGGACACGCAGCCCCAGGCCGAAGGTGATCGCCTGCAGGTGGTACTCGTACAGCGAGTACAGGGCCGAGATGACCGGGGTGGTCACGCCGTGCGTCGCCCCGTAGTTCCGGTCGTAGCCGGTGCTGGTCAGCAGCCAGTTGCTCCAGGTGGCGACGTAGACGACCAGCGGGATGACGATGAACGTGAGCGGCACCCAGACGGCCTCGCGGAACGCGCCGCGGACGAAGGAACGCAGCCCTGCCGCCCGGCGGGCGCCGATCTCCCACGCGATGAACAGGCAGGCGAACGCGACGATGTACCAGGCCGCGATCCACTTGGTCCCGACCGCCAGGCCGAGCAGGATCCCGCAGGCCACCTGCCACTTGCGCAGGCCGAGCCGCGGCCCGGCGTCGCCGCCGGCCCGGCGCGCGACGCCCTCGGCCAGTCTGGCCCGGGACTGATCCCGGTCGATGACCATGCAGCCGAACGCGGCCAGGATGAAGAACATCAGGAAGATGTCCAGGATGCCGGTCCGCGACAGCACGAACTCCAGGCCGTCCAGGGCCATCAGCAGCCCGGCGATGCAGCCCAGCAGGGTGGACCGGGTCATCCGGCGGGCGATGCGGCACATCAGCAGGATGGCCAGCGACCCGAACACGGCGCTGGAGAACCGCCAGCCGTACGAGTTGAGCCCGAACAGCCACTCGCCCACCGCGATGAGCAGCTTGCCCACCTCGGGCTGCACCACGTACTCACCGCAGCCGGCGCCGCTGCAGGACTGGAACAGGCCAGTGGTGTGCCCCTGCAGGATCAGCGTGTTGGCGTTGGAGACGTAGTTCCACTCGACCCCGTGCTGCAGGATGCTCCACGCGTCCTTGGCGTAGTAGGTCTCGTCGAAGATGATGGCCCGGGGTATCTGCAGCCGGTCGAAGCGC
>Ga0335072_10004285_pt1 | contig 21260 bp, 13 predicted proteins | sample Lox_Sample_21_FD_206725 | JGI IMG/M metagenome (GOLD analysis project Ga0335072, IMG submission 206725) | Soil microbial communities from Loxahatchee National Wildlife Refuge, Florida, United States - Lox_Sample_2.1 | ecosystem: Environmental > Terrestrial > Soil > Wetlands | place: USA...
GTCGTCGGGTCCGGGCCGGCCGGCCTGGCGGCAGCACAGCAGCTGACCAGGGCCGGGCACGCGGTCACCGTCTTCGAGCGCGACGACGCGCCCGGCGGGCTGCTGCGGTACGGCATCCCCGAGTTCAAGATGGAGAAGTCGCACCTGGACCGGCGGCTGGCCCAGATGACGGCGGAGGGCACGGCCTTCCGGTCGGGCACGCCGGTCGACAGCGCCGCGCAGCTGGCGGGCTTCGACGCCGTCGTCCTGGCGGGCGGCGCCCGGGTGCCCCGCGACCTGCCGGTGCCCGGCAGGCAGCTGCCAGGGATCTACCAGGCGATGGAGTACCTGCCACTGGGAAACCTCCATTACGCCCAATCGCCAGTGACCGCGGCGGGCAAGCACGTCGTGATCATCGGCGGCGGCGACACCGGCGCGGACTGCCTCGGCACGGCGCTGCGACAGGGCCCGGCGTCGGTCACCCAGCTGGAGATCATGCCCCGGCCACCGCGGTCGAGGGCCGCCCACCAGCCGTGGCCGACCTACCCGATGATCTACCGGGTTTCCTCGGCCCACGAGGAGGGTGGCGAACGGGTCTACGCGGTGTCCACCGAGGAGTTCCTGGCTGGTGACGACGGCAACGTCCGTGCGCTGCGGCTGGCTGAGGTCGAGATGACGGAAGGCAGGTTCGTGCCGGTAGCGGGCTCGCAACGAGAGATCCCCTGCGAGCTGGTGCTGCTGGCGATGGGCTTCACTGGGGCCGAGAAGCCGGGCCTGCTCGCCGAGCTCGGCGTCGAGTTCGACGCCCGCGGCAATGTCGCGCGGTCCGCGTCTTACCAGACCTCGGTTCCTGGCGTGTTCGTTGCCGGGGACATGGGTCGCGGCCAGTCGCTGATCGTCTGGGCGATCGCCGAGGGCCGCAGCGCCGCGGCGGCGGTCGACCAGCACCTGCGGGCGCTGCCGTGCCCGGAGCTGCCCGCCCCGATACCGCCCGCGGCCAGGCCCCTGGTCTAAGACCCAGGCGCAACTTTTATCCCTGATGTGCAACTCGGGTGAAGTGCCGTGCGTTTGAATGGCCGGGGAGAGAACGGCGGAAGCGCTCAGAAATGGCGGCAGAATAGGAGTCATTAGGGCGCGTCGGTTCCGGCTGACGGGAGCGGACATGGCGGGCGCGGCAACGAGGCTGGCGGATGTGCCAGGAAGTCGCTCAGGGCTGCCCGTGCAGCCCCAGCCCCCGAGGCGGCGGATGGCCAGGCCACGGCAGGGCGCGGGCGGCGTCGGCACGCCCGGCCGGCTGCGCCGGATGCTCGCCTGGCTGATCGTCGCCACCCTCGCCTGGGGCGGGCTTGCGACGTTCACCGCGTTCCAGCACACGTCAGGCGCCGGAACCGTGGTCAGCGCGAGCGAGCCGCTCACCTACGACGCGCTGCAGATCTGGCAGTCCCTTTCCGATGCCAACGACGCGGCCGGAGCCGCCGTCTTGTCCGGCGCGCTGCCCCCGCAGACGGTCCTGAACCGCTACACCACCGACATCAACGAGGCGAAGAGCGACATCGCCGACGCCGCGGCGCGCGGCGCGCCGATGAGCGACATCGACGCCCTGCAGGTGGGGCTGACCAGCTACACCGACGAGGTGTCGAAGGCCGAGGCCAACGACCTGCTCGGCTACCCCGTCGGTGCCGGCTACTTCAGGCAGGCGGCGCAGCAGATGACCCTGCAGCTGCTCAAGACGGCCCATGACCTGTACACCCTGGAGGACGCCAGGCTCGCGACCGCCAGCGCGCAGGCGACCGGGCTGCCGCTGGTCATCGTCACGATCCTGGCCGGGATCGCGCTCGGCTACGGCTACTTCCGCGCCGGGCGCTGGCTTACCCAGCGGACCCACCGGGTGCTCAACCCCGGCCTGGCGCTGGCCGGCGTCGTGGGCGCGGTCGCTCTGCTCTGGCTGGTCAGCGCGTTCTTCGTGGCCCGCTCCGACCTGCTGGCCTCGCAGTCACAGGGGTCCACGCCGGTCATGGCCCTGGCCAACGCGGACATCGCCGCGGCCAAGGCGCACACCGACGAGGCCCTGACCCTCATCGACAACTCCGGCGATGACAGCTATGAGTCCGACTACCAGACGCTGAAAAAGCAGCTGGGCCCCGGGCCGGGAACGCTTCTCGGCGACGCCAAGACGGCGGCGGCGAGCAGTCCCGCGGCGGGCGACGCGAGCGCCACCACCGGCCAGGCGCAGGCATGGTTCACCGCGCACCAGATGGTTCGCTCCGCCGACGACAGCGGGCAGCACCAGGAGGCGGTTGCCCTCGTGCTCAGCGGCCGGGCGGGCCAGGCGTACCAGAGCCTGTCCGCCGACCTGGGCAGCGGGATCAAGGCAGACGACGCCGCCTTCGCCTCCGACGCGAGCAGCGGCCAGGGAGCACTGGGTGGCCTGGGGCCCGGGGTCATCGTGGCGAGCCTGGTGATGGTGGCGGCCCTGATATGGGGCCTGTCCCGGCGGCTGGCTGAGTACCGGTGAGGGAGGCAGTGGTGAGGAAGACAGCGATCGCGCTGGCCGCGCTGGCGACCGCCGCCGTGCTCGCCGGGTGTGCCACCGGGCCCGCCGCGGCCGGCCCGGCGAAGGTAACGGGGCGGACCGCGGGCACGGCATCGGCCCGCACGGCGTCATCAAGCACGACGTCATCAAGCACGACGTCATCAAGCACGACGTCATCAAGCACGACGTCATCAAGCACGACGTCGTGCAACCCCTACGCCAGCCTGAGCCCCCAGCCGGGCGGCCCAGCCGACAGCGGCGGGTCGTGGGCCGCGCACATCAAGGCGCGCGGCTACCTCATCGCCGGAGTCGACCAGACCACCTACCACTTTGGCTACCTCAACCCCCTCGACGGGCAGATCGAGGGCTTTGACATCGACATGATCAGGGACGTGGCCGGAGCGATCTTCGGTATCAGCCCGGCCAGCAGCGCCCTGGACAGCCACATTCACTTCAAGGCGATCTCCGACGCCGACCGGATCCCCGATATTCAGCAGGGAACGGTCGACATCGTCGCGCACACGATGACGGTCAACTGCCAGCGGCTGACCGAGGTGGACTTCTCCACCATCTACTACGACGCGAACGCGCAGATCCTGGTGAACAAGCCGGCCAGCGGCGCGGCACCGACGCTCACCCAGCTGGGCGCGCGGCACGCACCGGTCTGCGCCACCAGCGGCTCTGATGACCTGGCGATCATCTCGGCCGCACACGCCACCCCGGTCCCCGAGACCTACTGGAGCGACTGCCTGGTGCTGCTCGAGGAGGGGCAGGTCGCCGGGGTCGTCACCGACAACTCCATCCTCTACGGGATGCAGGCGCAGGATCCGGACACGGTCGTCACGGGGTCATCGCTGGAATCGGAGCCCTACGGTCTCGCGATCTCCAAGGACCACCCTGATTTCGTCCGGTTCGTCAACGCCGTCCTCGCCCGTGCCCTCAGCGACGGCCAGTGGCTGGCAAGTTGCCGCCAGTGGGTCAGCAGCACCTGCCAGCTCCCCAGCTGGCCGATCGACTACGTGAGCTGAGAGGGCGATGGTCACACGGCAGGAGGCACAGGCGGCGCTCGACGCGGCGATCGCCGAGCGGGACACGATCCAGTCGAACCTGCTTGACCTGGACGGCAGCTTCGGCAAGCGACTGCTGTCCGGGGCCAGCCTGGCCGGGGAGAGCAAGCGGCGCTGGGAAACCGCCGCGACGGCGCTCGCCCGGCTGTGGGACACCTACACCGCCTACTCGGGTGTCATCGACAAGGCCGCTGAGCTGCTCGCCGCGACCAGGGACCGCGACGTCGCGCCGGTCAGCGCGCTGCTGTCAGGACGCTCAGTGCGGCTGGTGGCCGGGCCGGCCCCGCTCGGCCGCCGGGACCTGGCCGACACCGGAGTCGAGCAGGTCACGCTGACCAGCGCGGTCGCCCGGATGCGCCGGGACTTCGCGGCGGTCGGCGAGGTCGTCACCGCCGCCGAGGCCGTGTGGGGCGAGGTCGGCGGGCTGCTCGACGCGGCGGGCGGTGACCTGGCCAGGGCGACCACCCTGGCGGAGGGCCTGTCGGACGCGGCGCTGGCGCAGGCAGTCGCCGAGGCCGCCTCGGTGGTCTCACAGCAGCGGGCCACGCTCAACTCCGACCCCCTGTCGCTGTGGCAAGAGGGGCCTGACGGGCACAGCGGGCAGGCCGACACCGCTGGCGCGGCCCGTGCCCGCGACCAGGCCGCCGCCGTCACCGCCAAGGTCGCCGAGGTCGCCGCGGTACGCGCCAGCGCGCGCCAGCGAATCGACGCGCTGGCCGCCGCCGCGGCTACCACCGCCGCGGCCTGGAAGGACGCGCTTGACGCGCGGGAACGGGCGGCCGTGAAGATAGCGGAGGAGTTCCTGCCCGCGCTCCCGCCGTCCTCGGCCGCGAGCGGGTTCCAGCGCGGCGAGCTTGAGGCCCTCGTCGGCTCGGGCCAGTGGCAGCGGCTTTCTGACCAGATGGACCAGACCGAGCGGGACATGACCGCGGAGATCGCCAGCTTCCGCGCCACCGCCGAGGCGGCCGACGCGACGCTCGGCAGGCGCGAGGAGCTCCGCGGCATGCTCCAGGCCTACAAGGCCAAGGCGGCGCGCCTTGGCGCCGCCGAGGACCTCGGCCTCAGCGAGATCTACGAGGCGGCCAGGGACAGGCTATGGACAGCCCCGTGCGACCTTGGTGCCGCGGCCGACGCGGTCGCGGCTTACCAGCAGGCCATCCTCGCGATAGGAAGAAGGTAGGAATGACGGCCATTGCCTGCACCCAGCCTCATTGCGCCGGCACGATCGAGGACGGCTACTGCAACGCCTGTGGCCTGGCCCCGGTAAGCAGCCCGCCCGGCGGTGCGCCCGCCGGCGGCACCGGGGCGAACGGCGGCGGCTCCCCGCCGTCCGCGCTTGGCCGGACCAGCCCGTATGGCCCGGGGGCGGCCGGTGGCCACAGTGGGCCGTCCCGTTCTGGCGGTTCGGGCTACAGCTCCTCGGCCGGAACCGTTACGGCATCAGGACCGTCGGGGAGCCGGCGAGGCAGCCGGTCAAGTGGCGCGCGGAGCCGGTCCTCGCGAGGCGGCCTCGGCGCCGGCCTGGTCGAGGTCCCCCCCGTCCCTTACCGCGACCCGGCCACGGCCGTGCTGGCCAACCCGGAGGTTCCCGAGTCCCGGCGGTACTGCGGCAACTGCGACCAGCCGGTCGGGCGGGGCCGGGACGGACGGCCCGGCCTGGCCGAGGGGTTCTGCCGCAACTGCGGCGTGCGGTTCTCTTTCCGGCCCAAGCTCGGGCGCGGCGACCTGGTGGGCGGCCAGTACGAGGTGCTCGGCTGCCTGGCCCATGGCGGCCTTGGGTGGATCTACCTGGCCAAGGACCACAACGTCAGCGACCGGTGGGTGGTACTCAAGGGCCTGCTGAACACCGGCGACGCCGACGCCATGGCCGCTGCCCTGGCCGAGCGCGAGTTCCTCGCCAGCGTCGAGCACCCCAACATTGTCAGGATCTACAACTTCGTACAGCACGAGGACCCCGGCACCCGCGAGAAGAGCGGGTACATCGTCATGGAGTACGTCGGCGGCAAGTCGCTCAAGCAGATCTTGCAGGACGCGCGGGCGGGCGGCGGGTCGGTGGCGCTCAAGCACGCGCTGGCCTACGCGATCGAGGTGCTGCCAGCGCTCGGCTACCTGCACGACCGCGGCATGGTGTACTGCGACTTCAAGCCGGACAACGTCATCCAGACCGAGGAGCAGCTCAAGCTCATCGACATGGGCGGCGTCCGGCGGATCGTCAGCGACGAGCCGATCTACGGGACGACCGGCTACCAGGCACCGGAGATCGCCGACGTCGGCCCGTCGGTGGAGTCCGACCTGTACACGGTCGGCCGGGCGCTGGCCGTGCTCACCTTCGAGTTCCGCGGCTACCAGGGCGAGTTCAAGTACAAGCTGCCCGACAACGTCCCGCTGCTTGACCAGTACGAGTCGTTCAGGCGGCTGCTGCTGCGAGCCACCGACCCCGACCCGGCCCGGCGGTTCGGCTCCGCCGGAGAGATGGTCGATCAGCTGACCGGGGTGCTGCGCGAGGTCGTGGCGCTCGAGCGGGCCGAGCCGCGGCCGGCCTACTCGCGGGTGTTCAGCCCGGAGCTGCGGGCGGTCGGGACCGAGGGGGGAGCCAGCGTCCCCGCGGCCGCCGACGTGGTGGCGTCGCTGCCAGTGCCCCAGGTGGACGGGTCCGACGCCGCCGCCGGGTACCTGGCCACGCTGGGCGCCCTGGAGGCCAAGGAGCGCGCGGCGGCGCTGTTCTCCGCGGTGGCCGGCGACGCCGGGGTGCCGAAGGATGTCGCCGAGTCCGCGGAGACCTGGCTGGCGCTGGCCCGCGCCAGGATCGACGCGGGCGACCTGGCCGGCGCGGCGGACACGCTGCGGGAGCTGGCGGCAGGCGACCCGGGGGACTGGCGGGTGGCCTGGCACGACGGCCTGCGGGAGCTGGCCGCCGGGCAGGCGGCGCGGGCCGCCGCCGCGTTCGACGCGGTTTACAGCGAGCTGCCCGGCGAGCTGGCGCCCAAGGTCGCGCTCGCCCTCGCGGCCGAGGCAGCCGGCGACGTTGCCCGGGCCGACCGCTACTACCGGCTGGTCTGGACGACCGACCTGTCCTACGTGACCGCGGCGTTCGGGCTGGCCAGGACCCGGCTCGCCAGCGGCGACCGGAGCGCGGCGATCACCGCCCTGGCCCGGGTGCCCGGCACCTCGAGCTACTTCATCGCGGCGCAGACGGCAGCGGTCCGGATGCTGGTGTCCGCGTCAGGAGGACCGGCGGGCCGGGAAGGTGACCTGCGGCAGGCCGCCGAGCTGCTGGCCCGGCTCCCGCTTGACGAGACGGCCAGGCATCAGCTGACGGTCGAGGTGCTGACGGCGGCGCTCGAGCTGACGTCGGCCGGGTCCGGCGGCCCGGCGGCCCGGCCCAACTCGGGCATGGCGCCGATCCTCGGCTGCCAGCTGACCCAGCGATCCCTGCGGTTCGGCCTGGAGAGCAACTACCGGGCCCTGGCCCGGCTGACCTCTGAGGAGACCAGACGCATCCAGCTGGTGGACCTGGCTAACTCCGTGCGCCCGCGGACGTGGACGTGAGCGGCAGCTACCCTGCCGGGGACGTATTTCCCGAGGACCAGCCGTTTCTCGTAGGAGACGTGGCCGGCGGGGAGCGTGCCGCCGCATCCCCGCGTGGAGGTCAGATGGACGGTCGCTCGACCGAGGACGTTGAATGCTCGTCGTGCGGCGCGCTTGTCGGCGTGTGGGACAGGTACTGCGAGAGCTGCGGCACGGACCTGGCGCCGCCCGTAGACAGCGCGGGGACCCCGGGATCCCTGACCGAGTGCCCGGTCTGCTCGGCTGATCCTGAGGCTCCGCCTGGCGGCATCAGCGCGGACGGCTACTGCGAGGTATGCGGCCACAAGATGCCATCGGACCGCGATCACGTCCCGGTGAACCTGGGGCTGCTCGCGGGGCTGTCCGATCGCGGGCAGCGGCACGCCCGCAACGAGGACGCCATGGCCCTGGCCACCTCAAGGTCCCGCGAGAAGCCGCCGGTGGCGATCGCCGTCGTGTGCGACGGGGTGTCGACCTCGCCCCGCCCCGACGAGGCGTCCCTGGCCGCCGCGCGTGCCGCCGTCCGGGTCCTGCTGACCGGCGCGCGGATGGACGAAGATCCCGAGGAGACCTCGCGTGAGGCGGTGCGGGCGGCCTTCACGGCGCTCGGCGGCGTGGCTGGCCCGGACGGCGCCCCCGCGTGCACCTACGCGTCCGCCGTGGTCGACGCCGATTCCGCCACGGTCTGCTGGCTCGGTGACAGCCGGGTGTACTGGCTGGCGGCCGCGCCGGACGCCGACCAGCCGGCCGTGCCTGAGGACGCGACCACCCGGCCGGTCGGCCAGGCGCCGCAGTGGCCGGTCTCCAAGTGCCTGACCAAAGACGACTCCCTCGCCGCTGAGCTGGTCGCGACGGGCCTGCTCACTGAGGAGGAGGCCATGGCCTCGCCTCAGGCCCACGTGATCACCCAGTGGCTCGGTGCCGACTTCCCCGACTACCACCCGCACGTCCGGCGGATCCCGCTGTCCGGCCCCGGCGCCATCTTGGTGTGCAGCGACGGGCTGTGGAACTACCGGCCAGAGGCAGGGGACCTGGCGGCGCTCGCGCTGCCCGGCGGGCTCAAGAGCCCGCTTGACGCCGTCACCGAGCTGGTCAAGATCGCCAACGACATGGGCGGCAGGGACAATATCACTGCCGTCCTGGTGCCGTTCCCCCCGAGCACCCCCTGAAGACGCCCAAGGAGACGCCCCTCATGAGCCAGCCTGGCTTCACCGTTGATGTCGACCACAACCAGTACCTGCCCGAGGGCGGCCGGGATGTCAGTGCCATCGCGACCGTGATCTCCGAGGGGACGCCGGCCGCGGCGGCCGGGGCGGACAGCGGCGGCAGCGCCGAGATCATCATCGTCGACTGCTCCGGCTCGATGGACGTGCCGCACTCCAAGATCGCCCAGGCCCGGGCGGCCACCGTGGCCGCGATCGACGTGGTGCGAGACGGCGCGCACTTCGCGGTGATCGCCGGGACCAGCTTCGCCCGGCCGGTGTACCCGCCCGCGGGAACCATGGCGGTGGCCAGCCCGCAGACCCGGGCGGAGGCGAGGCAGGCCGTCAATGGGCTGCGAGCCGGCGGCGGGACGGCGATCGGCAAGTGGCTGCAGCTCGCCAGCCAGGTCTTCAGGACCTCGCCAGCGACGCTGCGGCACGCGATCTTGCTCACCGACGGGCGCAACCAGCACGAGACCCCCGAGGAGCTGGCGACCGTGGTCAGCGCCTGCGACGGCTTCTTCACCTGCGACTGCCGCGGGGTGGGGACCGACTGGGAGGTCAGCGAGCTGCGGAAGATCTCCTCGACGCTGCTCGGCACGGTCGACATCATCCCCGACCCAGCCGGCCTGGCCGCCGACTTCGAGGCGATGACGCGCAACGCGATGAGCAAGCAAGTCGCCGACGTGGCCCTGCGGGTATGGACGCCGCAGCAGGCCGAAGTCCGGTTCGTCAAGCAGGTCTCGCCGACGGTGGAGGACCTGAGCGCCCGCCGGGTCACCACCAGCGCTCAGGTTGGCGACTACCCGACGGGAGCCTGGGGACCAGGCGAGAGCCGCGACTACCACGTCGGGATCCGGGTCCAGCCTGGCTTCGTTGGCCAGGAGATGCTCGCCGCCAGGATCAGCCTCGTCGTCGACTCGCAGGTGCTCGGCCAGGGCCTGGTCCGGGCAAACTGGACCGACGATGAGGCCCTGTCCACCAGGATCAACTCGCGCGTCGCTCACTACACCGGGCAGGCCGAGCTCGCCTCCGCCATCCAGGCGGGCCTGGAGGCCAAGAAGCAGGGAGACGAGGAGACGGCCACCGCCAAGCTCGGCCGGGCGGTCGCGCTGGCCAAGGAGTCAGGCAACGAGGACACCGCCAAGTTGCTCGCCAAGGTGGTGGACGTCATCGATGAGGCCACCGGCACGGTGCGGCTGAAGAAGAAGGTGGATGACGCGGACCAGATGGCGCTGGACACCCGGTCGACGAAAACGGTCCGGGTAAGGAAGGAGCACGTATAGCGATGGCGGTATGCCCGGACGGCCACCAGTCGGGGTCGGACGACTTCTGCGACGTCTGCGGGCTGCGGATCACCAGCATGTCGCAGGCCCAGCCGACCGGCGACCCCTGGGGCTCGCCATCCCGCGCCCCTGGGGCAGCGGGCAGGCCGCAGCAGCCCTCCGGTCTCGGCGGTGACACGGTCGCTGACCCGTCCTGCCCGCAGTGCGGCACCGGCCGCACCGGGCGGTTTTGCGAGGGATGCGGCCTGGACTACACGACCGGGCGGCTGCCCGATGGCTCGCTGGTGGGGGCGACCGGCCAGCCGGTGGCCCCCGGCCAGCCGGCCGTGCCGCCCACGGCGCCGTACTCACCCACGGTGTACTCCCATCCCGCGGCGTCGGCACCGCCCGTCGCCCCGCCGTCGCCGCCCGCGTCGCCACCTGTCGCGTCGCCGCCCATCACGTCGGCCTGGGAGAGCCAGGGACCGGGACCGGCCACTCCGCCGCCCCCGCCATGGTCCTCGCCGGGCGCGGCCACCTGGTCAGTGGTCGTCAGCGCTGATCGCGGCTATTACGACAAGGTGCGAGCGGCCAGCGGCCCGGACGCTGAGTCGATCGTCTTCCCGGCCTATTGCGCCGAGCGCCAGTTCACGCTGGCGGGTGCGGAGATGCGGATCGGGCGGCACAGTACGTCTCGTGGCATATATCCGGAAATCGACCTGACCGGCCCGCCGACTGACCCGGGGATCTCGCGGTTGCACGCGGTCCTCATCCCCGGGCCTGCTGGCTGGTCCGTGCTCGACCCGGGCTCGGCCAACGGGACCCAGGTCAACGGCACCGAGGTCCCGGCGGGCGAGGAGGTTCCGCTGCACGAGGGGGACCGGATCAACGTGGGGGCATGGACGGTCCTGACGGTTCGCCGCGGCTAGCCGGCCCGCTCACCAGCCAGTGGCCAGGCTTACAGGCAAGCAGACCATTACCTGTGCGTGAACCTTGTGTGGCGCTCGTCACGGGCTCAGAGGCGTGGGCTAAGATGGTATAGACCACTAGAAGGGGATGCCCGATGAGCCGCCGCGCGAAGATTGTCTGCACGCTCGGACCCGCGACATCAAGCCAGGAGAGAATCACCGGCCTGATCACCGCGGGCCTTGACGTCGCCAGGCTGAACCTCAGCCATGGCACGCACGAGGACCACCTTGCCGTCTACCATCGCGTCAGGATCGGCGCGAACGAGACAGGCCACAGCGTCGGCGTGCTTGCCGACCTGCAGGGGCCCAAGATCCGTCTTGGCACGTTCCCTGGCGGTCCCGTGGTGCTCAAGGCGGGCGAGGAATTCATCATAACCACGGAAGACGTTCCTGGCACTGAGCGCGAGGCGTCCACCACCTACCAGGGCCTGCCCGGGGACGTCCGCGAGGGGGACAGGGTCCTCATCGACGACGGCAACGTCCAGCTCGACGTCCTCGGGGCGACGGGCAGCCGGGTCATGACGCGGGTGGTGGTCGGCGGCAAGATCTCCAACCACAAGGGGATCAACCTGCCAGGCGTGGACGTGAGCGCGCCCGCGCTGACGCCCAAGGACGAGACGGACCTGCGGTGGGCGCTGGAAGTCGGCGCCGACATCGTCGCGATGTCCTTCGTCCGCTCACCCGACGACGCGGTGCTGGCGCGCAAGATCATGGCCGAGGCCGGCCGCCAGGTCCCGCTGATCGCCAAGGTCGAGAAGCCCGAGGCAGTGGCGGTCCTGCCCGACATCGTCGACGCCTTCGACGGGATCATGGTCGCGCGGGGCGACCTTGGCGTGGAGCTGCCCCTTGAGCAGGTGCCCGCGGTCCAGAAGCGGGCGATCGCCCTGGCCAAGGAGCGCGCCCGGCCGGTGATCGTCGCCACCCAGATGCTCGAGTCGATGATATCGGCCCCCCGGCCGACCCGCGCTGAGGTCTCCGACGTGGCCGGCGCGATCTACGAGGGCGCGGACGCGGTGATGCTGTCGGCCGAGACCGGCGTCGGCGCCTACCCGATCCAGACGGTGGCCACGATGGCCAGGATCATCACCGCCGCCGAGGTCAACACGCTGCGGGCGGAGTCGTCGCTGACCCGGGTCCCGACCACGACAGGCGGCGCGATCGCCCGGGCGGCGGCCGAGGTCGGTGCCATCGTGGAGGCGAAGGCACTCGTCGCGTTCACGCTGACGGGGGAGACGGCGCGACGGCTGGCCAGGTACCGGTCCCCGATCCCGCTGCTCGCGTTCACCACCGAGATGGCGACGCGCAGCCAGCTGGCACTGACGTGGGGCGTGGAAACGTTCATCGTGCCCACCGTGCAGCACACCGACGACATGGTCCGTGAGGTGGAGCGCGCGCTCCTTGAGCTTGGCAGGCTGTCGATCGGCGACAAGATCGTCATCGTGGCGGGCAGCCCGCCCGGCAGCCCGGGCAAGACCAACGCGCTGCGGGTTCACCGGATCGGTGACGCGATCGCCAGCGCCTGATCGCTCGCGCCCCGCCCGCGGCGGCAGATCGGCAAGACCGCCGCGGGCCGCGTCCCAATGGTTACCACACACCCGGGCCTTCACCATTAGAGTGATCAAGACCACGCGCCCGGTTGCGGCGCCAGGTGACGGGAGCGCGCAGGCGATGACCACGGTGATGCCCGCCGATTCGGCGGAAGAGCGGAATCACGCTGAGCTTGACGCTGGACTGCTTGTCGGCGTCACCGATCGCGGGCTGAGGCATCAGCAGAACGAGGACGCGATTGCGCTGCAGGTCGCCGAGGGGCCCGATGGCGCCGTCCCGCTGGCCGTCGTCTCCGACGGCGTCTCGTCAGCGCCGAGGCCCGACGAGGCGTCGCTGGTGGCCGTGCGCACGGGGGTCGGCGTGCTCGCCGCCGCCGTCCGGGAGGGACACGAGCTGGCGCAGGCCTCGGTGGCCGCCGCGCAGGCGGCGGCGCAGGCCCTTCGTCAGCTGGCGGGAGCGGACGGGGCGCCCGCGGCGACCTACGTGTCCGTCGCCGCCGCCGGTGACCTGGTGACGATCTGCTGGCTCGGCGACAGCCGCGTCTACTGGCTGTCGCCGGACCCGGCCGAGTGCGAGCGACTCACCCGGGATGACTCGCTGGCCGAGGAACTGGTCACCGCCGGGCTCGCCACGCCGGAGGAGGCGATGGCGTCACCGCAGGCGCACGTGATCACCCGCTGGCTGGGTGCTGACCTGCCGGAAGTGGAGCCGCAGCTGCGGCAGTTCCGGCCGCCCGGGCCTGGGGTGCTCGCGGTGTGCAGCGACGGGCTGTGGAACTACCGGCCAGAGGCCGCCGATCTCGCCGCCCTGGTGACGTTCCCCGCCGTCTTGACCGCCCCGCTCGACGCCGCGGTCAGCCTGGTGAGGTTCGCGGTGGACGCCGGCGGCATGGACAACATCACGGTCGCCCTGATCCCCTTCGCCGCGCCGCGCTGACCGGCTGGTGGCATCTGTGCCGATAACGCCAGGATTCTGAGGGACGTAGTGGCTCAGAACCCCCTGGCGGCTGGCAGACTAGACGCATAAGGCGCGCTGGAGGAGGTGCGGTGACTGGGGAACCCGCGTCGCGGGGAGGCGCTGAGTGAACGACGTACCATCCTGGCTAGTTCCTGGGTCACGCTTCGCCGGGTACAGGATCGAGGAGTTTCTCGGCGCTGGCGGCATGGCAGCGGTCTACCGCGCCTACCACGAGGGCATGGGCCGGGAGGTAGCGCTTAAGGTGCTTGCCGCGTCGCTGGCTGGGGACCAGGCATTCCGGCGCCGGTTCGTCCGTGAGGCTCACCTGGTGGCGAAGGTCGAGCATCCGCACATCATCCCGGTGTACGAGGCCGCGCAGGAACGCGACGTGCCGTTCATCGCCATGCGCCTCGTCCGCGGTGGAGACCTGCGCGCGATGGTGTCGCGTGACGGCGGCATGTCGGCTGGCCGCGCGGCCGCGTTCTTGTCGCCCGTCGCGTCCGCCCTGGACACCGCGCATGAGGCGGGCCTGGTCCATCGGGACGTGAAGCCGGCGAACATGCTGGTGGATGTCGGCCGCGGCCGCCCCGAGCACGTGTACCTGTCGGACTTCGGGCTGGCCAGGGGAGTCGACACCGGCGGGCTCACGGCCGGCGACCTGACCACGCCCGGGCAGTTCATGGGGACGCCGGAGTACGCCGCGCCCGAGCAGATCACCGGTGGCGACGTCAGCGGGCGGGCTGATCAGTACGGCCTGGGCTGCGTCGCCTACACGTTGCTTACCGGGGCCGTGCCCTACCCGCGCGAGCAGGCCATCGCGGTCATGTACGCGCAGCTATACGACCCGCCGCCGCTGGTCAGCGCGATCAGGCGGGACCTTCCTGGCGCGGTCAACACGGTGGTAGGCCGGGCGATGGAGAAGAAGGCGGAGGACCGCTACGACAGCTGCACCGCCTTCGCCGACGCGTTGCGCGAGGCGCTCGGGCTTCCGTCCTGGGGAGCGGAGGGCACCTTCCCGAACCCGCGCACCGAACGCGGCGATCAGGAGTGGCAGACGCCGGGCTACTCGCAGACCCGCATGTCACCGCGGCCGGGGATCGAGCTGCCGTCGCCGCCGGGCCGGGCCTCGGGCTACGAGACCGTGCCGGGCACGTGGTCTGCCGTGGTCGCCGCCGACCGCGACTACTACAACAGCGTGTGGGCCGCGGACGTGCCGCCTGAGGAGATCGTCAGCTTCCCTGAGAGGACTCAGGAGCGGCGCTTCCCGCTGGCGGGCGGCGAGCTCCTCATCGGCCGTCGCAGCGTCTCCAAGGGGATCCACCCGGAGATCGACCTCACCGCCCCGCCGGGCGGCCCGCCGACCGACACCGGGGTATCGCGGCTGCACGCGAAGCTTGTCACCGGGACAGATGGCGGCTGGTCCGTCATCGACCTCGGAACGGAGAACGGGACGCTGGTGAACGGCAGGGAGATCCCGTCGGGCACGCTGATCCGGCTCCGCGACGGCGACCGCATCAACCTCGGCATGTGGACCGTGATAACGATCACCCGCGACTAGCCCCATGAAACCACCCGCGGCCCCCGCCCCCGCCTCGCGCGCCCCTGCCCAGCCTCGCGTGCCCACCAGGCCACGCGTGCCTCAGCCTCGCGTGCCCCGCTCGGGCAGCAATGATCCCATCGCTGCGGTCAGACCGGCGCTTTCAGCCGTTGCGGTTAGACCGGCGCGCCCAGGCCAGCACGCTGGCACCGACACGGCCCTCGGAGCCGAGCGGAACCCGGCGGCCGTGCGTGGCCCGGGCCACCGAGTATCGTCACGCTTCGCAGGTGCCGGGAGCGGGACTTGAACCCGCACGCCCTCTCAGGCAGACGCTTTTGAGACGTCCGTGTCTGCCGATTCCACCATCCCGGCCGATGCGCTCGCAGATAATCTACCGCGTCAATGTAGGCTCGTGTGCGTGAGTCAGAACGCGCTACGTGTCGTCATTGCGGAGGATGAGGCTCTGATCCGCCTGGACCTCAAGGAAATGCTGGAGGAGGAGGGCTACTCCGTCGTCGCCGAGGCGGCGGACGGGGAGGCCGCCATCGAGAAGGTGACTGGGCTGCGGCCCGACCTCGCGATTTTCGACGTGAAGATGCCCGTGCTCGACGGGATCTCGGCGGCGGAGCAGATCGCGGCGGAGCGCATCGCCCCGGTCGTCATCCTCACCGCGTTCTCACAACGTGAGCTGGTGGAGCGTGCCCGCGACGCGGGCGCGATGGCCTACCTGGTCAAGCCGTTCACCAAGGCCGACCTGGTGCCCGCCATCGAGATGGCGGTCAGCCGCTTCACCGAGATCAAGGCGCTGGACTCGGAAGTGTCGACGCTGCGGGACCGGCTGGAGGTTCGCAAGCTGCTTGACCGGGCCAAGGGCCTGCTGCAGTCCGAGCACGGCATGACCGAGCCGCAGGCGTTCCGCTGGATCCAGAAGACCTCGATGGACCGGCGCCTGACCATGCGCAAGGTGGCGGAGGCCGTCATCGAGGGCAGCATGCCCGTCGCCCAGGACAATCCCGCCGAGTAGCGAACTTCCGCGCACCAGCGCCCGCGTCCGCGCAGTCACGCGTGCCCACCAGGCCTCGCGTGCCCACCAGGCCTCGCGTGCCCACCAGGCCTCGCGGGCGCCAGCCTGGCGTGCCCGCTCGGGCAGCAATGATCCCATTGCTGCGGTCCGCCAAGGTGCACGCTGGCGCCGTAGCTGTCGTCAGGGCAGCAGCGGAGGGCCATCGCGTACAAGGTCCGCGTGACGCGATGATCCCATCGCTGCGGTCAGACCGGCGCTTTCAGCCGTTGCGGTTAGACCGACGCGCCCAGGCCAGCCCGCTGGCACCGACACGGCCCTCGGAGCCGAGCGGAGCCCGGCGGCTGAGTGCGGCCGGGCGTGGCCGAAGGGCCGAAGGGCCGAAGGCCACCGAGTATCGCCGCGAGCAGCCTCCGGCGGGCTGGGGGCGGCTTGGTTTGTAGCCGCGGGGGAGACGCTCCCGAAGGCTGCGTGCGGCCTGAGGGACCCGGGGACCCGTTGGTACCGTGCCCGCCTTCCCCGGGCAGGCACGTTTTCTACTTGGGACCCCGGGTCTGTCCAAACGTTAGCGACCCGCAGGTCATACAGCAAAAGATGGTTACCCCGCCGGTGACGTACTGGACTGCGTATCGTCATGTCCTGGTTTCTCCACGTTTACCTGCATAGGTCAGGCAACGTCCCCTTGGCGGGCTGGTTAGCGGCTCCCAACTGGGGCTCGTGGGGGCGGGCCGCGGTCCCGCGGGCACGGTCTGCGACGCCGGACGATTTTGATAACGATCTCATTGCAGTCGGCGTGGCGGAGCGCGGTTGTGGCCGGACCCGAGCGGCATTGTCCCAGGAAACGGTCAGTGATCGCGCGAGCGGGCGCGGCCGAGGTCCCCGGGGCCATCTAATGCCGCCACGAGCAGAACTCCTCTGTCCCTCTGAACACATCAGGAAACTGCCGTTTCAGGCGGGCGGAGAAACATGAACGACCTTGCCACTAAGGGGTGACAAGTCTCTGTGTTAGCGCTAACACTCTCTGAGGGGGGTCCGCAGTGGCGCGGGTCCCGGCGAGGCCCAGGGAAGGGAGCCATCGCAATGAGTGAAAGGCACGGAAACGGCGAAGAAGGTGCACGCAGGCACCGCAAGGTGAAAACGGGAGTAATCGCCGTCGCAGTCGCCGCCCTTGCGGCCGGAGGCGCGGCAGCCACCGCTGCCACCCAGGCGAGCGCCGCCACCCACGCGGCGAGCACGGCCGACCACGGCAAGCTGGCCATCACCAAGGCGTACTTCGGCAGCACCGTCGAGCCGTACACCGGGCAGAACACTCCCACCTACCGGTACACGCTGACCAACGACCAGGGCATGTCGGTCAACGTCCTCAGCTTCGGCGGCATCATCCAGTCCATCAACCTGCCCGGCCGCAACGGCCAGACGACCGACGTCACGCTCGGCTTCAAGACCCTGCAGGACTACGTCACCAACGACAGCCCGCCGGTGACCGCCAACGGCGGCCCCTACTTCGGCGAGACCATCGGCCGCTACGGTAACCGGATCTCCGGCGGCAAGTTCACGATCAACCAGCCCGGGGTTGGCCCTGTCACCTACACGGTGCCGGTCAACAACGGCGTGAACAGCCTGCACGGCGGCCTGGTTGGCTTCGGCAACCACGTCTGGAGCCAGACCGCGCTCATCGCCACCAAGAGCGAGGTTGGCGTGACCCTGGAGCTGGTCAGCCCGAACGGCGACCAGGCGGGCGCGGCGGGCAGCCCTGGCTGCCCGAACGGGTGCACCGGCTACCCGGGCGAGCTCAAGGTTGACGTGACCTTCACGCTGAACAACTCCGATCAGCTCGCCATCAACTACAAGGCCACCAACGAGTCGAGCAACCTCAACACGGTCATCAACCTGACCAACCACAGCTACTTCAACCTGGCCGGCCAGGGCTCGGCCGCCGGCTCGGCCTACAGCCAGTACGTCCAGATCAACGCGAACAAGTACACCCCGACCGACACCACCCAGATCCCGCTGGGCAACGAGGTGAGTGTCAAGGGCACCCCGTTCGACTTCACCAGCCCGCAGACCATCGGCAGCCGGATCAGCGACGTGAGCGCCTCTGACGGGCCTGGCGTCCCGGCGGCGGACAACCAGCTCCTGCTGGCCCAGGGCTACGACCACAACTGGGTGCTCAACGGCCAGACCAAGAGCACGACCGGTCCTGACGGCCTGAACCTGGCCGCCCGCGCCTGGGACGCCGCCAGCGGCCGCGGGCTGACCGTCTGGACTGACCAGCCCGGCGTGCAGTTCTACAGCGGCAACTTCCTCACTGGCACGCTGGTGGGCATCACCGGCGACACCTACCGGCAGGGCGCGGGGTACACGTTCGAGACCCAGCACTTCCCTGACTCGCCCAACCAGCCTCAGTTCCCGTCCACTGAGCTGAACGCCGGCGCCACCGCCAACTCCACGACGGTCTTCGCCTTCAGCTCCAACGGCGTCTGACCGGTTAGCTAGCACCCGTGCCCGGCGGCTTCACGCAAAGCCGCCGGGCACTTCTTTAGCGTCATAGGATCGAAGGGTGACTGACAGGCTGCTGCTGCTCGACGGGCACTCGCTGGCGTACCGGGCGTGGTACGCGCTGCCGCCGGAGAACTTCGCCACCACGACCGGGCAGACGACGAACGCCGTCTACGGCTTCACGGCGATGCTCATCAACGTGCTGCGGGACGAGAAGCCCACCCACGTGGCGGTGGCCTTCGACCGGCGAGAGAAGACGTTCAGGCACCAGGAGTATGACGAGTACAAGGCGGGCCGCAAGGAGACGCCTGACGCCTTCCACAGCCAGATCAGCCTGATCTTCGAGGTCCTCGACGCGCTGGGCGTCAGGCACCTGTCCGCCTCGGGCTTCGAGGCCGACGACCTCATCGCCACCCTGGCCACCAGGGCCGTGGCCGACGACAGCATGGAAGTCCTGGTCGTCACCGGCGACAGGGACACTTTCCAGCTGATCAACGAGCATGTGACGGTGCTGTACAACAGCCGCGGCGTATCCGACATGAGGCGCTACGACCCGGCCGGGCTGCTGGAGAAGTACGGGCTGACGCCGGCCCAGTACCCCGACTTCGCCGCGCTGCGCGGCGACCCGAGCGACAACCTGCCCGGCATCCCTGGCGTGGGGGAGAAGACCGCGACCAAGTGGATCCAGGAGTTCGGCTCGCTGCAGGAACTGGTCAACCGGGTCGATGAGGTCAAGGGCAAGACCGGCGACGCGCTGCGCGCCAACCTCGGCAACGTGATGCGCAACCGCCAGCTCACCGGCCTCGTCACCGACGTGCCCGCCGACGTGCTCGGCGCGGCGCCCTGCGACCTCGTCCCGGTCCCATGGAGCCGCGACACGATTCACCAGCTCTTTGACACCCTCCAGTTCAAGGTGCTCCGCGACCGGCTCTACACCACCTTCCCCGACGGCCTGGCCGGCCCGGCCGCGGGTGCCACTCCCGCCCCCGCCGCGGCTGCGCCCGGGTTCGCAGGCGACGTCACCGTCCTGGGGGCCGACCAGGTGGCGACCTGGCTTTCCTCCCCCAATTTTTCCGAACGCTCGGGCCTTGCTGTCGAGGGAACCTGGGCCCGTGGCACCGGGACCGTGACCGGACTGGCGATCGCGGCACCCGACGGCACGGCGGCCTACATCGACCCGCTGACGCTGACCGCGGCCGATGACGCGGCGCTCGGCGGCTGGCTCGCCGACCCGGCCAAGCCCAAGGCGGTCCACGATGCCAAGGGGCCAGTGAACGCGATGCGGGCCCACGGGTTCGTTCTGAATGGGATAACGAGCGATACCGCCCTGGCCGCGTACCTGGCGCTGCCCGGGCAGCGGACGTTCGACCTGGGCGACCTGGCCCTGCGCTACCTGGGCAAGGAGCTACGGGGCGCGGCTGAGACCGGGCAGCTGACCCTGGACGGGTCGGCCGAGGAGGAGGGCACCGCGGCGCTCGCCCGGCGGGCCAGGGCCACCCTGGAGCTGGCGGCGGCGCTTGACGAGGACCTGGACAAGCGGGGCGCCGGCCGGCTGCTGGCCCAGATCGAGCTGCCGCTCGTCGGCGTGCTCGCCCGGATGGAGCAGACCGGGATCGCGGCGGACACCGATCACTTCGCGGCGATGTCGGCCGAGTTGCACGGCCAGGTGAAGTCGGCCGAGCAGGCGGCCTTCGCCGTGGTCGGCCACGAGTTCAACCTCGGCTCGCCTAAGCAGCTGCAGGAGGTGCTGTTCACCGAGCTCGGGCTGCCGAAGACCAAGAAGATCAAGACCGGTTACACGACTGACTCTGAGGCCCTCACCTCCCTGCTGGCCAGCACCGAGCACCCGGTGCTCGAGCACCTGCTGCACCACCGGGACGTTTCCAAGCTGAAGTCGATCGTCGACGGGCTGATCCCGCTGGCCGACGCGGACGGCCGGATCCACACGACGTTCAACCAGATGATCGCGGCCACGGGACGGCTTTCTTCGACCGACCCCAACCTGCAGAACATTCCGATCCGCACGGAGACCGGCCGCCGGATCCGCGAGGGGTTCGTCGTTGGCGCTGGCTACGAGACCCTGCTGACCGCCGACTACAGCCAGATCGAGCTGCGGATCATGGCCGACCTGTCCCGCGACATCGCGCTGATCGCGGCGTTCGAGTCCGGTCACGACTTCCACGCGACGACCGCGTCCCGTGTCTTCAGCGTCAACGCCGCCGACGTCACCCCCGAGCAGCGGGCCAAGATCAAGGCGATGAACTACGGCCTGGCCTACGGGCTTTCCGCCTTCGGCCTCTCCGGGCAGCTTCGCATCTCCGTCGAGGAGGCGCGCGGGCTGATGGACGAGTACTTCAAGGAGTTCGGCGGAGTGCGGGACTACCTGCAGTCCATCGTTGCCCAGGCCCGCCGCGACGGGTACACGGAGACGATCGAGGGGCGCCGCAGGTACCTGCCCGACCTGACCTCGGACAACCGGCAGCGCCGTGAGATGGCCGAGCGGATGGCGCTGAACGCCCCAATCCAGGGATCGGCGGCCGATGTCATCAAGGTCGCGATGCTGCGCGTGTCCACCGCCCTTGACGCGGCGGGCCTCGCCTCGCGCATGCTGCTGCAAGTGCACGACGAGCTGATCTTCGAGGTCGCGCCGGGAGAGCTTGAGACAGTCAAGGCGCTGGTCACTTCGGCGATGGGCGCCGCGGCCGACCTTCGGGTGCCGCTCGAGGTGTCCACCGGAACCGGCAGAAGCTGGGCCGAAGCCGGCCATTGAGGTGCGCTAGGGAATCGATGGCTTCACTATTCTGAGTCCCAGTTGTAGCCCGGCCGGATTGACCTGGCGCGGATTCCTTCATATTCTGAGCGGTGCGCTGTGTCCTCGTGCGGTCTGTCGTGGTCAGGAGACCTGACGGTCGGCCGCCCGGGGCGTGCCGAGGCCGCTGGTCGGCCTGGTGGGTCCCGCGCGTTCACTGCATAAGTACTCAGCGCGCCACATTCCTATCCTGTCCGCATCCGGAGCCAGCCCACACATGACGAGCAGCACGCAAGCCACCTCGACCCCCAAGGTAGCGGTCAACGACATCGGGTCGGAGGAGGCATTCCTCGCCGCGATCGACCTAA
>Ga0335072_10004286_pt1 | contig 21258 bp, 19 predicted proteins | sample Lox_Sample_21_FD_206725 | JGI IMG/M metagenome (GOLD analysis project Ga0335072, IMG submission 206725) | Soil microbial communities from Loxahatchee National Wildlife Refuge, Florida, United States - Lox_Sample_2.1 | ecosystem: Environmental > Terrestrial > Soil > Wetlands | place: USA...
TCGATCGGGTTGTCAAAGTCGAGTTTCCGGACGAAAGTGTCGGTGGGATCGAATCCCTGGACCAAGGCTGACCCGAAGAAGATGGTGAACCTGGCCTCGATCTGCGAGCGCTACGGAGGAGGAGGTCACGCGCGGGTGGGGGCCATCAGTTTTCCTCCGGATCAGGCCGACCAGGCGCGAGCAGCGGCAGCAGAGATTGTGGCAGAGCTGAGGTCGAAGAATCCGCTCAAGTAGCTTTCAGGGCGTGCATGGCCCATTGTGGTTTTGGGTACCTCCACAGGAGACATTGGAGCAATGCGCCTCGCGGTGGGACTGCATCCGCCGGCAGAATTGAGTGCAATCACGATTGGCCAAACGAGGCTGACAGGATGAAGGTCCCCTACGCGAAAAAGTGGCAGAAGGAGGCGGACAAGCTGCGCAAAATCGCGCTCGATTGCTATTTGACTGAGGAACTGAAGTGGGGCAAGCCCTGCTTCACATTTCAGAAGAGGAATGTGGCAGTCGTGATCCCGCTCAAGGAGTCTTGCGCGCTCTCGTTCTTCAAGGGCGCGCTGCTCAAAGACCCGAAGCACATCCTTGAAAGGATCGGAGAGCATACGCAGGCCGGAAGATGGATCAAGTTCACCTCGCTGAGGGAGATTTCGGCTCTGCAATCGACCCTGACCGACTACTTCTACGAAGCGATCGCATTGGAGGAGTCAGGCAAGAAGGTCGTGCTCAAGAAGCCCTCGGAGTACGCGGTTCCCGAGGAGTTGCAGGCCATTCTGAAGAGCGATGCGGTCGTGAAGGCGGCGTTCGAAGCGCTCACGCCGGGGCGAAGAAAGTCGTATATCTTTCACGTTGCGGGCGCGAAGCAGGCGAAGACGCGAGCAGCGCGAGCGGAAAGGTGCATTCCGATGATCCTGAGCGGGAGAGGATTCAACGAACTGCCGAGGTGAGGCCGCCCTGGAGCCGAGCGTCGGCTGAGCAGGCAAGTTCAGCAGGCAGGCGCCGGGGAGGGCCAGCCGGGGAACCGGTGCGAGGATTTGGCATAGTACCGAGTCGCGACCAATTCAGGGAGCATTACCGGCCGCTCGAAGGTCAGGGATTTTCGATGCGCGTGTTCGAAGGAATTGCAGATCTTTCAACCGCCGCCCCAGCGACGAGGCCGGTCTTTAGAGCCCCAGTTCGCTGGCCCGCTTCTTCATTGCCTGCAAGCAAAAATCAATGTGGGCGTCGAGATCGACGCCCAGTTCGGCTGCGCCCTGGATCACGTCCTGGCGGTTCACGCCGCGAGCGAAGGCCTTGTCTTTCATTTTCTTGCGCACGCTGCTGACTTCAACATCGGCGATGGCTTTGGTTGGCTTGACGAGGGCGCAGGCGGTGAGGAAACCGGCAAGCTCATCGCAGGCGAAGAGCGCTTTGTCGAGGTGCGTGACGCGGGGCACGCCGGAGTATTGCGCGTGTCCTAGAATGGCGGTCCGCAATTCCTGCGGCCAGCCCAGCCGCTCCAGCTCACGAACGCCGACAAAAGGATGTTCCTCGGCGGTGGGGTGACGCTCATAGTCGAAATCGTGCAGAAGTGCGGTCGTGGTGTAGAGGTTCAGGAACCGTTCCCGTTCCTCGCCCGCAAGGCCGAGGCGATCGGCTTCCGCTTCGCCGCAGGCTGTCACGCAAATCTCAACGGCCAGCGCATGCTTGCGCAGATTCTCGCTCTGAGTCCACTCCGTGAGAAGAGTCCAGGCCTGTTCGCGCCCGTAATTCGACGCTGAGTTCTCGCTTGCGCCCATGTAGAAAAAATACCTCCTTGTTGCTGCATTTGGTTCGTGATTTTCCGGGTTTTGCGGGGTATGATGGGTGAAACTTAGGATTGACCCTAAGTTTCTACTTGACAATTATGGTTCATTCCCCCGACAGTAACACGTATCGCGGTGTAAAAAAGCACCGCGGAGTGCCCGCTCTGGCGCTCCGCAACCTAACGATGGCGACTACCACCGTCCTGAATGTGGAAACGCGTGAAGTTGTGCGCTGCGATTTTTGCAGCCTGGTGCAGTACAGAACCAGCAACTCACTCTGCCGAAAATGCCACCGGCCCCTCGACATCGAAGAGCCAGCACCCCTAGCCCCTCAGTTGGTGACAACAACCCCGGTTGCTTCAGCAGCCGAGGCCGGTTTGCAGGTTGCCGGTCAGGTGCGTGAGATTCGCCGAGCGCGTCACCTGAGCCAGCGTCAACTCGCGGGCCGGATGCAGGTACCGCGCACCTACATTTCGAAGATTGAAAACGGCAAGGCGATTCCCACGCTTGGTTCGCTGGAGCGGCTGGCGAACGCCCTGGAAGTGGAAGTGAGCCAGCTGGTGCGGGACGCGCGAAGCCGCCGCGATGAGGAAGTGGCTGCCATTCTGTCGGATCCGCTGCTGGCCGAGATTGCGGCCCTGTTGCCGCATCTCGATTCGCTGCACCGCACGTTGATCTACGGCTCGGTGCGCGACATGGCCACGGGGCGGCGCCGTACGGCCTGACTCCCGCAAGCGAAAGGTCCTGGCACGGAGGCCGTCCGCGGTTCCTCTGGCGTCGTCACACTTTGGTGTGACGACGGCGCCGTGAGCCTTTGCGGGGGTTGGGCGCATGTGCTAGGTTCGATGATGCCGATACTAATCTGCGGCAGCCGGGCTTATTCGCTCGCGGAAGAGCCGGCCCTCCACATAGAACCGGCGTGAACCGCATGGTTCACGATGATCGTTCCGAGAGCCGGTCTGAACGCATCAAAGTAGCATAGAGGAATCCCTTGTATTCAACTGGCACGCTGCGCATTCATGAGCTAACTGCGGAGGAGCGCGCCGTGTACTCGACGTTAAGGCCGGAGCGTCTTCCCGAGCATGTCGCCATCATCATGGATGGGAATGGTCGCTGGGCAGGGCGTCGCTCGCTGAAGCGGTTCCTGGGACATCAGCAAGGCGCGAAAAGCGTGCAACTGGTGACGGAGACTGCATCACGCATCGGATTGCCGTGGCTCACGCTGTATGCCTTTTCGCTGGAGAACAATCTGCGCAGGCCGAAGGCGGAAGTGAACTTTCTGATGCGCCTTCTGAAGGCCTATCTGGAAAGCAACGTGCAGCGCATGAACGACAACAACGTGCGCATCCGGTATATCGGGCGAATCCGCGAGTTACCGAACGAAGTACAGGACAAAATGAACTGGGCGGCGGAAGCGACGGCGCGGAATACCGGCACCACACTGACCCTGGCGCTGAATTACGGCGGACGATCCGAATTGGTGGATGCGTTCCGGGCACTGGCGGCTGAAGCCCAGCACAAACACATGCCAACGGACCACATAGGCGAAGAAGACATCCACCGGCATCTCTATACAGCGCATATGCCAGATCCTGATTTGCTCATTCGCAGCTCCGGCGAAATGCGCATTTCGAACTTCCTTCTGTGGCAGATCGCCTATACCGAGATCTTCGTGACCGAGCGTTTGTGGCCGGATTTTCGCGGCATCCACCTGCTGGAAGCGATTGCGGATTTCCAACGGCGCGAGCGGCGCTTTGGCGGCATCGGCGAAAGCTGCGGCGAGGTGGAAGAAGATCCCGAGCGTATCAAAATAGCGGCTGGATAAATCGCGGAAATCAGCAGAGTTTTTCGCGCGGCTGAGGCCGAGCCGTTATTCTTCGTTCGATGATCGAAACGCTTGCGATCTCTGGCTATCGTTCCCTGCGCAATCTTGTTTTGCCGTTGGGCCGGTTGAATCTTGTGACCGGAGCCAACGGAGCCGGCAAGTCGAGCCTCTACAGGGCGCTTCGGCTTCTGGGCGATGCGGCGCTGAACACGGTGGTTGCGTCGCTGGCTCGCGAAGGCGGATTGCCGTCGACGCTGTGGGCGGGCCCGGAGACGATTGCACGCAGCGTGCGGCTGGGCGAGCATCCGGTTGAAGGCACGCGGCGGCAGAAGACAATCAGCCTCAAGCTTGGATTCTCCGGCGATCCATACGGCTACTGCATCGACCTTGGCTATCCGCCGCCACCGCCTCCGGCCACAATGTTCAATCTTGATCCGACGATCAAGCGCGAGTGTATCTGGCATGGAGGGGTGTATCGACGTGCGGCCGTTCTTGTTGACCGCAACAACCGCGTGGTTCAGCTTGCGCCTGCCCGTACGGGGAAGCATGTGGAACCGGTTCTCCTCACCAAAGAACTGAGCCCAACCGACAGCATGCTTGCCACCATTGCCGATCCGCAGCGTGCTCCGGAGATGCTTGCGGTGCGCGAGGCAATCCGGGGCTGGAGGTTTTACGAAGGCTTTCGCACTGACATGGCTTCGCCGGTGCGAATTCCCCAGATTGGAACGCGAACCCCGGTTCTGAACAACGAGGGGACCGACCTGCCGGCGGCATTGCAAACCATTCGCGAGATGGGCGATCCGGAGGCGCTCGACCGCACTTTGGCGGACGCATTTCCGGGCAGCCGGATCGAGATTGACGCGCAGGCGGGAAGGTTCGAAGTCACGCTCCGGCAGCACGGGCTGCTCAGAGCACTCTCAGCAGCTGAACTCTCCGATGGCACACTGCGGTTTTTGCTATGGACCGCAGCTCTGCTGACGCCGCGGCCTCCGGATCTGATGGTGCTCAACGAGCCGGAGACGAGTCTGCATCCCGAGCTGCTTCCGGCGATGGCGCGCCTGATTGGAAAAGCAGCGGAGCGAACGCAGCTTGTGATCGTATCGCACTCGGATGTGCTGATCAGGGAAGTCGAACAGAATTCGCATTGCAGACGCCTGCACCTTGAGAAGTCATTTGGAGAAACCACGCTTGCAGGAGCCACGCTTTTCAACCGCCCAAAGTGGGAGTGGCCGGCGCGATAGCGATGCGCGGATGGGCGGTCGTGCGGTCGACCCGGCAGTGTATCCTCATCCCTGAATGAAACGAGTACTTACCGCTCTTGTTCTGGCGCCCCTGGTGCTGGCGCTGGTGTTTGTGGGCCCCAAATGGCTGCTGACCTCGGTGGTGGCGGCGGTGGCCATACTGGCGGGATGGGAGTTTCTGGGCCTGGCCCAACAAAATTCAGCCCGGCCGCCTCGCATCGCTGTCTGTGTTGCGCTCCTGCTGCTCTTTGCGGGGAATTATCAGTGGCCTGATCTGACTCTGCTCATTGTCGGCGGCCTGAGCCTGGCGCTCCTCGTTTATTGCACATTCGGCTCGGCGATTGAGCGGATGCTCATGGACGCGACCTCTTCCATTTTTTGCCTTTTCTATGTGGGACTGACGCTCCTGGCTGTTCCTACGCTACGCGCACAGACCAACGGTTCCACTCTGGTGGTGTTTCTGCTGTGCGTGGTGTGGGCAGGGGACATTGCTGCGCTGTACGCAGGGCGTATGTTGGGCCGGCACAAACTGGCCCCCACACTGAGCCCAAACAAGACGTGGGAAGGCGCGGTGGGCTCGGTGGTTGGGAGCCTTCTGGCGGCCGGAGGACTTTTCTGGCTTGCGGACTATCTGGCGCAGTGGAATTTTGCGAAGCTTTCGTTCGCCGATGAGGTGTGGTGGTGGTGGCTGATTATGGCGCTGGCAGTGAATGTGGCGGCGCAGGTGGGAGACCTCGCGGAGTCGGCGCTGAAGCGTTCTGCCGGAGTGAAGGATTCGGGGACGCTGTTGCCCGGGCACGGCGGAGTGCTTGACCGCATTGACGCACTGTTGATTGCCGCGCCGGTGCTTTGGTATGCCCAGGTAATTCGCTAGCATCGCTTAATCAATGCACTTGGTAAAATTGATCTTAGGACGTCTTCCACTTGAAACGGCTCGCCATTCTCGGTTCGACCGGCTCCATCGGACAAAGCACGCTCTCCATCGTGGCGCAATTTCCTGAGCGGTATAAGGTGGCTGCGCTCGCAGCGGGCCGCAATATTGACGAAGCCTTTGCCCAGGCGAAGCGCTGGAAGCCCAAAGTTGTTTCGATGGCGACGGAGGAGCTGGCTGGCCGGTTAAAGGACCGGCTGCGCGACGCTGAGGTGACCGGGATCGAAGTTGTTCATGGCACGGCAGGTACGGTTGTATGTTCTACGTTGGCCGAGGCAGATTTTGTGGTTTCGGCCATTGTGGGTGTGGCGGGATTGGAAGCCACCCACGCCGCGATTCTGGCCGGCAAGCCGGTGGGCCTGGCAAACAAAGAATGCATGGTGGCAGCAGGCGAGATTCTGACGGCTGCAGCCCGCGAGCGCAAGGTGCCGATCCTGCCCATCGACAGCGAGCACAATGCCGTTCACCAGTGCCTGCGGGTCGGTGCTCATTCTGAGGTGAAGACCATCTGGCTGACCGCTTCGGGAGGGCCTTTCCGGCAGTATCCGCTGGACCGGTTCGAGAGCATCACCCCGGAGCAGGCGCTGAAGCACCCGACGTGGGTAATGGGGCGGCGCATCACGATCGATTCCGCCACCATGCTGAACAAGGGGCTGGAGATCATTGAGGCCTGCCGGCTCTTCGATGTGCCACCGAGCCAGGTGCGAGTGACGGTCCATCCACAGTCCACTGTGCATTCGCTGGTGGAATACGTCGATGGATCGATTCTGGCGCAGATCTCGGTGACGGATATGCGGTTGCCGATTCTCTACGCGCTGGCCTACCCGGAGCGGCCGGCGTCGACACTGACCTTCGATCTGGCGGCACTGCGCCATCTCGAATTCGAAGAGCCGGATTTTGAGCGCTTTCCCTGTCTTCGACTGGCCTATGAGGCGGCGGAAAAAGGTGGCGCGCATGCAATTGCGCTCAACGCCGCCGACGAAGTGGCAGTCGAGGCCTTCCTTGACCGGCGCATCCCCTTTACCGGAATCCCGCGTACAATTGAGAGAGTGCTTGCGTCCACACCGGAGGCTCACCCGGCTACGATCACCGAAGTGCTCGCCGCGGATCGTGAAGCGCGTCAAATAGCTCGTGCGCTTGTGGCTTCCCCGGTAGCGTTCGTAGCATCAGCCAAAGTGTAACTTAAAGGATTTGTTCGAGATCTATGCATGATTTTCTAGTTTCCGCCGCCGCGTTTATCGTCCTGATCGGGATCATGGTGGTGGTCCACGAGTTTGGTCATTTTGTCGTCGCAAAGCTGTGCGGCGTGCGAGTCGAGGCGTTTTCAGTTGGATTCGGTCCCCGCCTGTTTGGCATCAAGCGAGGGGATACCGACTACAAGGTGTGCCTGCTGCCTTTGGGCGGCTTTGTGAAGATGACCGGCGAAAACCCGGGTGAAGAGCAATCTACGGATGACCCGGGGGCGTTTACTTCGCATCCCCGCTGGCAGCGAATGCTGATCGGGGTGGCCGGACCGGTAGCCAATTTCATCCTGGCCTTCGCGGCCATGGCATTTTATTTCGGGTGGATCAACGAGGTGCCCGCGCGGGACGTGAAGACCACCAGCATCGATTGGGTGGTGCCAGGCTCGGCCGCCGCAGAAGCAGGACTGAAACCCGGCGATCTCATTACACGCTTTGCTTCGCAGAACAATCCTACGTGGGACCAGGTTTTCGCGGAGATGTCGCTCGATCCAAACCAGACTGTCCCTGTCACGGTGGAGCGTGGGGGATCGACAGTCGAGACGCAAATGCACGTGCCGTTGACATTGGGCAATGATGATCTGGCCGGCATGCTGCCTCAGTACATTCCGGGCCCCATCACGGTCCAGTCAGTGATGCCCGGATCGCCCGCAGCAGAGGCAGGGTTGCGCCCGGGCGATGCGCTCGTTTCCATCGACGGTCACGAGTTCCACAGCGTGGGTTCCCTGCTGGACTTTATGCAGGAAGGCGCGGGCAAGCCAATCTCTTTGATGGTCGAAAGAGGCGGCAAGACCATTGGCCCGATTATTGCCAAGCCGGCCAAACTCGACGCGGGATGGAAGCTCGGGTTCATGGCGGTTCCGATTCCCATCCGCCGGTCGCCCTTGCCGCTGAAGGCGGCACTTGTCAAATCGGGCCAATTTTGTGCCGACGGCTCCACGCTGATTGTGCAGATGCTGGAGCGGATTGCCACCCACCAGGTTTCGGCGAAACAACTCACAGGTCCTGTCGGAATTGCGCAGATTGCAGGCGAAGCAGCGCAAACGAAGGGATGGTACTCCAAGTTCTACCTGGCCGGCGAGATCAGCCTGAATCTCGGCATCCTGAATCTGATGCCCTTCCCGATCCTCGATGGCGGACTTATTTTCCTTCTGTTAATCGAGAGCATCTTGCGCCACGACATCAGCACTCTTGTGAAGGAGCGGATCTACCAGGCGGCCTTCGTGGTGCTCGTGATGTTTTTTGTTTTTGTCATCTTCAACGACGTGACCAAGCTGCCGATCTTTACGCATGTAAAGCCTTAGAGGCCGGGATGGGCGATCAGGGTCGCGCATCAGGTTTGCAATTGTGAGAGAACGCCGGATGCCCGTAATCCACCAGGTAAGGGTGCGCTATGCCGAAACCGACCAGATGGGCATTGTGTACTATGCCAACTACCTGGTCTGGTTCGAGTTGGGCCGCGTAGAACTGCTGCGGTCCCTGGGGCTTGCCTACAGTCAATTGGAAAAGGAACACGAGTGCATCTTGCCGGTGGTTGAGGCAAGCTGCCGCTATCGTGCGCCAGCGCGGTATGACGATGAGATCCTGATCGAGACTCGGCCAGCGATGCTGCGCGGATCGGTGCTGAAGTTTGCCTATCGGATTCTGCGCAAGGCTCAGGACGGGGCGGAGCCCAAGCTGCTGGCGGAAGGCGAAACGGTGCATGTGGTCTGCGACGACCAGTTGAACAAAAAGCCGCTGCCGGAGCATTATGCGAAGGCACTCAGGGCGATGATGCTGGAGACGTAACGAGACGCGCCTCTACCGGCCCTTCTGCGGTTTTTCCTGCAATTGGGACCTCCGCGGCCAGACTGGGCTTGCGAGCTGAATAATCAGGATCGGGCCCTGCGCGTACGTGGGGCCTTGTTCGCGGATGAAGGTAGGAAGCTCGCCGCTTGACACCCAGATCTGCACATCCGGCGGGCTTTTGCCGACAAGAGGCGCCACGAATCCGGCCAGTCCACCCAGCTTGAACTTGATTCTGTATCCGAGGGCCTTGCGCCGCTCTCCCGCGAGAGAGAAGGCCTGGGCTCCCTGCGATGTGATCGACAACGTGATAAGGCGTGGCTCGGGGGTGGCGATAATCATCGACACTTTGGTTTCGGAAGCCTCGGCGTTAAGGTTCTTTGCGATCGAGGTGATGAGACCGTTGTAGAGGTCGGGGGGCAGATCCATGTGCTCGGACTTGACCTCTTCCTTTCCGTTTTTCTTCTGGCTGCGAACGGTCACCTGGCCGCTGGCAGCATCGATCGCCAGATCAATCGCCGTTGGAAAGAATGGGCCCTTCTGAACGTGATGATCGGAAACGAGACGAAACTGACCCTTCTGCGTGAAGACGGTGGTTTCGTCGTCGAGCGAGCCGTCTTTGAAATGAAAGACAACGTGCGAGGTGACCCGGTCGCCGTCGACTATCTGCAGTACGTCCCCCACGGCAAGCACCTTGCCTCCCGGCGTGCTGAGGGACAAAAAACCGTGCAGCGTGCCTTCGGGGTGATGGACCGAGACAGGCTCAGCCGAGGCGGCGGGAGGAACTGCGCAGAAGGCGAGAAGGCAGACTGTGGCGCAGGCTTTGGCGAGCAGCATGCGGAGATTCAATTGCGCGAGGAGGCGCTGCGGGTCCGGTTTTGCCATCTGCTATTGGATGCAGAGAAGCAGCGCCGTGACCAGCACGCGCAGAGGGCACTCGCGCGGCGCGTTATTGGGGCGACGAACGCCGCGTTCAAGGCGATTCAGTGCCGCCTTACCGCCTCTTGTGGCTGCTGCAGTCGACGCACACCGTCAGGAGGTTGCCTTCGCCGTCGTCGCCCCCGTCTGCAACCGGCTTCGCGTCGTCCAGCGACGCGGTAAAGCGAGTCAGCTGCTTTCCGCAGGAGCGGCACTTATATTCATCACGCTCGAAGACCCGGGTGCGGAGATCGCGCATCGCGTGTTCTTTGGAGCGGGTTTCCGGGAACATCAGCGGGGGCTCTGAAGCGGCGCGTTCCGCGCGAAACGTGCGGCAGGCGGAAATTTCATCGGGGATGAGCACGCGGTATTGGGTGCCGTGACGGTTGGGCTCGCCTTCCTTGCGAATTGCGCCAATATTTTCGAGCGCGCGCAGCGTCTCCTGCACCTTGCCCAGCGAGATGGTGTTTTCTTCGGCCTGCGAGTAGGAGGAGCGGACCACGGCGCGTTGCAGCGAGCGAGTGCTTACGCGGACAAAGGGACTGCCCTCCTGGGCAATGGAGTGGCGAAAGAGAAACCAGTAAAATGCTGCATCGTAGGGCGTGAGCAGCGGCTGCAGGTCGTCGACGATTTCCTGGATGATCTGGGGCAGCTCAAAGGCGGAGAAGCCGCGATCTCCTGATACCTGCGGCTCCGCTTCCAGTTCGTTGAGAAGCTGGCGAATCTTCTCGATGCGCTGATTCATTGGACAGCATTCTACGCCTTCATGGGGCGCGAAGGCGGCGCGATGTCATGCAGGCGAAGAAGCAGCGGTTGACGCCGCCAGGGGAATGACCGAGAGTTCCTGCGCGGCGCGCCGAACCAGTGTAACGACTGTGATGTCGTCTTCCTGGCCGAAGGCCACAGCGGTCCTCACCACCGAGTCCGCAGGCTGCGAACTGATTCCGGCAGTCCGCTCGAAACCAAACAACTCGCCTTCCTTCCCTCTGGCCTCGACCACGCCGTCAGTGACCACGGTCAGTTGATCGTTCTTTGCCAGATGGAACCTGGACTCCTTGTAAGTGGAGTCAGCAGTCAGCCCAAGCGGCAATCCGCCTTCGACTTGAAGCTCCTTGCCCCGGAGGTAAGGGGAGATATGGCCTGCATTGGCAACTGTCAGGGTTCCGTCGGGGTCAGCGCGAAGAACAAGGCATGTCGTAAAGCCGCCGGCGCTGCGAGCCAGCATACGCTGGTTCATTGCGGCAAGGATTTCGCCGGGATTCCGAGTGTAATGGGCGAGCGTACGCACCGTGCCAACGAGCAGCGACACGGTCATGGCAGCCGGCATTCCTTTGCCGCTTACATCTCCGATCACGATCAGAGCGCCGCCGTTTCTGTCCGGGAGGACCTGGAAGAAATCGCCGCCGACTTGCCCTGCCGGCTTGTAAGCAGTCTGGATGTCGAATCCAGGAATGATGGGAATGGCATCGGGGATGAGGACCTGCTGAACAACGCGTGCAGCTTCAATCTCCCGCTTGTGATCTTCTTCCTGAAGGCTGGTGCGGGTGAAGCGATGAACGAGTATGGCAAACATGGTCACCATCAGGAGGAAGCTGCTGATGTTGTCGATGGAAAAAGGAAAGGGCCATTGCGCGGTGCGGGTGAACCAGGCCATTGTGCCGACATTCCAGCCGAACGCGGGCTTGGCGACATAGAGCATGAACGGAACGTACAAATCCAGAAGACCCAGAGCATTTGAAAGCAGCAAAATGAATGCGTCGGCACGACCTTCAGTGGCTTTGCGGATCAACTGGATCAGAACCCAGACGTAAAAGGGTAGTGTGAAAAGAAAGACAGCCGTAAAGAAGAAGTCCATGAAGCCCCACGGCTTGGAAAGAACCCAGGGCGTAAAGCCTGCAACGTTGATCAGAAGCGCGACGAAGAGGGACACAATCACCAGGCGATAGAACCAGTCACGTCGGCTGTCCAACAGGCGCCTATAGAATCCGACGAGCGCGAAGAAGATCGCATATTGAAAGAAAGCCTGAACAAGGTTGAAATGGAGAACGTCGAGCGCGTGAAAGACCCGGTAAATTGACAGGCTGTCATTCGCTGCGGAGAGCAGCATGGCAACGCCAAACCAGAGATATTCCTTTTCCTCGCTGCGCACATAAAACAAAGCCAGAGCTGCAAGGCCGGAGAGGATTTCCAGCAGGGCAAGGAAAGTGGTGCTGGCGGAGTTCCAGGAGAGTTCACGAGTGGAAAGCAAGAACGTCTGCTGGATAAGTCGGGTATCTCCGAAAAAAATGCCCGGTTCAAGGCCGTAGGGATAGACGGCGCTCCAGAGAGGATATCGCCAGGCCCGAATGGCAATGACCACGGCGTGTGCCTTCCAGGAAGGTGCTCTGGACACAGTAAACATGGCATCGAGGGTGTGAATCGGGCGCGGATGTGGCGGCATGGTGCCTGCGCCTCCAACGAGTTTGCCGTCAGCAAAGACCTCGTAGCTGATGTGGAGGGAAGGTATATAGAGAGAAAGCGGCCTGGTTCCCGCTGGAACATATACCGTGGTGCGATACCAGAAAGTGCCGGAGGCGACGGGCAAGCCTTGCTCAGGCCAGGTCTTGTCGGAACGCACGAGAGCCCACGACGAATCGTCGAAGCTGGGCTCCGCCCAACCCATTTTCCCATCAGGATCATCGCCGGAATGAAAGCGCCACTGCCCGTCAAGGGAAATCATCTGCTGGGGATCGTGATTGAGGCTGAAGGTTGGCCCGGCTGCTCGTTGTACTGAAGGCGTTTGTCCGAAACAGAATTGCGTCAGCACGACGAACAGAGAGAAAAAACAAGCGAGACGCGCGTGCGCCGGCGGGGAAAACCTCAACGACAGCGGGTACATAAATCGAAGCGTCGCATAGTGAACCGAGGCTGGCAAGAAATATTCGGCAACACGCCCGGCCGTGGGAGCGAAAAGCGGCGAGGAGGCCTGGCGATGGGGCTGGAAGTGAGGAGGGCAGTCAGGATCCAGAGCGTTTTCGAAATGCTGCAGTCCTCATTGCGATGGTTGACGGTCACCGCTCCGGAGTGGTCACGAAGGGTTGAGGGGAATCGCGTTGCCTAACATCATTTTTGGAAAGGCTCTTAGTCCTTTGCGGAGACGGAAGGCGCGCTTGCGCGTTCTTTGAGCCACGACCGGATGCTGACGGCGTAGATCACGATGCAAAACAGGTTGGCCGGGATGAAACCGATCTGGGATGTTCGCAGCCCGATGACGCAGATGATCGCACTGTTGATGCCCGCGACGACAAGGCCGGTCCAGAGCTTACGGCCGACCAGAACAGTGGAGAGAACAGTGAGGATGCAAGATAAGTAATCCAGGCGGAACACAAGCCAACTCCCACCTGGAATTTAAGAGAGAACCGAGTTGAATTCGGTGATCCATCTCACATGATCGTCGAACGAATAGATTACTTCAGTACTGGTGAGGCGCATCAGCTGAGCACCACTGCCAGCGCAAAGCCATCGTGTTTTTTCTGGCTGACGGTCTGGAGGACGGTAACCGACAGGCGTGGCTCCGCGGCGGCGAGCTCGGCGAAGCGACGCACTCCCTGCACATTGGGGTCGTTGCAATCGGGGTCGACCACCTTGCCTTCGCGAACAACATTGTCGGCGATGAGGACTGTTCCGGGGTGAGAAAGCTCCAGAGACAGTTGGAGGTATTCCGGATAACTCGCCTTGTCGGCATCGATGAAGATGAGGTCAAACGGCATTGCACCGTCGGCGATGAGGCCGCGAAGCAGATCGGATGCGCGACCGATGCGGAGATCGACGCGATCGAAGACACCGGCTCGCTCCAGGTTCACCCGAGCGGTCTCGGCGTGGCGCGGTTCCAACTCCAGCGTGACCAGGCGGCCATCGGGCGGCAGAGAACGAGACAGCCAGATCGTGCTGTATCCGCCTAAGGTTCCAATCTCAAGGATGCGCCGTGCCCCACTGATGCGGACCATGAGGGAGAGAAACTGGCCGAGCAGCGGCGTCACGTCAATAGCGGGCAGTTTGGCCTTGTGGTTGGCGGCAAGAGCCGCTTCGAGTGCGGAGTCTGAGGGGAGAAGCAGGTCGCTGAAATAGCGGTCCACCTGCGTCCAGGTTTTCTGCATGGTTTTGACCTCGGGGAATGGGTGAGCTACTTGTCGCGTGCTACGACGAAATCGGGAACCCAGAGCAAGGCGCGCTTGAAATCGGAGTCGGGAAGCGGCGCCAATGCCTGGCGTGCCTGCTCGGCGTAACGATCGGCAAGCGCCATTGCGTACTCAACTGAACCGTTTCGCTCGAGGATTTCCTGGATCTTCTCGCGGCTCACATGCTCAAAGCTGCGGTCGTCGAGCACTCGCTGTATGACCTGACGGTCCTTGGCAATACCGTGGTCGTAGGAGTGGATTACAGCGAGGGTTGCTTTGCCTTCGCGCAGATCGCTGGCTACGGGTTTGCCGAGCACCTCTTCGGTGGCGGTCAAGTCGAGCACATCGTCAACGATCTGGAAGGCGAGGCCGACGGCGCGCCCGTAGGAGGCAAGGTTGGATTCCTGAGCCTCGGTGGCTCCGGCGAGCACGGCGCCGAGGCGCATGGAGACGGAAAACAGGCAGGCGGTTTTGCGGAAGATGAGGTCGTAGTATTCGGCCTCGGAAACGGCTTTGCCAAGCTTCTGAATCTGAAGCAGTTCGCCTTCGACCATCTGCTGTGTCAGGCCAATGAGCAGTTCCAGGACGCGCAGATTTTTCTCTTCAAGCGCGACGCGGAAAGCCTGCATGTAGAGCCAGTCTCCGGCCAGTACGCACTTTTCGTTGCCCCAGGTGGTGTTGGGCGAAGGGCGTCCTCGGCGCATATCAGCGCCGTCGATGATGTCGTCGTGTACCAGGGTCGCGGTGTGAACCATTTCCACGACGGCACCCAGGCGAACGGCGCTCGGTCCTGAGTAGTCAAGCAGATGCGCCGCAAGCAGCAGCAGGGATGGGCGGATGCGTTTTCCGCCGCCTTCACGCAGGTACTCGGCGATCTCGGTGATGGTGCTGACGCTGGAGGCAGCGTCGCGCCCCAACTCCTGCTCGATCGCCACGAGGTCTTCCCGCAATAGATCAAAAACTTCTCTTGCCGTCGCTATAGCCAAGGTGCTCAAAATATCAGGTTCTCGCTGTTTCCACTTCTCTTCGGATTACGGCGTCCCGGTATGGGAGGTCGGCTCCAGGCAGTAAGCCCTAATTTGTGCGGTAATTCGTAAACTGCAAATCCACCCCAAGGTCACGACCGCGCAGGGTGGAAATGATGGCCTGCAGGTCGTCCCGGTCTTTTCCGGCTATCCTCACAGTATCGCCTTGAATGCTGGCCTGCACCTTCTTTTTTGAGTCTTTGACAATACGAACGATCTCCTTGGCCTTTTCTGTTGGGATGCCCTGTTGCAAGGATATCTTCTGCCGGACGCTCTGGCCGGCGGCCTGCTCGACTTTGCTGTAGGTCAGGTTCTTGAGCGAAACGCCGCGCTTGACGAGTTTCTGGCCGAGGATTTCTTTGACGGCCTCGAGTTTGTATTCGTTGGCGGAAGCCAGTTGAATCTCATTGTTGGTGACGAGGTTGATTTCAGAGTGGGAATCTTTGAGATCGAAACGCTGGCGGATCTCCTTGAGGGCCTGGTCAATGGCGTTGCGTACTTCCTGGATATCCACCTTGCTGACGATATCGAATGAATTGTCCTGGGCCATAGGCGCTCCGTTCTCACCTGGCCGCAAGGCCGGTTAGGCAGCCCTCGCGACCGGTGCAACTCTACCAGTTTCACATGTCAGGGGGAAGGTGAAAAAGCCGGATGAAGTTTTTCGTGGTGGCCGAGGCGATTTGCTGCGAATCGACGCCTTTGACTTGAGCCAGCACCGCGGCCGTTCGGGCGACGAAAGCAGGCTCGTTGCGCTTGCCGCGATCGGGCATTGGAGCGAGCCATGGGGCATCAGTTTCGACAAGGATGCTGTCGAGCGGAACCTGCGCAGCCACATCGCGAAGGGGCTGGGCCTTGGGGTAGGTCAGATTCCCGGCAAATGAGATCAGGAAACCGAGGTCGAGTGAACGGCGGGCCTGTTCCCATCCGCCACCGAAGCAGTGCATGATGCCGCCGAGGCCGGTGTGCCGCCAGTAGGTATCCAGGGTCAGAAAGAGATGGTCCCAGGCGTCAGTCGCACCATCCTTGGGGCGGCAGTGGATGAGGATGGGGCGCTTGCGTGCGGCGGCAATCTCAAGCTGGCGGACCAAACCGGTCCGCTGCACGTCGTGCGCGGCGCCTTCGTGGTAGTAATCAAGACCGATTTCGCCGCACGCAATGACTTCAGGCTCGGCCAGCAGGCCGTCAAGTTTGGCGAGGGCGGCGGCGTCCGCATCGGGCGTGTTGTGCGGATAGATGCCGGCGCTCGAAAAGAGGCGCGGAACCCCTGGCTTGCCATTGAACTCGCGGCAGATGTCGAATGCCTGGTGCATCTCGGAGGGGCCTTCGCCAATGCCGATGGAGAGCACGGCGCCGACGCCGGCATCAAAGGCGCGAGCGAGCATGGCTTCGCGATCGTCGCTGTAGCGCGGGCTGTCTAAATGGGCGTGGGAATCGATGAGCACCGAAAGCTCCAGTCGGAAAGAAGTAGATTGCGAGGTCGACGATAACTGCTCTATATCGGTTGCTGGAGGCAGAGGTGATACCCGTCCGGATCCTTGAGATGCAACTGCTTGAATCCGTACCGGGCAACGGTCGGTGGCTTGACCTTGATTCCGTTGGCAAGCACGTGTCGATATGCTGCATCCAAATCCGCGCAGCCCAAGTAGAACTGCGTATCGCCATGCGCATGGACCCGCGCGGGAACGGGCTTTTCCGGAGCTTTGCCTTCGTCATAGGCGGTGTTGAGCATGAAGGTCACGCCATTCGATTGCAACATAGCCCAGTGAAACAATCCCTCGGCGTATTCGGGCGCATGGTTGACCAGCTCAAATCCAAGCACATCCCGGTAAAAATGAACCGACTCAGGCATGTCGAAGACAAAAATCAAAGGCGTAATCCCCTCAATCTCAATTGCCATAGAGACACCTGGCCACCTTTCCCGCAACCAATCGCTGAATATGGAAATATGCTTACTTCAGCCGTGCGCCCAGCGGCACTTCCTCCAGGAATCCGGCAAGTACGGGTGCGCCGTCGGGCAGCGACGCCGCCAGCAGCATGCCGTTCGATTCGAGGCCGCGCATCTTGCGTGGAGCGAGGTTGGCGACGATCACAATTTTGCGACCGATAAGCTTTTCGGGCTCGTAGTACTGCGCGATGCCGGCGAGGATCTGCCGCTTTTCATAGCCGAGGTCGACCTCAAGGCGCAGGAGTTTATCGGCCTTGGGAATGCGCTCGGCAACGAGGACCTGGGCCACTCGCAAATCGACCTTGGCAAAGTCGTCGATGGCAATGTGCGCGACCGACGGTGCAGCGGGATCTTCCGATACAGTCGCAGGCGCGGGGGGCGGTGTACTGCTGAGGCGGCTGCTTGTGAGGTCGGCGGGGACGTTGTGGACCTTCGCTGTCTCGACAGGTTTCTCTGTGTCGTGCGGAACCACGGTCGTTGGAGTCAATCCTTCTGCTGAGAAGGCGTCTTTGCCGGTGACCGAAGCGACAGACGGAGCGACGGTGGGAGGAGCCGGTTGCGCGGCCTCGCTCTGGCTTGCAGCGTCGACTGCACTGTGGTTGTTTTCGTCTTCAAGATTCTGCATACGCTCGACTGCGTCCTTTTCAGCGCGGGGAAAGAGCGGCGCGGGCTCGTTCAGTTTTGTTCCGGCGAGCAATCCGCTCCACGTGAGATGGGTGAGGAAGGATTGCCTGGCCGCGTCCTTGATGTCGCCCTGCCCAAGCTGAAGCCACACCTTTGCGCTGGCATCCGGCAGGATCGGATACACCAGCGCGGTTATGATGCGAATGGCCTCGGCTGCAGTTGCCAGCACGCGCGCCTGAAGCTGTTTGTGCTCGGCTTCGGGGCGGTCGGCGGGTTTCTTCCAGGGGGCATTTGCGGTGAGATACCCGTCGGTTTCAGCCACCAGCGACCAGAGCGATTTGAGAGCATCACTGAAGTTGAGGTCATCGAATGCCGGGGCGAACTCGGCAATGGCGCTCATGGTGCGCGCGCGCAGGGCCGCTTCGGCCGGGGTTTCCGCGCCGGGCTCGGGCACAACTCCGTCGAAATACTTGTGCACCATGTTGACGACCCGGCTGACCAGATTGCCGTAGCCGTTGGCAAGGTCGCCGTTGTAACGCTGGACGAGGGCATCGAAGGAAAAATTGCCGTCCTGCCCGAAAGGGATCTCGCGCAGCAGAAAGTAGCGCAGAGCATCAGCGCCGAGGACCGTTTGCACGGTTTCGGCGCGAACAATATTGCCGCGCGACTTGGACATCTTGCCCTGATCGAAGAGCAGCCAGCCGTTGGCCTTTACGGAGCGAGGCAGGGCGATTCCCGCTGCCATCAGAAACGCCGGCCAGTAGACGCAGTGGAAACGGCTGATCTCCTTGCCGATAAGATGCAGGTCGGCAGGCCAGAATTTCTGGAATCTTGCCTTGTCGGCGGGATCGTCTGATCCGTACCCGAGAGCCGTGATGTAGTTGGCCAGCGCGTCAAGCCATACGTAGACCACGTGCTTTTCGTCGCCGGGAACGGGAATGCCCCACGAAAAGCTGCTGCGGCTGATGGAGAGATCCTTGAGGCCGCTGCGCACAAACGAGATGACTTCGCGGCGCGTGGATTCGGGCTGCATGAATCCCGGATTGGCTTCATAGAACTCCAGCAGCTTGCGCTCGAAGGCAGAGAGCTTGAAGAAGTAGTTTTCTTCGCTCACGGTCTCGGTAATACGGCCGCAGTCAGGACAAGGCGCGCCTGGAGGCACATCGACCCACGCTTCGTCGGAGACGCAATACTGGCCGGTGTACGAGCCCTTGTAGATGAATCCCTTGTCGCGCAGGGTGGCGAAGAGATGTTGCACACCGCGCTTGTGGCGCTCCTCGGTGGTGCGAATGAAATCGTCGTAGGTGAGGCCGAGACGATCCCAGAGACCGCGAAATTCGGCGGCAATGGCCGTGGCGAATTCCTGCGGCGTGCGGCCGGCCAGTTTGGCCGAGCGCTCGATCTTCTGGCCATGTTCGTCGGTTCCGGTAAGGAACCAGGTATCGATCCCGAGTGCACGTTTGCGGCGGGCGATGGCGTCGCAAACAATCGTGGAATAGGCGTGGCCAAGGTGCGGCCGCGCGTTCACGTAATAGATCGGCGTGGTGAGATAGAAGCGCGCAGTGCTGGATGCGGGATCGTTCATGGGCGAGGTGTTGTTTTCAGTTCTCCCGGTACAACGGGGGCTATATCGTGTGAGGCAATCTACCTTTCAATCTTAGGTTGCAGTGCAGGGTGCGTCAAACCAGCCGGCGCGAGAAGCTCTGTTAGAATCACCTTGAAAATCAAGGATTTCTGAGGCGCGGCAACGTGTATCTTGAATTGAAAAAGAGGCTGGAGGCGCATCTGCGCGGTGTGCTCAAAGCCAAATACAACCTTGAAATCGAGAATATTCCGCTTGAGACTCCGCCCGACCTGGCGATGGGGGAGATGGCGACGCCGATTGCGTTTGAGTTGGCGCGGAAATTGCGCAAGGCGCCGAAGATGATCGCGCAGGAGATCGTCGCCGCGCTGAGCGGCATCGAGGGATTTGCGGGATTTGAAGTCGCCGGAGCGGGATACATCAACGCGCGGATCGACCGCAGCGTGGCGATACAGCTCGTGATTCGTGCCGAAGGCGCACGTCCCACCACAGGTGGCCATGTGCTGGTGGAGCATACCAGCATCAATCCCAACAAAGCTGCCCACATCGGACATCTGCGCAATGCGATTCTGGGCGACACGTTTGTGCGTCTTCTGCGAGCCTCAGGGCAAAAGGTGGATGTGCAGAACTACATCGACAACACCGGCGTCCAGGTAGCCGATGTCGTCGTGGGCTTTCTGCATCTGGAAGCAAAGTCTGCAAGCGAAGTGCGCGCTTTGGTGACGGGTTGTGAGCGGCAGTTTGCCGGGAGCGGACGATTTGAAGATGCGATTGATTACTACTGCTGGGATCTGTATGCGCGGACGTCGCAGTGGTATACGAGCGGGACAGACGCGGAGAACGAAGCGCGCAAGAAACTCAGATACGCTACGCTGCACGAAATCGAACATGGCGGGAACGAGACGGCTGAAGTCGCCGAGCTGATTTCAACCGCGGTGTTGAAGCGGCACCTCGAGACGATGCTGCGGCTGGACATCGAATACGATTTTCTTCCTCGGGAGAGCGAGATTCTGCACCTGGATTTCTGGGCGCTGGCGTTTGAGCAACTGAAAAAGACCGGCGTGCTGTACTTCGAAACCGAGGGCAAGAACAGGGGCTGCTGGGTGATGACGCGTCCCGGCACGGCAGCCAGAGCTGACGCGGCCACCGAGCCAACCCAGCAGGAGAGAGAAGAAGATGACCCGAAGGGTACGGACGAAGATGCCAAGGTGATTGTCCGGTCAAACGGGACCGTGACGTACGTAGGCAAGGACATTGCCTATCACCTTTGGAAGTTCGGGCTGCTGGGCCGCGACTTCGGCTACAAGCCGTTCTTTGCCTACGCAGATCGTGAGTGCTGGATTTCGACGGTGAACGGAGTTGAGCCGCATCCGCAGTTCGGCGGCGCACAGGCGATTTATAACGTGATCGATTCGCGGCAGAGCGATCCGCAGGCTAACGTAATCCAGGCGCTTCGCGGGATGGGGCATACGGCCGAGGCCGACCACTACACGCATTTCGGCTACGAGATGGTGGCGCTCACTCCACGATGCGCCGAGGAACTCGGATACGCCGTAGCCGAAGAGGATCGCGGACGCGCGTACATCGAAGTGAGCGGACGCAAAGGGTTCGGCGTGAAGGCCGATGACCTGATCGACAAACTGATTGCAGCGACGCGAGCCGAAGTGGACGCGCGGCAGACGGGGCGCGACGAGACGGAACGGCAGCGGATCGCCAGGCAGATTGCGATCGGGGCGCTCAGGTACTTCATGCTCAAGTTCACACGGAATTCGGTGATCGCTTTCGATTTCAAAGATGCGCTGAGCTTTGAGGGCGAGACCGGACCGTACATTCAATACGCGGTGGTGCGGGCGCGGAACATTTTCCGCAAGGGCGGAACGACTCCCGAAGCGGAGTTGGCGGCGTTGGGCACGGCGCGCGGCAACCGTTCGGAGCAGTTGAGTGGCGAGAACAATCAGGACATCTGGGCACTGTGGCTGCGGGCCGGACGGCGGACGGCGGTGCTGGAACAATGCATTGCAACCTCAGAACCGGCGCACCTCGCCAAGCACGCGTTCCAACTGGCGCAGGAGTTCAACAACTTTTACCACAAGCACCACATTCTGACCGAGGAGGATCCTGCCCGGAAGACCTTTCTGCTGGCGACGGCCGCGGTGGTGCTGCGGGAACTGGTGACGGTGCTCGGGTGGCTTGGAATTGAGAGCCCTGA
>Ga0335072_10004287_pt1 | contig 21254 bp, 22 predicted proteins | sample Lox_Sample_21_FD_206725 | JGI IMG/M metagenome (GOLD analysis project Ga0335072, IMG submission 206725) | Soil microbial communities from Loxahatchee National Wildlife Refuge, Florida, United States - Lox_Sample_2.1 | ecosystem: Environmental > Terrestrial > Soil > Wetlands | place: USA...
GCTCGTTTGACCAATTTAATCAACTCTCCTACGACCAATTGGTGCGATAGACAGCAGCTCCCAAGTCCCGGCCCCTCCTGCGCATGAAAGAACGGACACATATTCGAGTCATAACAACACTACATACTTCCACACACCTCATATGGCGCCGATAGCCTTACCTCGAGCTCCTTCCGGCGAGTATATCCGCCATGTATCCCGCTCCATCTCCTCTCACTTTGCATCCCAACCCAGCGGCCCCTCCATTATAAGTCGCGCCCTCCAAGCCCTCAAACACTTCGCCACTCGAAAGCCACTGCAAAGCTCGCCAGCATCTATCCTCCTTTCGAAACGACAGACCCAGGTTCTTGCCATCCCTACGACTTATGAGGGCCTGAACGCCGGCCCACAACCGGGCACCGTCGTAGGCATTGTGCTCGGCTCTGTTGCCGGTTTCCTCCTTATCCTGTGGCTGATCTATACCTGTGGCAATATGGACGACGCATTCAGCATCTTCGGCGTCTGGGGTCGCCAGACTATTGTGGAAGAAGAGATCATACGTCGCCGCTCACGGTCAAGATCGCGCTCTCCCGCCCACTCTCGAGTTTCGCGGACAGAGACCGCTGAAGTATTGAGTGTGAGGAGCCCGAGTCGAACGAGGAGAGAGACAATTATAGTGGAGGAGCGGAGGACAAGTCGGCCAGCGCCGCCGCCCGAGGACGATATTGTGGAAGTTATCGAGGAGCACAGTCCAGTGAGGAGACCGAGTAGGAGGGAGAGTAAGAGGACTAGTGGGTTCAGGACGGTCGATCCAGCCGAATTTGGAGGTGGGGATAGGCCAATGAGGAAAATGAGCAGGCGATAATGCGGCCCATGTTGTATTATATGTGGAGATTTATGGCTTACTTTAAAAGAGCGCATCTGTGATGAGCGTTTTGAGTTCTGAATGCAAAAAGATTTGCTTGCTAGCTACTGCTTTTGCAACCTTTTCAACACCCTGATTAGAATGACTTACACCACAATGCCATGTGCACGCACCTAGACACAATTACTCGAGTACAACCTCCTGCCATCGGGGAGTCTTGCCAGAGAAATCTATGCATAATGCAATGGAGATATGCACCTCCGATAAATTCGTAGCTAGAGCTTTCTTTGGGGGCCTTCTGTCCATAGACAAAAAGCCACATAGATCCTGGAACAGCCCAAACCGAGTCCCTTGGCTGAAGGACCGCCAGACCTACGCTGGCGGTCGCGTGAGGCTCTAAGCAAGACTTTGAAGCTACCCCCAAATCTCCCTTCAACACCGTTTGGTGCAGCTGGGTCCTCTGGTTGGCTGCAGAGTGCCTTGAGGGACGCACGATCCAACGGCTCATTCTCAATACCCGGTAACTTGAAGGCGTCGCCAATCATTGCCAAAGTCGCGTCGAACTAATGACCGGATTTGACTTGCTTTCTGACGGACTGAACGCATTCGATCAACAACCAAGTTCCGGTGAGAGCGCCAATCCTGAGTGGAGCGAGATGTTCTTGCTCAGGAGTGCCTAGCAAGAGGGTGCGCCACAGCACCTCAAGTGGGCTTTGATTGGTCCAAGGGTAGAGGTTTGCCATACTAAGCAGCATGCTGATGACCCTTAGGAGACCCACAGCGCTTGCTCTTTGGTCATATGGCGCTGAGCCAGTTATGCTGCCAATAGGATAGGCCTGAAGGCGCAGTCTCTGGCCACTCGCCCGCGGCGGTATATTCACTTAGGTAAGTCTGTCAGCACACCAATAGCCAGGTTGCTGGCGGAAGTTCCATTGTTGTCAACACCACCGAATCCGAGGATTCCCAGGAATACGCGCCCCAGTCCTGGGAGCATTTTGACTCTTAGGACTGATGCGAGTGGCGTTCCAACCGTTTAGCCCAATGTGCATGAGAGAGGTAGTAGCCTATGTTCGTAGTTTTGCGCGAGAAAGGATTCGTACCGAGAGCAGCAATTGCGCCGTTGACTGAAAGATGCTGGCGTCGATCGTACCGTACCTCAAAAGGATCGTCCGACCGATAAGAGATTGTTTTCGTAAGAGTTTATGGTTCAGACGTGTGGGCCATTAGGTTCTGGATCAGGTAGGTGAGGTGGTCGGAAAGAAGGTAGGGTGGTCAGTACGTAGTGAATTGAAATCTGCTGTCTCTGTACACTCTGGCCCATCGACCGATCGAGTGGATCCCCACTGGGCGACCATGCTTTTCCTAATATGCCTTTCACCGCTTCCAATACTCCGCAACGCTCTCCACCAGACGTCCGCCAACCAGTCGAAAATACCGGTCCCGATATGCCTTTCACCGCTTTCAGCACCTTGCAATGCCCCGAGTATACCCCACCAGCATCCAACTCAGTCGACAGCCAATTCCCATTACCTAACCGCTACCGCGCCGACAAGGTGACTCTCCTTGGCTCTGCGGATACTCCTAAGAGTATCCCTAGGTTTCCCAGCCTGCACTACGGGGAGGTGAGAGTCGTCACAGACCTGTAAGACGTAAGTCTGTGTGCGGAGGCTAATTCAGACACCTCCGCCAAAGACCCTGCCTGCGCACCCTCATTTCTCTACCACTTTTCTTCATCATCGTAACCACCTCAAACAATGCTCGAATCTTACGGCCTTTAGCTCATTGCAAGCGCATTTTCGAGCACAACAGACTGGTACTAACCTCACCAAATTTGGCAGGGAACTCGTTGTGTCGAATGCCATCTCTTGGCCATCATGCCATGCAACTCGCGATACCAACAGAACTTCCTTTCCTTCCAACAGCTTGTTGAACCGATGTAGACAAAATTACCGTCGCATAGTACTCTTTCTCGATAGACGGTTGCGACATCAAGTCGTCGACCTTGAGATCGATCTTCCTTGTATTTCCATATGTGCCAGCAACAAGATTGACGAGAGCGCGTGAGAAACTCTCCGCTTTCAAGCTTCCCATAAACGCTCTCCACAGGGTCGCATCTCTCCGGACAACGAGAGATTCTCTACTAAATGCTTGCGTTCTAAGGCTATGGACTTACGTGTGAGGCTGATGTATCTCACCCACAGAAATATTTAGCAAGTGGTAGATTAGTGATTGATTCTTGAAGACACTAGCAGCCAAAATACCCGCCCGTGAGTGGCATCAACAAAGGGGAAAAAAGAGTCAAAAGGTAAAGGAGGTTGAGGGCAATGACCACGTGAGAAAAATCCAGCCAAGCTTCCATAAGAGGCCGGAAAATTCCCTGACTGGTCTAAGCCCACGAAAACGCTCAGGCCCACGGACACTCGACGCCGATCTCGGCCCCGAAAATTTCCTATATTGCTCAATTGTCAGGATGAATTCGCAGCTCGATCAGTGGACCAAAGATTTATCGAGCTACCGGCTACATTTCTGTATATTCTAGCTTTCCATTAGAATGGTACAATTACCAGATCCCACCATAGACCTTGATTGGTCCGGTTACGTTGGTTCGATTCAGTGGCATTTCAGCGAGGTCGCAAAGAAACATCCGGACCGAATATGTGTGATAGAGACGAAGTCGTCAGAAGCTCCCGAGAGGAGATTTACCTACAAGCAGATCTACGAAGCATCAAATGTTCTGGCACACTACCTCCACGACGCAGGAGTTACCAATGGAGACGTTGTTATGATTTGGGCGCATCGCTCAGTTGACTTGGTTGTCAGTATGATGGGCACACTGGTAGAGGCTTCCTTTTTTCGCAACTTCTATCTCCCAACCAATTGATATACTGACTTAGCTCTTTCTTCTTTCTCCAAGGCTTCTTCGGCGACACTGAGTATTCTCGATCCGGCCTACCCACCAACAAGACAGAAGATCTATCTTGAGGTCGCTCAGCCTTGTGCATTGGTCAACATTGCAAGGGCAACGGATGAGGCGGGACCTTTGGCCCCAATTGTGCGAAGGTATATCGATGAGGAGCTCCAGCTGAAGGCTGAAGTTCACTCGCTACGCATTGATGACAATGGTGTCCTGTCCGGAGGCGAAGTTGGTGGCAAGGATTTATTTGCCCAGGTCAGAGCAAAGGCTTCTTCACCGCCCGATACACAGGTGGGGCCCGATAGCGCGCCCACGCTCTCTTTCACTTCCGGCAGCGAAGGAAGGCCCAAAGGAGTGCTAGGCCGCCATTTCAGTCTCACCAAGTACTATAGCTGGATGGCCGAGACATTCCAGCTCAATTCAGAGAGTCGGTTCACTCTCTTATCTGGTATTGGCCATGATCCCGTGCAGCGCGATTTGTTTACACCTCTGTTCCTTGGAGCACAATTGCTGGTTCCTTCGAAAGAGGACATTCAGCATGAGAAGCTTGCCGAATGGATGCGTGAGCACAAGCCGACAGTCACACATCTGACGCCTGCTATGGGCCAGATTCTCGTCGGTGGAGCGGTAGCGAAATTTCCATCTTTGGATAGGGCTTTCTTTGTCGGCGATGTTCTCACCACGAGAGATTGCAGGAGTCTGCGGGAACTCGCGGTCAATGCCAACATAGTCAACATGTATGGTACCACCGAGACGCAGCGAGCGGTGAGCTACTATGAATTGCCGAGCCGGGCGAAGGATCCCAACTACTTGGATAAGCTGAAAGATACCGTACCAGCTGGGAAGGGCATGAAGAACGTGCAGCTTCTCGTTGTGAATCGGGAAGATCGGACCCAGCTGTGTAAGGTTGGAGAAGTGGGAGAGATTTACGTCCGTGCGGCTGGTCTTGCTGAAGGTTACAGGGGAGATCAGGCATTGAACGACCAGAAGTTCCTCATGAATTGGTTCGTGGACAACAACACGTGGGTAGAAGCCGACAAGAAGAACAGCAAGGGCGAACCGTGGAGAAAGTACTACAAAGGACCGCGAGACCGGCTTTATCGGACTGGAGACCTGGGCAGATACCTGGAGTCTGGTGATGTGGAGTGCACAGGACGCGCAGACGACCAAGTCAAGATTCGTGGTTTCCGAATCGAGCTCAATGATATCGACAGCAACTTACGCCAGAACCCCTTGATCAGAGACTGCAGGACACTTGTCCGGAGAGACAGAAATGAGGAACCAACACTCGTCAGTTACATTGTACCAGAGCTGAACGAATGGCCCCAATGGCTCAAAGCTCGAGGCCTGGAGGACGTTGAAGATGAAGGAACTGACATTGGTCCCACAAAGGTCTATTCCAAGAGGTTCAGGCGGATGCAGATGGAGGTACGGGACCACTTGAAAGGTCGCTTACCCAGCTATGCAGTGCCGGCCATTTTCATTTTCCTCAACAAGCTGCCACTTAATCCCAATGGGAAGGTCGACAAGCCAAACCTCCCCTTTCCCGATATCGCGGAACAGACAGAAGAGGCCTCGGACGAGGATTTGAAGAGATGGGAGTTGCTGACAGAAACTGAGCGAACTGTTGCAACTAAGTGGGCCGATCTCATTCGTGGTCTTAATGCAAAGACTGTTACACCTCAGAATGATTTCTTCGATCTTGGTGGACACAGCGTCTTGGCCCAGCAGATGGTGCTGGACATACGCAGAAAGACTGGAGCAAATGTTTCTATAAACACGCTCTACGAGCATCCAAGTCTCGCTGGTTTCAGCGCGCAGGTTGACAGGCAGCTAGGACCAACAAATGGCGTCAACGGCGACGGTGCAGGAGCAAAGGAGAAAGATCTTGCCTACGCTCAGTCCTTGGACGAGCTTCTCAAGCAGCTGCCAACCACATATCAAACAGCCGATCCAGCGACGATCCGTGCATCAGCCAAGCCGACGGTCTTCCTCACCGGTGCAACTGGATTCTTGGGCACTTGTATCATCAAGGACATACTGGAACGAACCAGCCGTGCCGTCAGACTGATTGCCCACGTGCGAAGCGCCAAGGATCCAAAAGCTGCACTTGATCGAATTCGACGTTCTCTACAGGGCTATGGCCGATGGCATGAGGAGTGGTCGACACGATTGAGCTGCATTGTTGGTGATCTATCAAAGCCACAGCTCGGCATTGAGCAGCACACGTGGCAGACCTTATCTCGGGAAGTTGACGTGGTGATTCACAATGGCGCCACAGTCCACTGGGTCAGGAGATACCAGGACATGATGGCCTCAAACGTCATCTCCACGATTGACGCTATGAGGCTCTGCAACGAAGGAAAGCCCAAGCTTTTCGCATTCGTCAGTTCTACAAGTGTACTCGATACTGATCACTACGTCAAACTCTCAGAGCAACAAATCAGCACTGGCCAAAACGCTCTCTCTGAGGACGATGACATGCAGGGTAGCCGAACTGGTCTTGGCAATGGCTATGGCCAAACGAAATGGGTGTCTGAGCAGCTCGTCCGTGCAGCTGGAAAGAGAGGTCTTCGAGGCTCTGTGATTCGACCTGGGTACATTCTAGGCGACTCAGAAACTGGTGTCTGCAATACCGATGACTTCCTGATCCGTATGCTGAAGGGATGCATTCAGCTGTCGGCCCGGCCACGCATCATCAACACTGTCAACGCTGTTCCGGTCAATCATGTTGCTCGTGTAGTCGTGGCTGCTGCTCTCAATCCTCTCCCAGATGGCGTACATGTCGTCCACGTTACTGGCCGCCCGCGCTTACGCATGAATGAATACCTGTCACTTCTCGAGTTCTATGGTTTTAAAGTTCCAGAGGTTAGTTATGACTCTTGGAAGGACGAACTTGAGAGATATGTCACAGCAGGTGGCCAAGAAAAAGATCAAGAACAACACGCGCTAATGCCGCTCTATCACTTCTGTGTCAACGACCTGCCAACTACGACGCGAGCTCCAGAGCTTGATGACAGAAACGCTGTCACGATTCTGAAAGCAGACGCCGAGAACTGGACAGGAATCGATGAGAGCACTGGCTACGGCATCAGTAGGGAAGACGTGGGCAGATTCCTAAGGTACTTGGCCGAGATCAAGTTTGTGAGCTGGCCCTCGGGCAGAGGAAGACCATTGCCCGACGTCAATCTGAGTGCAGCGCAGATGCAGACGGTTGGAACTGTGGGTGGCCGTGGTGGTGTATCGACGTAAAGGGAATCTAAGATGAAGGGTCAACTGTTTTGAAGTAGTATCAAAGCCTTCCTGAGATGTCACCGACAGACCCCGTCCGCATGCAAAGGCCAGCCATGTCACGACAGCCGCCCACCTTTGAAATCAGAGCCTGCATACGAGTCTTTCTTCACGACCCACCCACATTCTCAAGGGCATCTCGTATCTAAGCCGCTCCCAAAAGTCACCAACAGAGGTTATTCGTCATGCGAGTGCTCCCTTCTTCTATGAATTTCCCTCATGATCCACGTCCTTGAGGGGTTAGCTCGCGTCCAAGTCACTCCCCCTCTGATAAGAGTCTGTTCGTCATGCGAGTCCCTTAGCTTTGCTTTTTCACACGCGGCCCTCCCCCCAGATCGCTAAACCCACGGCCAAGCTGCTGAACGCACTCATCGATCCGGCGGCTATGCGGCTACTCCTTAAAAATTTGCTTCGCGCCTTCCGTTCATGACCTTTGACCTCTTGAAGTAAGGTGACCCTTCCTCGCTCCCCTGCCATTGCACTTGTATCGTCGTCGTTATGGTCTACCTATCTGGTAGTTACCCCTTACGTTTAACTACCGTGGCTTTAGGCCTTAGCACCAGCGCACGAAGCGAAGAAGGCCTTGATATTGATGGAGGAGAAAGTGTTATATTTCTTCATCGGCCTCGCCGTCCCCTCTTTCGCCAGCACCACAACTACCTTTAGCCAGCATGAAGAATAGATCAAGAACCGCTCAGAAGGAAACCAATCCCAGACGAACTATCTCGATGTTTCCCAGGTTATCCCTCGTTCCCGAGCCCTATCCATCCCTCCCTCCTCCATTAACCTCTTCGGCCCATCTTTCGGCACCATGCGCCGCTAGGCCCTCGTCCACCACCATCCACCTTTCAAAGCCCTCATCATAGTCTCACCTTTCTCCTCCCTGATCAAACTCCTCGACTCCAACTCCCTCGGACGCCTGATCCTATTGATCGTCCTTCCCTTAAACCGCTACCCTCGCTTGAAGCGTTACAACCTCACGTATATCGCTGACACTTGGATCACTGCTACGTGCCTTGCCGATCTCGCCTCCCCATATCCTAACATTCAACCTCACTGTCCTGCACGCCGTGAACGATTGGGAGATCCCATGGGAGGAGGGCTATCGGAACCAGGAGACTGCTTTGGCAGCGGGTAAGGCTGTAGCGGCGACAGAGGGAGGCGACGTTAGTGATTTCCTTCTGGTCGTAGATGACCGCTCGTCCGATCTGCGCCGCGGCCTATATGCTGGTGACGTTGTGTGGACGGATGACGGAGGGGGAAGATGGCCATGACGGAGGGGGAAGATGGCCGTGACGGGAGCGCGCTGCATACGGCAGACACAACTTTGGTGGAGAAGATGTCGGGGAAATAATCGAGTTCGCCTCCCATAGAAAAGGAGCGAACTGCCCATGCAGGCCTGTTTCGATTTTCCGGGATTTCCAGTTTGGGTAGCATTAGGCTTGGAAGGACTCCTTTGCACAGCAGCTATATCTGCTTCACTCGTGTGTCACAATATCGGAAGCATCGTCATGGAGTGCGTCTTGTGCACTGTGTAACGAATAGCGAAACCAACATGTCCTTGTTCTGTCGAGGAAGGCGCCGAACGACAATGACTCTGATGCACAATTGATGCTCCTTCTGGCCCCTACTTTCCCCATATGGCGGGTTTCCGGGTCCATCGTTCTTGATCTGGGGCTGTTTATCCTGTAGGCAGCTGCAGACATGTTGCTATCGGAGAAGCGATCCTTTTGCTTCTTCCTTCATGTCACTAGCGAGGTAACTATCTTGCCGTGAAAAGCGGACTAAGTAGCAATCTTGTAGACAGGGATGGGCTGAGCCAATGTCAACTTTCATTCCCCAGATTGCCGCTCACGAATACGACGAGAACGGCAGCATACGCCGCACAAGCCCCAAATACTTCCGACCTTCGGGCATTCGTCAACAAGCCGATACAAAGGGCGAAGGCGACAGTGTAGCCTGCAATCAACCCGAGCCGCTTCTGTTCATTGTTGACGAAATATAAGTTATAGATCGATCCAAACAGCATAGCAGCTGCCAGTATGACGTTGATCGATCCTACCACCAACTTGAGCCGGTACTCAGACAGGTAGCCGACTGGGCTATTCGTGGAGCGACTTCTTCGCGCAAACAGGCCTGGAAAGCGATTTCGGAGGTAGGTAGTCAGTCGGTCTTCGTCAGGTCGCCCACGCAATGCTACGAGATCATCTCGAAAGTCATCGTCGTATAAGTCGGCGCTCAACCCCGCGAGCCTTGGATATGGCCTGGACTTATGCCGGTTGCCGAAATGTCCAAGAAAAGCCTCATGAACTTGCTTCGATGGACGCTGTAGTTGCAGCATCTGAGCGTTCCGAAGAACTGTCTCCTCTGAATATCATGCGTGAGTACACTCGCCTCCAGTGGGACGACCGCTTGGGGATGACCTACGATACTCTTTCACCTTTTCCCTGATCTCTTTCACCAGCTGCATCCGTTCTTTCGCTTGCTCATCATTCGGATCTCTAGCTCGACCACAAAATTCCTGCCAATCCACCGCTGCTTGAATAGCGTCGAGGTCGCCAGCGGCATCATCGCGATCAAATTCCTCTTGTCGTAATTCTAGCTCACGTAACTCGCTCTGCAAATACAGAATATTTCGGGCTGCTATCTTTTGAAACTGGCGATAGATCGAAGTGCTGTGTTCCTTGTCGCTGGCAATAAACTTCGCGACACCAGCAAAGCCAACAGGCTCGAACTGTTCTTGTCGTTTCTCTTCGTCATCCAACATCTCCAAGTGACACCATTAACTGCTCAAAGCGCATTCAGCACGTTAAATACTTCATTTCTCTAAAATGTTTTACTTCTTGAGGTGTTCATCAGGCCTTGCTTGACCAAAACAGCAGATGTTGCGCGTTCTCGCGAGAAGTCAGCCTTGCGTCTTCACCAATCACACACCCTTGGACATGCAAAGACGCCCAACACTGCCGCAACCTTAGCGCAACGTAACGCGTGACCATCTTCTGATGAAGTTGAAGCTGGTTCCCGCCCCAAAAAGAGAATATTCGATTAACTTATTCTTTCCAGGTCTATACGGATCCCAACGCATGCAAATATAGCGTAGCGCTCATGCATCACAAGACTCGACGCTCTTCCGCGCCAGGTTGTTGATGCTCCATGTTCCTCAACGGACGTGTCTCTTTTGCAAGATTGAAGCCCAAGCGCCTATGATTTCCTAGTCTACCTGCCGCAGGTTCGAGACGCAAGTGAATGATCCGATCCTTGCCTCGCTGCGGGTTATCTCTCCAACAACGCAAACTCTCCGTCACTCGAACAGCTATGAATCATGAGTCGCAGTCATGGAGTCAAACGATGCATGATGTTCCAATGGTTCAACTTCCACGGCTAAATTTTACGGAATTCCTTGACTCCTCAACCTTCGACGGTGCTTCTGGACTTCAGGATGCACAGCCTGGTATGGACACGCCCATGGGTAATCTACACCGGGCGTCTTCCAGTCTAACGGCTCGGCGGCAAGCAACTGCCAATCTTCCCAATTTCCAGTTACCTCCTCCATCAAACCTTCAATTGGCTGCCAACAGCCATCAGCGATTCCATCAACTTCCAAACCTCACTGGAGCGCAATCCAATTCTGCCACGGTGAACTTCGGAAGTCTCTTGGCACCACCCTTAAATTTAGCTTCCGATAACGTTAGTTCTATCTCATCAAGCATGAACAGAAGCAACACACCGAGTAATCAGAGGATTTGGACACCCACATGGTGGTCCGCTGAACATACACCGGTGTTCAGTCGAACAGAAATTGCGAGTAGAGAGGCTACGACGTTGCTACTCACTGACATCAGAGGCGAAACTACCTCGGGCACTCGAGTGGGAGCATCTGAACCAGTATCCTTGCACCCCGACCAAATATCTCCGACTTCCAGTCATACGTTCAACCAGAACACTCAGTTCTCAACTGTCGCCGCGGGTGCGTATACTACCCAAAGTCCGCAAAATACTTCAAGTGCGTCTTTTGCTGCTTCTGTGCCCCAGAGTCTCAACGGACTCAACCCTGCCTTGTACGTGACAATGCCCGAGGGTTCCATACATACAAACATGCCAGCGGCATATGCATATCCTGTCTTCGGTAGCGACGAGTACAATTATTCACACAACGATATGAACGGGGAGGTTGCCAGCTGGCTTTTAGCTGAGACCAAATCCGCTACGCCAGGCTATCCTTGCACGGCATCAGTCATGCCCGGTTTCAACGACAATGTCTTCGCATCGTTTTCTTACTCCCCGGTTGATTTTCCTCTTTCCAAAACGGGGGCGGCAGCTCAGAACAACCAACCTAGAACAGTCCCGTATCGAAGACACTCAGGCACGCTTTCGAAGTCCCCAGATGATTTCTTTCTATTCGGAACGGGGGCGGCAACTCAGAACAACCAACCTGGAGTGGCCCCATATCGAAGACACGCAAATACGCTTTCGAAGTCCCCGAATGATTTCTCTCTGTTCGGAACGGGGGCGGCAACTCAGAACAACCAATCTGGAGTGGCCCAATATCGAAGACACGCAAATACGCTTTCGAAGTCCCCAAATGATAAAGGGGGCGTTGTGGATCTGGGACAGAGGAGAAGCCCTTTCCTTCGTGAGGGTAGGCTTTTTGACCTTCCTTTATTACTTGGTGATCAAGAAATTTTGGCTGTGCCAGATACTGGAGCACAGATCAATGCGATCTCGGTCCAAACGCTCAAAAGGTTGCGCGGACAGTTTCAGTCACGATGGGGCAGTTTGGACGACGTTGCCAATGTTGCCAACAACAGCTCCACAGACGCCATCTGCCAAGTGACAATACATTGCCGGCTCGCGCAGGCATCCCTTGTAGCTCAATACTATCAAAGCTGCGTCTTTCATGTATTCAGCAAGCTTGCCTCGGGTGTCATGGCGATCATGGGCAGAGCATTCCTCGACGCGGGCCAGGTCCTGACAACGCGGTCATATCTGTTGAGAGAGCGTGTTGACCACCTTCAATACATTCCCAGATGCATGAGCATTGGGCCGCTCAAGAGCTCAGGACTTCGTTTACCGGTCTACCTCGACTCGAAGTTGATCGCGGCATTCCCCGACACTGGTTCAGAGATAGACCTTATCTCTCGAGCGTGTGTTCTGCTGCATAGATTCGATATGCAGCAGCTCCAGATCACCGACAAGAGAGTCGTTCAATTCGCCGATGGCCAGATTGATACTCTGTCTGGTAAAGTGCGGGTCAAATTCGACACATTCACAGAGCCTGTGCTGTCCACGAGAAGCACGCTGTCAACCAAACGCGACGAGCCAACGCCTTTACTGACTCCTTCGGGGAAGAAAAGGAAGACATCCGGCACAACTTACTTGGATGTAGCCTCGTCGGTACCACCAGACCACCATAGGACGTTCTACGTTCTCGACTCCCTTCCCTACGATGTTGTGCTGAGTCAGTCCCTCTTACATTCCATCGACGCCTTCAACTTGCATGCCTCAGGCTTCACCACCGTTACTCCAGAGGAGAACAAGAAGGAGATTTGCACCGTATTCTGGTATCGAGGCAAGGAATACAAGGCAGAAGAGACACGTTAGTGCTCGCTCCCCTCCCGTTCTAAACAGCAGGCTTAATCTGACATCATTTAGTTCAAGAATGTCAGCAGCGCGAAGCCGCACGGCGGACCAAAGTGAGACTTGCGCAAGAGAAGATTGAGAAGAAGATTCAGAAGACTCCAGCCAGCGATGTCGTTCGCCGAGATCAACTTCGCCGGGATCTTGAGGAGCTACGGAAGCAAAATGAAGAGGAAAAGGAGAAGTATAATGCGGAGGTTCAAGCGCTGCTAACGCCATCATCTACGATGGGACAGGAAGGTGATGTTTTGGCTGCTGCCAAAAATCTGCTCACATTGCATCAGTCACCGTGAAGGTGACGCAGGCTTTTGCGCTGTCTTCGCTATGGTGATTGAAGCCTTAGGTTCCGACGTGGCCGCGACATCTCGACTACGGTCTAGGCTTCAGTTGTACCTCCCGAAGTAGCATGTCCAGCAAAGAGAGATGCCCACTGCAGGCCAAGTAGTAGATTCACGCCTTGGAAATACCGTGCTCAACACTATAGCTGTGAGACGACTTATTGTCCTGACAGGATTGATCCCGAGACGACAGATTCGGACGATCCCAGCTGAAGCCTTTGGCTTACCAATTCTCCCAAAGTCTAGTGAATAGATTCCTCCTCCGCAACTCGACGGAACCCAAGTTTGCCTGCTGTCAATTGTCCCAAAACAGAAAGAGATTGTGGTCAACGTCGCAAAGGTCTTCTTATCGAAGATGCCACGTCGAACAACCGCTTCCAATGTGTTCTTAGACCACGCGAATGGAGTTGCTATTGTAGCCGTCCGTGCTAGAAGCAGTGGGGGGGGGGGCGGTCTTGGATATTCGGAGGGAACCGACTCGGTGGATGGAGGTTACCGTAACAGCGCTGGAAGCGGAGATGACTCATCCTTGATCTGAACGGCCACCTGCGACTTCCTGAGTTCAGGACATGTCCATTGTTCAGGAGACCCGCGGATTGGGAAGGCTGTCCTCGTCTAGGGGCGGCCACTACAAGTGTTCGGGGTCCAGAATGGATCCAAATTTGGCAAAGCGCAGAGATTGAGGGAGGTCTGATAGGGATTCATGAGAGGCGGAATTGACACTTGGACTCACCAGGTCTTTCGCTCTTGAAGGTCGGCGCACACTGGTGTCACTCCATCAGTTTACTACTTGTCGTTACAAAGATAGCGAAGGATAGAACAGAATTCTAGTACACCCTCATCAACCTCATTTCATTTTCTAGCTAACGTTGTAAGAATGGAGAAATCGAGGGATAAAGTCTGGCGAGTTACCACAGGTAATTTAGCACAGACCGCTCACTAACAGCTAGGTGTGAATAGGTGTCGATTGGGAGCACGCTTGAAGTATGAATTCTCTCATAAGTCTAGGCCAATCGCCACGAACAGGGATAGAGTGTCCTGTGATGACGGTAAGTGCTCTGCATCGAGACTGGGAGGTGGACGAGATCAATGACTCCGTTTGTGGCTTACCTTCATTATGCGTAACCAGCTGTGAATTTTTGAAGAGCCCCTGCAGATCAATCGTCTTTTGAGCAGGCACAACAGCGTCTCGCATGTCAACGGCTATAGTACAAGCAAGGGGTTAAACAGTCTGATCGGCGTATTGAAGAGGTAGATAAGTGATGGATGAGATGACGTACTGTGCAAAGTTGGCAAGTGGTCGGGCAATGCATATATTCGCCCGTGTGGCTCGTATTGGGAGATGAAGCCTGCATGTCGAACGGCGCATAAGAGAGTGCGCAAAGGATTCTGGAGTTCCAGACGAACCTGAGCAGAGTATCGCAAATTTGATGGGCTGAGTCTTTGCTGGGTGGAAGCCGGGGACGCTTGTGGGATCGTTGAGCTACATAAGAAGCATATTGTTTCAACATTCCGCACAATATGTGTATGAACTGAGTTGGAACATGGAAGCATACCATGGAAAGAAGTAAGGCTGTCATTGCTGCGCCTTGCGACAAGCCGATTATGCCATCGTACTGGTTCTTCGATAACTCATCTGACCACCATCTTACCTGACTATCTAGTCAGCATCATTGTTCCATTGCTATAGCGCAGCTGTTGGAAGGAACGTACCGATTCGTTCCATCTGTCAGATGCGTTCACATTAAGCTCCAAATCGTTATCCAGAATCCACCAGGGTCTAGAGGCAGAATGGGGCGCGTTTCGGTACATCGGAGGGCCGTCGACGTAATGAAGATTGGCGATATCAGCCAATCTGGCTTTCAAAGGGAAACTGTTGAACGCAAGAGTGGCACCTGACTGGACATACCCGTGGATGACTGTGGAGAAGAATGGAGTCAACGGATGCCTGTGGAATAAGTAGCGAAGTTCTCACCGAGGATGTTGAGAAGCATTATTTGCTTGTCTGAGGCCAAAAGATTCCACACAGGGAGAAATGCGTAAATCTAAAGCGACGTGTACACGAGAGCTTGGAAATTTGGGTTGCAGTGAAAGTTCAGAGGTGTTCCCAGGAAAATATACAATCCTCGATGGGGGGCTTGGATCATTGATATGATGCAGGCGTAGCTTAGTAAGGCCGCGAACCCATGTCCTCATCACAATAATTGTCCTCCATGGGTGTCAAAAACGTGGGAGAGCAGAGGAGCAGCGTGGCCATCGACACCGCAGGTTTTCCTTCCCTGGACGCCTGATGCATTGCTTAACAGTAGAGTATGATCTCCGATTACGAAAAGGAGGTTCCAAGCGTTGTTGTCAGCTCGCAGTAAGATCCCTGAATGCGGACAAGTTGGAGTTTTGTCACTAAGTTCGGGCGCTCTTCCCGTCAATTGGATTAGAACATGTAAAGCACGAAATCAGCCACAACACAAGACATAGGAATCAACTCCTCCTAGTTCCAACAAGGGTCCATACTGCTGGAACAAGGTGTTAGGTTCTTATTTTGGCACGATGCTGACCTCTGGTTCAGTCTCCAGCAATCACCGCAGCAAAACGACCCCCAACTGTCTTCGCATGGGCATTCGACCTCTTTCTATCTGGATCCACACCTAAATATTGTTTGTCTGGGATTACAAAGAACCTGTTGATTTGTCAAGCTGGGAGATTGCAATCGTCTAGAATGCTGGCTTCAGGGGAAGCGCTGAGCGATGCTTCTCCATCTCATCCCGCATATAAGACACATCCTCGCCGCGTCCTCGATTACAATCGCACTTCAACAACTCTGTCTCATTTACTAGACACACTTCAATTTCCTCCTTCTTCTTTCATCTTTCAGCCTCATAACCCAAGCTACTTCATTCAATATGCACCCAAAATTGCTGAGAACTGTTTTCGCTGCGCTTGCTATTGTTGAGATCTGTGTCGCACAAAGTCCTCCACGCTTTACACCAGCGACTTCGAACCACTTGACCGTCACCTATGGTGCATCTGCAATTAGCCCCGCTGGAATCACTGTTGAAGGAACTGGTCAGTTACAAACAAGCTCTCCGACAGGGTTCTCAGATAGCCGTTCTCCGATCGCATGCTGATTCTCAACCACGAACAAACAGAAGTTGCAGAGCCACCAAATCTTAGCCTGAGCTCCTCACACACTGGAACCTACCTACTGGCCATGCTGGACCTTAGCGTTGAGCCTAACAACAACCCTGCTGGGATCAACACGACCCTCCTCCACTGGCTTCTCTCCGGTCTTTCCTCACCGAACGAAACAACCACGGCATTGACATCGCAAGACAATGCAATTGCGCCGTACTTCCCTCCCGGTCCACCCGCCGGCCAGACCCACACTTACGCTCTCTTCCTCTACCAACAGCCCGCAGACTTCAGCATCCCTGCAGAGTACATCCCGTTCTTTGAGAACATTACGGCGTCGGTCTACAATCGTGTCGGTTTCAATCTTACGGAGCTTGTCGACAAAACATATCTGGGAAGCCCCGTTGCCGCGGATTGGTTTTTAGTGTCTAATACCACTAGCAACGCTGCTAGTGGTCCTTCTGGCGCAACTCTTACGGCCTCATTGACTGGTGGAATGGCATCTTCTTCCAGCAACTCAGGATCTACTGTGATCAAGGCAGACACAATATTTATGGTGATGGCGCTTGGGGTAGCCGGGAATTTGTTGAAACTGTTGTAGGATACGGAAGAGCTTTACTTGGCGGACATGTTTGGGGCTTCCAATTACATGTGCAATACCAGTTTGTCGATTCCGGAAGTGAATGGTGGTTAAAGATATCTCAATTACCTTAGATTCTGCCCTGTGCAATTTTCAACCTACCTCGAGCGGTATCCTGGCTCGATCACCTTGTTGAACTGGTGAGTAAGTAGCTTCACTGGTAATTCCCGAGCCCGTTGAACTCGAAACTTTCTGGTGCCTCTTGAATGACAACAAGACTTGTTGAAACATGTATCGCTCATGAGACTAACTGGCCCGGCGTGACTAGTAAGCATCCTTGTGCGATGGACGCAGCCGGGGAAACCTGACTTGATCGTCGAATATAGTGTAAATAGAGAGCATGAACCACTTCCCACTCTTGATGTCTCTTCATGCAAGAACAATAAGATGTCAGATGACGCTAGGAGCAGGGAGTTTATCGTCCCTCCGAGGTTTCGAGTTCAATTGTTTCTATGGTGCGAAAGTAATGGCATAGTAGAAGTAGAAAGAACGTGCGATTGGTCAATGTAGTGGAGAGAGCTCATCTGAACTTCCTCCATCATCCTCATCATTCAATTGAACGATGATCGAGTCGTCCGTACAGGTGCAAGGTCACTACATCTACCTTCCAATATCTGCCGACCGATCTCCAGCCCATCCGACTCCCCGATCTTCTTCAGAACATTCATCAACCATATAGCCACCGCCGAGGAGCGATCTAAAGGCAGAAGGGCTATCTGAGCTGGAAACATAAGAAGCAACGCTCCCATCTGGCCGTGTTTGTTGAGGAAGTAATCGATTGATCGACATATCTCTATCGCCAAATCTTCCACAGAAGCTCCGATTTCGATTGGATCAACGCCGGTTATTGTTTGTCCGGGCTTCGAAGTGTTCATATATTCCCCAACTTGAGTGTACAATCTCAACAATAAGATACGTAGCGCATTGTGCACGCAGAGTTCGAAAGCACGCCAAATATCGGTGAAATAGAAGATAGAGGGGAATAATGGACCGCCAGCTTCTACGGATATGTACGAGGATTGAGACGTATCAACCTCATAGCGAGATATTTCGAACTCAGATATCCAACAATGCTGCCATTCAGACAGCCTCGTCAGTTTCTCGTGGCATCCGTGCAGGACGTCGGCCCAAGTTATTCTGTTATTTTCCGGAAGTGTTCCAAGTGATCGAACATTGTCCGTATCCTCGAGAAGGCCGGGATAATCGCAGAGTATATCTATTAGGTAATCAAGCTGAGTTTTTGACGCCGGATCATCTTCCCATGGAACTTCTTTCCATAATCTCTGCTCAAGGAATGTTCGTTTCCGGTTGAGGATGGCATTCAGTACCTAGACAAAAGGTTGAGCTCCTGCAACGCAGTTTTAGGGAGGGTAGGCCCACGTACAACGTTGATGCGATGTTCCAAGAATACCTTTCTTTGAAAGGGCTCCTTATGACACCACGGTCCACGCGACTCCAGTAATTTCCCAATACCTCCGGCGTGTTGTATCCATCCAAGGGTGACGGTATAGGTAACAAGCTGTTACAGTGGAAGGTCAGGCATGTTCACGACTTGCCAAGGAATCAACAACAAGTTAAGGGCACTAACTTCATAAAGCTCGAGGGCACTTGCACACGCGAGTGCCTCAAAAGACCTACACTTCTGAGGATCTTGCAAGAGTTGCGAAAAGCGCCCTAGTGCTGAACCATACAGCTGAGCCCCTCTTGCCGTAATCGCTGGTTGCCGATGAACGCGGCCATAGAAGGAAGTCGCTATGCTCTGGACAGAGAGATGCAATGCGGAATCAATGGTATTCTCCCAGGATATTGCGTCCATCCAGTGACCGAGGGCTTTTCTCTGCCCTTCTAGTTGAAAGAGTCGCCGCTTAAGGAAAGCGATGTAAATGTCATCTTGGAATGCGCTTAGGTTCATCTCCCGGCACGGCCTGGACTGCTGAAGATTCATCGGATTCATCATCGGAATAGAGCTTCGAATGACTAGGAGGCCTCTGCTAGAAAGATTCCATCTCGATTCTTGCTCTGAGGCTCGATCTAGTGCTGCAATAACGCGAGGACGCTCATCGACGAACTTGACGGGTCGAACGTAGCCAGCACACTCGATGCCAGCTGTGTGACAACGAGTACATTTAGGACGGGTCTCGTCTAAATCGGAGAACATTTATCAATACCCCTGACTTTGTTGTTGGAATGAGGATATTTGAACGGCAAATACGAACCACATTTGACCTTCCTCGTCAGACATGTCTCGCAACCCTGACTGCGCCTTGACCTTACCAAACGAGTGTTAGGCATTGTTTTGGTTGAGATCTCGCTGGCCAGAGAAAAGGCGTAGAAGGTGGCCACCAATCGGGAAGGGAAAAGCGAACCCCAGATCTGGTTTCGTCCTTGAGAGTGAGCAACGCCGCTTTTAATCCTGAGCCTAAAGTTGGGTGAGCCTTTTGCTGGAGCCCTTGCGGTCCGGCTAAAGTTGCTGACGGAGTTTCATTGGTTTCAACTTAAGCCCTTGCGCTCCTCAGTTACGCATGTGTCCAGCTGTTGGCTAGAGTCTCACCCATGTGCCCCAGTCGGGACTGCTACACCCCGATTGGCGAGACATTGTTCGAGAAGAGCAGCACGACGCGAGTTTTTATCGACGTGGGCCGGAACTCTCCTGCAACTCAACGTCGCCATGATCTAACCAGAATAGCCCAATTACAGCTAGATTGAGAGCGATGTCATGCCTAGAGATTGTCTTGACAGACTATATCCATGCCTCTTAGCTATATCCACAGTCTCTGGCAGTCTCCGAACGGATTGCTGTTGGCCAGCATTTCTCCCCTTTGGCCAATTTATACGCTACCTGAAGCTGCTTTCTCCCCGATTCGCCCTGATTGTCTTGACTTCCACAGCTCGCGCCCGATGCGCCCTAGTAACATCGATCGCTCTTCGCTCACTAGCAGATCTTCCCAACTTTCCTCCTTTTCCTTCCCAATCTTCCGGGCAAGCATCTCGTATGCCTCCGGCCTCGGCATGTACCTCCTTATCTCCCGGTTCGAACTCAGCGCAATCTATGTCGGAGCGATCACCGTGTCCAATATCACCACTCACCAAGATGTCTCCAGGCTCCTCTAAACCTATGAGGCTTCGACGCTCCTATTGCGTGAGTGCAGTGGAAACCCTGAAGGTCCCTTAGATCATCGATGCTGTCGGGTTCCCATTGCTGGGAGGTTGAGGGATCAAAGGAAAGATACTGGTTTGAAGCCTTCCTTCGTTTCACTAGGGTATTGAAGAAAAGTGGTGAGTGGTTTCTCAAGTGGGTTCCGTGGCGAAATTGTGCTTTTTAAAGGTTATCTTCAGGACCTTAGAACATGTACGCTTGAGCCCGGTTGCCACATTAACCGCGCGGAATGCGACGGAGTTGATATCTCTACATTTCACAACCGTCATTATCACCCTCACCATCCTATCTCGAGCGCAATCGCCAATCACCACAACAACGCCAACTTCTGCCCCACTTTTCTAGTTCGTCCACCAAGAAGCTTGCTATCAATGGATGCCAGAAACAGCAGGCTCGAACGAGTACCGTGTCCGGACCCTCTTCAAGAGCTGGCTGCATTGGCATATCTTCCATGACCTTGGACTGGCCAAAAAAGGACTGGAAAACACCTATACTGCCTTCCACTCTTTCTTCAACTTTTCGAGCCACTCCCTTCTCAGCACTATTTTGCCGTTAACCTCCACTGCAGCAATCCCATGAAACTCTTCCGGCGATGGGTATAACTTGAAGAATGTATGATTAGAGCTGCAGACCTTCATCGGAAGTGTGCCATTCTTAAGCTTTGTCATACAGAGATCGCAGAACCCAATGTCAAGACAACTATCGCAGAGATAGAGAATATCACACTCTTTCGGCCTTCGGTCACAGCGGCCATCGCAGTGGTATTCGAGGAGGCGGCACTCGGCGTCGAGCGCCTCGTACTGCTCTTCGCAATCGCTCTTTGCAGACAACGTCGTGACCGTCAATAAGCTTCGCAGAGGTCCTAAGGGCACATCGTACCTGAAGGTCCATCGCCGATCGACGAGTCCTGCCTGCCAGGGCAAATTGTCCACAAGAGTCCAGAGCACTAAATACTTGTCACAGAGTTTGCTGTCTTGTAAACACGCGATGACTTTTGCTAGGCCGAGTCTGAAGCAATCGTCCGCTTCCTGAACCCGTCCTATCCTACGATACCAAAGGCTGAGTGCTGCAGATGGAAAACAAGCGCTCCAGATGTAGCCAGGGTCAAGAGGCTTCTTCGCCAAATCCTCAAGCTCTTTCACTCGGAGGGCGTCGACGGCCTTTGTGAAGTAAGCTCGACTAAGGAGTGATGACATTGTTGTCTTGAGTAGCCAATTAGACTCCAGTTCAACGCCCTTCTCGAGCAGCATTTTTCACTACCGCCTCGTGCCTATTCCACATAGCTCATGATAGCGGCGTCTGAC
>Ga0335072_10004289_pt1 | contig 21252 bp, 18 predicted proteins | sample Lox_Sample_21_FD_206725 | JGI IMG/M metagenome (GOLD analysis project Ga0335072, IMG submission 206725) | Soil microbial communities from Loxahatchee National Wildlife Refuge, Florida, United States - Lox_Sample_2.1 | ecosystem: Environmental > Terrestrial > Soil > Wetlands | place: USA...
GGCGCCGGGCCAGCGCGAACCGCGGGCGGCGCCGCGCGAACGCAAACCCGCAGCCAGCCAGTGCGCCGAGCGCGGCAACGGTGACAGCGATAGCGGCAATCGGCGGGCTGGTGTCCGCGGCGTCGTCCAGGGTGCTGGCAACGTCGCGCTGTCGCGGGTCAGACGACTTCGATGTGCCTGACGCGGATGTGCGTGACGCAGGCTCGGTAGCCGATGGGGCCGGGCTGGACCGGCTCTTCTTGCGCGCATGCGGCCGGGTGAGCGCGGCCAGCGTCGGAGTCGCTGGCTGGACTCGCACGGGCGCGAAGGACGGGCTAGCCGAGGCGGTGGCGGCCGGTGGCGCGGTGGACCTGGTCGGCGTCGGCCGGGCGCTCGGGGACGCCGACGGAGTGCGCGATGGCTTGGCGGAGGGCGTGCTACTCGGCCCGGAGGTCGTCGGGGAGGGCGTAGGTGTCGGCGTGGCGCTCGGGGTAGCCGATGACGTGGGTGTCGGTGTGCCGCTCGGCGTGCCCGATGGAGTCGCTGAAGCCGTCGCGGTGGGCGTATCGGTAGGCGCCGCGGACGACGACGGGGTGGCGGAGGTGGGGGTGGCTGAGGACGCCGGCGTCGACGAGCCGGAGACTGGCGCGGCATCGGCTGGCAGGATGACCGCCACGGTGGAGATCCTGCCTGCCTGGCCAGACTGGATGCTGGCAGAAACCTCGCGGTTGCGGGCTTGCACGGCCGCCACCGCGGCTGTTCCGGCCGCCGGCGAGCAGATCAGGGCTGCTCCGGCGCACGCGGTAATGGCGCCGAGTACGGTAAGCGTTCTCCAGCCTGCGGATCGCTGGGGGGTGGCTGACGGTGCCAGCGGTTCCTGGTGGCCATCGCCAACCGACATCGGTCCTCCATACCTCGACTGCCCAGGACATTCGATATGAGCAGTGCCTAAACCGGTATATAGTAACCAGACACGGCGCGCGTTGGCGACATTTGGTGCATTGATCGACTCGGCCTGCGGCTCGTGCTGATCCAGCCGTAGGTCACCGGGCAGACGGTAGCTGAGCGGAAGCGGAATTCAGCTTGACAGTGGCAATGGGTTCAGCAGCCGCTGCTTTGACGAGTTCCGGCGCGACCAGCCCGAGCTGGGCCAGATCGGCGGAACTCGCCCAGTAGCGCCAGTGCGCCGGCTTCTTCGTGATCGCCGCGCTTACCTCCGCGACGCAGCGTGCGAATGCCGTGGCCGTATCCCCGGCCGCCGGCAACGGTGCGGAGATCTCCAGCACCTGGTGGCAGTAGTCCGCCGACCGGTAGAGGAATGCCGTCAGTACCGGCGCCCCTGTCAGCCGGGCTAGCGTCACGACTCCCGGCAGGAGCCTAGCCTGGCGCCCGAGGAACGGGACCTCCACGGCGCGGGCCTCGTCGCTGTCCAGCGGCGGGGCGTCGATGGCGACCGTCAGCACCTCATTGGCGCGAAGTACGGTCGCAGCCCGCGCCGCGGCATCGAACCGGCCAGTCCACGGCTCGATGTTCGGCCGCTTCCGGTGGCGGCGTAGTGGCCTGGCGTACACCATGTCCCAGAACTGCCGCTCGGCGCTCGAGAGCCGGGTTGTGTAGTTGTGCTGCCAGCGTCCGACGGTAGTCACCGGGAAGCCGCACGCGCCGAGCATGGAGAACGCGCAGTCGAAGGAGCCGAAGTGTGCTGAGCACACGATCACGCCGTTACCTGCGGCGAGCGCCGACTCCAGGTGCTCAAGCCCGCGAATGTCAACCAGCCGACGCAGCGGCCTGGCCGCGTGCCGCAGCCGGCTGACGTCAACCGCCTCGCAGGAGGAGAACCGGAACCATTCTCTGGTTACGTACTCAACCGCAGCCTGGCTGAGCTTGCCGCCGAGAATTTGCCGCAGGTTGGTTGCCAGCTCGGTGCGCTCAGCGGCGCGGCGCCGGAAGATCCAGTCACCTCTCCGGCGCGCGATGCGATAGCTGAGTGCGGCAGGCAGCCGTGCCAGGACCGGCGCCGCCACGGCCCAGTACGCCGCGCCCTCGGCGTTGCGGAACAGCCTGTTCGCGCGACTGTCACCCACGCGCGGCCTGCTTCTCGGGCTCCCTGGCACGAAGGTAGGCGCAGATGGTGTTCACGCTGGCGAAGTTCTCCGGGAGCAGATCCGCGTCGCCCACGATGATGCCGAAGCGCTCTTCAAGGAAGACCACCAGCTGCAGGAGGCTGAGCGAATCGAGGATGCCGCTCTCCAGCAGTGATGTCTCGTCCGCGAGGGGGAGCAGCCCGGGGTCACGGATAAGTTCCTGGCTGATGTATTCGTTGATGACGGTCTCCACGTGGCACCTTTCTTCTGCGTTCGTCGATCGAGGTCTGTTCCAGCTGGGCCTTGCTACTCGCGGGCCAGGCCGACCCGGTCAACCTTGCCGGTCGAAGTTCTCGGCAGTGCATCGCGGAACTCGAGTACGTCCGGCACCATGTAGCTCGGCAGCCACTGCCGGCAGTGATCAAGCACGCTCTGGCGGACGAGCTTGTCGGCGTCGTCGGCGATGACGACCGCTCGGAGGCGACTGCCGAGCAGCTCATCTGGTACCGGCAGCACTGCTGCCTCCCTGATGGCCGGATGCCGGTAGAGCGCGGCTTCGATCTCACCCAGCTCGACCCGGTAGCCGCGAATCTTCACCATGCTGTCCCGGCGGCCGACGTAGCTGTAGTCACCCGCCGGGTCTACGCTCACCAGGTCACCAGTCCGGTACACGAGCTCGTCATACTCGGGCCGGAATGGGTGCTGGACTAGCACCTCGCGGGTCTTGGCAGGCTGTCCCCAGTACCCGCGCATCAGCGAGGGACCGCGCACGTAGAGCTCCCCGGTCTCACCCGGCTGCGTAACCAGACGGCCGTCGCTGGTGACCGCGAACACCTCGGTGTTGGCACAGGCCTTTCCGATGGGGGCCGGGCCGGCCTCAGCCTGGCCGGGCCGCACCTCGAACGCCGTGCACACGTTGGTCTCAGTCGGCCCGTACCAGTTGAGATAGCGAGGATGCGGCAGCTCCTCCATCAGCCGGGCCAGGTGCTTGGGCGGGAACACCTCGCCGGCGAAGATCACCGTCCGCAGCTGCGACAAGTCGAACTTCCCCAGGCTGCCATAGCACGCGAGCAGGGTGAGGACCGACGGCACGGAATACCAGGCCGAGACGCGCTCCTGCTCGAGCCACTGCGCGATCGATACCGGGAAGGTGGCGGCTCCTTCGGGCAGGACAGCCACGCAGGCGCCAGCCCGGCAGGTGGCGAAAATGTCGAAGACCGAGAGGTCGAAGTGGAGCGGGGCCGGGCTGCAGACGCGATCCTCATCGCTGAGCCCGGCGGCGTCTGCCGCCCACTCCGCGAACGTCAGCGAGTTCCGGTGGGAGATCATTACCCCCTTCGGAGTGCCGGTCGACCCCGAGGTGTACAGGATGTATGCAAGGTCGGTCTCGATCGCCCGTTCCTCGGCGAGGGGCTCTGCTCGTTCGGCGGCCACCGCGCTCCCCGACAGGATGACGGCGCCCCCGGCCACGGCGATATCGAGTTGCCCGCTTCCTTCGCTGCGGGCAGAGCTCGGGACCACCACGACGCCGCGCGGCTCGGGAGCGGTGCCGACCAGGTCCACCGCCTGCGATGTGCTCGCCTCGTCCGTCACGATCAGGTTGGCACTGCTGTCCTGCAGGACATAGCTGAGCCGCTGAGCCGGCGCCTTGGGGTCGAGCGGCACGTAGCACGCTCCGGTCTTCAGCACTCCGTATATCCCCGCAATGGCCGGGACCGACTTGGGGGCAAGTACGCCGACCCGGTCGCCAGGTGCCACGCCCTGGCGAAGCAGCGCGCGGGCCACCTTGTTGCTCAGCTGATCCAGCTCCTGGTAGGTGAGCAGCGAGCCGTTAGACGCTATGGCCGGCCGCTGCGGATGCCGCGCCACCGCCTCTGTTAGCAGGCGCTGAAGCAGATATGCCATCGCGCTTCCTTTCTCGATGTCCCGCCTCGGGGCGCCCGCCCGTCCCGGCGGTTCACAGCCCCAGCATCCGAGCGAGAATCACCCGCTGGATCTCCGAGGTTCCCGAGTAGATGGTGCCGGCCAGCGCGTCTCGGAGATCGCGTTCAATCCCCGCTTCCTTCAGGTAGCCGAAGGCGCCATGGGTCTGGATCGCGTCCCGGCTCGATTGCACCCACGCTTCACTGGTGAAGAGCTTGGCGGCGGCGGCCTCCGCCGGGGCGGACCGGCCTTGCTGCTTGAGCCAGGCGACCCGGTAGATAAGCAGCTTGGCGGCCTCAAGCCGGACATACATATCGGCCAGCTTGCCGGCCACGCTCTGGAACTTCCCGATGGGCTGACCGAACTGCTCGCGGGAGGTTGCGTAGTCCACGCACGCGTCGAGTTGCCGCCGCATCGCGCCAACGGCGCTGGCGAGAAGGCAGCTCCGTTCCCACTCCATGGACGAGTTGAAGATAGCCATTCCCGCGCCTTCTGGCCCGAGCCGGTTGCCGGCCGGGACGAGGCAGTCGGTGAGCGCAATCTCGCCCATCGGAGAGGTGCGCAGGCCCATCTTCTCGAAGCCGCTGCTGATCCTCAGGCCCGGCGTTCCGGCCTCGACCAGGAAGGCGGACAGGCCCGGCAGTCCCGGCCGGTCCGCAGCACCGGCGTAGACAAGCAGCACGTCGGCGACAGGCGCATTAGTGATGTACTGCTTGGCTCCGTTCAGGAGGTAGTGCTCGCCCCGTCGCTCGGCGCGGGCGCGCATGTGCAACGCGTCGGAGCCGGACTCAGGCTCGGTCATCGCATGCCCGCCGATGAGTTCCCCCGACACCATGCCGGGCAGATACGCCTGCTGCTGGGCAGCGGATCCGAAAATTACCAGTGGCAGCTCGATGCTCCACATCTGCGCGTTGAGCGAGAAGAGCAGTCCGTTGTCGCGACAGCCGTAGCCAAGGGCCTCCATGACCAGGGTTGTCGTGAGAACGTCACTGCCGGCGCCACCTAGTTCGGCAGGGACAGGCAGGCCCTGGATCCCGAACTTGGCACATGCCTGCCACGCCTCGCGCGGAAACTCACCGGTATCGTCGCGCTTCGCGAGATCCTGATTGAGCTCGCGCCGGGCGAATGTGGTCGCCGCCTCCATCAGCTCGCGTTGCTCGGCGGTCAGGGAGAAGTCCACCCTGCCACCTTCTCGGGAGTCCTGGCCGTTCCGTCGGCCGTGGCTGGCACTCTGACGGGTCGCCCCATGCAGGACATGGCAACCGCAGCTGCCGCCCGCCATCTCGCGGTCGGGCGCCGGGCGAGCCGCAGTGAAGCCGCATGCGCCTCCGCCTCCGCCTGGTCAGGAAGCGCCGGCAGCGGGCCGTAGTCCGGGTAACGATGCGCGAGCGCCCTGCGGAGCAGATGATCGGCCAGCTCCGGATTCTTTGGCAGTACTGGTCCGTGCAGGTAGGTGGCGTAGACCTCGCGGTAGCGGGCACCCTCAGTGCCGTCCTCACCGTTGTTACCGGCTCCGCCGAGTACGTGACCGAGCGGCCTGGCTTCGCTGCCCAGGTAAGTGCGGCCGCTGTGGTTTTCGAACCCGGCAATCTGGAGCTGAGCGTCGGGCCCGAGATCGCACTGCACCGCGACATGCCCGATGAAACGCGTCGCGCCAGCTTCTGTTGCTACGTCCAGCACGCCGAGTCCCTGTATCGGCGGCCCGTCCGACGGGGCGTAGTAGCGACCCAGCAGCTGGTAGCCGGCACAGACGGCCAGGACGACGGCATCAGTCTCGATCGCCGCCCGTAGCGGGCCGGCCTTCGCCGTGAGGTCCTGCGCCGCCGCGGTCATCTCACGGTCCTGGCCGCCGTGCAGCAGGATCAGGTCTGACTGGGCGAAGTCCGGGACCTCGCCTACATCGGCCTCGGTCACGCTGCAGCGAATCCCGCGCCAGGCGCAGCGCTGCATGAGAGCGAACAGGTTGCCCCTGTCGCCGGCCACGCTAAGCAGCCTCGGGTAGAGATAGCAGATGCGGACCGTCGGGGCCGCTGTCATATCGTCACTCCTCCCAGAACGGCGGTACCCACGCACGGCGCTGCATGATGGTGCGGAGCTCGCGCATAGGCGTGTAGCCAGCGAAGATGTACAACGACTCGCCTGGCGGCGTCCGGATCAGGGCCCGATGGAGTGCGGCAGCGCGGTCAGGCATGACACGTGCTAGCGCGGGGTCTGCGCCGGCGTACTTAAACCGGAGCATGACCTCCTCCGCTCTGGTCCCGCTCACGGTCAGGCTCGCTAGCTGCGGCACGAGCTGCTCGAGGTCTACGTCCCAGAGCCAGGCGAAGTCTTCCCCGTCGACCACGGTGTTGCTGTGCGCGGCCAGCACGTGCTTCCTGCCGGGTCGCCGCAGCACTTCCCGCAAGGTGGCGTTGTAGGACGTCGGGTTCTTGACGAAGGCGAGCATCACTCGCCGGTCGCCAGCCTGGATCTCCTCGAGGCGGCCGAACGCCGGGCGCAGGCCGGCAAAAGCCTGCCGGGCCTTAGCAGGCTCGAGCGGTCGCGGAAGCGACAATGCCGTCGCGCACGCGAGCGCGGCCGCCGCGTTGTAGACATTGTGCAGGCCCGGCAGCGGCACCTGCAGCGCGAAGGTGCCCACGGGCGTCTCGACGGTGATCTCCGATCCCGCTTGCGACGACTGCCTGACCGCGCTCACTGCGACGTCCAGGACCGGCCGGGTGTTCTGGCACTCCTCGCACCTATAGTCCCCGAGGTGGGACAGATACACCCGCCGGTAGCTCAGCGGATGCTGACAGCGCACGCACCGAATCGTGTCAGCGGCGTGCTCGGGCACCTGCGTGCCGATGCTGTCGGCCCGGATGCCGAAGTACAGGCGGCGAGCACGTGCCGCAGGCGCGAGGCTGGCTACCAGTGGGTCATCGCCGTTGAGCAGCACGGTCGCGGACGGCGGCAGTGCCTCAATGACTGCCTCCAGGCCCTTCGCCATCGAGTACAGCTCCCCGAAGCGGTCTAGCTGGTCACGGAAGATGTTCGTGACCAGGAACGCGTCCGGCCGCACCTCCGGGCTCACCAGCGGTACGGTGCCCTCGTCGACCTCCAGCAGGAACAGCTGGGCGTCCATCCGGCCGCGCAGGTCCGTCCCCCGCACGGCAGCCGAGATCACTCCCTGCAGCAGGTTGGAGCCCGACCGGTTCTGGGTTACTGCCAGGCCGCTGGCGTGCGCGAGCGCGGCGAGCATGCGGCAGGTGGTCGTCTTCCCGTTGCTTCCGGTGACAACCACCTTTCCGGCGTCGCTCGCTGCTACTACCTTGGCCAGGACATGGGGATCAATCCAGCGGGCAACGCTGCCAGGAAAGCTCGTCCCGCCGCCGACCCCGAGGACCTTGGATGCGGTCCCTGCCGCCTTGCCTGCCGCCACAGCCAGCGCTAGCCGTGCCTGTTCAGACGGCGGCATCACGGTGCTGGTCATACGATCACCGGCGTACTGCAGTCGGCGGATGCGCAGGCCCGGCGGTGCCCGGCGGCTCTGACCGCGTCCACGATGGCTTGCACGTGCCCTTCGTCGAGCGCGTAGTGAAGGGCACAGGACCGCAAGGCGAAGCGCCCGCGGATATCGGTTCCGGCGAGGAACGCCCGGCCCTCGACCTGCAGGTCCGCCATGATCGCCTGGTTCAGCTGATTGAGGCTCTGGTCGTCGTCCATGCTCGCTGGCACATAGCGGAAACACACCGCGGTCAGCGGCCCGGCCGCCAGCAGCTCCAGGTCGGGGCTGGCCTCGATGATCTTCTCCAGATAGCGCGCCAGGTCGACATGGCGCCGGACGTGATCCTCTAGTCCGGCCTTCCCGGCCTGCTGGATGTTCCAGAAGGTCTTAAGCGCCCGGCCGGAGTCCCTGGTCTGCTCGGCGCTGCGATGGGAGTACCAGACGTCGCCGGCGAATCCCTGTCCGGGAGGGAGGCTGAGATAGGAAGGGATGAGCTTGTAGGTGTCCTGCAGTAGCGTTCCCTCGCGCACCAGCGCGCAGCTGCAGCCGATGGCCACTGCCAGCCACTTGTGCGGGTCGAGTGCCACCGAGTCGGCGCGCTCGAGCCCCGAGTACCAGTCGCGCAGGCGAGGGTCGAGGACTCCGAAGCCGCCGTAAGCGCCGTCCACGTGCAGCCAGAGTTCCTCCTTGCGACAGAACTCCGCCAGATCATCGAGCGGGTCGATGGCACCGGTTTTCACGCTTCCAGCGTTGGCCGCGACCAGGATGGGCCGGTGGCCAGCCCGGCGATCAGCCGCCACCGCCTCCCTCAGGCGGGTGAGGTCCATCCGGAAGTCCGTGCCGACCGCTATCTTTCGCGGAGCGCCGAGGCCTAGGGTGAAGGCCGCTTTCTCCAGGCAGGAGTGACCCTCAGCGGACATGTACATGGTGAGCCTGGGGTGCCCGTGGAGGCCTTCCTCCCGGATGTCCCAGCCGTTGACGCGCGCACCCCAGTATCGTGCGACTTCCAGGCAATGCCGGTTGGCGTCTGAGCCGCCGCCGAGTAGCACTCCGTCACTGGAGTCCGCGGGAAAGCCGACAAGCTCGGCAAGCCAGCGGATGACCGCTTGCTCCACGTAGATAGCCGCGTAATTGCCGCCTGCGCCGCTCGTGTTGGTAACCGCTGAGGCAAATGCCGCAAGCATGCTCAGCTTCGATGCAGCCGGATCAACAAACGCGGCGAAACACGGATGATTCTGCCCGCGGCCGTATGGCAGCACGAGCCGGATAAAGTCCTCTATGACCTCCTCGGGAACCATCCCGTCGGGAGGTATTTTCATTTCCTCCAGTTCTTGGCGTACTTCGGCCGGCAGGGCCTGGTACACCGGCTCTTGCGGAAGTTGTTCCAGGTAGGAGGAGAGTGTGTCGACTAGCCGATGGCCCAGCTCGCGGAAGGTCATGCCATCCATCGAGAACGGCGAGGGAACCGTGCTGTAGCCGCCAGCAGGGCGCGCCTCGATATCTGGGATTGTCAGTCCCATAGATGGGAACTCCCCTCTCCGCAGCAATGCAAATCTCAGCAACAACGTTTCGGCGCAGGGGCCATTCCCGCGGCTGGCAGCAGCAAACAGAGTGGCTATTAATGAGTTAAGAAAATACCCGTAATGGGCCGTCCAAGCCCGGGCCCGCAGGCATTGCGGTGTGGTTTGATAACTTGCCGGAGCGAGTTTGCCCGGCGCGCAGGGCAAGTTCGGCAGAGAGGAATGTCGCGGTGAAACTGCAGATCGATGTCGGCCTCTGCCAGGGACACGGACGCTGTTACGATCTCGCTCCCAGCCTGTTCGGCGATGACGAGGAGGGTTACGGGAAGGTGCTGGGTGACGGCGCCGTGCCGCCGGAGAAAGAGGACGACGCGCGGCGCGCTGAGCTCAACTGCCCTGAACACGCGATCAGCGTGATCGAAGGGACGTGACTTGGCTGTTGACAATCGCTTCACCCAGCAACACTGGGATAAGCGCAACGGCGAGTCGCCTGGCATCCGCAGCGAGATCGTGACCGGCCCGGTCGCGGACTGGGCCACTGACTTTTCGCACGCGGAGCCGGAGTGGGCCGCCGACCCCTACTCGATCCAGGACGATCTGCGGCAGCGGTGCCCGATCGCGCACACCAGCCGCTTCGGTGGCGGCTGGCTCGCAACGCGGTATGAAGATGTAGCCGCGATCGCCCACGACACCGAGAATTTCTCATCCCGGTCGATCATCATGGGCAACTTCCGGCCACCACGCGAACTGGCACCAATCGGCGGCTCACCGCCGATCACCTCCGATCCGCCGTTCCACCACGACGCCCGCACGCTACTGCTGCCGGCGTTTACCAAGACAGCAGTAAGTAAGCGAGAGCCCGCAGCCAGGGAGCTCTGTCACTCGCTCATCGATGACCTCGATGGCCGGGACGTTGTGGATGCCGCCGCGGATTACGCCCAGCACATCCCGATCCGCGTTATCGCGGACATGCTCGGCTTTCCTCCGCAGGACGGGCCGCAGTTCCGTGAGTTCGCCAAGAACACGCTCGAGGGCGTCAACCTGCCGCCGCAGGAGCGCGTGACGCGGAAGTCGGCCCTGTTCTACTACCTTCTCGCGCAGGTTAACGACCATCTGGAGAACCCGCGGGACGACCTGACGACGTTCCTGATCAATGCTGAACTTAACGGGCGCAAACTTGACGTATCGCACGTCGTCGGCACGATGACGTTGTTGCTGATCGCTGGCATCGATACCACGTGGAGTGCGATCGGCGCTTCGCTGTGGCACCTGGCGAAGTTCGGACGCGACCGCGAGCGGCTGGTCGCCAACCCTGGACTGCTGCCGACGGCGATGGAGGAGTTCCTGCGTGCCTACGCTCCGGTCACCATGGCCCGGCTGGTGAAAGAGGACCTGCAGTTCAGGGATGCGGACATGAAGGCCGATGACTGGGTCCTGCTGTCGTTCCCCGCGGCGAACCGCGACCCTGCCCAGTTCGACCGGGCTGGCGAGGTCGTCATCGACCGCGAGGTGAACCGGCACGCTGCTTTCGGCCTTGGCATCCATCGGTGCCTCGGCTCGCATCTGGCGCGGATGGAACTGCAGGTCGCCCTTGAGGTCTGGCTGCAGCGGATCCCCAGCTTCACCCTGGCTGATCCGCTAGCAGTGACCTGGTCCGCCGGCCAGGTCCGCGGGCCGCGCGCGCTCGAACTGCGGATCGGCGGCTAGGAGCTCCTTGATCATCTCTGCCGGAACGGTGACGTCGTCGAACCACCGGCCGCCGAACGGACGGTGCACCGGAATGATCTGGTCGCTGGAATAGGCGAGGATCTTGCGGTTGTACGTACGGATCTCGGTCCTGAGCCCTGCTGGCAGCGCCCCGTCGAGCGACAGGGCCCTTTCCATTTCCCTCAGCAGTTGCCGCGTCTCGTCGATGGTCTTGAGTATGGCCAGGCAGAACCGGGGCGGCAGGACGCCGTACTCGCCCTTGATCTCCACCAGACGGGCAATCGCCTCGTAGGAGACGTCCTGCAGCTGGCGCCGGTCCAGCCAGCGAGTCTCATAGTTCAGCCGCCGGTACCACAGCGGCTCTACCATCGCGCGCCGGTGTTCCTCCAGCGTGTGGTGGAAGATCCGGTAACCATGTCGTTCCGGCTCCTCGAAGAACCGGCACCCGGGGTCAAGGAACGGCACCATCGGGCAGATCAGCGGCAGAGCGTTCCAGCCGCCGAATTTGCGTATCAACCGCTCGGAGTACGCGACGGTGTCCAGAACCGACTGCCGGTCCTGGTAGGGCATGCCGATGAAGAACCACACCATAATGCCCTGAACGCCGGCGTCCAGAGCACGCGGAATCCAGGCCTCCATCTCTTCCATGGTGTAAGTGCCGCGACCGGCCGCCGCGCTTATCTTGGGGTCGTGCGACTCGGGCGAGAGCATGATATATGCGCTCGTCGACTCGCCCATCTTCTTGAGCGTATCGGGTGCAGTCAGGTTGAACTGCTCGAAGAAGACGCTGTTGTAGCCCATCTCTTTGACAACGTCAAGATACTGGTGCATTCGTACCTTGTTCTCCGAGTAACACTGAAGCGCATATATCGAGGTGCGTTTCGCCGCCTCGCGCATGGTGCGCAGCTCCGCGATGATGAGGTCGTTGTCTTTCTGGACCAGCGTCTTGTGTACGCCCATGATGTTGCGGTAGGCGAACCGTGACCCGCCGCACCAGCCGCAGTCGTGCGCGCACCCGGTGTTGGGCAGGGTCATGATGAGCTTGGACACCGACGGCTCTGCACTGGCCGTTTCCTGGTAATAAGACCAGTCGTTAGGCACGTCGTTGTACCGGGACGCGGGCTTGTGGGTGAAGCCGGTGGACTTGACCTCGCGGTCGGCCTTGTAGAGCAGGTTCGGGATGGACTCGAAGTCCCTGCTGCCTTTTCGCACTTGCCTGACCAGTTCAGCGACCGGCTCGAGGGTGTCGTAACCCTGAACGACGACGTCGACACTCGGATAGCGGATCAGCTGGTTAGCGTAATACGTCGCCGAGATCCCGCCAAAGATAGTCAGGGCGTCCGGATGCACCTCCTTCAGGAGGGCGGCGAGCTCAATTGCGCCGTGACATTGTGTCATCCAGTGCAGGTCGAACCCGAAGATCGGCGCCTCCAGGCGGCCGAGCAGCTTTCTGACATCCAGATCAGGGTGCATGAGCATCAGCGAGGCGACGTTCACGATTTTCGTGTCGAACCCATGGTCGGCCAGGTGCTGCTTGATCGAGAACCAGCCGATCGGATACATCTCGTAGATCGACGTGACATTAACGCTGTCGCTGTCACTCAGGTAAGCGAACAGCATGTCGTCACGCTCCCGGAAGTCATAGACACTGGGAGCATGCAGCAGAAATAGGTCGGCCTCGAGACGAGACGCTATCTCCGGATTCATCGTGCGAAGATCCCTTATCTAATAGATCGAGCGGCCGCCGGTGGTGGGACGTTCCGCCGGCGCAATTCCATAGCGGAAAGCTTATCTTAGTAAGGGAATGCAATCCCGAATGGGATTGTCTAGAAATGGTATTACCGCGATATAGCGGCCGTAAAACTGGCTGCCGGTTAAGAAGATAAGTGAGTGACGGTAACGAGCGGCCGGCGATCAGCCCGGGAAGTCCGTCAGCGTGGCATTGAGCAGGCTACTTGTTAGTGGCCCTCCGGCGACTCCCAGTCCGCCAGCGCGGGGGGCTGCCAGTCCGCGCCGACCGTGGGCGAACAGCCGCGCCACGGCCCGAGTTCTGGCTGGGCAAACTTGGCATGCCTCCGCTTCAGCCAGATGCCGTAGGAGTTGCCCTCGCGCAGGTGCGTAACCAGGACCTTTCTGGCGTACTCGTCTTCTCGTCCGGCAGGAATCTCAAAGTGGATCTTAAGGAAAGCGTTGGTATAGCGGTCAAAGACAGCGGGGACACCGTCCTCGTACATCAGGTGGATGTCCTCCAGCCAGTTGATGTCCGCTCCAGGCGTCGCGGCCACCAGGTCCACGTCCTCCACCAGTGACCGGTCGAACTGATAAGGAAACGTCCGCCCGGTCAGTTCCTCGGTATCGATGCCGATCTTCGTCGACAACCGCGGCGGCGCGCCGGCACTGAACTCGTCAGCCATTGCGGCTCCCCGGGCCGATGTCGTTCAGTACCTGCTTCTCCAGCAGCGCCTTGATCTCAGCGAGCGCTGCCTCCTCGGTCTGGCCAGGGACGTAGCTGGTACCGGCCAGGGGAACCCTGGCCATGGCTGACGCTTCCATCGTCAGGGCGCACAGATCCTCGGGCTCAAGGCTGTGGACGTCGGTCTTGCCGCAGGCCCTGGCGAACATCTGTGCCTCAAGCGTGAGGGTGTGCAGGAAGTTGTAGACGCGTTCGGCTGCCTCGTCCACCTCCAGGCGCTTGCGCAACTCAGGATCCTGCGTGGTTATCCCGACGGGACAACGCCCGGTATGACAGTGATAGCAGCGGCCGGCCGGGACGCCGACAGTTCCCTCGTAGTCAGTGACTCCGGGGATCTCCTTGTTGCAATTGAGCGCCATCAGCGCCGAGTGGCCGATCGCCACGGCTTTCGCGCCCAGCGCCAGGCACTTTGCCACGTCGGCACCGTTCCGGATGCCGCCAGCCACCACGAGGTCGATCTCGTCGACCAGCCCGACATCTTCGAGCGCCCTGCGCGCTTCCGGTATTGCTGCCATCAGCGGGATGCCGGTCTCCTCGGCTGCGATGTGCGGCCCGGCGCCGGTCCCGCCTTCGGCGCCGTCCAGGTAGATGGTGTCTGGCCCGCACTTAGCGGCCATCCGGACATCGTCGTACACCCTGGCGGCACCGAGCTTGAGCTGGATCGGAACCTGATAGTCAGTCGCCTCTCGGATCTCCTGAATCTTCAGCGACAGGTCGTCCGGGCCCAGCCAGTCCGGGTGACGCGCCGGGCTGCGCTGGTCGATGCCGGCGGGCAGCGAGCGCATCTCGGCCACCTGCTCAGTTACCTTCTGGCCCATCAGATGGCCGCCCAGCCCGACCTTGCAACCCTGGCCGATGAAGAACTCCACGCCGTCGGCGAGCATAAGGTGATGCGGATTGAACCCGTACCGGCTCTGGATGACCTGGTAGAACCACTTGGTTGACAGGTCGCGCTCGGGCGGGATCATCCCGCCCTCGCCTGAGCATGTCGCGGTGCCTGCCATCGAGGCGCCCTTGGCCAGAGCCATCTTGGCCTCTAGCGACAGCGCGCCGAAGCTCATGCCGGTGATGTAGACCGGGATATCGAGCTCGAGCGGGCGCTTGGCGAAGCGCGCGCCAAGCACGGTCTTGGTCTCGCACTTCTCGCGGTAGCCCTCGATGACGAAACGCGTCAGCGTGCCGGGGAGGAACATCAGTTCGTCCCAGTGCGGTATCCGCTTGAACATCGAGAATCCGCGCATGCGGTACCGGCCGAGTTCAGCCTTGACGTGAATATCGTTGATCACGTCTGGCGTGAATATGCTGCTGTGCCCCAGGACTGACCTGGCGCCGTCTTCGCTAGCGGTCACGTGGTTCGCCATTCAGAGGACGAGCTTGCGCTCGGCCGGCTCGAGGTTGTCGTAATTCCAGAGCTTCTGTCCGCAGACAAATTTTCTGAATGAGGCATCCCGCTCCATCCCGTAGATCTTTAGCTTGCGGCTCAGGAACTCGTGGTCGTCGGCGGTGAGCTCGGCCTCGACGCAGTCAACACCGAGCGAGGCGACCTTGCCGCCGACGTAGATCGCGCCGTCGTACATGGAGTCGCCGAGCCCACCGCCGACGTCGCCGCAAATGATCTGGCGGCCGCGCTGCAGCATGAAGCCCGTCATCATGCCCGCGTTGCCGCCGACGATGATCGTGCCGCCCTTCTGGTCGATCCCGGTCCGGGCCCCGACGTCACCGCGGATCACCAGGTCGCCGCCTCTCAGGGCGGCGCCCGCGAGCGAGCCCGCGTTCTTATCGATGACGACCACGCCGGACATCATGTTCTCGGCTGCCGACCACCCGACGCGACCGGTGATGCGGATCTCAGGTCCGTCGATCAGGCCGCAGCCGAAGTAGCCGAGGCTGCCCTCGATGAGCATCCGGCACCGGGCGAGAATGCCGACAGCGATCGAATGCTTGGCGCCCGGGTTGAGGATTGTGACGTCCGAGATCTCCTCGGCATAGACCAGGCGGCGTAGCTCCGAGTTGATCTGGCGGGTCGAAAGTTCTGAGGCGTCGAACACCGCCCGCCGGTCCTTGCCCTCGCCCTCGATCTTGGCGACTTCAGGCGCCCGTGCATCTGGCTCAGCCAGGCCGCGCGCGTCGTAGCTGATCTTCACCGGTGCCACACCAGGACTTGCCGCTCGTAGGGGTCGCAGGTGTCGATCTCATGGCCTATGACAGCACGGATGGCGACCTCCTCCGATGCCAGCGCGACCAGCTCTGGCGAGTCGTAGAGAACCAGCGGCTTTGCGGCCATCTCGTCCTTGGCCACCCCAAGCGCATCTGAGGTCACGACCAGGTAGGTGAACACCCCGTCCAGCTCGTCCAGGCTCTGCTTCATGGCCGTCTCCAGCGACAGCCCGTCGTCCATCTTCTGTGCCAGGTAAACGGCGATGATCTCGGAGTCGCACTCGGACTGGAAGCGGTGGCCGATCCGCTCCAGCCTGCGCCGCCACATGTGGTAGTTCGTCAGCTGGCCGTTGTGCACCACCGCGATGTCGGAGAACGGGTACGCCCAGTACGGGTGCGCACCGGAGATGTCGACGTCCGACTCGGTCGCCATCCGCACATGACCGATCGCGTGCGTCCCGGTAAAGCCGCCGAGTCCGTACCGGTCCGCAACGCTCTGAGCGTCGCTCAGGTCCTTGACGATCTCAAGCGAGTGGCCAAGCGACAGGACCTCGCAGCCCGGCACGTCCTCGACATAGTCAGCGAGTGGCTTGAGTTCGCCGTTGTACCGGAAGCGGACCCGGAACGAGTACTCCTGGTCGCCGCGGACGGCATCGATCACCGCGCCCAGCTTGGCCAGCCGTGCTTCGATCTCGTTGCGATGTCGCTCCAGCCGGTCGGCCCAGCCGTAGTCCCTGACTTCGTTCGGGTCAGCCAGCTTGATCCGCATCACGAGCAGTTCGTCATCGGCCGGACCGTAGAGCGCGAATCCGCTGGAGTCCGGACCGCGATGCTTCATTGACTGAAGCATCCGGGTCATCTCGCTGCCGATGTCGCCGGGGCCGTCCCGGTGGATGATGCCGGCAATGCCGCACATGGTGTCGTCCCTCTCGTCCGCCCTGCCTCCTGCCGCGCCCGGGCTACGGCAGAATGTCCAGGTACTCGCCCAGGTCCCAGTCAGAGACTGTCGCGCAGTAGCGCTCCCACTCGTCGGTCTTGTAGTGGCGGAAGACCCGGTACATCTCGCCCGGCAGCGCCTCCTTGATCACCTCGTCAGCTGCGAGTGCGGTGAGCGCCTCGCCGAGTGTCATCGGTACCTTCTTGACGTCCTTGCCGCCGGCGATCGCGTCGTAGATGTTGCGGTTCTCCGGCGGACCTGGATCGAGGTTGCGGCCGATGCCGTCGGCCATGGCTTTGATGATCGCGGCAAACGACAGGTACGGATTGACCGCAGAGTCCACCGACCGGTATTCGAACCGGCCCGGGGCGCTTACCCGAAGCGCCGCGGTCCGGTTCTGATACCCCCAGTCGGCGAACAGCGGCGCCCAGTAACCGGTCTGCCAGAATCGCCGGTAGGAGTTCACGGTCGGTGCCGTGATGCAGGTGAGCGCGCCCAGGTGCTCCAGGACACCGCCGATCGCGTTGAGCCCTAGCTTGCTCGGCAGCCGCGGGTTGTCGGTGTCGGGCAGGAACATGTTCTCGTCGGCCTGCCAGAGAGAGATGTTGTGGTGGCAGCCATTCGCTGACACGTTCATGAAGGGCTTCGGCATGAAGCAAGGGAACGCGCCGAGTTCGCGGCCTACTTGCCGGCAGATCTGCCGGTAGGTGGTCAGCCGGTCGGCGGTCAGCTCGGCGCGGTCGAACTGCCAGTTGAGCTCGAGCTGGCCAGGGGCGTCCTCGTGATCACCCTGGATCATGTCCAGGCCCATCGCCTTGCCGTACTCCACCACCTTGTGAATGAGCGGCTGGAGTTCGGCGAACTGGTCGATGTGGTAGCAGTACGGCTTGGTCTTGCCCTCGACCGACGGTGTGCCGTCCGGGTTGAGCTTGAGCCACATCATCTCCGGCTCGGTGCCTACCCTGAGGTGCAGCCCGGTCTCAGCCTCGAACGCCTGGTGGATCCGGCGCAGATTGCCGCGGCAGTCCGAAGTCAGGTAGCTACCGGGATCGACTTCCTCTTCGCGGTTCCTGAAGAGGGTGCAGAAGACCCTGGCCGTCTTCGGATCCCAGGGCAGCTGGCAGAACGTCTCGACGTCCGGGAGTCCGACGAGCTCGGACGCCTCGGGCCCGTATCCGATGTACTCGCCGTAGCGGTCGATAAAGAGATTGGCGGTGGAACCGTAGACCAGCTGGAAGCCGCGGTCGGCTATCCGCTCCCAGTGATCCGCGGGCACGCCCTTGCCCATGATCCGTCCGGTCACCGAGACGAACTGGTAGTAGATATACGTAATGCCTTTTGCGTCGATTTCCGAGCGGACGCGCTGGACCGCGTCGGCGCGGCCGTCAGCGCCACTGAACCGTTCGAGGTCGGTGCTCACCGAGGCCTCCCTGGCGGTCAAGCCCCTTCGGCGGGCCGCAGCCGAGGGCCCGAGCGGGGCGTCGCGATTTACGGACAGTAAACCGCGTATCATTGGGCGATACAACACCTCGCCCGGTTGTAATTGGCAGGAACGGCTGGCGGCCTGGCGTTGGCCGGCGGTTCCGGGTTGCCGGCGAGGGTAGGAGACTAGAGGGATGACGCAGTTGATAGCTGCCGTCGACGACGACGGCGCATCCGTGGACCTGGGGGCACCGCCGTTGAGTACCTCCGCCAGCGCGCTCGAACCGCCGGCCGGCCCGGCGGGCGCGCTTGAAGAAGCGCTTGGCGCGGTCATTGCCGAGCGCGTCCGGGAATTCCGGCTCCAGCTCGGGCTGACCGTCGGGCACCTCGCGGAAGTGACCGGCCTGTCCAAGGGAATGCTGTCAAAGATCGAGAATGCGCAGGCCTCACCCAGCCTGGCGACGCTCGCGCGGCTGTCGGAGGCGCTGAAAGTTCCGGTCACGGCCTTCTTTCGCGGCCTGAACGAGGAGCAGGACGTCCTCGTCGTGAAGGCCGGGCGCGGGCTGGACATCGAGCACAAGAACTCCGGCCCCGGGCACCGCTACCAGTTGCTCGGCAGCATGCGCGCACCGCATAACACGCTGGAGACGCTGCTGGTAACGCTGACCGAGCGGGCCGAAACCTTCCCTCTCTACCAGCACCCGGGCACTGAGCTCATCTACATGATCTCGGGGCGCCTTGAGTACATGTGCGGTAACTCGCGCTACCTGCTTGAGCCCGGTGACGCCATGCAATTCGTCGGCGAAGTGCCGCACGGGCCGGGCTCGCTGATCGAGTTGCCGATTCAGTTCCTCTCGATCAAATCGATCCAGCCTGCTGGGTAACGTCATTCGCGCGGGCCTCGCGGCGCGTTTACTCCAGGTGGACAGAGTTTCATCAGTGGCGTAGCCTGTGCGGCGGGAGATACCGGTCACCCATTGCGGCCCGCGGGGAGGCGAGGACCCGTGCAGGCGATCACGAACGGACACCAGCAGGAGAAGCGGCGGACCGCCTATCCCGCCCGGTATTCCGCGCTCAGCCTGATCCGCCGCGGCCTGAACCATCAGGACTGGCCGCCTGCCTGGCGTTCTGCAGACCTCAAGGGCTCCTATGACGTGGTCATCATCGGTGGCGGCGTGCACGGACTGGCTGCGGCCTATTACCTGGCAGCCAATCACGGGATCACCGACGTTGCCGTGCTTGACAAGGGCTACATCGGCTCGGGCGGGTCGGGCCGGAACACCGCGATCCTGCGTTCCAACTATCTGACGCCCGAGGGGGTCAGGTTCTACGACCGCTCGATTCAGCTCTACCGCCGGCTTGCGGCTGACCTCGACTTCAACGTGATGTTCTCCCGTCGCGGGCATCTCACCCTGGCGCACAGCGACGCGTCGCTGCGAACGATGCGCTGGCGGGCAGAGGTAAACAAAGCCCAGGGCGTTGATTCCGAAGTCATCGGTCCCGCTGAGGTCAAGCGGCTAGCCCCGGTCATCGACGTCAGTAATAAGGCGCGGTACCCGGTACTCGGCGCGCTGTGGCATCCGCCCGGCGGCATCATCCGGCACGATGCTGTCGTCTGGGGCTACGCTCGCGGCGCCGATGCGCGCGGGGTGCACATCCACCAGAACACTGAGGTCACCGGCATCGACGTGGCGCACGGCCAGGTCCGCGGTGTGCGCACGACGCGCGGCGACATCGCCACCCGGGTGGTGCTCAACGCCACCGCTGGCTGGTCGACGCTGATCTGCGACATGGCCGGTGTCGCACTGCCGATCCAGACATTCCCGCTGCAGGCGGCGGTCACCGAGCCGGTGAAGCCGTTCCTGTCGACCGTCATCGTCTCCGGCACGTTGCACGTGTACATAAGCCAGACCGACCGCGGCGAGCTCGTCTTCGGCGCGAGCGTGGATCCGTTCACTTCCTACTCGATGCGCGGGTCGGTTGAGTTCATCGAGGGCCTTGCTAGCCATGTGCTTGAGCTGATGCCCGCCCTGTCCAAGGTTCGAGTCCTGCGTCAGTGGGCTGGCCTGTGCGACATGACGCCGGACTTCTCGCCGGTGATGGGGCCAACGCCAGTGGACGGCCTGCTGGTCGACGTGGGCTGGGGCACCTACGGGTTCAAGGCAGGGCCGGTATCGGGCGAAGCGATGGCCAGCTGCATCGCATCAGGACAGACTCCCGAGATCATCGCGGCATTCGGCCTGGACCGGTTCGCCGACGGTGCGCTGGTTGGCGAGAAGGGCGCGGCCGCCGTAGGCCACTGACGGAGAGAAGGGTTCGCTGATGATGCTCGTGCCGTGCACGTGGTGCGGTCCTCGTGACGCTGCAGAGTTCCAGCATGTCGGCGAGGCAGTGCCGCGTCCGGATGGCGGCACCGCGACCCGTGAGCAGTGGCGGGCCTACCTGTACCTGCGGGCCAATCCGTGCGGCTGGACAACCGAGACGTGGTACCACCGGATGGGCTGTCGCAAGTTCATCAGTATCGAACGGCACACGCAGACCAACGAGATCCGGGCCTCCCGATGACGGCAATGCGCCTGGCGCTGCAGCCCGGCGAGGTTATCAACCGCGACCGCGCGGTCAACTTCAGCTGGAATGGGCGCGCGTTCCCGGCTTATGAGGGGGACACGATCGTATCCGCGCTCGCCGCAGCCGGGGAGCGGGTGTTCTCACGGAGCATGAAGTATCACCGGCCGCGGGGCCTGCTCACCGCCAGTTTCCATGACCCTGGCTGCATGGTTCAGGTGGGCGATGAGCCGAACGTGCGGGGGAGCCACCGCCTGGTAACGGAAGGCATCCGGGTCACCGCCCAGAACGCGTGGCCGTCGCTGCATTTCGACGCGAAGGCAGCGAACCAGTTCGCTGCGCGCTTCCTCACCGCCGGGTTCTATTACAAGACGTTCATGCGGCCGCAGGCCTTGTGGCCCGTCTACGAGAGCGTGCTGCGGCGGTTCGTGAATGGCGGAACAGTCTCGCCGGATTCCCCGGCCGCGCGGCGGGAAAAGCGGCACGTCCATCCGGATGTGCTGGTGGCGGGCGGCGGACCCGCTGGCATGACGGCGGCACTAGCCGCGGCACGAGCCGGGGCGTCGGTGCTGCTGGCAGAGGAAGAGCACCGGCTCGGCGGTCATCTGCGCTGGGGCGGCGAGGCTGATCTCGCCGTGCTGGCCGAACTGAACCGGCAGATCGGCGCCGAGCCGGGCATCGAGGTGCTGACTGACTCAGTGGTGCTCGGGCGCTACGACGGGAACTGGCTCGCCGTGCTCGAGCGCGGCGGGGGAGCCGCTGACCGCGAGCGGTTGATCCGGGCTCGAGCCAAGATGCTGGTCGTGGCACCCGGCCTGATCGAGCGCCCGTACGTCGTTCAGGGCAACGACCTTCCTGGCGTCATGCTCTCGAGCGCCGTGCGCAGGCTCATCAATCTTTACGCCGTGCGGCCGGGGGAGCGGGCCGTCGTGCTGAGCGCCAACGCGGCCGGCGACGCGGCGGTCGCTGACCTGAAGCGCGCGGGCGTCGAGGTGGTACGC